>Ga0208636_100104_pt1 | contig 32353 bp, 37 predicted proteins | sample LakWasM103_HOW12_2_FD_183921 | JGI IMG/M metagenome (GOLD analysis project Ga0208636, IMG submission 183921) | Freshwater sediment methanotrophic microbial communities from Lake Washington under simulated oxygen tension - Sediment Metagenome... | ecosystem: Environmental > Aquatic > Freshwater >... | reverse complement strand
CCACTTTCTGCGCCTTTGAACACCGATAATGACCTTAGGACTAGTCATAGTACTAGTCGTACTCATAGTCGTTAACCTCCGTTATGAAGCTAACTTAGTGGACCGGTTCTATGAGGGGCTATCACACCATGAAACCTACTTGGTACATCTAAAGCTCTTAGTAAAGCCATTAAATGAGCCCCTTTTGTATTACATTGACCATACCATCTTGAAGAACTTCAGACGCAGAAATAGAATCGCTTTTATTATAGTCAAACTTGATTTCATCACGAACAAATTTGTAAATTTCTTTTTTCCTTTGATCTGAACTCAGAAATTTCCAACCACGCTCACGAATGAGTCTTTGAATAGAAGGATGGTCGTAGTCTAAGACTTTTGTTTTTGCCAATAGTGGATTCATATTTTCTCATCCGTAGTTTTTTATTTAAAGGATATATTATTGATAAGCAGTTTCATTTTATCAACATTTTGTGGTGTTAATATTGCTAATAGATAATGAAGATATTTTTCAACCATGGATATTATTATGAAAAATCTAATTATACTTTTATTGACGCTACTCATTTCCTGCGCACATGCTCAGAACAAAAGTAATCCAACATCACAAAGCAATGATAGTTGGATGAATCTTTCTGCTATTGAAAGAAAACAAATGGCTGAAATGCACCAAAAAATGTCAGAGTGCTTAAACTCCAATAAATCTATAATGGAATGTCGTGAATACATGAGGGCACAATACCCAAATATGAAAGATGGAAACTGGGGAATGATGGGACATGGGCATATGATGGGCCATGACAGCATGATGGGACGCAACGATCATAGCGGCTGTATGAATTACTGGTGGTAAAGGAAATTAATTCTATAAATTGTCGAAAATATCAGGAGGACCTGTGTTATCAATTAATATCAAAAAAGAGGTAAAAGGACAGATTGATGAGATTACTAAAAGACTCATTGATAAATTAGGCCAACAAGGCTTTGGCGTTCTCACTCGAATTGATTTTCATGAAAAAATCAAAGAGAAATTAGGAAAAGACATTCCTCCGGTTATAATTCTTGGAGCATGTAATCCCACTCTTGCCTATGAGGCGTTCCAAAGAAATACGGATGTCACAAGCCTCATTCCATGCAATGCTGTAGTTCGCATGATCGACACAGAAAAAGTTTCAGTTGAACTTACAAAACCTTCTTCACTAATGGCAATTCTTGAAAATAAGGAACTCCAACAACTCGCAACTGATTTCAAGCTAGAGAAAGTCTTAGAAGAGCTATAATGTTAATTTTAACAATCTAAATTATTCGTCTATATTTAACAATCTTAGCGAATTTAGAATTACAATTAAAGTGGCCCCTGTATCTGCAACAATTGCCATCCACAGACTTGAGATTCCAAAAAGGGCAAGGATAAGAAAAACTAGTTTAGTTACAATTGAAAAAGCTATATTAAACTTAATAACATGAAGAGTTCTTCTTCCAGATTTTATTGCGGTTGAAATTTGACCTAAATCGTCTGACATCAATGTAACATCGGCAGTTTCAATAGCCACACCTGTTCCAATTCCTCCCATGGCGATTCCCAATGAAGCCGTGGCCATTGCAGGAGCATCATTCACCCCGTCACCTACCATTGCAACATGCTTCTTAGTTTTCAAAAGTTTTCTGATTTGTTCCACTTTATCTTCAGGAAGCAATCCACCAAGGGCTAGGTCAGCTTTGATCTGAGAGGCAATAGTTGATGTAGTTGTTTGATTGTCTCCGCTAAGAACGACTACCTCTTTAACCCCAGCCTTTTTTATTTTCTCAACTGAAACTTGAGCATTTTCTCGAATTTTATCACCAATTGTAATAATTCCTAAAATCTCACCCATGCAGTTTGAATGCGGCTTATGTCCAATTACGACGATTGATAAAGACTGTTTATCGAGTTCTTTTAATTTAAGCTCTAGTGAATCGCTAGTTAGGTTTAGGTCGCTTACAAATTTGTGATTTCCGAGAAAATAGATATGTTCGTCTATGATTGCTTCAATTCCCTTTCCAGGTAAATTTTTAAAATTTTCGGCTTTCTTGGGTTTAATATTTTTATCATCAGCAAACTTTATGATTGCTTGTGCGATTGGATGATTTGAATGAGTCTCAATTGAGGCAGCAATCTCAAGGAATTGTTCTATTGAAATACCGTTAAGGATTTCCACATTTTTTACTTCAGGCTTGCCTTCAGTAATTGTTCCAGTTTTATCCAATGCCAGAGTCGATATTTTTCCCAACATTTCAAGATGAGAACCACCTTTAATCAGAACTCCCTTCTTTGCTAAAGCAGTCAGTGAAGACACCACTGAAATTGGAGTAGAAATAACTAAGGCACATGGGCAAGCTATTACGAGAAGAACTAAGGCTTTATAAAACCATTCCTGAGAATGACCTCCGAATAGTAAAGGGATTATAAAAACCAATAAGGCCAACACAAAAACAACTGGTGTATAAATTTTGGCAAATTTATCTACAAACTGTTGAGCAGGTGCCCTTTGAGATTGAGCTTCTGCTACTAACTTCACAACATGAGACAATTTTGAATTTTCAAAAGATTTTGTAACCTTTATATCAAAACTACCATCTGTATTTAAGGTTCCTGCAAAGACTTCATCTGCTATTGTTTTATAGACTGGAATTGATTCTCCGGTTAGTGAGGCTTGATTAACATTTCCCTGGCCACTAATGAGTATACCGTCCATTGGAATATTTTCCCCGGCCTTTACTCTCACCACCTGATCGATTGAAATTTTTTCAACATCAACTTCAACAACATTATCTCCGTTTACAACAAGTGCAGTCTTAGGAGTGATTTTGAAAAGTTCTTCAATTGCCTTTCTTGCTCTTTGTACACTTAAGCTTTCTAACAGTTCAGATAAGGAAAAGAGAAATACGACAGTAGTAGCTTCGGAATACTGTCTAATTATCAACGCTCCCAAAACTGCAACAGTCATAAGCACATTCATATCCAGACTATGCCTTTTAATTGCATTAAGAGCTTTCGGAAAAATTAGTGTACCTCCGATAAAAATTGAGATGAGGAATATAATCACTGGTGCAATAGAATCAGCATTAAAATGATCTAAAACCAACCCCATCAGCAAGAGTAATCCGCTTATCGAAACTTTTATTATTCTCTCTTTATTCGCATTTACATGAGAGTTTTCTTCAATTACTTTTACAACAGTTGAATTGATTTTTTCCTTAAGAAAAATTTCGTCGATATTTTTATTGTGAGAAATTTCTATAGTTGAAGCCATTAAGTTAGCTTTAATGCTAAAAATATCTTTATTTTTTAAAACATCATTTATTGCCTTTATCTCATCTGCACAATCCATATTCATGACTTTAAATTTAGTAACGATGTGGTTGTCATTTTCCCATGTTTGATTTTGGGTGATTGCTGATTCAGTAACTGAGGAATTGCATCCATTTCCACAGCAGCTCGACGGTTCTTTATTTATAAATTTGTTATCCATTTTCACTTCCATTTTTTCGATTCTTTTATTAGTCTAAACCCTGTAGTCAGTACAGGGTCAATGTTTAATTGGAGAAAACATGCTGCGCAGTCAAGTTTCAAAAGCTACAGGAATCGACATTGAGACAATTCGTTTCTACGAAAAATCTAAGCTCATTAGTGCACCTTCAAGGCTTGATAATGGATATAGAACTTACACCGAGAAACAATTAGATGAATTGATGTTCATTCAGCATTGTAGATCTATGGGAATCGCACTGGATGAAATAAAATCGTTGAAAGAACTCAAAGAAAATAATCGAGACTGCTCTAAGGCCAATCAGATAATTGAGAGAAATTTAGCCCTTATAGAGCAAAGAATTTCTGAGCTGGTAAAACTTCAAAGTCAGCTAAAAGGCTTATCCAAAAGATGCTCCTCAAAGGGTACAACCGATAAATGTGGAATCGTGAAAAGCCTTGTAAAAGAATCATTGAACAAAAAAATAATTAATTAGAATTAATTATGTCCACAAATTAATATTTATATTTTTAATTGCCTTCACCAAAATCATCGCGATTAATTTGAAAAATTCATAAATTACGCCGCCCAATCAGTGATAATTTCTTTCTCTGATAGATTTAGGGCCTCAGCTATTTTATATAATGTCGTTCTTCTCGGCATTGAAGCAGAAGAAAAAAATCTGCTTAATGAAGGTTGAGGAATTCCAGTTTCTTTAGAAAGCTTCGTGATCCCGCCCCATTTATCTACAACAGATTTTAAATGAGCCTTAAATCCGACTGTGTCCTTGGCAATTAAATCTAAATCACTATATTTAATATAAGGTTTTTTAACTGGCTCTTTTGGCTGTTCCTTAAATTCTTCTATTTCGTCTTGTAGATCAGCAACAATTTTGTCCTTCTCTTCTTCATCTGTTTCATCTGCCCAAAGACAAAATAAATCAAATGCACCTTCATAAATTTCAGCTAACTTAACTGCACCAGCAATAAATCTAGAATCTAAACCGTAATGCTTCATCGAAGTTGCAATTTCATAAAGGCGAACTTTTTGTTCATCAGTTGATTTAAATAAACTCATAAATTACCTCTATAAATAAATGTTCCATCTGCTATTTTTTGAATTTTTATTTTCAATCTCGCCATTTCTCTTTTTTCAGTTTTGTCATCTTTTACATACGAATTACAAAGAAATGATCTTAGCTTAAAATTTTCTTCTAATTCTGATTCAATAATCACAACACAAAGTCTCAGTTGAACATTTCCAGGGCCAAGATTATGCCACTTCATTTTATAGCCATTTTTAATAATGGCTCCATTATGTGTTGCCGATCCCCAAAATTTGCTATTACTAAATTTAGGATGGTTCACATCAAATGGGTCATCAGTTTTCAATAATTCAGCATCAGGTCTGAGGGTATTTTTATAATCACTATCGCTAAAAACTGCCTTAGATTTTAGATCGATATATGACTGTAATGCCCACTCTGTGATTATAACTTCCATACACCTTCCTATCGGTATTTTAACATAACATTTGATAACATTCCATAACAATAAATAGCTTAACCATGGTCAACTTAGCGTCTTTTTAGATAGTTAATCATCTTTGTGGGCGACGATCAGGATATTATTCCCTAAGTTAGCTCCTGAAGGGTAATTATCTAAGATAGTATGAATCTCCCATCCATCCCGGGAAAGTTCTTCAAGTTTAATTTTTAGCTCAAAGTTCAAATCAAACAAATTGTGCTTGTCTGATTTTTTAATTGTTTCAGTTTTCCATTTTTTCATAATTTTTATCTCCTTATATATATTTGTTAAAATATGGCGAATATCTTTTTCTATTCTTTTTGATTCCCATTAAAATAAGTATGTACCTTCTAGGATTAAATGAATTCACACATTAAGCGATAAAATATTATCTTCAAACGAGGGAATAAAATTTAGTCCCTCGGTCACCCCTTTCTCATCCACCCCAGCTAACCTTAAATAGATCGCAAGCGTCTTCAAATCTTTCCAACCGCAAATCTTCATGACTTTTACAGGCTCAACACCTGATCCAATAAGCTGAGTCGCAAAGCAAGCACGAAGCGTATGAAATTTAATTTCAGGAAGGCTAATAGATTTACAAAAGTGTTTTAGAATTTGGGCCTGCTTTCCGTCTTTCCATAATTCAAAACGTGGAAGAACAAATTCACTTTTGGATTGTGATCTTATTTCTAGAAGAAAACTTTTTAGCTCCGAAGAAATCGGAACCGTTCTCCAATATCCAGCTTTCGTATCTTTAAATTCATCAGTCTTGAAATTAAAAGACCGTTCAACCTTGATCGTCTTGTTATCAAAATCAATATCGCTCCACTTAAGAGAATAAAGTTCTCCATTTCTCATTCCAGTTAAAAGGGCCATGGCCCACACAGAATACCACTCATGATCTTGAGCTTTGGCCTGATAAAGTAAATTTTTAATTTCATCAATTTTTAAAATCTCTGGACGCTTATCTTGCTTGATTGAAATCTTGATCCCAAACACAGGACTATTATGAACACCTTTGATCATCTTCTCTTCAATTGCCCAGTTGTAGATCATATTAATTGTATTCTTCACCCTTTTTTGAAATGCCTTACTTCGCCCTTCCTCAATGATTCTTTCAAGAACCTCTTTACCCTCTCCCCTCGTAATTTCAGACGCAGGACGATCAAGCCAATCAACAGTCCAACGGTGAAGCATTGAAAAATAATCTTTAATAGTAATCGGATTATATTTCTTTCCTGAAAGTAGAGCATGTGAAGAGGAGGCGGCTTGTGTCGCCCATTGATTCACAATCATTCTCCAAGTAAAACCATGCCCTTCCTGGTGAGCGATTTTAAGAGACAATTCTTTAATCAAATTTTTCTCTTTTCGCATGGCCTCTGCTTTAGACTTAAGTCCAGTGATCCTTTTTTGATGCCGAATATGTGGCATTGATTTACTTCTTAAATTTACATATACAGAATAAAAAATTTCTCCAAATGGATCTGCTGATTCAGTAATGGCCATATCCCCTCCTATACCAATGCACCTTCTAGCAAACGGTCAATCTCGGCCCTTTTAAAATACAAACGACCTTGCCACTTTCTTTTAATAAGCAGTCCCTTGCTAACTAAAAGCCATAAGGCATTTCTTGTTTTCCCAAGATAGCTTGCCGCTTCCGCCGTCGTTAACCATATTTTTTCATTTAAAGAATTGCTACTCATAACCCTCCAACTAAAGTAATGATTGCCCAACTGAGTAGGCGTTAAACTCTAAGTATTCTTTCTCTGCCCCATCTTTATTAATAAAAGTTTTTAAATACACATGACCTTGAACAAATATCTCTTGCCCTTTTTTAAGATGAACTTTGCATTGTTCTGCCAATTTTCCGAAGGCGACAATCTTCCTCCAGATAGTTAAATTCTGCTCGCTCTTAATACCTAACGATAACTCGCAAACAGGGAGACCCTTTTTTGTATAGGCTAAATATGGCTCAGTTCCTAATCTTCCAGACAGTAGTTCAATTTTTTTATTTTCCATTTCCTTCTCCTCAAATATTAAGTTTCTTAACTAGAAATTCTCCCAGGCTTAGCTTTGAATTGGTCTTTTCATTATGCTCATCTAACATTCTTTGGACACGTTCCATTTCAGAGAGCGAACTCTCTTGGATTTTTTCTAAGTCTTTGCTTGTGAGTTTCGGAACAGCATAAACAGACAAGTCTTTAAATGTTAGCTCTCGTCCGTATGTTTTATTATTCACGACACTTAACATTTTTAATATTTGTTCCAAAACATCCTTCTCATGTCGAAGATCCACAAAAAACTTATACTGAGTATCTTCGACAATACTTTCTTCTTTCTTTTTTTCTCTCTTCTTACTCTCTCTCCCCTTACTACTTACTTCACTTACACTTACTTCTTCATTCATTATTCCTTCTCCTTTTTTCTATTACCCAACCCCGCGTATTTATCTTATTAGGCCTGAAATTGACTCCATCTCTTAAACTCGTGAGAGAGAGGGAGTCAATTTCGTAAGGCCGATTTTGTTTTCAAATACGCGGGGTTGGGTGCTCTTAAATTTAACACTAGGCCCACAGGGGAAACACAAGGGACATTCATGGGACAACTCCAAAAAGTTCAAATATGTTTTTGGAGTTGCCACTAACTAATCCCACTCCTTCGTCTAAAGAATTCTTTCCGCAAAAAATCTCAGGTGCTGTAAAAAGGAAGATCTTCTTATTAAACTCTTCGCCAATTTCACTTTTTAAAATTTTTGCATAATTATTCATCAACCTTTCATCTGGGAAAAAATAGAAGCCATAATCATACATAGTGTTTTTTAAATAGCTCTTGGCCTTAAGTAGAATGCGGCTCTTTTCCTTTTGGTGGATTTCAACTTCAATGGCAATTAAAAATGGCTTCTGATTGAACGCCCCTTTTATCCGTGCATCTGGAATGATTTCATCGAAACTGGTTTTGATTTTGCCATTTTTAATGACATGCTCAAGCTCTACTTTTTCAACAAACGGTTTTAGCTTTGATAGCTCGACACCAATAGAACTCACCATCGCATCGTGATAATAAGTCTCCTCTGATAATGACGCTTTTTGATCTTGGTTAATAAATTTCTCAGCCTTACTTGTTAAAAAATAGTAATTCTTTTTATTGAAGGCACATTTATAAACATTAACAAAGTTATTGGCCTTCATTTTCTGCATGAGCTTTTTTACGTACTCATACTTTTTAAATTGCTCCATTGTTGAGCACTCCATCAATCCCTTAATGTCTAAAATTCTCCAATCTGATAATGGAGAGATAAAATACTTGTGATCTGTTCTCAACATTTCCATTTAAACCTCAAAACACTTCTCTTCAGTTGTTAATTTAATTTCCTGAGCTGATTTCTTTGCTTCTGGAATTTCTTCGACCTCCTGCTGTTCTTCTATTTCAATTTTTCTTTCTCTAAGATTTATAAGATCTAGCTTTGTTGGATTGTGACGAAGCAAAACACATTGGCCTACCCTTAAGTTTTTGATTATGTCTGGATGGACAAGAAGTTCGTTTGCTTCTCTAACCGAATTCATTCCTGTGCTAGTCCCATTGTCTTCTCTAGTGGTATATTTCTTGGTCAACTTTGTACCGATGGCGTTTGCAAATAGACTTGCTCCGTAATCCATCCTTTGCTTTAAGATGAAAAGATTGGAAGCATTTTCTAAAATCTGAAGTGTTAAATGAGGGTCAATCTTATCAATGTCTGAAGCAGATTGAACGGCCAAGAATAATTGGATTCCTGAAGCTCGACATTTATTTTGAAGCTCAATAAATCTTGGCGTTACTAATGCCCCAAATTCATCAAAGAAAACAGAAATCGATTCCTGCATAGACTTATGAGAATTAGATTCTTTCGTCAGCTTCAAATAAGATGCATACAAAAGCTCACCTAAAAAAATCTTTCCAAGAGCATAGGCCGTTTCGCCATAACCTTGAGTCGATAAACCAATATACAAGCAGGCTCTTTCTTCACGAATATCTAGAAATGTTTTAGTGTTAGTATCATCTTCAAGAATGCGACCAAAATCAGATTCATTAAGCTGTCCTAGCATCACTCTTAAGCCTAAAGTTTCTTTTGTATTAAATGATTCTTCTAAAACGCTACAAATGTTTGAAAGAGAATATGGCCTTCTAGAATTTTGAATAATTCTTAAGGCCCTTGAAAGCGCATCGGTAGATACATTTTTATAGAAAGGCTCTGTCCATTCAAAAGCTGAAATGATTCTGTCTGTAACCTGATTTATTGAACCATCTCTAAAAGGATTAAGTTTTATTGAATCTTTGTGATGCTCTGAAAATACATAACAAGTTCTTTTATATATTTTGCAAAGTGATCTGAACGTCTCCAGTGCTTCTAAATCCCCCTTAGGATCAATGAAAATGATTGGCCTTTCATTTTGAAGTGAATTCTCCTGAAGCAATGAGATTAAATTCGTCTTACCAAAACCAGCTCCTCCGACAATAAATGAATGTTTCGAGAAATCTATTTCGGATAGTTTCAGCTCTTTTCTTTGGTTTGCTGAATACCCTAGAGCCTTTGGGTTTTTAGTATTTTTTTTGGCACTAAGATGTTTTTCTTCAATTTTGGTAATTTCGAAATAGTTTTTGTTCCATTTTTTATAAAGAAACTTAAGCCCTTCTATTAAAAGCTTCCCTAAGCCAACAGCTACATCATGAAATAGTTCAACAAATGGTGTAACAAAATCTAAGTCCATGTTCTGGTTTTTATTTTTGCTCATAATTATTCCTCATAAACATGTTCGTATGCTTTAAATGGTGCGATCTCGATAGTTTTACCTAGATATTGAATCGTTTTAGCTTCGGATTCATATTCAAGTAGATATTGCTTTTTTACCTTCCCCTGAAGACTTTCAGGGAGCTTCTCAATAGGAACTTCATATTTTTTTATAGGTTTAAAAGAAAGCTCTGGCTTAATATTCTTAAGCTCAGGACTAAAATCAAAAAGCGGTATTTCTTCAGCCTTCTTCTTGAGTGGGTCATCTGGAATTATCATTTGTTTTAAATCTTTATTTTCTGGATCGCTGGTATAAAAATAGTGAGCAAGCAATGCTCCCGCCCCTGCTCCAATTGCACCAAAGACAAGTGCATTTCCTGGCCTGGAATCCTTATTCGGTGAAAAGACAACACCGGACATTGCTCCGAGTGTCCCACCTAGAATTGATCCAGTTGTCAAAGAACCTCTAAGGCTTGAACAACTACTAGTAATCAGCATTGTTATGATTATTAAATTAATTCGCGTTTTAATATCCATTTAGACCCTCCATAAAAAAGATAAGAACTAACTTTCCAGCCTCGATAAAGACTTTGGGTTCTTGAGATTTCATTTCATCTAAAAGAACATCAGAAGTCGTCGAAGCTGAATTGGCGAGTCCTTCAAGTATTTTGTTTTTATCTGAATCAGCGTCCACAACTCCCAAAGGGACGGCTAATTTATTTTTAGAAGCACTGATGACTCCTTTTGCGAAATCAGAAATTACAGCTCCAGCGATATATGAATCTTTTCCATTATTGTACTCACCTCGAAGACCTGCACTTCCATCAAGATTTAAGACTTGAACTTTTACTTCTACTTCTTTGGTTGGAGTTATCATTCGATCACATACAGCTAGAATCCTTTTATTTTTTGTAACTCCTGTGCATCTAAATCTAGTCCCAGAAGGCAAACTAGAGTTATCAAGCGATTCAACCAACAAAGGAGACTCCAAATTGGTTGATACAACTGAGTTTAATAAAATTCCTCTTATCACTTTGGTTGTTTCTATTTTCTTGGTTCCATCCCAGATTAAGGGTTTGTCTTCATTTGATCTTTCTTTAAGCATTTTCAGAAGTTCTTCATTTTGAACTGAAAGCTTCTTTAGAACTGCTGATTCAATAGTCTTTGAAGGCAGGACTTTGTTTTTCCTCTCAGTTTTTTCCGCAGGCTTCGTATCAATTGTGTTAATTAATGCATGTGCAGAAAGGGAATAAAAAATTAGGACCAATAATATTTTCATAAAACTCCTAATTTAAGACTCTTGATCCACCAATTAAAAGTGGAACTCCCTTAGAAAAGTAATCTTTACTAGTAACCAATTGCCCATTTACTTCAAGCCCATCTTTTCTCTTGGACACAACCATAATGCTCGTTGAACCTTCAAAAAGTTCAAAACTTTCTGTCTCTTGAATTTTTCTAAAACTCGTATTAACTTGCCCGTCTTCTACCTCAATAAATTGATGAGGGGCTTTCTCCGTTTCCTTTACATTGAAGTAATAACGATTTTTACTCGTCACGATGATTAGATTAGTATCTATCCCTTTTTTCTTTGCCTTAATAACCAATGTTTTATTGTTATTAGCAAGTTCAGAAAAAACCTCCTCCTTTGTTCCGCCATAGATAAAACTTCTCACATCATCTTTAAATGTTAGAGTTGTGATTAAGTTGGCAGACAGAAAAAGCGTTGTAATTGTGGTTGGTAGAATTGAAAAAATCATTTTGATTCCTTTGTTAATGAAATCTCGCTTAAGTTGATTTCTGTTTCATTAATTTCTGAAACCTTGTAATAAAATGGATAATTGCTATTCAAATTGAAACTCACCAAAAATGAGCGAACCTTTCCCTCTCCTTTAACGATTATTCGACATAAGTTATCCTTTAGACCCAAGACGCTCAGAACTTCATCAGCAGAAACTTTGAATTCCGATTTCTTTAATTCATTGATGATCGAGTCTTCGATCAAATCTTTATAAGGAGAACCTCTAGTTATACTGCCAAATGATTCTTCACAGGCCCAAGTTAAAAGAGGTTTATTGCTTACAAGGTTTGAGTTCTTTAAAACAAAGTACTTCTTGTCTGATAAAATCAAAAAAGTGTTCAAGGCCATTAAAAGAATGCTTGTGCCTAAAGCAAGTCTGAGATTTTTATTCTGTTTCACAAAAACAGACTCAAATGTTTCGTATTTCATTTTTTACCCCTGATGGATGAATTGCTTTGGCATTAATTCGAGTTTCAAATTTCGGCTTTGTAATAGAAGTTCTTTGAAATGAATTTTGGCCTTTAGACTCCACGCTTTTTGCTGAATTAGTTTGATTGTTTCTGATTGTTGAAGTTTCCATTTTTTTAGTATTGTTTTGATGTTGTACCTCCTTACCCGTTGTGTGATTGCTATTTGAAATAGTCTTTGTGCTTTTCACGTTGCCATTCGCTAATGAATTAGATTGGGATTGCACAGATGGCTTACTCTCATTTGTTTGAGGATTGTTCACGCTGTGGTCACTACCGCTTGTAACTACTTTTGATAGCTTTTCATTTATTGTGCTCGTGTTTTCAGTTGCTCTTTGATTTTTGAAACTGCTAGCTAGTTTCTGATGAGAATTATTGCTTCCAAAAAATGATTTAGACGGCGGATTAGTGTTTTTCCCGTTTCTAAACTGACTTAAATTAGTTGGGCTACCTTTAAATTTATTAATCCCCGTTTGTACCAGCGACCTTGCATGTGGAATTGCTGTTATTAATTTCATTCCCGCACCAGTCATCATTACTCCAATCGCACTTCCAGACATGGCCACACCACCACCTCTTAAAATCCCGAGTGTTAAAATTGGCGACATCAAAAGAAGAAGCGTTACTCCAAAGAGCCAGATAATATGATCTATACTCACTATTGCGAGATTTCCCTCATTGGCCGGAACTTGAATTGAGTTTCCAACAATCGCAAGAATAGACACCAAAACGATTGGCATAACCATGCACCAGAGACTCGATTGAATCGTTCCAGAAATAGACCCTCTAGTTACAGGAAAGAAATAGAGCACTGCTGTTAAGGGGGCAAAGATGTAAGTCAAATGATAAACTGTTGAGTAAATAAGTTTCAAAATCCATATAAATACTTTGCTTAATAAAAAGAAAGTTGTTCCAAGAAGGTCATTGATATTAGGAATTGCAAATTTATCTATCCAGCCAGATGCCGCACTTTCATTCGTTTTAACTTTTACTTCTGTCCACTTACGAAGAAATATATTTCTAGGTGAAACTTTCTTTAGAATTTCTTCACTGGCCTTAAAACTTAAATCAACTCCCTCTTTGTGAACGGTGTAGAAGGCTCCCATAAATACGACGACCAAAATAAGTTTTTTGACTACTTCATAAAATTTCAATTCACCAAAATATTCTAAGCATAAGGCAAATAAAAATCCCGGCAGAACAAACCATCCCGAAACCTTTAGCAGCTCATCTTTTAGAATTAAAACTGTAGGCTCATCAATTAAGAGCATTTCCTTAATAGCTAAATTCATAAACTCTTACCTGATTGTTTGTTATAAAACTTAAGTCGATTTATTTCTTCAAGACGTTTATCTTCTAACTCTTCGGCCTTTAGACGATTGGCTGTTTTTTGAGCTTTGAGCATTTCAAGTTGAACTTCTTGCATCTTTACTTGATTCTCTAATAATAGAGCTGTGTTTTGAGCTGTAAGCTGATTTGCTCGTCCTACATTTCTCGCTGCAATTGAATTAGTGACTTGCTTTTCTGCTCGCTTAATCTTTTGTTCATTGAGCTTTTTATTGATATCCACATAGACTTCGGTTTTCTTCTCATCTTGTTTTATGCTGGCGTATTTCTGCATAAGCTCTTTTAAATCACTCATATTGTATTTTAGTTCTCGAATGGCACCATTTAGTTCTCCAAGATTTTGAATGTCCTTTTTAGCTGATAATTCTTCTGCTAAATACAAGACTCGTTCAGCTCTGAAATAGTGATCATCAGCTAGCTCACTATACTCTCGCATTTTTTGAGTATATTTTTCTGAGTTGGACACAAGTCTTTCAAGTTCATTAATTTGATTTGCTGTATTGGTGACAAGTTGAACCATCATTGCAGTGTCAGCTCCAATGATCGCAAATGACTTAGATGAAATAACAAAGAAAAAGAGCAAAACACTTTTTTTCATATTAGTTCCCCAGTTTTTAAGTAAATGTATTGATGTAAAATCTCTCTAAAATCTAAAAGACTTTCCCTTGCTGATCGAAATTGATTAAAAATATCTCTTTCAGACTTATCTGAATTAAAAAGATAGAATTTGAACGGACTGGAATAAAACCTGCAAATTTTTTGATGAAAGTCCGAGAGTAAGAGAAATTCAGAAAACACTCGTTTTTTCGATTGAACAGATAAAAGCATTTCCTTTTGGTGCTCAGTTAAAAATTCACCATTTGTTTCTTGTCTGAAAATGAATTTAAAAAAAGTTGTCTGATAAATAACTCGACCAAGTGGTGTAGATAAAAAATCTTCTAAGTTTTGTGAAATGGCGATTGCCGCTGCTCCATGCTTTCTAAATGTCCTGAAACTCTCTGCTATAAACGGCCCTTGATTCTCTAAAAGGTTCCAACATTCATCTAAGATAAAAATCCGTCTCCCTTCTAGATGCTTAAAATGCTCAATAAGGTAGATAATTAATGGTGCTTTGATTCGATCTGGGTAGAGAGTTAAATCAACATAAAGAAGATCTGGAGAATGATAGACATCATTGTTAAAAGAAGACTCAAGTTCATTAAAGAAATATTTAATATCTTTGAAATGATTTTCAAGAAGATTAATGAAATCTTTAAATGTTTTAATCTTGTTAAAATCAATTTCACTTAAAACTTCAAACAGTCTCCCCTTATCTGTAGCACTTAGGAAATCATCATCGACAATGCTTAGAACAAAGGCTTTTAAATAAATTGGATCTTTAAACTGTAGAGGATTAAATGAAGTTGGAAGACTGACTCCTCCAAGATAATCAACAGTCTTTTTAAATGAATTCCCTAAATCAAGGACGACGGCCTTAGATTCACGATTTACTTCTTCAAAAAGAATGTTATTAGCTAGAACTGATTTACCTTGTCCCAGCGTTCCCGTGATCAATGCATTGTAATAGATATTGTCTGGATGAAATAAATCAACCATTAGAGGCCTATCATTTCTTGAATGAAGGACAAAACCTTGGTTGTACAAATCTTCATTCGGAAAACCAAGAAGACCTGAGATGAACTTAGCCGGAACCAAATGCTCCCGCTTCATTGTTGGATTTACTCCAGGAATGATATTTGAGAAAAAATAAGCTAGTCCTCTGCCTTCTGATAATAGCTTTAGGTCAAACAACTTTGCTTTTTCATACAAGGCTTGAGTCTTAACATTTAGATCAACTAAGTTTTCTCCTGTTACTAAGAACCAACCTTCCATAGAAAATACGATTTCTGATCCAACCGTTACTTCCTCAAGTAAATTTTCATTTTGTATAAAGGCCTTTTCGGATTCAATATTTCTAAGAAGTTCTTGCGATAGAGAAAAATGGATCTTTCTTTTGAAATTAAGCTTCTTCTTAACTTTTTCTGAATCAAATTTCTTAAGGCATAAAATATGATCGCCAAAATTTTCCAAGAAACGATTATTGATTGAACTTGGTAGATCATAAAAATTTAAAAGACGGATGAAGCGATGGCCAATAACGATGTAATCATCGAAGACTTCTAAGTCACGATAGACATCATTTTCGTGAAAAAGAAGCGATAACGGATCGGTAATTAATTCTAGCTTATGCGATAGCCGACTGATGTTTGGATCATCTGTATTTAGATAGAGAATATCGTTTATGTAATAAAATTTATAAAAACACTCATCTTTAAAAGATTTTAATTCTAGATGTAGGTTCTCATAAAAATTATCAAGATCTGTATTGTTCATCTGAGTTAGATCACTGTGAACAATTTTATAGAGAGAAGATACCTCTCCTTTTAGAGAGGTAATATTCCCATCGACGATCTCAAAAACTGGAAAAATCATATAAATACACCTTGAGTTAATTTTAAGATGTCGCTCTTCCAATCAAGGACACTTCTTTTAAGGCCATAATGTTGAAAATGACCTCTTGGATATTTGAGTGTTATTAGCTTGCTTGCACTGATTGCTAGAAATATGACTCCTAACGATTGAAGCGAGCTTAAATTCAAAATAAGTGAGACGAACAATGAAGCGACCAACAATGCTAAATCTACAATTGATAGACCTATGAAACTTGGGTCTGATTTTAAAAATTTTGGATAATAGAATTTCATTATGCTCCTCCTGCTACTGATGTGAGTGTTCCGACAATTGTTTTTGCAACCAAGACGATTAAAATACCGACAATCGCCTGAGTTACTTTTTGTCCACCTTCTTGCTTACCTAGGGCCAGATATGTTCCGGCCACTGCTAATGCAAAAATGCCTAGACCTAATCCTAATTGAATGGCTTCTTTCCCGAGAGCATCTGCTGTCCCCTTGAGAGATGCCCCAAAGGCTTCACTCATTGTTAAGATGCTCATACTGAATAGAAAAAATTTGTTTTTCATAATTCTCCTTTTAGTAATTTTTAATTGTATTTGTTCACTAACAAGAAACTTGCATCGAAATGTAAATCTCTCTGTAGTATTTGAGATTTTCGTCGGTATTCATCTTTAAGTGCGCCTGTACATGCATTTGTATTTGCGGTTTGAATATGACTACAAACTTGTGAAACTGGTATCCCTGTGACCCAGGACCTACAAACAGCATCGGCAGAATTGCATCCTGGTTGACCTGCAGCCCATCCGCCAATTCCTGTAAGCCAGACACCAACATCTTCTTGATGGTTTTCTGGATACACTCTCAACATTAAATCGTTCGTTTCATCACTATCGATTGAAAAAACCTTAGCAACTGAAGCAACTGAAATTTTCATAGTACTTTCGTCAAAAACAGCAGAAAGAATTTTTCCTTTAACTAAGTCTGAAAGTAGATATTCTTTTCCGTTCAAAACGAGGGCCATGCGCTTTTGAATATTCGGATCAGAGAAAGAATAATTCTCGTTTCTTTTCAGTAATGACTGATAAATCCAACTTGAATTTCCTCCTGAATCATTGAATCCCCATGTCGAGGAAATTGTATAATCTGTTGTTAAATCGTTACTACGCAAAATGATTTGCAACTCATCATTCTGGCCAATTTCACCAATTTCAAAATCACGAATATTTTTTTCAGAAGAAAGGCTTGAGAGATTAAAGTTGCTTTGCTTGTAGGTCTGATTAGAAAGTTCATCTCCAGTCATATAATTTAGAACAATTTTATCTTCTTTCTTAAATTCATATTGGAAGACATCATCATTAATTCTGTTGTTAACGAGAATGAACCACTTTCCATTCTTGGTTTGATTGGAAAGTTCACTGAGCAACTTGAACTTTGGAAGATTGTTAGAAAATCCATTAACCAAAACCAATTCATTATTTTCAATTTTAAAATTCTCTCCATAAATGTCTTTTAAAAACTGTGCCAGCTTGTTGTTTTTTGAATTGAGTGCTACATAGTAAACCTTTGCTCCCACAGGAGAAATCACAGTCAGCGGGATACATTTCGCTTGAACCGACGCTATCAATTTCTTATAAGTCGTATTCATGGAAGGGATTTCAAAATCATCTATTTCAGCAGTGATGAATTCACCCTTACCAAGAAAATTATCTTCAATTAATTTTTGAGGTAAATTATCTAAGACAATATCGAATTTCTCTAGAACTCCTTCGTACACACTCTTTTCAATCTTTCGTTGGGCAAGCAATTCATATTCACTAGTTTCATAATTGAAGTAGTGAAAATTAAATGTCGGGTTTACAATACTCTGCTGTCCCTTATTTCGATCTAGCTTAAGAGTGTTTGTAAAAGTCACTTTGGCATTTTTAAATAGGCCTTTTTTCTGAGTAAAATTTCGAAGAGCAATAAATTTAGGTGAAATAAATGGATAACTTACTCGTGTGAGATCAACATCCTTATAATCGCCAACAACTACTCCATCAAAGCGTGCAAATTTTGCTGTTTCTTTTTTGGCGATGTCAAAAAGAGTTATATCTCCAACTCTATATTCAAAATTTTGCGACCTGATATCTCGCAAAGAATCTATTTGATAATTACTCCCCTCTAGATCAAAGGAAATATTAAAATCTTTCATGAATTGTAATTTTAGCTCTGGAATTTCGGCCACAAAGGGATTTCGCCCAAGATTAATTTCTTCTTGATCTTTTACTCCATCGCCATCACTGTCATCATGAGGATTAATTTCGAGTTTTGAAATTGTTCCAGCGCCAGCACGAGCATTACCACCAGAACCATCACCACCTTTTTTGAAAGCACAGGCCGTAAAAAGGCAAAAAGAGGCCGTCACTAAAATTATTTTTAGCTTCATTTTATTCTCCGATTTTTAAAATTAGTTTTTAGTTTCTAAGCAGCATTTCTTTGTCTATATATTGGATGACTTCTTGGTTTCGTTTTTCTTCCTTTAGCTCTTCAATCTGAACTTTTATCCTTTGTGCTTTTGCCATCGCCTTGGAATTATTTTTCATTTCTGAAAAACTGATTAAATTTAGCATTGATTCAATAATTGAAATTAGCCTCTCCATACTTCCCCCGCATTAAAACTTCCCAAGCTCTTTAGAAAAAGCATTTCGTACTTGCTCATCAGGTTTTGATTCTTGGTTCTTTCATGGCTCGATATGATTTCCATTAACTCTCTAACCTCAATCAAGAGACGTTTTAATTTTTCTTTAGCAAACCCATTTTTCATTTTTAGAGCTCCTTTTAATAAATTGTTGTGTACAAAAATTTTGAACGAAGAAAATAAAAAACAATTTTCTTCAATCGGCCCGAACTTCCCACAATGGGATGAAATCTTCCCACCGTGGTGGGATGGCATCCCACTCTGGGATATGTAAATTATGAAAAAATCGTCAAAAAATAGGGCCCGTCCCATCCTGGGATGGAAAGTAAGCCTCTGTGAGAGACGTAAACTTGCCAAAGAAAGATTTGTTGGGGTAACAATGACACCGATTAAATAAAAATATGTATTGAGGCGTATGGATTCAAATCACGTTTCCGATTTAAAAGATTTTTTGAGTGATTGTATTAAAACAATCAAGAAGTCTTATCCCAATTTTTCATCTGCTCAATTGGCCCAAAGATTTGACCTCTCAAGCTCTACATTCAATCGAATTGAGAATAGAGAAATAAAAAAACCAACCTTCGCATACGCCTTAAAAATTGTTCGTGAAGCATGTGGCGAAGAAAAAGTTCAAAATTTTATCAAGAACCATTACCCAGAAATGTTTAAGGATTTTGAGAAAACATATCCTGGAAATTCAAAACTAGAATTTTTGCCTGTAGAGGCCGAATCATATCTTCAAGACGCTACATCGTTTGAAGTGATGATGCTTGTATCTTCTAACGCTGGTGCTTCTAGGGAGTTGGTTAGTTCTGAGTTTGGTAAGAAGGGTCTAGTTATTCTTGACGCACTAGTAAGCAAAGACATTGTTCATGAGATTAATGGTGTTTATAAAATTAGCCTGCCCAATTTTAACTTCAGCCAAGAAACGGTTAAGAAGCTACTTCTAAATTTAATTAATTCAAGCTACGATCTGTCAGCATTTGGAACACATACAAACTGGCTTTCTGTTCAATATGAATCAGTGAACAGAGAAAAAGTTACTCCTAAACTTAGAGAAGTGTATGTTCGAGCAAATAATGAGATTAGGGCCATTTTTAATGACCCTGAGAACGCAGGAAATGATGTCATGTGGGCGATTTTAGCTACTGATTCATTACTAAAGCGAAACAACCAAAACAATGAGGAGGTAATACAATGAAAATGACGTTATTAGTTGCTTTGATTGCATTATCAAACTCTACATTCGCTAATTCAAAAATCAACTTCAACATTGATGACATTGATACAATCAGCTTGAATAATAAAACTATTCTTGTTGAAGATCTAAGAGATGGTTTTGAAACTCTGACTGATGTTTCTACAACTAATAATCAAGTATCAGTTCCGAATGATTCTAAAGTTCAAATTACCTTCAAGAATGGTCGTCTGCTGAATTTTGCTGCTGCTATAAGAGTTGGCGGTGATGGTGGCGGGGGCTAAAATATCCCTTACGTACTTACTATATTTTCATTATTTTTAAGTGCAGTTGCCTGCTTCTATGCTTATAAAAGAACTAAGCTTTTTAATGATTCATTGAAATCTGATTTTCAAAATAAAAAACCGATCTTATGTGCGCACCAAGGAAGAATTCAAGATAATATATTCAGTTTTGATTTTAAAAATTTTGGCTATCGAGTAGCTCAAGAAATACAAATAGATGTTATTCTTTTTAAAATAATCAATAATAAGCAAGTTCAAATATGCAAATTTCAACCATCGCTATTTTTAAGTGAATTAATTCCACTCCAAGAAAGTATAATCAGTTTTAGTTCTGGTGCTTTAATCCTAGAGTCCGATTTTTTCATCAAATTACATTTCTCCTATGTAGATACTGGAGACAGTTCAAAAAATACAAATGAATATTTTTTTAAAATTCATTTAACCCCAAAACATGGATTTAACATTTTCAATTTAAATGAATCAGAGTTTAAACAAGTAAATGAAACCAAAGTACTGGTTTGAACTAGCAAATATCAATTGAATCTTAATATATTCTAAAATGTATTGTGCGGTAACCCTTTAACATCGCCCCCTGAGGCAATTCCCTTGAAATTTTAGGTATTTAATGTTCTAATTTTTGAATAAAATTGACTTATCCCAATGTACTTTATGCGCTTGCAATTAAACATCTACCTAAGGAAAGCAGAGTATAATTTTAAAGAAGATTCATATCACGAAACGGAGCCAAAACTCGTAAAGAATTAAGAGTGGATGTCGGCTAATGAAAGACAGTTTTATTTTTGATAAGTACATTGGGGATAGATTAGGGAAAGTTTATGGCACTAGATGTTCCTGGAAGTTTAAAGAAAGCAAAGCTCAATAATAATATTTACACATTTGTAGACGAATTGTTTGCGAATGCGATTGATTCTTTTTTAATTAGAAAACAACTTCAAAAAGATGTTACCGATTTAAAGATAACATTTTCAAGTGAGATAACTGATGCTGATTTTTTGGGTACGCAAAAAAATCTAACGATAAGATGTTCTGATAATGGAATTGGCCTTGGCCCAGATCAAACTAAAGCTTTTGTAACGAAGGATACTTCATACAAAGACTACTTAAAGATTCAAGGGATTGGTGAATGTAAAGGCTCTGGGCGAATACAATATCTTCTCTATTTTTCACATATGAATATTCTTAGCATTTATAAAAATGGCAATGAATTTATTTCTAAGACTTTAGATTTTTCAGACAAAAGTACCAAGGAAATTGATGAAAAGTCATTTAAGGAACAGAAAACTTCTGACACAAATGTTGGATTTGAAATTAAACTTTCAGCTTTGAAAGATGAACCTTTTGTACATATTCAAAAACAAGGAAACATTGAAGCCTTATTCTCTGCTGAAAAAATTAGGAATCATGTTCTGGTATTTTTTCTTCAGCGATTAGTTACTCTAAAGGATCAAATTGGAAATTTTGAAATTATATTTGAATCAACCTATAAAGATGAAACACAAACAACCAAACTTAAGGCTGGCGATCTTCCTGATATAACAGCTACAAAAATGGCTGTCGCTACAATTGCGGACTCTAATAAGAAAGTCGAGTTTAAAGTTTCTCATTACAAACTAGAGAAGAACAAGTTCGATCTTACAAAAAACACAGTCGCAATGTGTGCGAAATCAACTATTGTAAGTGATATTACAAAAAAATATTTAAAGACTAAAACCTTAGAGAATAATCATTTGGGAGGAAACTATCATATTATTCTGATAGAAAGTGATTATCTTGATTTATATGTGAGTGAGCAGCGTGATGGATTCATGCTCCCTAAAACAAATTCAGAAAAAGATCAGTCTTCATTTTATGAAGAACTTTTATCTTTAGATGATATATATAATTCGATAGAAGATATTATTCAAGAAATGCTTTCTCCTCCAGATTGGAATAAAGAAAACATTATTAATATGGTTGCACAGAAATATGGTATTTCAAGTGCAATGCTCGCAGACGTAGACGTAAGAATTCACTTTGGTGACACAGAAGAAAGCGTTGTGAAAAGAGTTCTAACTAAGTACCAAGAAAAAATTATTAAGGATACGTCAGATATCTTTGATATTCAAAATGAAATTAAAAAACTAAAACCAGACAGTGAGGATTTTAGAAAAAAGATCAATGAGATTTCGTGGAAGCATACCTCGTCAATTAAGAGTGTAGATATGGCCAACCTGTCTCAGCTTGTAGTTCGTAGAGCTGCAATTATAGAGGTATTAAGACTTGCAGTGGCTCAGGAGCTTGGAGTTCAAAAAACAAAACCTAAGGACAAAAAAAAGAATGATGAATCTCTTATTCATAATATCTTTTTCCCAATGAAGAAAGATTCATTAGAAGTAGAAGATCATGATATTTGGATTTTGAATGAAGATTATAATTACTTCGATTACATATCATCTGATAAACAATTATCTCAGATGCAGCTCGATGGCATAACTTTATTTGATGCAGATATTGATATTGAGTTAGAAAAAATCATGAAGAAAAATTCTGACGACAATGAAAGAAAGCGTCCTGACATTGCAATTTTTGGAAAAGATGGATCTGCAATTATTATTGAATTTAAGGCTCCTCAAGTTCCACTTGATGAACATACCAGCGATTTAATGGAGTATGCTCAGTTGCTTGCTGCAAAATCAAAAGGAAAATTAAAACAGTTTTATGGATATTTAATTGGAACGGAAGTAAATCCAAATAGACTTCGCGGTTATACAAGATTTGCAAATAATAAAGGTTGGTTTGGTACTGAAAACGTTATTGAACACACAACAAATACACGTCTAGGAGAACTTTATTCTGAAATCTTGTATTACAATGATATTGCAGATAAGGCTGAGATGAAACTTGAAGTTTATAAAAAGAAATTGGGATTAGTTGGAGCTCTATCATCAACTTCAAAAGCTTAAAAGGTATTTATGTTTAATCTTATTATGCGTGGAGTGACTAGCTGGGATACTGGCAGAGAAACCATGCCAATAGACAGAATTTTCGAGTACACAGAAGCTCATATTAGTTCTTACTTCAAACAAAATAATAATCTTCTTCTTGATCAATTAATCAGATTTCCCTGTTTGTTTATGCAAGAAGGTATTCGCGATGAGCTTGCTTATGTTGGACAAATCAATAGAGCACGTATTGTGGGTAAGGAGGTCGCCTTTGAATACACTCTTGATTCAGAAGTTCCTCCTTTAAAAAATAGTTTAATTTTTGCTAATAAAATGGCATTCGACATGTCTAGTGATTTTGAATTTTCACGAAATCACTGGGCAGTAAAGGAAATTGATCTTTATCGTTTTCTCCTTCGAAATGTTCGTCCTCGTCGTCAACGTCCAGTCGTCTTTCAAATACCGGAACACGAAAACATTGAGCCGACACTTGCCTCTGCGATGATGCCATTTGATACAAGTTTTAACCAAGTCTTCGACAGTATAAGTCGAGCATCTCAAGAGGTGGGGCTTCGTTGTAGAAGAGCTGACAATATTTGGGAGCACGCTGCAATTATACAAGATGTAGTTTCCCTAATTGACCGTTCTCGCATTGTCATATGTGATTGCACTGGACGAAACCCAAACGTGTTTTATGAGGCTGGTATTGCTCATTCTCTTGGAAGAGAAGTTATAATTATTACTCAAAATGAACATGATATTCCATTCGATTTGCGCCACCTACGATACATTCATTACCTTAATAACTCACAAGGACTAGACGAACTTGTAACAGTTCTGAAAGGCCGCATGCAAACCATATTAGGACATTAGCAAATGGAATCTCATGTGCAAGAATGGGCTGCTTAGCCCTAAGCCCATATTTTTCAAAACTGAAATGCGAAAAATAAAAACGCACAAAAAAATTGAATACGATTAGATTTACAAAAAATTAAGTCTATCAGTTATCCCTTGAATATTAATCCCCGACTTTCTAATGTAAATTTGCATAGTCTTCAAATCTTTCCATCCTCCCATAGACATTATTTTGATCGGCTCAATTCCTTTTGAAAGCATGATCGTAGCCCATGAAGCTCTTAGGTCATGAAAACGAATTAAAGGCAGATTTAACGCCTTTAAAAATTCTTTTAATGGCTTTGCCTGCGTTCCAGTCTCCCAATCTCTTATTCGCGGTAAAACAAACTCATCTCCGGTTTTTTCTTTTAGTTCAATCAAAATCGGAAGAAGACTTGGTGCAATTTCCACGACTCTATCATCACCAGATTTTGTTTCCTTGAGTCCGTTTATCTTATTCCAAGAATGCGTGATGTAGATAATCCGTTTTTTTAAATCAACGCTGTCCCATTTTAAAGCGTAAAGCTCACCGTTTCGAAGTCCTGTGTAACAAGCTAAAGCCCAAACATAAAACCATTCATGACTTTCTTCCCTAGCTCTACTTAAAAGAAGCCTAATTTCATCTTCAGTAAGCATTTTTTTTATTTTTTCGTTCTTTTTAAATTTAAGTTTTGGACAAGGATCACGTGGAATAATGTTTTGCTCAACAGCGTATCTAAAAACCGCCCTTAGAATTTTAAGCATACTTTTCCTATGGGCCTCAGAAAACTTTCCCAAATCTTCCTGGATAAAATCTCTAATTTCTCCAGTCGAAAACTCATTAATTCTTTTTTTGCTCCAATTTGGAAAAGTATTGGCTTCAATACATTGCTTGTAATTTTTAACCGTGTTCTTCGCATTACCGCAATTGGCATAGTATTCTAAAAATCTTGATACTATCTCAGGCCATAAAGGATATAGATTCTCATTAAATTTTTCGCTTAATTTAATAATAAGTTCTTTGTAAATTTTTTCGGCTTCAGCCTTAGTTTTAATTCCCTGTCTCCTAATACTTTTTGAAGCTCGACTTACTGGATGTCTTCGGTGGTAAGTAACAGCATAAGAGTTTGTCTTCTCATCAAATTTAATTCCCATAACCTTCTCCCATTACCCTAAGAAGGTATTTAAAAATGCCTTAACAGCTTTAAGTTTTGTTGAATCAAGCCTCTTGATCATTTCGATGCATTCCCCTCTCATGTTTTCAGGAAGAACAATATCGCCTCTAAGCATCCTTTCGAATTCTTGCTGGGAATATCCATATGCTTCAAGGAACATTTGCAATGTTTCTTTATCGAGGTCTCTCCTACCGTGCTCGGTATGACTGACGGTTGAATCAGAAGTTCCCATAATTCTTCCAGCGGCCCTGACAGATAAGTTTCGAGACTCACGTAGGTACTTCAGAAGTTTTCCTTCCTTGCTTTCAATTTTGAGATCACATCTTCTGGATTTCTTTTTTTGATGTTGCATAACCACTCCTTATGTTTTGTTGTGAATTAAAAAATTCATTCAAAACGCTACACAGAGTAGTTCTACGATTTCAGAAACTTGGTTTTACTTTTAGGCACTTTTTTGGATTTTTACTACTCAGCTTAGTCCATCAAAAATGCTCGTAGCCAACTAGTTGGCTACAAATAGCCACGCCGAGAAAGTTTTAAACAGTTTCAGACAGGCTTGTTTTCAAAAACAAAACGCAAGTTACCGTAATGAAGTAGTGGATTTTAAAAATGTTTAAGGAAGAGAGGTGTCCACCATCGGAATCCGATGGTGGAGGTGGTGGGAATCGAACCCACGTCCAAAGAACCATCTATAATGCGGACTACGTGTGTAGCTTTGAATTTTCGTCTCAAAGCGAAGACTATTTGATTACATCAACCAACAAGCCCGGTGATTATTAAGCGTCACTCCCGGCTACTCGCTTGCCTCATTTAAGTCGAGACAGACTTGTTGCCGCGCTTGTTTTTATTGGAGGTGGCCTCCGCAATGTCTTGGCTTAAATTAATTAAGCAGCAAGAGCATAGCCGTAATCGTTAGATTCAGCATTTAAATTTTGATCGACTTTTTACCAGGACCGTGCCGATCAACCTGGACACGCCCACAAAATTTCAGTGTTCCCTGTCGAAACCGGGGCACCCCCATTTTGGTGATATATGAGTGTATCATAAAATGGAGGGGGTTTCTATAGAGAAGAGTGTTAGTTGAGATATTAACTTCGGCGTTAAGCGCTTAAAACAACTCCGCCGTAAGCACACCATCCACCTGATTCACATTGCTACCATCCGGATGAGCAATAGAAGAGAAAATAATATCCAAGTTCGCCGGAATGAAATAGAAAATATTCAATTTAATTCTCGGGCCCGCAAACAAGCCATTGATCAACTTATCTCTCAGCAATTGATTCTTTAAGAAAATGCGATCCGCATACATTGTCTCGCGACCGAAGAGCACGTGAATCTCTTTAAAGAAAATCGGCCATAAGTTTCTTCCGCGATAGATATCAAACAACTCGTAATCCGCCATAAATCTCGCCGTGAACACTTCGTTCCCGTAAGCGTTACTGTACGGAAGACCATAGAACTCGTGCTTTCTGATTTTTGCAAAATCCGAAATCCCCCCACCGTAAATAACTCCGCGAGTGAAATCGCCTTTGTAAAAACGCCCGTACGTTCCTTTAAGTGACGCCGTAAATTTTTCTGTAAATCGCCCACCAATATCAGCATCAATATGAGTCGCCAGATACGCCGAGCCCAGATTCGCATGATTCGATTGAAGATTAAAAGTTCCCGTGAAGTATTGAAAAAAATCATCGTACGCAAGCGCTCTATAAGTCAGCTTATTCCCCACTCCCATCGTCGTTGTCGAGCGATTAGAAATAAAATCATTCGTCGTTGATTTCCCCGCAAACAAACTCGGCACATACGTCCAGCGACCTTTATACACACTGTAAAACGTACTCACTGTTAAATCGCGCGACAAATCCAGATGCGTGCTGAAATCCGTCTTCGAATACTCCTGATCAAAAAACGCACTCACATACCACAAATCGCTCCAGCGAATCAGCTTCTGCAAATACTCCAAGCTCCCGCCCACTTTACTCACTTCCGGATAAGTGAGAAGAGTTGCATTCAAAGTATAAATATCCATCGGATCAGAAAACGTCGTCATCGCTCCGATACTTCCTAAATTTTCAGAAGTCCCCGTCGCAAGAAACCAGTAATGAGGAATCAAATGATCCCAACGCGGAAAATTCTCCGCCCTCTCCGAAGCATAAGATCCCCCCGGGGCCGGAATCGATTTGTATTCTGAAACCTCAACCGCTTTTGTATTCGCTGCATTTCTCGTGAAAAGCGAAACCGCCTCACTCGCTGTCATCGTTGCCGTCTTCAATCTGCTTTCCAGAACTACAGTTCTCGTGTCATTGAATTCAGCAAAAGTCAGCTTCGCAAATGGTTCAGCCGGAAGTGAACTGATCTGCACTTTTTTATCCCACTCGAGAAGTTTAATCTCTTTTCCTTCGCGAAGTATGACAAACTTCTCAGCAATCAACGGCATTTCAAAACTTGTCTGACTCTTATAAATCACCTGCAAATTCTTAAGCGTTAAATCAGTAAGCACCAACGAATTATTTCCAAACGAATCATTGATTTTCAACAGGAGTTGCTCGCCCACTTTTCGCACGAGCGTGATATTGTCATTGGAAGAAAACGTTTTAATCACATCGTTATTTCTTCTCACCGTCCACGTATTATTCCAATAACTGAACGTTAAAAAACTCTCCCCGCCCAACGAAACAACATAACTCGGATCATCTTCAAAATTTAAAGTTCTTTCAACCAAAAGCGTTTCCGGATTGACCAGCTTCCAAATTTTGTTGTGTTTTCTATAGCGAGGATCATCTTCAAACGAAACCAGAAGCATTTTATTTTCATTATCGACATCGACCATTCCCGCAAGATCAGAAATCGGCAGATCGAAACGCTGAATGAAACTCACTTCATCTTCAAGATCATAAGCAACAAGCGCTTGACTGAATTTCGCGACCTCGACTTTATACAATTTATTTCCGTCGAGAACATGTCCGCGCTGATAATCATCGCTTCCATGAGCGTTGCTGATTTTTTCTCCCCACTGCTTATCTTCAACAGCTGCTGGATCACTCGCCATAAATTCATCGCGGAATTTAGTAAACGCGTGCTGAGCTTTATCGCCAACGCAAAATTCAAAGGCATTGTTTAAGAAAAAAGGTACGGCCATCGAATTTCTTTCAACAAGACACTTAATAGTCTTAGGCTTTTTATCTTCAAGCCACTGAATGAAATTCGCTCCTGCCCAGTACGACAGCGAGCCATGCGGATAAACGCCCGGCTCATCCACGCAATCAATAGTCGCGCAGAAATCATGTTTTCTAAATTGGATCTGAAGTTCTTTGTTGAACAAAGGATTGTTAAGGCGACCGCCTTCCATTAAATGAGACTCTCCCCAAACGGCAATCCCTTCTGTGAACCAGCGAGGAACAATCCCCGAAGGTATTTTGGCAATCGTTCCAAAAATATTTCGTCCAACCTGCAGATAATCGCGGGTCTGATCCAGATGCACAATGTGGATAAACTCATGCACCACCAGGCCCTGAAGCCAGTTATCCATGACAATCAAATGCTCTTTATTGTTAGCGGGGAAGTTGTACAAATTAATAATATTTGTAGGAAACGGACGCGCATTTCCGTTTGTTAGTCTCAAATAAGGATCTAAATTGAAATGAACGACATCGTGAGGGACATATTCGAAATAGTTGATCACTTTGATCAAATCTTCTTTCACGATTCTTTCCACTTTAAGGGCCACGGTCAGGTCCTTTTCGGCGTAATGAATCTCCCCCAGAAAGGTCCCATAGTTAGTCGGCATTGAGACATTGAGTGTTTTAAGAACTTCGGCCTGTGCCTCTGAAAAACAAAAAATTAACATAAAAATGACAGGGAAAACCGAACGCAGAAAAGCCATTTTTTTCTTCCTTATATGTGGGATAGTTGGCATAATCATAACTATCTTTTTAGAGATTGAAACTTTTTATTTAAACCTACATAAGGAGCTACCATGAAATTCAAATCTGCTATGCTGTTCGCTGTTCTTGCTGCTGCCCTAACTCTTACTTCTTGTGCGAACATGAAGAAAAAAGGAACTGAAGGATCAACAACTGAAGGAACTTCAACTGATATGTCAAAAGACGGTAAGAATGCTGGTGGTGTATCACTAGAACTTAACGGCGATTCTGATTCAAACAAAGCAGGCGCACTTAAAACTGTTTACTTTGATTTCAACTCAGCAGCTCTTTCTCAAGATACAAAAGATGCTCTTAACAACAACGCTGAATTCATGAAGAAAAACACTTCTGTAAAAATTCAAGTTGAAGGACATTGTGATGAGCGCGGTGGCGTTCAGTTCAACCTTGCTCTTGGTGAAAGAAGAGCGAAAGGTGTTCGCGAGTACCTAATCGGTCAAGGTGTTGAAGCGGCAAGAATCGCGACAATCTCTCTTGGTAAAGAAAAACCAGTAGCTTTTGGTCACGATGAAGAATCATGGTCAAAAAACAGAAGAGCAAACTTCGTAGTCACTGGAAAATAATCTGAAATTAGTAACGCTTTTCTTTTTAATTTCTTTTTTAACGGCGTGTGGCCTCACAACCACACGCCCTAAATTAGAGATGTCCATGGCCCAAGTCGCTTTTATGGCCGCCAAAGAAGCTCAGGCCGATGTCAAAGCACCAGGGCTCTTCCGCAAGGCCGAATACTACTACCTCAAAGCTAAATCGTCTTATAAGCGCAAGTACTTCAACAAAGCTCAGCAATATGCTCTGCTATCCAAAAAATATTCCGAGCGCGCGGAATATGTTGCCATTAGAAAAAAGACGTTAGAAAATTTGTAAGTATTAACTCTTCTCAGAGGATTATTGCTTATGAAAAGTCTTTCGCTCGTCGCGACTCTTGCCCTTCTCCTTTCACTCACTGCTTGTAAAACACAAGAAGATATCCGCCGCGAAAAAACGGTCGAAGTTCTAAACGAACAAGTTGCTCAGACTCAAAAAAGCACTGCCAACGCAAACGCTCGTTTCAACGCTCTTGAAGAACAACTGGCAAAACTGACAGGTCAGCTTGAAGAAGCGTCTCACAAAGGCCAGCAGGAATCTAAAGAAGCCGCTTCTATTAAAGAACGCCTTGGCGCTCTTGAAGAAACAAATAAGAAGCAAACTGAATACATGAAAGCTTTGAATGAAAAAGTTCAAGAGCAAAGTAAATACATCGAAGATGTGACCAAAGCGCTCACTGCTCTTTCTGAACAAAAAGAAAAAGAACACGAGTCAAAAAAAAAAGAAACAAAAGCAGAAGCGAATAACGACAAATCAGTAAAAGAAGGCATTTCAAAATACAAAGAAAAAGATTTTGAAGGCGCAGAAGAAATTCTCACTGCAGCTGTCGAAGCGAAGAAAACAAAAAAGAAAGATAAAGAAGCTGCTCTTCACTACCTTGGCATGATCAAATACAAAGCTAAGAATTTTGAAGAAGCGAAAGTTTATTTCTCAAAACTCATCTCTGAAAATGCAGACTCAAGCTATGCTCCTTCAGCTCTTCTCAACCTCGCCAGAACGTTCGGCCAGTTGAAAGCAAAAGATGAAGCGCGCCAGTCACTTGAACTCTTGATGGAAAGATTTCCAAAGAGCAAGGAAGCAGCAGAAGGTGCCAAGCTCAAGGCTAAACTTTAATGAAAAAAATTCTACTTCCGTTACTGATCATTCTCTCATCGTGTTCATTCTTTGCTAAAGAACTGGCCAACGATGAAGCGAAGAAAAAATCAGCGGACCCCGCTCACCTCTCGCTGGTTTTCTCTCACAACATCAGCGGAGAAACGCACCCGTGCGGTTGTAGAAATTTTCCTCTCGGCGGACTCCCACAAGTCGCTGGACTCTTCGCCAATCTTTCAAAAACTTCTGAAGTCTTTTACGTCGATACGGGAGATACTTTTTTCCCGTCATCCGTCGTTCCCGCTTCCATGAAAGACTCGCTCTCCTTTGCGGCCAACAACCTGGCCCTCGGTCTCGATCAACTAGGCCTTAAGTATTTCGTGCCCGGCGATCAGGATTTTGCGATGGGACTCGATTTTTTAAGAAACCTCGCCGAAACAAGAAAATTTGAATTCCTCATTTCAAACTTAAAAGATGAATCGATCATCAAGCACAAACGCTTTGCCATGATCGAAAGAAACAAAACTAAAATCTGGCTGGTGGGTTTTGTCGCTCCTGACGTCTTCAATGACAAAACGGCAAACCTCTTTACTGATGTGCCTTCAACACTTCCCAAAGTCATTGAAGAACTAAAAGCACAAGGTTTCAAAGAAAACGATTCTTACCAACGCCTCGTCGTTCTCTCACACGCGGGCATTGATCCCGATGAAAAACTTGCGGAAGCGTATCCCTTTATCGACTGGATTATCGGCGCCCACTCACAAAGTTTCCTTCGCTACTCACGCGATGTGGGCAACACTAAAATCGTTCAAACGCTTTCAAAAAATCATTACGTCGGCGACATCAAAATCGACACCAACGCTAAAAAAGCAAGCGACACATACGAGCTTCACGAAATCAGAGACGAACTCGTAAAAAACCTCAATCCCAATCCATTCATCAAGTTCATCGACGATCACAAAAACAAAATGAACGAACTGCAAATGGCCGAACAAAGCAAAATGGGCGTTGAAGTTCTCGCACCAAACGCTCCAGTAAAAAAATACAAAACGGCCGCAAGCTGTATCGAATGCCACAAGCCACAAGGCTATTTCTGGCAAGGCACACCCCACTCGATTGCTTACACCACTCTCATGAAAGCTCACGAGCAAAATAATCTTCAGTGTATCAAGTGCCACTCGCTTGGCCTTGGCGATCCCAAAGGATTTACTGCCGCGAAGAATATGGTGTCGTTTAAAAATAAACCGATCATCGACTACTGGAATCAAGTTCACTCAATGTCTGCTGACGTAAAGTCCGTTCGTCAGCTGGAATCAAAGCAGATTGCAGCGATTTCAAAAAAGTGGATGGCCTTTGATGCTGTCTCAGGCGTAAAAAATAATTTTGCCAATGTTCAGTGTTTGAATTGTCATTCAATGAATGATGAACACCCTTTCAATGCGGATGTGCCAACGACTCGCGAAGCCCGCGCGGTTGAAATTAAGTCTAAGTGTCTTTCTTGTCATACTAATGATCAGTCGCCGGAGTGGTATCTTAAAGAGGGATCTAAAACGGTGAATGAGAAGGTTTTTGCGGGGAAGTTTAAGAAGATGAGTTGTCCGCTTCAGCAATGATTGATGTTTGATGACTGATGACTGATGACTGATGACTGATGACTGATGACTGATGACTGATGACTGATGACTGATGACTGATGACTGATGACTGATGACTGATGACTGATGACT
>Ga0208636_100102_pt1 | contig 34262 bp, 29 predicted proteins | sample LakWasM103_HOW12_2_FD_183921 | JGI IMG/M metagenome (GOLD analysis project Ga0208636, IMG submission 183921) | Freshwater sediment methanotrophic microbial communities from Lake Washington under simulated oxygen tension - Sediment Metagenome... | ecosystem: Environmental > Aquatic > Freshwater >... | reverse complement strand
AAGAGTGTGGAGCTCAGCAGCAGGAAGGCGACGAGCGCGCCGGCAACGATGGAGGCAATGCGGTTCATGTTCTTGTTTCCTCCCGATCAACGACCGTCGCGGTCACGGCTGCGCAGGCCATCGCGCGAGCGCACATCGCTGGTCTGCGCGGGTGCACTGCCATCGGTAATCGGCGCCGGCAGCGGCGTGCTGCTCGTCACCGTGCCACCCGACTGCTGGATCAGCTTGTCGAGCGGCAGATAAAGCAGGTTGGAACCCGAGCGGCTGTCCACCATCACCTTGCTGACGTTGGAGTAGACCTGCTGCATGGTGTCGATGTAAATGCGGTCACGCGTCACCGCCGGCGCCTTCTGGTACTCGGCCAGCACGCTCTTGAAGCGCTGCGCGTCACCCTCGGCCTGCGCCACCACGCGTGCCTTGTAGCCCTCGGCCTGCTCGCGCAACTTGGCGGCCTCGCCCTGCGCCTTGGGGATCACGTCGTTGGCGTAGGCCTCGCCCTCGTTCTTCAGGCGCTCGCGGTCGGCGCCGGCCTTGAAGGCATCGTCGAAGGCCGACTGCACCTGCTCGGGGGCCTGCACGTTCTGCACGTTCACATTCACCACCAGGATGCCGGCCTTGAGGCGGTCCAACTGGGTCTGCACCGACTTCACCAGGTCGGCGGCGATGGCGTCGCGCTGCTCGTACAGCACCGAATCCATATTGCTCTTGCCGACGATCTCGCGCACCGCCGATTCGGCCGCCTGCACCACCGCCTCGTCGGGACGGAAGTTCTCGAACAGGTACTCGCGCGCATCCTTGAGGCGGTACTGCACGGTGAAGCGGATGTCGACGATGTTCTCGTCCTGCGTCAGCATCGACGAGTCGCGCAGGCCGGTGGCCTGCACCACCGCATTGCGCCCCACCTCCACCGAGCGCAGCTGCGTCACCGGCACCACCTCGTTGGCCTGGAAGGGGTAAGGCAGGCGGTACTGGATGCCGGCATCCACCGTCTTGCTGTACTTGCCGAAGGAGGTGATCACCGCCTGCTGGCCTTCCTGCACGATGAAGACGCCGCTGGCCAGCCAGCCCAGCGCCACCACGCCGGCAATCAGGCCCATGCCGATGCCGGCACTCTTGATGTCGGGCTGGAAGTTGTTGTTGCCGCCACCGCTATTGTCAGGGCCACTGCCCTTGCCGCCGCGGCCGCCGAACATGCCCGAGAGCTTGCGGTTGAAATCGCGCCAGAGCTCATCCAGGTCCGGCGGGCCGTCGTTGCGGCCATTGTTCAGATGGCGCCCGGCGCGCCAGCCGGCCGGCGTCAACAGCCGCGCCAGCAGGGCACGCGCCGCCTGTGCCGTCGCGGTGAAGGGCGTCTTGGAGCGCGCGCTCGCGGAGTGATTCATGCTCATGCCTGTGTAGGGAATGCGGCCGAGTCGTCATTCTCGGGCCAAATGGAGGGGTCTCCGGACGGCAAACCTTGCTCATCTGGGGCCGCGGCCGGCGAGTTCAAGTCCGCCGGGGTCACATCTTGCCCCGCCGTGAGCTCGGCCATACTGCTCATCGCGGCCACGATCTGCTGGCGCAGCACATCCAGGCCCTCGCCGGTCAGGGCGCTGACGAAGACACGCGAGACGCGCTCGCCGCCGTCACGCTCGATCCAGTCCTGCGGGCTGCGCGGGCGCTGGTTGTCCTCGAGCTTGTCGAGCTTGTTGTAGACCAGTATCTGCGGAATGTCGCCGGCGCCGATCTCGGCCAGCACGCGCTCCACCTCCACCATCTGCTCGTCCAGCACCGGCGAGGCGGCATCCACCACATGCAGCAACAGGTCGGCATCCGCCGCCTCCTGCAGCGTGGCCTGGAAGGCCTCCACCAGCTTGTGCGGCAGGTCGCGGATGAAACCCACGGTATCGGACAGCGAGACGCTGGCGCCGGCGGCCTCGAGGTAGAGCGAGCGCGTGGTGGTGTCCAGCGTCGCGAACAGCTGGTCGGCCGCATAGGCGCGGGCCTTCACCAGCGCATTGAAGAGCGTGGACTTGCCGGCATTGGTATAGCCCACCAGCGAGACCTTGAACACGCCGTTGCGGCTGCGCGCGCGGCGCTGCGTGCTGCGCTGGCGCTGCACCTTCTTGAGCCGTTCCTTGATGGTCTTGATGCGCTCGTCGATCATGCGGCGATCGAGCTCGATCTGCGCCTCGCCCGGACCGCCGCGCATGCCGATGCCGCCGCTCTGGCGCTCCAGGTGGCTCCAGCGCCGCACCAGGCGCGTGGCCAGGTATTGCAAACGCGCCAGCTCCACCTGCAGCTTGCCCTCGTGGCTCTTGGCACGGGCGGCGAAGATCTCCAGGATCAGCGCGGTGCGGTCGGCCACCGGCACGCCCAGCACGCGCTCCAGGTTGCGCTGCTGGGCCGGCGAGATCGCCTGGTCGAACAGCACGGTATGGGCCTGGTGGGCGTCCACCAGCAGCTTGATCTCGTCGGCCTTGCCGGAGCCGACGAACAGCGCGGCATCGGGCGCCTGGCGGCGCGCCACCACGCGCGCAACGGCGGTATCGCCGGCGGATTCGGCCAGCAGGGCCAGCTCGTCCAGGGTGGGGTCGAAGGCGCCGGCGTGATGGCCGCTACGGCCGAAATCAACGCCCACAAGAATGGCGCGCGCCGCCTCGAGGGGCGGCGGCGACTGCGGAGATGTGGAAGAACTCAAGGTGTTGAGTGATCGCGCTCACGCCTTGTGGGCGTGAGACTAGCGGCCTCAGGTAGTGGCTTCGGGGCTGTCGCTGGCGTGGAAGTTCACGGCACGGCCGGGCACCACGGTGGAGATGGCGTGCTTGTAGACCATTTGCGTCACGGTATTGCGCAGCAGCACCACGTACTGGTCAAAGGACTCGATATGCCCTTGCAGCTTGATGCCGTTGACCAGGTAGATGGACACCGGCACATGCTCCTTGCGCAGCAGGTTCAGGAAGGGATCTTGCAGGAGTTGTCCTTTGTTGCTCACGATATGCTCCGTGTTGTGAGAGAGGGTTGGAGAGCCGCCACCTTAACACAGGCGCGGGTTTCCCCGCGCTTGCGGCTCAGCTGTCTTTTTCGTCAAACGGATTCTTGGACGAGCGCAGCTCGATCTTCAGCGGCGTGCCGGTGAGCTTGTAATGGGCGCGGATGCGCCCTTCCAGGTAGCGCTTGTAGACCTCGGTGACATGGTCCAGCGAATTGCCGTGGATCACCACGATGGGTGGGTTCATGCCGCCCTGGTGCGCATAGCGCATCTTGGGCCTGAAGTGGCCCACCTTCTTCGGCGTCTGGTGCTGCACCGCCTCCTGCACCAGGCGCGTCAGCACCGGTGTGGTCATCTTCTTGTAGGCCGAGGCATAGGCGTCGGCCATCGCATTCCATAGCGGGGCCAGGCCTTGCCGTTTGAGCGCCGAGATATGCAGGATGGTGGCGAACTTCAGGAAGCCCAGGCGCGTCTCGATCGAGCGCATCAGGGTCTCGCGCTGGTAGCTGTCCACCGCATCCCATTTGTTGATGGCCACCACCACGGCGCGGCCGCTGTCGAGGATGTAGCCGGCGATGTGCGCATCCTGGTCGGTCACGCCCTGGGTGGCGTCGATCAGCAGCAGCACCACATTGGCGTCGGCAATCGCCTGCAGGGTCTTGACCACCGAGAACTTCTCGATCGCCTCGAACACCTTGCCCTTGCGGCGCAGGCCGGCGGTGTCGATGAGCTGGAACTTCTGGCCGTTGCGCTCGAAGGGAACGCTGATGGCATCGCGCGTGGTGCCTGGCATGTCGAAGGCCACCAGGCGCTCCTCGCCCAGCCAGGTGTTGATGAGGGTGCTCTTGCCCACATTGGGGCGGCCCGCCACGGCGATGCGGATGGTGGTCTCGTCCTCGGGGCCGGCACCGAACTCCTCGGCGCCGTCGAAGCCCTCCAGCACCGCGTCCAGCAGGCTGCGGATGCCCTGGCCATGGGCGGCCGAGATCGGGTGCGGCTCGCCCAGGCCGAGCTCATGGAACTCGGCCAGCAGGGGCGAGTCGCTCATGCCCTCGGCCTTGTTGACGGCCAGGATGATGCGCTTGTTGGCCTGGCGCAGATAACGCGCGATGTCCTGGTCCTGCCCGGACAGGCCGGTGCGCACATCCACCACGAACACCACCGCATCCGCCTCGGCCACGGCCTGCCGGGTCTGCTTGGCCATCTCCTTGACGATGCCGGTGGTGCTGTCGGGCTCGAAGCCGCCCGTGTCGATGCAGATGAACTCGCGGTCACCCAGGCGGCCATCGCCATAGTGCCGGTCGCGCGTGAGGCCGGCAAAGTCGGCCACGATGGCGTCCCGGCTCTTGGTGAGCCGGTTGAAGAGGGTGGACTTGCCCACATTGGGGCGGCCCACCAGGGCGATCACGGGTTTCATCTTGTTCTTCTTTTCAGCTAAGGGTACTGCTCAAGCGCTGGCGGACGCTCACTCGGGCCGGAAGGCAAACAAGCCGCCGTTGCGCGTGGCCACCAACAGCGTGGTGCCGGCCAGCACCGGCGCGCCGACGATGGGCGAACCATCGGTGGGCAGGCGCAGCTGGGTCTTGCCGGTCTCGCGCGAGATGAAGTGCAGCTGGCCTTCAAAGTCGCCGAACACGATCGTCGGCCCCTGCACCAGCGGGGCGCTGAGCTTGCGGTTGAGGAACTGCTCGGCCGTCCACTGCACGTCGCCGTTACGGGTGTTCCAGGCGGTGATGCGGTCCGAGGCATCGGCCGCCACCACCAGCTGGGCGTCGCCGCCCACGCCCTGGCTGCCGCCGACATTGCGGCTCCACAGTGTGGTGCCGCGGTCGGCATTGATGCAGGCCACGGCCGACTGGAAGGCGCGCGCACAAATCAGCTCGCCGGTACGCACCGCGGGCGCAATCAGGTCGGCCAGGCGTTCCACCTCATTGGTGCCGCGCGGATTGGCCACGCTGGCCTCCCATTGCAGCGAGCCCTTGAGCGGGTCCACGCCGGCCATGCGGGCGCCCTGCCCCACCACCAGGGTGTCCTTGTAGCTGGTGATGACGCCGGCCTGCGCCAGCGTCAAGGCGTCGCCGGGGCGGCGCAGCTCCCACAGGCGGCGGCCGTCCAGCGCGTCGAAGGCATGCACCACGCGGTCCACCGTCAGCACGAAGACGCGCTCGCCCGCCACCAGCGGGGCGGTCGTCACCGGGGTCTTGAGCGCCTTGCGCCACAACACCTTGCCGGCGTCCAGCAGCACCACCTCGTTGCCACGCGTCACCACCGCGGCGAAGCGGCCATCGCTGCCAACCCCGGCGCTGAGGCGCTCGCCCACTTCGGCACGCCACAGCAGCTGGCCGCTGCTGGCCTGCAAGGCCATCACCGCGCCGTCGGAACCGGCGACGAAGAATTGCTCGTTGCGCGCCGTGATGGCGAGCGGGAACTGCACGCTGCCCACGCTGCTGGCCCATACCTGGCGGCCGGCAATCTGCGGCGTGACGGTTTCCAGCGCGGCCGGCTTGGGCGCATTGGAGGAACTGAAGATCGAGCAGCCACCCAGCAGGGCGAGGCTCAACACGGCGGCCAGGGGCGCGGCACGGCGGAATCGAATCATCATTGCGCCACCTTCTTGTCGGCATCGTCGGCCACGGCGACGCCGAGGCTGGCCAGCTTCACCTCCACCAGGCGGCGGTAGTCCAGGGTCTTGTCCAGCGCGGCATAGGCCTTCTGGAACTCGGCCTTGGCGACCTCGGGCTTGCCCTGCAGCAAGGCCAGATCGCCACGGCGGTCCGCCACCAGGGCGGCGAAATCGACCGACTTCACCGCGTCCAGGGTCTTGGCGGCTTCGTCGTACTGCTTGGCGTCCAGCTGCAGACCGGCCAGGCGCAGGCGTGCCAGATCGCGGTATTCATCGGCATTCGCGTTCGCGGCCGTCCATTCCAGACTGGCACGGGCGTTGTCGGCCTGGCCCTTGTCGGCTTGCAACTTGGCGGCCAGCAGGGCGGCCTGGGCGGCATAGGTGGTGCGCGGGTGGCGGTCCTTCAGGTCGGCGAACACGCGCGTCACCTTGTCCACCTCGCCGGCCTGGGCGGCGCGATCCAGCTCGTCGTACATGGCCGCGGCCTTGACGGCCTGGTCACGCTGCCACCAACCCCAGCCGACCCAGCCGGCATAGGCGGCCAGTGCCAGGGTCAGCACCCAGGTGATGAGATTGCCGTAGCTGTTCCAGAACGCCTTCAGCTGGTCCAGCTGTTCCTGTTCTTCCAGATCGAGATGAGACGCCATGTGGAATCGTTCTATTGCAAGAGAGAGGGAAAGAAAGGGAAAACCGAGCCGCGATTATGCGTTGCGCAGCTCATGCGCCCAGCTCGTCACGTCGGCGAGCGGGCGGGTGACTTGCTGGGCCTGGGCATCGCGCAGCGGCTTGATCGCCACCAGGCCCTGGGCCAGCTCGTCCTCGCCGAAGATCAGGGCCACGCGCGCGCCGCTGCCATCGGCCTTCTTGAACTGCGACTTCATGCTGCTCTGGCCGGGGTGCATCACCACCGCCACGCCCTCGGCGCGCAGCGCCTCCAGCGCCACCATCACCTGCGCCAGGCCCTGCGCCGAGGGCACGATGGCGTAGGCATCGGGCACCGGCGCGTCCGGCGCCACGCCGACCTCCTCCAGCAGCAACAGCATGCGCTCGAAGCCCATGCCGAAACCAACCGCCGGCGCGGGCTTGCCGCCCAGCTGTTCGATCAGCCCGTCGTAGCGGCCGCCGCCGCACACCGTGCCCTGCGAACCCAGTTTGTCGGTGACCCACTCGAACACGGTGAGGTTGTAATAGTCCAGGCCGCGCACCAGGCGCGGGTTGATGCGGTAGGCCACGCCTGCCGCATCGAGGATGGCGCGCACGCCCATGAAATGCGCCAGCGAGGCCTCGCCCAGGAAGTCCAGCAACTTGGGCGCGGCGTTGGCCATCTCCTGCAGGGCCGGGTTCTTGGTGTCCAGCACGCGCAGCGGGTTGGTGTAGAGGCGGCGCTGGCTGTCCTCGTCGAGCAGCTCCTTGTGCTGTTCCAGATGGGCGATCAGCGCCTCGCGGTGCGCGCGGCGCTCGGCCACCTCGCCCAGGCAGTTCAGCTCGAGCGTGAAATGCTCGCCGTCCACCAGGCCCAGCTCGCGCAGCAGCCGGCTGCCCATCAGGATCACCTCGGCGTCGACATCCGGGCCGGCAAAGCCCAGCGCCTCGACACCCATCTGGTGGAACTGGCGATAGCGCCCCTTCTGCGGCTTCTCGCGGCGGAACATCGGGCCGAAGTAATAGAGGCGGCGGCCCGAGTCGCGCAGGAAGGAATGCTCGGTCATGGCGCGCACCACGCCCGCCGTCATCTCGGGGCGCAGCGCCAGATGCTCGGCCTGGCCATGCTTGTCCGCCCGGTCCTCGAAGGCGTACATCTCCTTCTCGACGATGTCGGTGACCTCGCCGATGCCGCGCACGAACAGCGCGGTCGGCTCGACGATGGGGGTGCGCACATTCTGGTAGCCATAGCGCTGCAGCACGCTGCGCATCTTGGCCTCCAGCCATTCCCAGCGCGCCGATTCCGGCGGCAGGATGTCGTTCATGCCCTTGACGGCCTGCAAGGGCTGCAACTTCTTTTGCTCAGTCATTCTCAAACGGCGACGCCGAAGCGCTTCTCAATGTAGTTCTCGACCAGGGCGTGAAACTCGCTGGCGATGTTCTCGCCGCGCAGGGTCAGGGCCTTCTGGCCATCGATGAAGACGGGAGCGGCGGGCGCCTCGCCGGTGCCGGGCAGGCTGATGCCGATGTCGGCATGCTTGCTCTCGCCCGGGCCGTTGACGATGCAGCCCATCACGGCCACCTTCATGTTCTCGACGCCCGGGTACTTGCTGCGCCAGACCGGCATCTGCTCGCGCAGATAGTCGTCGATCTGCTTGGCCAGCTCCTGGAAGGTGGTGCTGGTGGTGCGGCCGCAACCGGGGCAGGCCGTCACGCTGGGGTTGAAGGCGCGCAGGCCCAGCGATTGCAGAATCTCCAGCGCCACCACCACCTCCTGGGTGCGGGCCTCGCCGGGTTGCGGCGTGAGCGAGACGCGGATGGTGTCGCCAATGCCTTCCTGCAGCAGGATGGAGAGCGCCGTGGCCGAGGCCACCGTGCCCTTGGTGCCCATGCCGGCCTCGGTCAGGCCCAGGTGCAGGGCGTAGTCGCAGCGCGCGCTGAGCGCACGGTAGACCGAAATCAGGTCCTGCACACCGCTGACCTTGCAGCTGATGATGATGTTGTCGGGGTTCATGCCCAGCTCGCGGGCATAGTCGGCCGAGGACAGCGCCGACTGGATCAGCGCCTGGTACATCACCTGCTGGCCATCCCAGGGCTCGGCACGCTGTGCGTTCTCGTCCATCATCTGGGCCAGCAGTTCCTGGTCCAGGCTGCCCCAGTTGACGCCGATGCGCACCACCTTGTCGTAGCGGATGGCGGCCTCGATCATCTGCGCGAACTGGCGGTCGCGTTTGTCGCCCTTGCCCACATTGCCAGGGTTGATGCGGTATTTGGAGAGGGCCTGTGCCATCTCGGGATACTCGGTCAGCAGCCGATGGCCGTTGTAGTGGAAGTCGCCCACCAGGGGCACATCGATGCCCATGCGGTCCAGCTGGGCTCGGATATGCGGCACCGCCTCGGCGGCCTCGGGCGTGTTGACGGTAATGCGCACCAGTTCCGAGCCCGCCACCGCCAGCTCCTTGATCTGGATGGCGGTGCCGATCACGTCCACCGTGTCGGTATTGGTCATGGACTGCACGCGCACCGGCGCATCGCCGCCTATGGTCACCACGCGCGCACCCCAGCGCACGCTGGCCTGGCGGGTCAAACGGCGACCCGGGCGCGCAGCGGCAATGGCCACGGCAGCGGGATTCAGGGTCTTCTGCTCATCACTCATCGTCGGTCGGGCCGCGGGCCCTGCTCTCTTCGTCCAGATTCAGTTCAGCTCGAAGCGCGCCACGTTGTCGCGCGCCTGCGCCAGCAGGTCCACCGGCTTGCCCTTGTAGCTCAGCTCGGTGCCGGCCACGTTGCCGATGCGCAGCTTCAGCGGCAGCTGGCCGCCCAGCTCGGCCTGCTCACCGGCGCGCAACACGCGCGACAGCAAGACCTGACCCTTGGCATCCACCACCTCGACCCAGGAGTCGGCACGGGTGTGGATGTGCAGGGGCGTGGCGGCAGTCGCATCGGCCACCAGCACCGGAGCCGGCACGGCCTGCGCCAGCGGCGCGGGGGCGATGCCCTGCTCCGCGGGCACCGAAGCGTTCGGCACCGCCAGCGGCTGTGCGGCCTCTTGCAGCACCGGTGCCGGCGCCGGCTCGGGCTGGCCGGGCAGGCTCGCCGCGGGGCCGGCCGTGGGGCTGGTCGCGCCGTTGGCTGCGGTGTTCGTCGTCGTGCTCGATACCGCGGTTTCGGCCCGCTCGGTCAGCGCCGTCAGCCAGGCACCGGGCACCAGGTAGACCAGGGCCGCGGCCAACAGCAGCCCGACCGTACCCAGCACCACCGGCCGCTTGAGCAGGTCCAGCGACAGGCCCTCCTCGCGCACCGAGCGGTCGCGGAAGGGCTGATTCAGGCCGCGCGTGACGCGCTCGAGCCCCGGCTCGTTGCCCTTGGGCAGCAGGGCCAGCACGGGCGCCGCATCCGTCTTGAGCGCACGGCACATCGCCGTGGCCAGGGCGCGGGCAAAGGTCGCGTCGGGCAGGTCCTGGAGGCGATCCGCTTCCAGCGCCTCCAGCTTGGCCTGCGGCACCTTGAGCATCGCGGCCAGCGCGGCGATGTGCAGCCCGCGGGCACGGCGCGCGGCCTGCAGGGCGGCGCCCGCGGTGAGCGGCGCACCAGCCACGCTAGGCACGGCAGGCGCAGACACCGGCGGGGCCTCGTCGGTCACCATGGAAGTCATGCGATGTCCCTCATTCATCGTATCGACCGCTGTTCAGGGCCGCGACCTCGGCCGACTGCGGATAGCGTCGGCGCAGTTGCTGGCCCAGATCCTCCACGCTCGCGGTATTGCCGAGGCGGCGTTCCACGCGCAGCTCCAGCCAGAGGCTGGAGGCGTTGATCTGTTCGGCCTGGGCGTTGACGCGCCGCACATAGAAGCGCGCGCGGTCCAGCTGGCCCAGGCGCAGCAGCACCTCGGCCAGGTTCACCGACACCGCCGGATTGGCGGGCTCGAGCTCGAAGGCCTTGGCGAGGCTGCGTTCGGCATCGTTCAGCTGACCGGCGCGCGCCTCGCACACGCCACGCGCCAGCAGGGTGCGGCTCGGGAACCGGTACTGCGGCTGGGCCAGGGCAGCCTCGAACTGCGCGCTGGCGGCCTGCCAGCGCTCGCGCTGGCACAGGAACCAGCCGTAGTTGTGCGCCGTGTCGGCATCCTTGGGCGCCAGGCTGAGGGCCCTCTTGAAGCCCTCTTCGGCCAGCTCGGGCTCGCCCATGGCGGCAAAGATCAGGCTGCGTAGATTGATGGCCTCGGTCATGCCGGGCTTGGCCTGCAGGGCCAGCTTGACCTCGTCCAGCGCGGTGCTGTACTGGCCGCGCGAGAAATAGCCACCGGCCAGCTCCAGGCGCACGTTGGCGCGCCGGTCGGCATCGGTCTGGTCGCTTTCCGTGCGCGGCTCCTGGCCGTTGTTGCCGGCCACGCCGGCACAGCCGCCCAAGGCGGCCAGTGCGGCCAGGGCCAGGCCCGCCAGCAAGGGCGTGACGCCGGAAGAGATGCGCTGCATCGAAGAGGCCATGTGCTTACCGTCTGAGTGGTGGACTAGGAGGACTTGCCAGCACCATTCTTGACCACAACCGGCGCGCGCACCATGCGTACATGCGCGCGGGTGCGATCCTGCACCTCGCCGGCCAACTGGCCGCAGGCGGCATCGATATCGTCACCGCGCGTCTTGCGCACGGTGGTGACGATGCCGGCCTTGATCAGCACCTCGGCAAAAGCCATCACGCGCTCGCGCGGCGAACGCTTCAGCCCCGAGGCCGGGAAGGGGTTGAAGGGAATCAGGTTGATCTTGCACGAGACATGGCCGCGCAGCAGCTTGACCAGCTCCTGCGCCTGCTCGGGCGTGTCGTTCACGCCATCGAGCATGCAGTACTCGAAGGTGATGAAGTCGCGCGGCGCCTTGTCCAGATAGCGGTTGCAGGCGTCCAGCAACTCGGCGATCGGGTATTTCTTGTTGAGCGGCACGAGCTGGTCGCGCAGCGCGTCGGTGGGCGCATGCAGCGACACCGCCAGCGCCACAGGGCAATCCTCGCGCAGGCGGTCGATCATCGGCACCACGCCCGAGGTGGAGACGGTGACGCGGCGGCGCGAGAGGCCGTAGCCATGATCGTCCAGCATCACGCGCAGGGCCGGCACCAGGGCGCCATAGTTCTGCAGCGGCTCGCCCATGCCCATCATCACCACATTGGAGATGACGCGTTCCTGGGTATTCAGGCGCTTGCGCAGGCTGTGCTCGGCATACCAGAGCTGGGCGACGATTTCGGAGGTCTCGAGATTGCGGCTGAAGCCCTGGTGGCCGGTAGAGCAGAAGCGGCATCCCACGGCGCAGCCCGCCTGGCTGGATACGCACAGCGTGCCACGGTCGTCCTCGGGAATGAACACCGCCTCGACGGCATTGCCCTGCCCCACGTCGAACAGCCACTTGACCGTGCCGTCGGCGGAGAGGTGCTCGGAGATCACCGGCAGCGCCGTGATATGCGCCCGGCCGGCCAGCTTGTCGCGCAGCGACTTGGCCAGATCGGACATCTGCGCAAAGTCAGATGCCCCTTTTTGATGGATCCAGCGAAACAGCTGGGTGGCGCGAAAGCGCTTTTCCCCCAGCTGCTCGCAGTACGCAGCCAAGCCTTCGAGATCGAATCCAAGCAGGTTGACCGCGTCCATGTGTGTGCCCCTTCTCGTCAATGCTGGCCTCTTGAGGCCAGCGCGACAAGAGGCGATTCGCCGATCAGCGGCTGTAAACGTTCATGCCGGGGAAGAAGAATGCAATCTCCACGGCGGCGGTTTCAGCGGCGTCCGAGCCGTGCACGGCGTTGGCGTCGATGCTGTCGGCGAAATCGGCACGGATGGTGCCCTTCTCGGCCTTCTTCGGGTCGGTGGCGCCCATCAGGTCACGGTGCTTCAGGATGGCGTTCTCGCCTTCCAGCGCCTGGATCATGACGGGACCGGAGATCATGAAGTTGACCAGGTCGTTGAAGAAGGGGCGTGCCTTGTGCACGGCGTAGAAGGCCTCGGCCTCGCCACGCGAGAGGTGGGCCATCTTGGCGGCCACGATCTTCAGGCCAGCGCCTTCGAAGCGGCTGTAGATCTGACCGATGACATTCTTGGCCACGGCATCAGGCTTGATGATGGAAAGGGTGCGTTCGATAGCCATGGTTTTTCTCCTGAAATCTGAGGCTTGGCAAAGCCTTGCATTGTACTGTGTGAAGTTGCGGGCCTGATGTCAGCCTGACGCAGGCCCGTCAACGGATGCTTGTTCAGCGATGGCGACCGCCACCGCCCGAGCGACCGCCGCCGCCACCGGAACGGCCGCCACCGCCGCCGCCACCACCACCGCGGCGTCCGCCACGGCCGTGGAAGGCATCGGCGCCGATATAGCCCACCGAGGTCTGCATCGGGTCGGGCTGGCGCGGGCCGTCGCCGGCCTTGCCCGGGCCCTTGCCGCCGCGCGGTTCGCCACCGCCACCACCACGGGGGCCGCTGCCGCCATGGCCGAAGCCCTGCGGGAAGCCGCGCGACTTGCCGGCGAAGCGCCGGTCGAAGGTCTGCTCGAGCGGGTTGACGTTGCGCGGGATGAAGTCGTCGTCCCGGTCGTCGCGGTCGGCACCGCTGTCGCGGTTGTCGACATAGCGCTCCTCGCGCGGTGCGCGCTCCGGGCGCTCCGGGCGCTCCGGCCGGTCAGGCCGATCGCCAGGACGCTCGGGCCGGTCCGGGCGGCTGGGGCGCGGCCCCACGCCGGCATGGCGGCCGTCGGCGCGGCGGCTGTTGTTACCGCGCTGCTGCTTGTCATTGCGATCGTTGCCGCGCTGCGGACCGCGCTCGCCGCGCTCGGCACCACGCTCGCCACGTTCACCGCGCTCGCCGCGGTTCTCGCGCACATGGCCCGCCAGGCCGCGGATCACGCGCACATCGTTGTCGTCCAGTTCCACCCAGACGCCGCGCTTGAGACCGCGCGGCAGCACCACGGTGCCGTAGCGGATGCGGATCAGGCGGCTCACCGCCAGGCCCACGGCGTCGAAGAGCTTGCGCACCTCGCGGTTGCGGCCCTCGGTGATGATGACGCGGTACCAGTGGTTGGCACCCTCGCCGCCGCCATCCTCGATGCTCTTGAAGCTGGCGGCCTGGCCGTCGATCTCCACGCCGCTGAGCAGCTTGGCGCGCTGCTCGTCGGTCAGCGTGCCCAGCACGCGCACCGCGTACTCGCGCTCCACGCCGAAGCGCGGGTGCATCAGCTGGTTGGCCAGCTCACCCGAGTTAGTGAACAGCAGCAGGCCTTCGGTATTCAGATCCAGGCGACCCACCGATTGCCACTTGCCCTGGTAGAGCTTGGGCAGACGGCGGAACACCGTGGGGCGACCCTCGGGGTCGTTGTGGGTGACCACCTCACCGGCGGGCTTGTGATAGGCAATGATGCGCGGCGCCGGCGGCGAGATGCGCACCTTGATCGGCTTGCCGGCCACGCTGACGCGGTCACCGAAGGAGATGCGCTGACCGATGTGAGCGACCTCGTCGTTCACCGTGATTTTGCCCTCGGCAATCATGTCCTCGATGTCGCGGCGCGAGCCGACGCCGGCCTGCGCCAGCACCTTCTGCAGCTTGGGCGCATCGGGTTCGGGTGCGAGCACGCGCTTGGTGTCCTGCACCTCTTCCTCGATCTCCTCGACCGGCGCGTTCTCGTCGTACTCGCCGGCCAGCACCTGGGCAAAGCGCTCGCCCACCTCGGCCAGCACCTGCTCGGGGGCCGCCTCGGCCTGGACGCGCGGGGCGTCGGCGCGAGGTGCGCCCTCGTCCGCCTCGCCGCCACGGCCGCGGCGATTGCGGCGGCGGTTGCGGCCCTGGCGCTGCTCGCCATCCTGGGCGTCTTGACCTTCCTCACCAGCCCCAGCACCCTCAACGCCCTCGGCGGCCGACTCGGCAGACACCGGCTCGGCCGGCGCCAGGTCCAGCTGCACCGGTGCGGCGACGGCGGGCTGCACCGCCACCTCGGCGGCCGGCGCTTCCGCGGCGGCCGTCTTGCGCGGGGCGCGGCGCTTGGGCGTCTCGGCAGGCGAGGCCTCGGTCACCGGCTCGGCCACCGGCTCAAGCACCGGAGCGAGGGCCGGTTCGTCGGTCAGCACATCGGTCTTCTTGGCGGCCGTCTTGCGCGGCGCGCGCGGCTTCACCGGCTTGGCTTCGGCCTCGGCGGCCACGGCTGCCACCTCGGCACCCTCAACCGGCTTGGCGCGGGCCGGTGCGCGCTTGCGCTTGGGCGCCTCGGCTGCCTCGGGAACGCCGCCTTCGGGCTTGGGATCGGTGTCGTTGGAATTCATGCGTCGCTTTGCACCTTGTCGGTGGCCTCAGACTCGGGAGCCGGCGGGGCCGGTTCGGATGCGGGCTCATGCCCGGCAGCTAGCTCGGGCACAGGCACGCCTGGGGATTCTTCGGCGGCAGCGGCGACCTGAGGGTCGGCCGCGCCGGGTTCTTGTACTGCCTCTTCGTCCAGCAAGGAGGCCTGCGCCACCTGCGCCAGGGCCTCGGCCTGGTCGCTGCCGGTCAATTCAAGCGCCGGCAGTTGTTCCAGGCTGGCCAGACCGAGGTCATCCAGGAACTGCGTCGTCGTTGCATACAGGGCCGGCCGTCCGGGCGCTTCCCGGTGGCCGATCACTTCAATCCAGCTGCGGTCTTCCAGCTGCTTGATGATCTCGGTCGAGACCACCACGCCGCGGATGTCCTCGATGTCGCCACGCGTCACCGGTTGCCGGTAGGCAATGATGGCCAGGGTCTCCATCACGGCCCGCGAGTAACGGCGCGGCTTTTCCGGATTCAGCCGGTCCAGGAACTCGCGCAGCTCGGGTCGGCTCTGGAAACGCCATCCCGAGGCCACCGTCACCAACTCCACACCGCGCCCGTCCCAATCCCGGCACAGCTCGTCCAGCAGCGTGCGCAGACTGTCCGCGCCGATCTCATCGGCAAACAGGACACGCATCTCGCGCAAGGTCAGCGGTTGCTGCGCGCAGATGAGTGCAGTCTCGAGGACGCGTTTTGCATCCTGTGTATTCATCGACTGTTATGCCTGTCCCGACCTTGAGGTCGAGCGTTGTCACGGTCTATCGCCATTTGCGGGGCGTCGGATAGTCAGTGGGGCCGGTCAGGGCCTGCGATGCTGGGGCTGAGCGTGCGCCCTCACGGACGCATGACGACTCGGATACTGCCCGGCTGTTCGGCGCCACCGGGTCACTAGAGCCCCCGGTGCTGGCGCACGCAGCGTCAACGATGGCGCGATTGTAGCCTTGTTGCGGGCGGACGGTCAGAACTCCGGTGCGGGCAAGCCGGCAAGAGCCCAGGCGGATGCCAAATCCTGTGGCAATTGCGCATCAAAGCGCAGGGCCTCGCCACTGATCGGATGGGCAAAGCTCAGCCGTGCCGCATGCAGGGCCTGGCGCTTCATGCCCAAGGCGGGCGCGCCGCCGTAGAGGGCGTCGGCCACCAGCGGAAAGCCCCGCGAGGCCAGATGCACGCGGATCTGGTGGGTGCGCCCGCTGTGCAGGACGCAATGCAGGGCCGAGATGCCTTCGGACCAGCCGAGGCAGAACACGTCGGTGCGCGAGGGCTTGCCGCTGGCCACCACGGCCATCTTCACGCGCGAGACCGGGTCGCGCGCCAGCGGAGCCTCGATCACCAGGCTCTCGGGCACCCGCCCCGCGGCCAGCGCCAGGTACTCCCGATGCACCTCGCGCGCCGCAATCATGCGCGACAGCGCCGTCACCGCCGCCAGCGTCTTGCCCACCACCATCAGGCCCGAGGTGTCCTTGTCCAGGCGATGCACGATGCCGGCACGCGGCAGCGCCGCGGCCGGAGCGTGATGCGCCAGCAGCCCGTTCATGATGGTGCCCGACCAATTGCCGGCAGCCGGGTGCACCACCACGCCCGCGGGCTTGTTGAGCACCAGCACATGCTCGTCCTCGAACACCACCTGCAGGTCCATGGGCTCGGCACGGAAGGCCTTGCTTTCCTCGGTGGGCTGCAGGCTCACCAGCACCTGCTGGCCGGCGCGCAGCTTCTGCGCGGCCGAGGTGGCCTGCACGCCATTCACGCTGACGCAGGCGCGCTCGATCAGGCCCTGCAGATGGTTGCGCGAGAACTCCGGCGCCAGCTGCACGAGGAATTTGTCGAGGCGCTGCAGGTGCCAGCCCTCGTCCACCTGCGCGACGCGCGTCTCCACCTCGACGTCGGCCTCAACCGCATCCATTTCGTCCAGGCCTGAGCCTTCATCTACAGGCAAGGCCTGAACCATATAATCGCCGCTCCGTATTCAGCTGAAGGTGGCGCCCATGCGCCAACCTGTGGGGACCATGATCGAAAACTGGGTGAAGAAGCGTCACGCGACGCCGGTGTCTGCTGGCCCCAAGGGACGCCGAAGCGCTGCTCTGCTGGCCGCCGTGCTGGCCCTTGGCCTGGCGGCCTGCTCCTCGTCTCCCAAGGACGATCCCAATTCCCAGGCCAGCCTGGACAAATTGTACGCAGAGGCCAAGGAAGATATTGCCGGCGGCAGCTACGAGCGCGCCATCAAGTCGCTGGAGCGCATCGAAGGCCGTGCCGCTGGCACCCTGATGGCACAGCAGGCCCAGCTCGATCTGGCCTGGGCCTACTACAAGAGCGGCGAGCGCGCCCAGGCCGTCAGCACGCTGGATCGCTTCATCAAGCTCAACCCCTCCAGCCCGGCGATGGACTACGCGCTCTACATGAAGGGCGTGGTCAACTTCAACGAAGACCTGGGCCTGTTCGGCCGCATCGCGCGCCAGGACGTCACCGAGCGCGACCAGCAGGCCTCGCGCGACGCCCTGCAGGCCTTCCGCCAGGTGGCGGACCAATTCCCGGAGTCCCGGTACGCCGAGGATGCGCGGGTGCGCGTGGACTTCATCACCAACAGCCTGGCCGACTACGAAGTGCATGTGGCGCGCTACTACTTCAAGCGCGGCGCCTATGTGGCCGCGGCCAACCGTGCCCAGCAGGCGATGCAGGAATTCCAGTACGCCCCGGCGGTGGAAGAAGCGCTCTACATCCTGACGCAGAGCTACGACAGGCTGGGCCTGGCGCCGCTGCGCGACGATGCCGCGCGCGTGCTCAAGGCCAACTTCCCCAACAGCGCCTATCTGGCGGGCGGCCTGGAGGCGCGCGCCAAGAACAAGGCCTGGTGGCAGTTCTGGTAAGCAGGGCCTGCATGCATGGCCCTTGGGCCGGCAACAAGCGCGTGCGGGTCACGCGCTTTTTTTATGCTTCGTCGCGCTGCTCGGCCAGCTGCCGCAACCAGGCCATCGCCTCGGCCTCCTCGGCCAGCTGGCCCATCGGCGGCAAGGCCGCGCGCAGGCGCCGGCCGTAGTTCATGCCCGCCATGCGCGGGTCGCAGACCACCAGCAGGCCGCGATCGCTCTCGGTGCGTATCAGGCGTCCGCCGCCCTGCTTCAGCGCGATCGCCGCTTCGGCGATGAAGTACTCGGCAAAGGCATTGCGGCCCGCCTGCTCCAGGCGCTGCACGCGCGCCTCCACCAGCGGATCGCTAGGCGGGGGAAAGGGCAGCTTGTCGATCAGCACGCATTGCAGATCGTCGCCCGGCACGTCGATGCCCTCCCAGAAACTCGCCGAGCCCACCAGCACGGCGCGCGGGTCGGCCTGGAACTGCTGCAGCAGCAGGCGCTTGGGCGCCGCCCCCTGGACCAGCACGGCGATGCCGTCGCCGCCCTCCTCGAAGCTCTGGCGCAAGGCATCGCCAATCGTCTGCAGTGCGCGCAAGGTGGTGGTGAGCACGAAGCAGCGCCCGCCCAGCGCACGCGCGCAGCGCGCCGCCAGCGCCGCCACCTCCTGCGCATGATCGGGCTCCGAGGGCTTGGGAAAGCGGCGCGGGATGTAGAGGCGCGCATGCTCGGGGTAATTGAAGGGGCTGCCCACGCGCAGCACGGTGGCGTCGTCCAGGCCCGCCGGCTCGGTGAACCAGCTCAAGCGCTCGTCATCGCCCAGGGTGGCCGAGGTGAAGACCCAGGCCTTGGGGGCCGCCTGCAACTGCTCCTGCATGGCCGCGCGAATGTCCAGCGGCGACTCGACCAGGCGCGCCTGGTGCGTGCTCAGATCGATCCAGCGCACCTCGCCGGGCGCGGGCTCGGCCGAGAACAGGCGCGCCAGTTCGCCGAACTGCTGGGCCCGCTCCTGCAAGCGCTTGAAGTCGGGCGACAGCTCCACCACGCTGGCCAGCGCCTCCAGCACCTCGTCCGCCGCGCAGGCCAGCTCAGCCAGGGCGGAGGCAAAGCCGGGCCGGCCGGCACGGTCCTGCCAACGCAGCTTGAGCAGGCCGCGCACCTCGCGCATCGGCCCGGCGCAGGCCAGGCGCAGCTCGCGCGCGGCGCGCTCCAGCGTGGCCTGCAAGGCCTGCCAGTCCTGCAGGCCACGCGCCTGCGCCAGCCCCAGGCCCAGCAGATCGCGCGCAAAGTCGATCAGCTGCGAGGTGCCCAGATTGGTGCCGAGAAACTGCACGCCGGCCTCGGCCAGCTGGTGCGCCTCGTCGAAGATCGCAATGTCGACGCTGGGCAGCAGCTCGGCGACGCCGGTATCACGCAGCGTCATGTCGGCGAAGAAGAGATGGTGGTTCACCACCACCACGTCGGCCTCCATGGCCTCGCGCCGCGCCTTCACGACAAAGCAGGCACGGAACTCCGGGCACTCGCTGCCCAGGCAGTTGTCGCGCGTGGAGCTGACGATGGGGATCACCGGCGAGCGCTCGTCCAGCCCGTCCAGCTCGGCAAAGTCGCCGCTGCGCGTCTGCTGCGCCCAGCGCTCGATGCGCGCCAGCGCCAGCACGGCACGGCGATCGGGCAGCTCGGCGCTGACGCGCGCATGGTTCATGCGGTGCAGGCACAGATAGCTGCCTCGCCCCTTCAGCAAGGCCATGCGCACCGGCACGCCCAGGGCGTCGCACAGGCGCGGCAGGTCGCGCAGAAAGAGCTGATCCTGCAGGCTCTTGGTGGCGGTGCTGATGAGGGCCCGGCCACCCGAGAGCAGGGCCGGCACCAGATAGGCAAAGGTCTTGCCCACGCCCGTGCCCGCCTCCACCACCAGGGTTTCGCGGCGCGCCACGGCGCGCGCCACCGCCTGGGCCATCGCCAGCTGCGGCGCGCGTGGCGCATAGCCGGGGTCAGATCTTGCCAGCGGGCCGCCGGTATCGAAGGCGGCCGCCACCCATTGCTCCAGTTCGGAGGGGGCAAGCTCGGCGGTGAGTTCGGTGTGTGAGTTCAAGCGCTATGCCGGCTCATCGGGATCGCAGGCGATCTCCAGTCGGGTGATCTGGTCTCGCAGAGCCAGGCGGCGCTTTTTCAGGCGGCGCAATTGCAGCTCGTCCAGCGGCATGGTCTGCGCCACGGCGTCGATCAGGCCGTCCAGATCGGCGTGCTCGATGCGCAATTCAATCAGGCGGCGCGACAGAGAGTGAAGTTCTTCATCCATGGGCCGACCGTGCGACGCTTTGAGCATTGATTCGGGATTATAGTTTTCGGATGAGCCGCACTCCCCCTGGCTTTCGCCTGAACGCTGCGACCGGCATCCACCGCGGTGACCGCCTCTATCAACAAGATCAGGTCGAGATCATCAGCCACGGCCGCAGCAGCGGCTGTCTGCTGGCCGTGCTTGCCGACGGCATGGGCGGCAAGAGCGGTGGCCGCAAGGCCGCCGACCAGGTGGTGCTGACAGCCGAGCAGCTGTTCGAGCGCTTTGTTCCCGAAGAAGAGGACGCCGCCGAGCTGCTGCGCCAGATCGCCTCGGAAGCGCATCTGATGATCAAGCTGACCGCCATCTCGGCCGAGGAAGAGCCGCACAGCACGCTGGCGGCCTACCTGATCTGCCCGGACCGGCGCTGCTACTGGCTGCACACCGGCGACTCGCGCATCTACCATTTCCGCGGCCCGAACATGCTCAAGCGCAGCATGGACCAGTCCTATGTGCAGCGCCTGCTGGACGAGGGGCAGATCACCGAGGCCGAGGCGGCCGTGCACCCGCAGTCCAATCTGCTGACCGGCTGCCTGGGCACCGTCACCGATCCCGTGCCCACCGAGGATTTCATCGAGCGCCTGGAAGTGGGCGACAGCCTGATCTCCTGCAGCGACGGCCTCTGGCACTACTTCAACCCGCGCGAGCTTGGCACCGTGCTGCACAGCCTGCCGCCGCGCGAAGCCGCCGAGCTGCTGATCAGCAAGGCCCGCCAGCGCGCGCGTGGCGGTGGCGACAACCTTTCGCTCGCCATCGTGCGGGTGGAAGCGCTGGGCTGAGGCGGCTCAGCGCCCGGGCGCGCTGGCCGGCATGGGCGGCAGCGCCGCAATCGCCGACGCGGCCGGCACCGGCAAGGGCGCACCCGAGGCCTTTTTCGCGGCGCGCTCGGCCACGCGCTTCTGCACCAGGGCCTGGTGGTCGCGCAGACGCTGCTGCCTCAGCATGGCCTGCTCGCGCTGCTGTTGCGCCGCCTGCTCGGCCTGCGCATCGCGAGCCTTGAGCTGACGCGCGTGCGTTTCCGGATTGGCACGGGTGGGGCGCGGCGCCGAGGCCGGCGCCGAGGCCGGTTCGCTCTGGAAGCCCAACACCGCCTCGGTGCGCTTGCGCCCCTCCTCCGCGGCCGCCTCCTGCTGCTTGAGCAGGACGCGCTCGCGCTGTTCCTGCGCCTGCTGGGCGCGCGCGGCCGCGGCCTCGCGCCGCTCGCGCTCCAGCAAGGGCTGCAGGGCCTGCTGGCGCCGCTGGCGCGCCGCGTCGCGGCAGGCCGTCACCGCAAAGCGCTCGGCACAGGCCTTCAGCTCGCTCTGGTATCTGGCCTCGATGGCCTCACGGCCGAGCTCGCCCTGGCTCCAGGCCAGGGACGGTATGCACAGCAGGGCCAGCAACGTGCGCTTCATGTCAGCGAAGTATCCACCTCGCGCCGCTCCAGCGAGAGGTATTCCTGCGACTGCATTTCTTGCAGGCGCGAGATGGTGCGCGGGAACTCATGCGCCAGCGGACCCTCGGTATAGAGCTGCTCCGGCGGCACGGCGGCCGAGATGATGAGCTTGCAGCGGCGGTCGTAGAGCACGTCCACCAGCCAGGTGAAGCGGCGTGCCTCGCTGGCCAGGCGCGGTGGCATCTCGGGCACATTGGCCAGGATCACGGTGTGGAACTGCGTCGCCAGCTCCAGGTAGTCGTTCTGCGAGCGCGGTCCGCCGCACAGCGTGCGGAAGTCGAACCACACCACGCCGCCGGCGCGCCGCACCGCGCGCAACTCGCGGTGCTCGATGTGCAGCAACGGATCCTCGTCGCGCGCCTCGGCCAGCGATTCGAAGGCGCGGTTCAGTGCCGCGTCGGCCGACTCGTCGAGCGGGCAGTGGTAGAGCTCCACAAGCTCCAGCGAGCGCCGGCGGTAGTCGGCGCCGTTGTCGACGTTGATGACCTCCAGCTTCTCCTTCAGCAGCGCGATCGCCGGCAGGATGCGGTCGCGGTGCAGGCCGTTGGGATAGAGGCCGTCGGGATGGAAGTTGGAGGTCGTGACGATGGAGACGCGGTGCTTGAACATCGAGTCCAGCAGGCGGTGCAGAATCATCGCGTCGGTGACGTCGGCCACGTGGAACTCGTCGAAGCAGATCAGGCGGAAGCGCTTGGCGATGCGCTTGCCCAGCTCCTCCAGCGGATCGGCGATGCCCTTCAGATCCTGCAGCTCGCGGTGCACCTCGCGCATGAACTCGTGGAAGTGCAGGCGGGTCTTGCGCGTCAGCGGCACGGCCTGGAAGAAGCAATCCATCAAGAAGCTCTTGCCCCGCCCCACCCCGCCGTACATATAGACGCCGCGCGGCAGCGGCGGCCGCACCAGCAGCTTGGTGACGGCATTGCCGCGGCGCGCCTTGTAGTCGGCCCATTCGTCCTGGCAACGCTGCAGCGCCGCCACCGCGCGCAGCTGCGCCGGGTCGGCGCTGTAGCCGCGCTCGCTCAGAGTCTGCTTGTAAAGCTCGGTGACCGAGGTCATTCAGATTCCCAATGAAAAGGGGCGACCCGCGCCGCCCCCTTTTTCTTTCTTCTCTTGCTTCACGCAGGCATCAGAAGTTGAGCGTGCGCTTGTCGATGGCGAGTGCCGCTTCCTTGGTCGCCTCGCTCAGGCTCGGGTGCGCATGGCAGATGCGCGCGATGTCCTCGGCCGAGGCCTTGAACTCCATCGCCACCACGGCTTCCGAGATCAGCTCGGAGGCGAAGGGGCCGATGATGTGCACGCCCAGGATCTCGTCGGTCTTGGCATCGGCCAGGAACTTCACGAAGCCTTGCGTATCGCCCAGCGCGCGCGCACGGCCGTTGGCCAGGAAGGGGAACTGGCCGGCCTTGTAGGCCACGCCGTCCGCCTTCAGCTGCTGCTCGGTGCGGCCCACCCAGGCGATCTCGGGGCTGGTGTAGATGACCCAGGGGATGGTGTTGAAGTTGACGTGGCCATGCTGGCCGGCGATGCGCTCGGCCACCGCCACGCCTTCTTCCTCGGCCTTGTGCGCCAGCATCGGGCCACGCACCACATCGCCGACCGCCCAGACATTCGGCAGGTTGGTCTTGCACTCATCGTCCACCACGATGGCGCCGCGCTCGTCCAGCTTCAGGCCCACGGCCTCGGGGTTCAGGCCGATGGTGTTGGGCACGCGGCCGATCGAGACGATCAGCTTGTCCACCGCCAGGCTCTGCTCGGCGCCCTTGGCGTCGGTGTAGGCCACCGTCACACCGTCCTTGGCCGTCTTGACCTCGGTGATCTTCACGCCCAGCTCGATCTTCAGGCCCTGCTTCTTGAACAGCTTGGCGGCCTCCTTGGCCACGGACTCGTCGACCGCGCCGAGGAAGGTCGGCAGACCTTCCAGCACGGTGACTTCCGCGCCCAGGCGGCGCCACACCGAACCCATTTCAAGGCCGATCACGCCGGAGCCGATCACGCCCAGCTTCTTGGGCACGGCCGGGATGCGCAGCGCGCCATCGTTGGAGAGGATGTTCTCCTCGTCGAACGGAGCGCCCGGCAATTGACGCGCATTCGAGCCGGTAGCCAGGATCACATGCTTGGCAAGAATCACTTCCTCGCCGGCCTTGACCTCATAGAGGCCATCCTTGGCCGCCACGAAGGAGCCACGGCCGTGGAAGAACGTGACCTTGTTCTTCTTGAACAGGTAGAGGATGCCGTCGTTGTTCTGCTTCACGACGGTGTCCTTGCGGCCGATCATCTTGGCGATGTCGATGCGCACGTTGTCCGCCGCGATGCCGTGGTCGGCAAAGTGGTGGTTGGCGTGCTCGAAATGCTCGCTGGACTGCAGCAGCGCCTTGGAGGGGATGCAGCCGACATTGGTGCAGGTGCCGCCGGGTGCCGGACCGCCCTTGTCGTTCTTCCACTCGTCGATGCAGGCCGCATTGAAGCCCAGCTGGGCGGCGCGGATGGCGGCGATGTAGCCGCCGGGGCCGCCGCCGATGACGACGACGTCGAATTGCTTGGTGCTCATGTCTGTGCGCGTCCTTGGCTTAGATGTCGAACAGCAGACGGGCCGGATCTTCCAGCGCTTCCTTCATGGTCACCAGACCCAGCACGGCTTCGCGGCCGTCAATGATGCGGTGGTCATAGGACATCGCCAGATAGTTGATCGGGCGCACCACCACTTGGCCGTTCTCGACCACGGCGCGGTCCTTGGTCGCGTGCACGCCCAGGATGGCCGACTGAGGCGGGTTGATGATGGGAGTCGACAGCATGGAACCGAAGGTGCCGCCGTTGGAGATCGAGAAGGTGCCGCCGGTCAGGTCGTCGAGCGAGATCTTGCCTTCCTTGGCCTTCTGGCCGAACTCGGCAATCTTCTTCTCGATGTCGGCAAAGCTGAGCTGGTCGGCATTGCGGATGATGGGCACCACCAGGCCGCGCGGCGAGCCGACGGCGATGCCGATGTCGAAGTAGCCGTGGTAGACGATGTCATTGCCGTCCACCGAGGCGTTCAGCACCGGGTACTTCTTCAGCGCGGCCACGGCGGCCTTGACGAAGAAGCTCATGAAGCCCAGCTTGACGCCATGCTCCTTCTCGAACTTCTCCTGGAACTTCTTGCGCATCTCCATCACCGGCGCCATGTTCACTTCGTTGAAGGTGGTCAGGATGGCGTTGGTCGATTGCGACTGCAGCAGACGCTCGGCCACGCGGGCGCGCAGACGCGTCATCGGCACGCGCTGCTCGGGGCGGTCGCCCAGGTTCTGCGCGATCGGTGCGGCGACCGAAGGCAGCGGCTTGGCGACAGCGGGCGCGGCGGCCACGGCCACCGGAGCAGCCACTGCGGCCGGCTTGGCCGATGCGGCCAGGGCATCGCCCTTGGTCACGCGGCCATCCTTGCCGGAGCCGGCGACGTCGGTGGCTGCCAGGCCCTTCTCGGCCAGGATCTTGGCGGCGGCGGGCATGGCCACATCACCCTTGGAGGCAGCCGTAGCGGCCACGGGAGCGACTGCAGCAGCAGCCGGCACGGCAGCGGGTGCTGCCACCACGGCGCCGGCCTTGCCTTCGCTGTCGATGCGGGCAATGACTTCCTCGCTGACGACGCTGGAGCCGTCGGCCTTGACGATCTCGGCCATCACGCCGGCCGAGGGTGCGGGCACTTCCAGCACCACCTTATCGGTTTCGATTTCAACCAGGATTTCGTCGATGGCGACGGCCTCGCCGGGCTTCTTCTTCCAGTTCAGCAGCGTGCCTTCGGCCACGGATTCGGACAGCTGGGGGACTTTGACTTCTACGATTGCCATGATGGTTCTTTCGATTCTGTGCAGCATCAGACGCGGCGCCCCGGCCGTCCGGCCATGGGGCGCGTGCGTTCACTTACTTGGTCAGGATGAAGCCCTTGAGCTTGCCGAAGGCCTGGTCCAGCAGCGCCTTCTGCTGCTCCTGGTGCAGGTGGGCATAGCCCACGGCCGGTGAGGCCGAGGCGGGGCGGCCGGCGTAGCCGAGCTTCTGGCCATCCACCATGTTTTCGTGCACATAGTGCTGCACGAAGAACCAGGAGCCCTGGTTCTGCGGCTCGTCCTGACACCACACGATCTCACTCACGCCGGGGTACTTCTTCATCTCGGCGGCGAAGGCCTTGTGCGGGAAGGGATAGAGCTGCTCGACGCGGATGATGGCCACATCGCTGGCCTTCTTCTCGGCGCGCGCCTTCACCAGGTCGTAATAGACCTTGCCCGAGCAGGCGATCACGCGCTTGACCTTGTCCGCGGCAATCGTGGCATCGCGCTCGCCGATCACGGTCTTGAACTCACCCTTGGTGAATTCGGACAGCGGCGAGGTGGCGTCCTTGTTACGCAGCAGCGACTTGGGCGTCATGATGATGAGCGGCTTGCGGAACATGCGCAGCTGCTGGCGACGCAGCAGGTGGAAGATCTGCGAGGCCGAGGTCGGCTGCACCACCTGCATATTGTTGTCAGCGGCCAGCTGCATGAAGCGCTCCAGGCGCGCCGAGCTGTGCTCGGGGCCCTGGCCCTCGTAGCCGTGCGGCAGCATCAGGGTCAGGCCGTTGGAGCGGCCCCACTTCACTTCGCCGGAGGCGATGAACTGGTCGATCACCACCTGCGCGCCGTTGACGAAGTCGCCGAACTGGGCTTCCCAGATCGTCAGCGTCACCGGATCGGCCGAGGCGTAGCCGTACTCGAAGCCCAGCACGGCCTCTTCCGACAGCAGCGAGTCGATCACGACGAAGGGCGCCTGGCCCTCGGCCACGTTCTGCAGCGGCACATAGGTGCCGATGTCCCACTTCTCGCGGTTCTGGTCGTGCAGCACGGCATGGCGGTGCACGAAGGTGCCGCGGCCGCAGTCCTCGCCCGACAGGCGCACCGGATAGCCCGAGGCCACCAGCGAGGCGAAGGCCATGTGCTCGCCCATGCCCCAGTCCACATTGATCTCGCCACGGCCCATCGCGGCGCGGTCGGCGATGACCTTCTCCACCAGCGGGTGCACCTTGAAGGTGTTGGGGACGGTGGTGATCTTCTCGGCCAGGCGCTTGAACTCGGCCACCGGCAGCGCGGTGTCGCAGGAGTCGGTCCACTTCTTGCCGAGGTAGGGCGACCAGTCGGTGGCGTACTTGCTCTTGAAGTTGGTCAGCACCGGATCGATGGTGTGACGGCCCTCGTCCATGGCGGCGCGGAAGGCCTTGGACATATTGTCCGGGCCATCGGCGGGCAGCACGCCCTGGGCGATCAGCTTGTCGCCATAGAGCTTGCGGGTGCCGGGATGCTGGGCGATCTTCTTGTACATCAGCGGCTGGGTCAGCGCCGGCGTGTCCTGCTCGTTGTGGCCCAGCTTGCGGAAACAGATGATGTCGACCACCACGTCCTTCTTGAACTGCTGGCGGTATTCCAGCGCCAGCTGGGTGCACAGCACCACGGCTTCCGGATCATCGCCATTCACGTGCAGCACCGGCGCCTCGATCATCTTGACGACGTCGGAGCAGTACAGCGTCGAACGGGTGTCGCGCGGGTCGCTGGTGGTGAAGCCGATCTGGTTGTTGATGACCAGATGCACCGTGCCGCCTGTGTAGTAGCCGCGGGTCTGGGCCAGCGCCAGCGTTTCCATCACCACGCCCTGGCCGGCAAAGGCGGCGTCGCCGTGCACCAGCACGGGCAGCACTTGCGCGCCTTCCTTGTCACCGCGACGGTCCATGCGGGCCTTCACCGAACCTTCGACCACCGGATTCACGATTTCCAGGTGCGAGGGGTTGAAGGCGAGCGAGAGGTGCACCGGGCCGCCGGGGCTGGTGACGTCGCTGGAAAAGCCCTGGTGGTACTTGACGTCGCCGGCGGGCAGATCTTCGGGGGCCTTGTGCTCGAACTCGGCGAACAGGTCCTTGGGCATCTTGCCCAGCGTGTTCACCAGCACGTTCAGGCGGCCGCGGTGGGCCATGCCGATGACGATCTCCTGCACGCCCTTTTCGCCGCCGCGCTGCACCAGCTCGTCCATCGAGGCGATGAAGCTCTCGCCACCTTCCAGCGAGAAACGCTTCTGGCCCACGTACTTGGTGTGGAGGTAGCGCTCCAGGCCTTCGGCCGCGGTCAGGCGATCGAGGATGTGCTTCTTCTTCTCGGGCGTGAAGCTGGGCTTGGAGCGGATCGATTCCAGCCGCTCCTGCCACCAGCGCTTCTCGGCCGGATCGGTGATGTGCATGTACTCGGCACCGACCGAGCCGCAATAGGTCTCGCGCAAGGCCTGCACGATCTCGCGCAGGGTCATGCTCTCGGCCTTGGAGAAATAGGTGTTCGTGGCGCTGAACGAGATGTCCATATCGGACTCGGTCAGGTCGTAGAACGAGGGTTCCAGCTCCGGGATGCGCGGGCGCTCGGTGCGCTGCAGCGGATCCAGGTCGGCCCAGCGCGAGCCCAGGAAGCGGTAGGCGGCAATCAGCGACTGCACATGCACCTGCTTGCGGGCCACGGCGAGGTCGCTACTGGAGGCCTTGTTGCCGAAGGCATTGGCCTTGGCACGCTGGGCAAAGGATTCGATCACGGGCGCATGGGCCACGTCGCGTGCGTCGCTGCCATCGGTGGCAGGCACATGCTGGAGGGCGTCGAAGTAGGCGCGCCAGTTGTCAGGCACGGAGCCCGGGTTGTCGAGGTAGGCCTCGTACATCTCTTCGACGTAGGGCGCATTGCCCCCGAACAGGTACGAATTCGACCTGTATTGCTGCATCATTTCGCTCACCTTTCACCCCGGTATCCAGGACGTTGGCTGGTTAACAAACCTTCCGCGACACGGCTCGACCGGTTGGCGGATTGCGACCCGCCTTCACTGTTGCCAGAAAAGGGGACGGGAAGGACCTCAAGTCTCAAGGGCCGGACTGTAGCACTCCTGTCATACCCGACCAAAGCACAAATTGGCAGACCGGCCAAGCTGTCGGGTATCCGCACTTTCCCGCAGCCGGCCCGCCATCGGGCTCAAATTTCTTACGCGTTGGTAAACTTCCGCCCGCGCCAGCCCCGCGATTGAATGGCTGCGCGACGGGACAGATCAGGAGATCCCATGCAAGTTCGAGTCGTCGATTACCGTGCCGCGGATGCGGCCGAGCAATTCACCCGCTCCCTGCACGAAACCGGCTTCGGTGTGCTGGTCAACCACCCGATACCGCAGGCCCTGGTGGAGAAGATCTACGCCGACTGGCTCGGCTTCTTCAACGGCGAGGACAAGCATGGCTTCGCGTTCTCCAAGGAGACCCAGGACGGCTACTTCTCCACCGCCATCTCCGAGACCGCCAAGGGCGCGACGCAGAAGGACATCAAGGAGTACTTCCACATCTATCCCTGGGGGCGCATTCCCGAGCGCCTGCGCGCCGACGCGATGCGTTACTACGAGGTGGCGAACGGCCTGGCGGCCGAGCTGCTGTCCTGGGTCGAGCGCCACACGCCGGCGGAGATCGCCAAGAGCTACAGCGAGCCGCTCTCCAACATGATCAAGGACAGCACCCACACCCTGCTGCGCGTGCTGCGCTACCCGCCCCTCACCGGCCAGGAGCCCGCCGGCTCGCTGCGCGCCGCGGCCCATGGCGACATCAATCTGCTGACCATCCTGCCGGCCGCCAACGAGCCCGGCCTGCAGGTGCAGGACATGAACGGCAACTGGGTGGACGTGCCCTGCGATTTCGGCATGCTCATCATCAACATCGGCGACATGCTGCAGGAGGCCTCGCAGGGCTATTACCCCTCCACCCAGCATCGCGTGGTCAACCCCACGGGCGAAGGCGCCACCAAGAGCCGTGTCTCGCTGCCGCTGTTCCTGCACCCGCGCAACGACGTGGTGCTGTCGGAGCGCTACACCGCGCACAGCTATCTGGAGGAGCGGCTGCGCGAGTTGGGCGTCAAGACCTGACCCCAAGCACCATGGGCGGCGTGCAGCATCGCATCATCCACATCGAAGCCGCCGCGCCGCCCAAGCCGGCGCTGGGTGAACCCTGCAACGGCTGCGGCATCTGCTGCCTGGCCGAGCCCTGCCCCGTGGGCGTGCTGGTGAGCCGGCGCCGCCACGGGGCCTGCAAGGCGCTGCAATGGTCCGCTGCGCTCAAGCAATACCGCTGCGGCATGCTGGAAGCCCCGCTCGCGCAGCTGGGCATGGCCCGGTTTCCGAGCGGGCGCCCGCGCCGCCTGCTCGAGCGCGGCCTGCGCGCCTGGTGCCGCCGCATGATCGCCGCCGGCATCGGCTGCGACGCCGAGATCGAGCCCGCGGGGCCCGAGCACCCGGGCAAGCCATAGGTAGGCGGCCAGCGGCCCGCCGCTAGCATGGGTCGCACCGCCACCCCGGAGCACCCACATGATTAGCAAGCCCCTCAGACTCGCGGCCCTGTCCCTGGCCCTGAGCTGGGCCACGCTCAGCCCCGCCGCCAGCCTGCGCTGGGCCGCGCAGAACGACATCCTCACGCTGGACCCGCATTCACAGAACCATGCCACCACCCTGGCCGTGCTGATGCATGCCTACGAGGGTCTGACGCGCTACAACGCCAACCATGAGGTGGAACCGGCACTGGCCACCAAGTGGAGCTACATCTCGCCCACCCAGGTGCGCTTCGAGCTGCGCCGCGGCGTCAAGTTCCACGACGGCACGCCGTTCACGGCCGATGACGTGGTGTTCACGTTCGGCCGCATCCGTCAGCCCCAGGGCACCATGCAGATCTACGTGGCCGGCATCAAGGAGATCAGGAAGGTTGACGACTACACCGTGGACCTGATGCTCGAAGGCCCCAACCCCATCCTGCTGCGCAACATCGTCGACTTCCGCATCATGAGCAAGGCCTGGGCCGAGAAGAACAAGTCCACCAATGTGCAGGACTACAAGGCCAAGGAAGACAACTACGCCTCGCGCAATGTGATGGGCACGGGGCCTTACAAGATCACGGCCTGGCAGCCGGATCAGAAGATCAGCATGCTGGCCAACCCCGACTGGTGGGACGCCAAGCGCGCCAGCAACATCACCGAACTGAGCTACCTGCCCATCAAGTCCGACCCCACCCGCGTGGCCGCCCTGCTGTCGGGGGATGTGGACCTGCTCACCGACCTGCCGACGCAGGACGTGGCGCGGCTCAAGGCCGACCCCAAGCTCAAGGTCGTCGAGGGCCCCGAGGTGCGCACCATCTTTCTGGCCATGGACCAGGGCAGCGATGAGCTCAAGGGCTCGAACATCAAGGGCAAGAACCCCTTCAAGGACAAGCGCGTGCGCGAGGCGCTGAGCCTGGCGGTGGACCGCGAGGCGATCAAGCGCGCCACCATGCGCGGGCTGTCGATTCCGGCCGGCATCATGGTGGCGCCGGGCGTGAACGGCAACACGCCGGATATCGACGTGCCGCTCAAGCACGATGTCGAGCGCGCCAAGAAGCTGCTGGCCGAGGCCGGCTATGGCTCAGGCATGGAGCTGCAACTGAACTGCCCCAACAACCGCTACGTCAACGATGAGGAGATCTGCCAGGCGGTGGCGGCGATGTGGGCGCGCGTGGGCGTGAAGGCGAATCTGCTGGCGGCCCCGATGGCCCAGCACAGCCTGACGTTCCAGCGCTTCGAGGCGCCGCTCTACATGCTGGGCTGGGGCGTGGCGACCTATGACGCGCAGTTCACGCTGCAGGCCATCGCGCACACCAAGACCACGGGCGCCGACGGCAACTTCAACTTCGCCAAGCTCAGCGACGCCAAGCTCGACCAGCTGATCGACGCGATGAAGACCGAGACCGACGTGCCCAAGCGCAACGCCATGATCCGCGAGGCCTTGCTGCGCGTGCGCGACGAGCATTTCTTCATCCCCCTGCACCACCAGATGCGCCCCTGGGCGATGAAGGCGAACGTCGAGACCCTGCACCGGTCGGACGACCGGCCAGAGGCTCGCTTCACCAATATCAAATAGCCAGGCGCTGGCGGGCCGCCTGGTACTCCCTGCCCAGGCGCTCCACCAGCACGCGGGCCGGCACCACCTCGTTGATCGCGCCGATGCCCTGGCCGCAACCCCAGATGTCCTTCCAGGCTTTCTTGGCATCACCGCCGAAGTTCATCTTGCTGGGGTCCGACTCCGGCAAGGCATCCGGGTCCATGCCGGCATTGACGATGGAGCCGCGCAGATAGTTGCCGTGCACGCCGGTGAAGAGGTTGCTGTAGACGATGTCGTCGCTGCTGCTCTGCACGATCATCTGCTTGTAGGCCTCGGCCGCACGCGCCTCCTCGGTGGCGATGAAGGCCGAGCCGATGTAGGCGAAGTCGGCGCCCATGGCCTGGGCGGCCAGCACCGCATCGCCACTCGCGATGGAGCCCGAGAGCGCCACCGGGCCGTCGAACCAGGCACGGATTTCCTGGATCAGGGCGAAGGGGCTCTTCACCCCCGCATGGCCGCCGGCACCGGCCGCCACCGCGATCAGGCCATCGGCGCCCTTCTCGATCGCCTTCTTGGCGAATTTGTTGTTGATGATGTCGTGCAGCACCACGCCACCCCATGCATGCACGGCGGCATTGACGTCCTCGCGCGCGCCCAGCGAGGTGATGATGATGGGCACCTTGTACTTGGCGCACAGCGCCATGTCGTGCTCCAGCCGGTCATTGCTCTTGTGCACGATCTGGTTGATCGCAAAGGGCGCGGCCGGCTTGTCGGGATTGGCCTTGTTGTAGGCCGCCAGCTCGGTGGTGATCTCATTGAGCCACTCGTCCAGCACTTCGGCCGGGCGCGCGTTCAGGGCGGGCATAGCCCCCACCACACCGGCCTTGCACTGCGCGATCACCAGCTTGGGATTGCTGATGATGAAGAGCGGCGAACCGATGATGGGCAGGGGCAGATTTTGCAGCACGGGAGGCAACACGCTCATGTCTTGGTGCCTCCGCTCAGAACGAGTCCAGTGCCAGCGCGGTGACGCTGTCGGCGCCCTCCACGATGGCATCGCGCAGGCCGCCGGCACGCGTGAGGATGTGCTCGGCATAGAAGCGCGCGGTGGCGATCTTGGCCGTCATGAAGGCGCTGTCCTCGCCGGCGGCGAGCTTGTCTTCGGCCACCATGAGTGCACGCGCCAGCTGCCAGCCGGCCACCACATTGCCCGCCAGCATCAGATAGGGCACCGAGCCGGCGAAGGCCGCATTCATGCTGGCCTTGCCCTGGCCGGCGATGAATTCGGCCGAGGCCACCAGCGCTTCGCGGCCCTGCGCCAGGCGCTTGCGCATCGCTGCGGCCGCGGCGCTCGAGCGCTTGGCCAGTTCGGCCTCGGTGGCGGCGATTTGCGCGGCCACCGCCTTGACCATCTGCCCGCCATCGCGCAGGGTCTTGCGACCCACCAGATCGTTCGCCTGGATGGCGGTGGTGCCCTCGTAGATGGTGAGGATCTTGGCGTCGCGGTAGTACTGGGCCGCGCCGGTCTCCTCGATGAAACCCATGCCGCCATGCACCTGCACGCCCAGGTCCGTGACCTCCAGGCTCATCTCGGTGCTGTAGCCCTTCACCAGCGGCACCATGAACTCGTAGAAGGCCTGGTTCTGCTTGCGCGTCTCGGCGTCCGGATGGTGGTGCGCGGCATCGTAGGCGGCCGCGGCCACCAGGCTCATCGCACGGCAACCCTCGGTGAGCGAGCGCATCGTCATCAGCATGCGGCGCACGTCGGGGTGGTGGATGATGGCGGCACTGCCGGCCACCGAACCGTCCACCGGGCGCGACTGCACGCGGTCGCGCGCATAGCTCACCGCCTTCTGGTAGGCCCGCTCGGCCACCGCGATGCCCTGCACGCCAACGCCGAAGCGGGCCGCGTTCATCATGATGAACATGTACTCGAGGCCGCGGTTCTCCTGGCCCACCAGATAGCCGATGGCGCCGCCATGGTCGCCAAACTGCAGCACCGCGGTGGGGCTGGCCTTGATACCCATCTTGTGCTCGATGGAGACGCAGTGCGCGTCATTGCGCGCACCCAGCGAGCCGTCGGCGTTCACCATGAACTTGGGCACGATGAAGAGGCTGATGCCCTTCACGCCCTCGGGCGCGCCCTGCACGCGGGCCAGCACCAAATGCACGATGTTCTCGGACATATCGTGCTCGCCATAGGTGATGAAGATCTTGGTGCCGAAGATCTTGTAGCTGCCATCGGGCTGCGGCTCGGCGCGCGTGCGCACCAGAGCAAGATCTGACCCCGCCTGCGGCTCGGTCAGATTCATGGTGCCGGTCCAGCTGCCATCGATCAGCTTGGGGATGTAGGTGGCGCGCTGTTCGTCGCTGCCAGCCGTCAGCAGCGCCTCGATGGCGCCATCGGTCAGCAGCGGGCAGAGCGCAAAGCTCATGTTCGCGCTGTTGATCATTTCGCCGCAGGCCGCGCCAATCGTCTTGGGCAGGCCCTGGCCGCCGAACTCCGGCGGGTGCTGCAGGCCCTGCCAGCCGCCCTCGGCAAACTGTTTGAAGGCCTCCTTGAAGCCAGGCGTGGTGAACACCTGGCCATCCTTCCAGTAGCTGGGGTTCTTGTCGCCTTCGAAGTTCAGCGGGGCGATCACGTCCTCGTTGAGCTTGGCGCATTCTTCCAGCACCGCCTGGGCGGTATCGATACCGTAATCGGCGAACTGGGGAATGGCGGTGAGGGATTCGAGCCCGGCCAGCTCCTTCATGTTGAAGAGCATGTCCTTGACGGGGGCGCGGTAAGTCATTGTCTTGTCTCCAGAGAAACGAAGGGCGCCGCGACCGTGAAGTCGGGCGCCCTGCAGGCTGATCAATAGGCGGGAATCAGAGCGCGGCGACGAGTTCGGGCACGGCCGTGAACAGGTCGGCCTCGAGCCCATAGTCGGCCACCGAGAAGATCGGCGCCTCGGCATCCTTGTTGATCGCGACGATCACCTTGGAGTCCTTCATGCCGGCCAGATGCTGGATCGCGCCGCTGATGCCGCAGGCGATGTAGAGCTGGGGCGCGACGATCTTGCCGGTCTGGCCCACCTGCCAGTCGTTGGGCGCATAGCCGGCGTCCACCGCGGCGCGCGAGGCGCCCAGGGCGGCACCCAGCTTGTCGGCCAAGGGGGTCAGCACCTCATTGAACTTGTCGCTGGAACCCAGGGCACGGCCGCCGGAGACGATGATC
>Ga0208636_100100_pt1 | contig 34954 bp, 39 predicted proteins | sample LakWasM103_HOW12_2_FD_183921 | JGI IMG/M metagenome (GOLD analysis project Ga0208636, IMG submission 183921) | Freshwater sediment methanotrophic microbial communities from Lake Washington under simulated oxygen tension - Sediment Metagenome... | ecosystem: Environmental > Aquatic > Freshwater >... | reverse complement strand
CCTTCATCTCACAGACCCTGGTGCTGCCGGCCGTCGTTCCCTTCCTGAAAGCCGGCGGCACGTTGCTAATGCTGGTCAAGCCGCAGTTCGAGTTGCAGCCCGGGCAGGTGGGCAAGGGCGGCATCGTCAAGGACGCGTCGTTTTATCCGCTGATTGAGACCCGGTTGCGCGAGGCCTGCGCCGAGTTGGGCCTGACCGTCACGGCGTGGTTTGACTCGCCGATTGAAGGCGGTGACGGCAACCGCGAGTTTTTTATTTGCTCAACAAAAACCTGAAACCTTGCGGGACAGACCGCAGCTACGCGTAGCAAGCCAGCTCTGTCCTCAACTGACCAGATGCGGGACCAACCGCAACGACGGAGAGAGTAACTATGTCTGATACAACCCGTATTCCCTTGAGCGTGGAGTTCTTCCCGCCCAAGACGCCCGAGGGCGTGGCCAAGCTACGCACCGTGCGCCAGCAGCTGTATGCCTTGAAGCCCGAGTTTTGTTCGGTGACCTTTGGCGCTGGCGGCTCGACGCAGGAAGGCACCTTCAACGCCGTCGGAGAGATTCTGGCCGAGGGCGTGAGCGCTGCACGCACGAGACGGTGCGCGCGCAACTGGCCATCCTCAAGGCCATGGGCGTCAAACGGCTGGTGGCGCTGCGGGGCGACATGCCCAGCGGCTATGGCGCCGGTGGCGAGTTTCACTACGCCAGTGATCTGGTCGCGTTCATCCGGTCCGAGACCGGCGACGACTTCCACATCGAGGTGGCCGCCTACCCCGAAATCCATCCGCAGGCCAAGTCGCCGGACAGCGACTTGCAGGCCTTTGCCACCAAGGTGCGCGCCGGTGCCAACTCGGCCATCACCCAGTATTTCTACAACCCGGATGCCTACTTCCGTTTTGTCGATGACGTGGCGGCGATGGGCCTGAATGTGCCCGTGGTGCCCGGCATCATGCCCATCACCAGCTCCACACAACTGATGCGTTTCTCGGATGCCTGCGGCGCGGAGATCCCGCGCTGGATTCGTTTACGCCTGCAAGGCTTCGGGGATGACACCGCGTCGATCAAGGCATTTGGTCTGGATGTGGTCACGGGTCTGTGCGAGCAACTGCGCGCCGGCGGCGCGCCTGCCTTGCACTTCTACAGCATGAACCAGAGCGTGGCCACGCTGGCGCTGTGTGAACGCTTGGGGTTGGTCGGTTAGGTTGGGTGCGAGACGGAGTCAGTTCGTCGCACCGCGCCTTGTCTTCCCAGCGTTGTTCTTCTAACCGCCGCTTTCCAGCGTAAACGCGGCGTGTTGATCCTGTTTAAGTACGGCCACCATCTGGGGCAATGCCAGCGCCAGGGCCGCCTTGAGTGTGTGCGGCGGATTAATGATGAACATGCCGCTGGCCGGCAGGCCGGGGCGAATCACCTCGCCCGCGCCGTCCTGCAGCAGTTTGCTGGATTTGACGGTCAGCGTCGCACCCAGCCAGCTCTTGCCGGCTTTGTTGGCCAGGGTCTTGAGCTTCTTGGGCAGGTCATGCGCTTCGGGCCGCGGAATGATGGGGTACCAGACGGCATAGGTGCCCGTGACAAATCGCTGCAATGAATCGGCCACCATGACGGCCACGCGACCATAGTCGGTTTTGAGTTCATAGCTGGGGTCGCAGAACACCAGCGCGCGGCGTGACGGCGGTGGCAGAAACTTCTTGATGCCCTCAAAACCATCTTCGCGCAGGATGGCGACCTGGCGGCCAGCCTCCAGTTGCGCAATGTTGGCGGTCAGGGTCTTGGTGTCGGTTGGATGGATCTCAAACAGTTTGAGCTTGTCGCGGTCACGCTCTTGCAGCACGCGCTGGATGATGAAGGGTGAGCCCGGGTACACCTTGTGGCCGCCCTTGGTGTTAAAGCCGGCCACCAGGTCCAGGTAGTCCTGCAATGCGGGTGCGAAGGGCTGGTCCGGCTTGGCCGCAACCAGTTTGAGAAAACCGTCGGCCGCTTCGGCGCTGGTCTGGGCGTAGTCACCGTCCAGGCGGTACAGCCCGGCTCCGGCATGGGTGTCGAAGACCGTCAGGGCTGCGTCCTTTTGCACCATATGCCGCAAAATGGCCAGCAAAACGGTGTGTTTGAGGACGTCGGCGTGGTTTCCGGCGTGGAAGGCGTGGCGATAACTGAACATCCCCCATGATAGCGACACCGTGTCCCGCGCGGTACCCTGCGGGGGACTTGAAAATGGTGGGGGTAGCCAAAACCCCCCAGAGTTTGTATAATTTAAGGCTTCGCAGCGCTTTTGTGGCTCCGCGGCGAAGACTTTTCACAAAGTATCCCCACCTAAGAGATTCCCATCAGAGGAACGCCGACCGTGGAAAAGAGCCCGCCAAACCTTCTTTTTAAAGAGAAAACTCATGTCAACTTTCAGCGCAAAACCCGCTGAGGTCGTGCACGAGTGGTTTGTGATTGACGCGACCGACAAGGTCCTCGGACGAGTAGCCAGCGAAGTTGCTCTCCGTTTGCGCGGCAAACACAAGGCCATTTACACGCCTCACGTCGATACCGGCGATTTCATCATCGTCACCAATGCATCCCAGCTGCGCGTCACAGGCGCCAAGTCGCTGGACAAGGTGTATTACCGCCATTCGGGTTACCCCGGCGGCATCTCGTCCACCAACTTCCGTGACATGCAAGGCAAGTTCCCCGGCCGCGCTTTGGAAAAAGCCGTCAAGGGCATGTTGCCAAAAGGCCCCCTGGGCTACGCCATGATCAAGAAGCTCAAGGTCTACGGCGGTGCTGAGCACCCCCACACTGCCCAGCAGCCCAAGGTTCTGGACATTCCCGGCATTTCTGCCAATGCAGTGAAACGTGAGGCCACCAAATGATCGGTGAATGGAACAATGGCACCGGCCGTCGCAAATCCAGCGTCGCCCGCGTGTTTCTGAAAAAAGGCTCCGGCCAGATCGTCGTCAATGGCAAAGCCATTGAAAAGTTCTTTGGCCGTGCAACGTCCATCATGATCTGCAAGCAGCCCCTGCTGCTGACCAACCACGCCGAAACCTTTGACGTCATGGTCAATGTGGCCGGTGGCGGTGAGTCGGGTCAGGCCGGCGCTGTGCGCCACGGTATCACCCGTGCCCTGATCGACTACGACGCAACGCTCAAGCCCACATTGAGCCAGGCTGGTTTCGTGACGCGTGATGCGCGCGAAGTCGAACGTAAGAAGGTCGGCTTCCACGGCGCTCGCCGTCGCAAGCAGTTCTCCAAGCGTTAATCCAGCGCCGCAACACTCCGTTGCAAATACTACGGTCGCCAGGGTGCAAACCCTCGCGGCCGTTTTACATGGTGCTGCTAGACTCGCGCACCATGCGATTTCGACTTCTCCGCCGCCGCCTCACCATCAGTGCTCCCCGCATGGCCGTGCGCAGTGCCTTGCCCTGGCCGTTTCGCTGGGCGGTGCTGGCCATCGTGCTGGGGTTTTGTGCGGCCATTGGACTGTGGGCCTTCGAGTTTGGCAAGGACATCGCCGGGCTGGAAAAAGGATCCCGGGAGGAACTGGCCCACCTGCGTGAGAATCTGGCCGCCGTGCAGGCCGAGTTGGTTTCGGTCAAAAGCGAGCGGGACCAGGCCCAGTCCATCGCCAATACCGCCGGCACGCTGGTGACTACCGAAAAGGCCTCACATGAGCGAGTGTTGGCGCAGCTCAAGCAGTTGGAATTGGAAAACCGGACCTTGCGCGACGATCTCGGGTTTTTCGAAAAGCTGATTCCCGCCGTGGGGGGCGAGGGAATGGCGATTCGCAGCCTGCAGGCCGAGATGCAAGGTGGTGCCAAGCTAAAATGGCAGGTTCTGGTGATCCAGTCGGGTAAAAACCCTGCGGAGTTCAACGGTCGACTGGAAATGACTTTCACCGGGTTTGTCAATGGCAAGCCCTGGACCGCAAACCTTCCCGGCGAGCCGGTGGGGGTCAAGGTCCGGCAATATGGCCGCATCGAGGGCGAGTTCGAGTTGCCGGCTCAGGCGGTCGTCAAAGGCGTTTCTGCCAAGGTGATGGATGGCAACGTGGTCAAGGCCACCCAATCCATCAAGTTGTAATATTTCAACGAGGCGCGTTATGTTCAACAAGAAGAAACAACCCCCCATCAAGAGCCTGATTGCCGAAGGCAGCCAGATTGACGGCAACATCAGCTTTACCGATGGTCTGCGGGTGGACGGTGTCGTCGTTGGCAATATCCTGGCTGGCGACGACGTGGCCAGCATTCTCGTGATCTCCGAGATCGCCAGCATTACCGGTGAAATTACTGCGGACCACATCATCATCAACGGCACGGTGAAGGGCCCCATCCATGCGCGCAAGATGCTGGAACTGCAGCCCAAGGCCCGTATTGAGGGTGACGTCGAGTACGCAGCCCTGGAAATGCACCAGGGCGCGCTGATTACCGGTCAATTGCGCCCCATCCTGTTGGAGGGCGAAAAGCCCACACTGAAACTGGCAGCAAATAACCAGTAGAAGAATTCCCGAGCAAATTGGTGTAGTATTCTGCCCATATCTGATACCACCGGAGTCCACCCATGAGTGCCGTAGCCGAAAACGTCCATACCGAAATGCCCGCGCCGATTCTGTTCACCGACAGTGCGGCCGCCAAAGTGGCAGACCTGATTGCTGAAGAAGGTAACCCCGAACTCAAGCTGCGCGTGTTTGTGCAGGGTGGCGGGTGCTCTGGCTTTCAGTACGGGTTCACCTTTGACGAGATCACCAACGAAGACGACACCATCATGAGCAAGAACGGCGTGTCGCTGTTGATCGACGCCATGAGCTACCAGTATCTAGTGGGTGCAGAAATCGACTACAAGGAAGATTTGCAGGGCGCCCAGTTTGTGATCAAGAACCCGAATGCGACCACGACCTGCGGTTGTGGCTCGTCCTTTTCCTGACAGGCAGCGATCCGGGTCCGGTCAAGCCGGATAGATTGCACCGAGTATTCGGGCGCCCTGGGCGCCCGTAACGCTTTTCAGGCTGGACGTTTTTCGCAGCACGGTCTGGCGCGCCAGCCACGCAAAAGCCGTGGCCTCCACCTGCAAAGGTGGCAATCCATGTTCAGCGGACGATACAACCTGGCACAGAGGCAAAGCCGCCTGCAGCCGCTGCATCAAGTGCGCATTGAGTGCGCCGCCACCACACACAATCAATCGGGTGCAATGCTTTGACACATCCAGCAGGCTGCGGGCGCTGGACAAGGCCGTGAGTTCGGTCAGGGTGGCCTGCACATCCTCGGGCGCCATTGGGCCAACACCCGCCAGCTTGGCGGATAGCCACGGGCCGTTGAACAGATCCCTGCCGGTGCTCTTTGGCGGACGTTTGGCAAAGAAGGGCTCGTCCAGCAAGTCTGCCAGCAAGCCTGCGTGCACGTGGCCCTGGGCGGCCCACTGGCCCGCATCGTCATACGCTTGGCCCGTGTGGGTGTGGCACCAGGCATCCATCAGGGCATTACCGGGGCCGCAGTCAAACCCACACAGATCGGGTGCCGCCGGGTCCAGCACCGTGAGATTGGAAATGCCGCCGATGTTGAGCACGGCCAGCACCTGGTCCGCCCTGCCAAAGTAGGCCTGGTGAAAAGGCGGCACCAGCGGCGCGCCCTGGCCACCGGCGGCTACATCGCGGCTGCGAAAGTCAGCAACTACTTCGATGCCACACAGCTCGGCCAGCAGGGCCGGGTTGTTGAGCTGCAGCGTGTAGCCCGTGCCGTCAAACTCCTGCGGGCGGTGGCGTACGGTCTGGCCATGGGCGCCGATCGCCCGAACGGCACTGGCCGCAACGCCACACTGTTGAAGGAGTATCTGGACCTGGCCGGCATACAGCCGCGCCAGCCCATTGGCGGCCAGGGCGGCGCGGTGCAGTTCGTTGTCGGTTGGGCTGTTGAGGGCCAGCAACTCGGCCCGCAGCGGCGGGGGCAGGGGCGCGCTGCAGTGCCCCAGGACCGTTGGCGTGGGGCCGTCGAAGTCCGCCAGTACCGCGTCGACCCCGTCGAGCGAGGTCCCCGACATCAGGCCAATGTACAAGCCGGACAAGACCCTGCCTGCGGCCGTTTACTGTGCGCTGCCGGGCAGCATCTGTGCGGCGGCCAGCAATTGGACGCGCACCTGGTCAGCGGCCTGGTTGAAGGCTGCGCGCGCGCTGGCGGCAACCGGCACGGATTCGCTCTGTTTGGCAATCGTCAACGGGTCGCGGTGGGCGCCGTTGACGCGGAACTCAAAATGCAGGTGGGGACCGGTGGCCCAGCCGGTCTGGCCCACGGCTCCGACATTCTGACCCTGGCTGATGCTTTGTCCACCGCGCACATTGATGCGGCTCAGATGGGCATAGACGGTGACGTTGTTGTTGCGGTGTTTGACCATGACGACATTGCCAAAGCCGTTTTGCACGCCGGCAAATTCGACGACGCCATCGCCGACGCTACGCACCGCGGTGCCGGTGGGGGCGGCGTAGTCCACACCCAGGTGGGCGCGCCAGGTTTGCAGAATGGGGTGAAAGCGCATCTTGAAGCCGCTGGTCACGCGCGAAAACTCCATCGGTGATGTCAAAAAGGCGCGGCGCAGGCTTTCACCGGCCAGTGTGTAGTAGCCACCCTTGGTCAAGGTGTGGCTGGCCGTCGACGCAGCGGCGCTACCGGTGGTCACGGGTTCCTGGAACCACATGGCCTGGTAGCTCTTGCCCGCATTGACAAATTCGGCGCTGAGCACGCGGCCGGCGCGCAGTGGTTCGCCGTCGCCTTCCAGTGTTTCATAGGTCACGGAAAAACGGTCATCCTTGCGCAAAGCGCGGTGGAAGTCGATGTCGCCCGAGAAAATCTCGGCCAGCTGCATGGCAATGGTGTCGGGAATGCGGGCATCGTCGGTGGCGGCAAACAGCGACGAGCGGATGGTGCCGCTGGCCAGGCGCGATGACGCCGTCATGGGCAGCGTCTCGATGCGCGAGGCAAAGCCGGTGGCCGTCTTCTCCACCGTCATGCGCTTAAACATGCCGTCGTCTTCCGGGCTCCAGCGGGCGCTGAGCTTGAGCAGGGTGTTGCCCTCGCTGGCTTCCACGGTGACATTGCGCCCGGCGCGGCCCATCAGAGTCTGCTGCACCACGGTATCGGCACGGAAGAACGCGGCGGCTTGCGGGTCATACACGCCCAGGCGCTTGAGCAGCGACTCGGCCGTGTCCGCGGTACGGGTCACGTCGGAGCGGTACAGGCGCATCGCCTGGGCCTGCACGGCGTCATCGGGTGCCAAAAACGGCAGCGGTTGCACGTTTTCCACCACGGTGCGCACCGGCAGATCGGCGGCATCGGGTGCCAGGGAGGCCACGGCAAACGTCGCGCCTGCGCCGCCCAGCATCAGGGCTGCGAGAGCGAAGGTGACCTGCCTGGGGTGGTGCTGCAGATGACTGGCGGCAAAGGCAAGAGTGTCCTGTGCGGCCTGTTTCAGTCGAGATATCAAAATGCGGGCTCCATGGATTGGGGCGGCGCCATGTGGCGCAAAGCCCCGAACTGCGGCGTGGGCGCGACTAAAATCCGGTCGCTGGCTCCAAAAGGTCGCAGGAGAGGAGAGGCAGTATAACTGCCCCCTGCACCCCGGCATCGAGAAAAACCCTTATGAATCAAGCCCCAAGCCCCCAGTCAGTTGTAAGCGATCGTGTCCGAGAGGCACTGGCGGTGTCATTGCGTGGCTGCGATGAACTCATTCCCCAGGAGGAATGGGTCAAAAAGCTGGCCCGGTCCGAGGCCAGCGGCAAGCCGCTGCGCATCAAGCTGGGGTTGGATCCGACGGCGCCCGACATCCACATTGGCCACACCGTGGTGCTCAACAAGATGCGCCAGTTGCAGGACCTGGGCCACACCGTCATCTTCCTGATTGGCGACTTCACCAGCATGATTGGCGACCCCAGTGGCCGCAACAGCACGCGCCCGCCGCTGACGGCCGAACAGATCAAGGTCAATGCCGAAACGTATTACAAGCAGGCCAGTCTGGTGCTGGACCCGGCCAAGACCGAGATCCGCTACAACAGCGAGTGGAGCGACCCGCTGGGCGCTCGCGGCATGATCCAGCTGGCCAGCCGCTACACCGTGGCCCGCATGATGGAGCGCAACGACTTCCACGACCGCTTCAAGGCCGGACAAAGCATCAGCGTGCATGAGTTCTTGTACCCGCTGATGCAGGGCTATGACAGCGTGGCGCTGCACAGCGACCTGGAACTGGGCGGCACGGACCAGAAGTTCAACCTGCTGATGGGCCGCACGCTGCAGGCCGAATACGGCCAGGAGCCACAGTGCATCCTGACCATGCCGCTGCTGGAGGGCCTGGACGGCATCGAGAAGATGTCCAAGAGCAAGAACAACTACATCGGCATCAGTGAAGACGCCAACACCATGTTTGCCAAGGTATTGAGCATTTCCGACGTGCTGATGTGGCGCTGGTTCACTCTGCTGAGCTTCCGCAGCGAAGCCGAGATTGCCACCCTGAAGGCCGAAGTGGAGGGCGGGCGCAACCCCAAGGACGCCAAGGTGGCGCTGGCCAAGGAAATCACCGCGCGCTTCCACAGTGCTGCGGCGGCCGACGCGGCCGAGCAGGACTTCATCAACCGCAGCAAGGGCGGTGTGCCCGACGAGATAGCCGAAGTCAACCTGCCCTTGGGCGAGGGTGGTGCGGCAGTGGGCATTGCCGCGCTGCTAAAGTCCGCCGGGCTCGCAGCTTCTGGTGGCGAGGGCAACCGCCTGATCGACGGCGGCGGTGTGCGCGTGGATTCCAGCGTGGTCAGCGACAAGGGCCTGAAGCTGGGCGCCGGCACCTATGTGCTGCAGGTCGGCAAGCGCAAGTTTGCGCGCGTGACGCTGATCTGATTGCTATTATTTTGGTAGCTACATAAGTCCATTCCACGAGGACTACGTGCTGTTCTTATTGAAAGCAATTGGCTCGGGAGGCCGGGTATGAAGCAACGCATTGCCGCAGGATTACTGGCCCTGGCCGCCGCGGGCGCCTGGGCGCAGGACTGGCCCGCCGCCAGCCAGGCGCTGCTGAAGCGGGCCCAGGCGCAACCAGGCTACGCCCAGGTCGAGGCCCTGCACCCCAGCTACAGGCCCACCAGCGATGGCCGCAGCTTCGTGCTGGTGTGGACGCCAAACCCTGCCACGCCGCCGGCCAAATGGATCGTCTCGCTGCCGGGCACCGGCGGCTACGCCCCGCGCGACCTGGCCGTCTGGCATCCGCACTTGCAGGGGCGCGATGTGGGGCTGGTGGTGGTGCAGTGGTGGCTGGGTAGCGGCGACACGACCCGCGACTACTACAGCCCATTTGACATCTACCGCGAAATCGACCGCCTGCTGAATGAGCTGAAGGTGCCCAAAAACAGCGCGATGCTGCACGGCTTCTCGCGCGGCGCGGCCAACCTGTACGCGGTGGCGGCGCTGGACCGCGCCAAGGGACGCCAGTATTTCTCGACATTTGTCGCCAGTTCCGGCAGTGCCTCGCTGGACTACCCGCCGACCCAGTTGGTGACGCGCGGCGAATTTGGCGCCGCGCCCTATGCCGGCACCCAGTGGGTGACCGCCTGTGGTGACCGGGACCCGAACCCGGGCCGCGACGGCTGTCCTGGCATGCGCCGCACGGCGGAGTGGATCAAGGAGCGCGGGGGCAACATCGCCCTGGTGATTGAGGACAAGACGCTGGGCCATGGCGCCTTGCAGCTGAACCCGGCCAACGCCAGGCAATTGCTGGACTGGTACCTGCGCCCGTGATCGCCGTCCTGCAACGTGTCAGCTCGGCCCGGGTCGAGGTCGAAGGGCAAACGGTGGGAGCGATTGGCCCGGGATTGCTGGTGCTGGTCTGCGCCGAACAGGGCGACACCCCGGTCGAGGGCGACAAGCTGCTGGCCAAGATTCTGAAACTGCGCATCTTCAGCGACGCCCAGGGCAAGATGAACCTCAGCGTGCAGGACGTGGACGGCCAGGGCACTCCAGGTGGGTTGCTGATCGTCAGCCAGTTCACGCTGGCGGCGGATGTGCGCGGTGGCAACCGGCCCAGTTTCACGGCGGCGGCCGCGCCCGAGGATGGCCGGCGTCTTTACGAGGGGTTTGTCGCCGCGGCGCGCCGCCAGCATGGCGAGGTGCAGACCGGCATCTTTGCGGCCGACATGCAGGTGCACCTGGTCAACGATGGCCCGGTGACGATCCCGTTGCGCATGCCGCCGACAGCTTGAGGACTCTTCTTGGGTATTGCAGTCAATCGAAGTTGCACTAACCCAGGCTAGGTAGTTGAATCGCTGGTGGCTTGGAACAATCGTCTACACGCCACGGTTTGGCGGCAATCCTGATTGAGAGAATTATGAAATCTGTTCTTGTTGGCACGTTGTTGCTTGGCATTGCCCAGTTATCGGTGGCCCAGAGACCGCAGCCCTCGCGTGGCGCCTGCGCCTTCACGGTGGCCGAGCTTGAAGGTGCACTGGATGCCAAGCTGGAAGCTGGGCGGGGCAGCGAGCTGGTGTTTTCAGGTGGCAAGCAGCTCACCTGCACCTACCGGGGCAAAGGCTTGGTGAGTGTGCTGCTGACGCAAATGCATATGGACAACCCCAAGAGCGGGGAAGACTCCTTCGACCGATTCGCCGCCGGCACCATGGAGCCCGTCGCAGGCGATAAGGACAAGGCACGCTGGCAACTCGGGCAGGGCGATATGACCGGTGTGACCCTGCACTATTGGAGGTCGGGCACCAGCTACCAGGTGCGGGTGAACGGCGTCGATGTCAAGAACAAGAGCGCGGTGGAGGCCATGCGCACACGCGTGCTCAAGCTCAGACGCTTGCCTTGAGTGCCTCTTGTCTCACCCGATTGCCGCTCGGGGAGCAAGACTGGGATGCCAGACGACTTCGGCGCTCAGGTGACCAGTAGTTTGGCGATCAACATGTTGAGGGCCCCTGGCCCGGACATCAGCAAGAGGACAGCACCCAGTGCGATAGGCGCCAAGACCATGGCGGCAAGCCAGCGACCCGCGCGATGCCACGAGCGTGGAAGCAAAGACCGGATCAACCACACCAGCAGAAGAAGCCCAACTGCCGAAAATGCGAGGGCCAGCGGAGCAACCACCTTGAGGGCAGACATTTCGCTACCGGTTGCCCACGCAATACGGTGTGGGCACACCACCATGATTGCCGGCAGTCTGGTGTTGACACCCCCAAGTGATACACGAAGGCCACAAGTGGCCCGCTGGCTGGCATGGCTTTGCCTCAGGGCCGCAGCATCCGCCCCCGCCAAGCGCCGCAGCACAGCTGCCCGCCCGGCGGCAATGGGAGCGATTCCGACGCGGGTTCGGCCCAGCAGGTCGGGTTCTTGCCAGAGACGGCGGGTGATGGTGGCGCAAGCTGGTGATCGCATCATTCGGCGGCATTGTGTCGCACGTCCCGGCTCGCCTGAAGCCAACCCAGGTTAGGTAGCCGCGCGGCGCCGCTTGCCTTAGTCGCGCGCGATCACATCCTGCGCCTGGCGCAGGACCGCCTCCACCAGAGCGGCCCGGGTGTCCACGCCAAAGCGGCTCTGCAAGCGGTTGACGTAGCTCTTGAGCGTGCCCACGGTCAGGCCCAACGCAGCGGCCAGCTCCACCAAGGTGGGCTTGGATGCGGATGCAATGACGATGCGTTTTTCCTGGGGCGACATGGGCCAATGGAGCAGGTTTCTGGCCACGCGCAAATCCGTGGGCTCGCTGTGTCCGATGGTTACCGCGAGCAGTGGCTGGGCTGGCGTGCCCAGGGGTGGCAGGCACTCTGCCTGGTATTGGAAATGCCCGCTGACGCGCTCTTCCCGCCACTGTTTGCGGCCCTGTGTGGGCGCCTGGCGTAGCCAGAGCCGGATGTCCTCCCGTATCGCATCGGGCAGGGCCTCCAGGTCGGCGCTCGCCCAGGCCAGCATGCCCATGTGGGCACCGTGCGCCAGATACAGACGGTGAGTGGCACCGCCACTGCGGGCTTGCATGGTGCCGTTCATATCGAACAACAGCAGCTCATGGGAAAGAGCCACGCGTTCCGTGCAAGGCGGCAGCCGTGTATAGGGCCCGCTGGCTTGGTCGAGCGTGCGCAGGCGGTCTCGCGCCGCGTGCAGGAGGGCTTGCTCGCGGTCGGAAAACGGGCCCGCTTCGGCGCTGCGGTATAGGTACATGAAACCCATGCAGCGCCCATCCAGGCGCTTGACCGGGGCGCAGCAACCCCAACGCAGACCCTGGCTGCTCAGGACTTCCGTGCAAAGGGGGGACTCTTCGAAACCGGGGGCGCCCATAACCTGTCGGATGACCTCGCCATCGCTGTCGAGCATGCCTCGCAGTGGGACTTCGGCGAACACGTTTTCATATTCCCGCATGAACCAGTTAAAGGCCCGCGTGTCCATGCGCTCGGCCCAGAAGCACGTGGGTTGAAGGTGTTCACCTTCGACCCAACCAAATGTGGCCATATCCGCTTGCATGCCCGCGCGCACGGTTTGCAGGATGGAGGGCATCAGCGTGGCGCTGGGGTAGGGCAGTTCTGCAAGCAGCGCGAGGTGATCAAGCCAGGCGCGTTGGCTCAGTGGGGGCATGGGTGCGGTCCAGGGACTTTTTTGGGGGAGTGGAACCTTGTCAAAGACAATTTATGGATCAGGCATTGGCCTCGAATGCTATTCAAAACAAAGCACACGCACTTATTTCAGGAGGGCTGTAACGCTATTTACATCCAGCTGTGCCTCCACCCAGCCACGCAGGCTGTTGACAAAGGCGATGGCCTGCACGCGCGGCAGGTCGCTCACGCGCACCACCGCTTCTTCCATGCGTCCCTGTGCCAGCCAGTGGGCGCGGCCCACGCCCGGCAGCAGGCCGCAGTCCAAGGCCGGGGTGACCCAGCGGCCATCCAGCAGCAGGGCCAGGTTGCCGCGGGTGCATTCGGTGACCTCAAAGCGCGTGTTCCACAGCACGGTGTCAAACACCTCTGGATCGGTGGGGGTGAAGGCGTCATAGTGGGCGCGGCGCGTGGTCTTGTGGCGCACGAATTCGCTGTCTGCCTCGTCCAGCGGGCTGGCGGCCAGTTGCAGGCGCACCGGTGCGGGCGTGTCGGCCAGCGCAAAGGCCTGGGCCTGCAGGCGGCCGGTCGCGTCGAGTAGCAGGCGCACGCGCCATGCGCCATGCGGGTGTTGACGGCACAGCTCGGTCAGCGTCTGCTGCACGGCATCAGGCAGCCAGGCAAAGCCGAAGTGCGCGGCCGATGCCCGCATGCGCGCCAGGTGCTCTGGCCGGTGTTGCAGCACCCCGTCCCGCAGCGCCAGGGTTTCCAGAATCTCGAATGCCTGGCTGGCCCGCGTCAGATAGGCTTGTTTGTGCTGCCATTCCTGCCACTCGGCTTCGGGCGTCGCGTCAAAGGTGACGCCGCTGCCGGTGGCCGCGCGGATCGTGTTGCCGCGCACGACGGCGGTTCGGATCGGCACGTTGAAGGTGGCGCTGCCACCCGGGCGCACCACGCCGACAGCGCCGCAGTAGACGCCACGGTCATCGCCCTCCAGTTCGCGGATCAGGCGCATGGCCTGTATCTTGGGCGCACCGGTGACCGAGCCGCAGGGGAACAGCGCGGCAAACACATCGACCAGCGTGGTTCCGGGCCGCGTGTCGGCATGCACGTCGCTCACCATCTGCCACACCGTGGGCAGGGCCTGCACGCGGCACAGGCCATCCACGGTGACAGAAAACGGCGTGGCAATGCGCGACAGGTCGTTGCGGATCAGGTCCACGATCATCACGTTCTCGGCGCGCTCCTTGGGCGAGGTCTGCAGACCTTCGGCCAGCGCCGCATCTTCCTGCGGGTTGCGCCCGCGCGGCGCCGTGCCCTTCATGGGCCGCGTGATCAGGTGGCCGTCATGCCAGTCAAAAAACAGCTCGGGCGAGACCGACAGCACCTGTTCCTCGCCGGTGTCGATGTAGGCGGCAAAGCCGCCGGGCTGGGCCTGGCGCATCGCGGCGAACAGCTCCTCGGGCGGCACGTGCAACTGCCCGGCAGTGCGGGCCGTGAAGTTGGCCTGGTAGATCTCGCCATCGCCAATGGCCTGGTGCAGGCGCTCCAGGGCGGCATCAAAGTGCGCGCGCGGGATGACGCTTTGCCAGCTTGCGCGGACGGTGTTGGTGGATGGCTGGGGCGGTGCCGGGAGCGGTTCAGCGTCTGCGGGCAACGGCGCATCGTGCACGCCAAACCACACCAGTGGCCCCGTCGCCGGGTGCACCGCCAGTGCGCTGTCAAAGGCAGGTGCGGCTTCGTAGCGCACATAGCCCACGCACCACTGGCCTTGCAGTGCGCGCTGCTGTACGGCCTGCAACACGGCCTTCACACCGTCCAGCGCGTGGGCCACCAGCACTTCGCGGGGTGCGCCAAATGCCAGGCGCAGGGCGGCCGAACCCGTAGTCCGGGCGCCAGGTTGCGTCGCGTTGTCCGCTACGGGAAAGGGTGCCTGAATGGCGGCGAAATCGATCAGAGCGCGCATGGGGATGGGTGGGACCGGGGTTGCCGATTATGCTCAGGTCCATGAAACTCCTTATTCTCGGTGGCACGGTATTCCTGGGTCGGCATGTGGTGGACGCTGCGTTGGCGGCGGGCTGCGAGGTCACGCTGCTGAACCGCGGCACGCGCGAGGTCCACTTCGCGCAGCCGGTCGAACAACTGCGTGGCGACCGCGATGGCGATCTCAGTGCGCTGCACGGCCGCCGATTCGACGCCGTCGTGGACTGCAGCGGCTACACGCCGGCGCAGATGCAGCGCACGGCCGACGTGCTGGGCGACCAGGTCGACCACTATGTGTTTGTCTCCACCATCTCAGTCTATGCGCGGTTTCCGCCTGGACAGGTTTTTGACGAAACCGCACCGGTCACCACGGCAACCGAAGGCTATGGCGGCTGCAAGGCCCGCGCCGAGGAAGTGATACAGGCCGCGCTTCCCGGGCGCGTGACTGTGCTGCGTCCTGGCCTGATCGTCGGTCCGCACGACCCGACCGGGCGCTTCACCTATTGGCCGCTGCGGCTGGCCCGGGGTGGCCGGGTGGTGGCGCCGGGCCGGCCGGATCGCCCGGTCCATTTCATCGACGTGCGTGACCTGGCCGCCTGGTGCGTGCAGCTGGCGCAGCGGCGCACGCCGGGCGTGTTCCATGGCGTGGGCCCCACGGGCACCATGGCAGGGCTGCTGCAGGCCTGCCAGCAGGCCGCTGGCGTTGACGCGCAACTGACGTGGTGTGACGACGCCCAACTGCTGCGCGCCAACGTGGCGCCGTGGACCGGCCTGCCGCTTTGGATACCGGAGACGGATGCGGACTTTGGCGGCATGCTGCTGGCATCCGACCAGCGGGCGGTGCAGGCCGGGCTGACCACGCGGCCCTGGGTCGCGACGGCGCGGGACACGCTGGCGTGGGCGCTGGCGGCGGGTAGCCCGGCTGGCTCGGCCGCTACGTTGACGCCCGAGGCCGAGGCGGAAGTTTTGGCTGGGCTGCCATAGATCCTGTCGTCGCTGGGTTGGATGGTTGCTATTGTTTTAGTAGCGATGTGTTCAGGTATTACGAGGGCTAGAGGCCGTTTTTGCTTGAAGCGTCAGCGTGTGGGCGGGGTCGGGTACAGTTGCTGCAGACAACAGCCATTGTGAGGTCCGCCATGCCACCTGTCCTTGCGCTCATGCCTCCCAGCGCTTCCCTGCGTGACTCGTATCGCGGTCTTGTCGCGGAATGGGTTGCCAGCGGAGAGGCGCTGGTTCCGTTCACGCTCGCGTTCGAGCATGCCGACTTTGATGCCTTCCTGGCCAGGCTTGGCGACTGCGCTGTCGGCGTCGGGGTGCCCCATGGCTTCGTCGCGCACTCGACTTTCTGGCTGGTGCGCGACCAGACCGAGGTCGTTGGGGTCTCGAACATTCGGCACGCCCTGACCCCGTCGCTGCGCCGTGAGGGTGGCAGCATCGGTTACGGCATTCGCCCCAGTGCGCGCCGCCAGGGGCTGGGCGTCGCCATCCTGCAGCACTCACTCCGGCGTGCGGCCGGGCTAGGCCTGTCGCGCGTGCTCATTACGTGTGGCAAACCCAATATTGCATCGGCGCGCGTGATTGTGCGCAATGGCGGTGTTCTGGAATCCGAGGAATACCTGGCCGACCGGGGTGAAATCGTCCAGCGGTACTGGATCACGAACACATAGCCCAACCGGAGCGCCCCATGCACCCCGTCACCAGCTTCAGTGCCCTGTCGCTCCCCACGGCCAGGCTGCTGATCCTGGGCAGCATGCCGGGCGCGGCTTCGCTCAGGGCGCAGCAGTACTACGCCCATCCGCGCAACAGCTTCTGGCCCATCATGGCCCGCGTGGCCGGGTTTGACGCGGCGGCGCCGTACGAGGTGCGGGTCGAGGCGCTGACACGCTCCGGCGTCGCCGTGTGGGATGTGCTGCAGAGCTGCGTGCGCAGCGGCAGCCTGGACAGCTCCATCCAGGCGGGTACGCGGGTGCCCAACGATTTCGCGGCGTTTTTCGCGGCGCACCCCGGCATCCGGCTGGTGTGCTTCAACGGTACCGAGGCACAGACGAGCTATAACCGCCAGGTGTTGCCGCACCTGAACACACAGGAGATCCGCTATGTCCGATTGCCATCCACCAGCCCCGCGCACGCCGTGGCATTCGAGCACAAGCTGGCGGCGTGGCGTGCGGCAATGGAGCTGAACCCATGAACCCCATCGCCGTCATCACCACCGTTGGCACTCGCGCCGAGGCGCAGGCCATGGCACGCGCACTGGTGGTGCGCAAGCTGGCGGCCTGTGCGCAGATTGATGCGATCGAGAGCTTTTACACCTGGGACGGTGCCATCCAGAACGAGCCGGAGTTCCGCATCACCTTCAAGACCACGGATGTGCAGTACGCCACGGTCGAAGCGGCCATCCGGGAACTGCACAGCTATGCGTTACCGGCGATCCACGCCGTTTCGTTCGCCCATGTTCACGCGCCGTATGCGCAGTGGATACGGGACAACGCCAACGCCACTTAGGCCAGGAACTGCCGCAGCTCCGGTGTCTGTGGCCGGTTGAAAATTTCGTCCGGCGTGCCCGCCTCGTGGATCAGCCCCTGGTGCATGAACACCACGCGGTCGCTGACCTTGCGGGCAAAGGCCATTTCGTGCGTGACCAGGATCAGTGTCATGCCCTCATTGGCCAGCATCTCCACCACCTGCAGCACCTCGCCCACCAGCTCCGGGTCCAGCGCCGAGGTGATCTCGTCGCACAGCAGCACCGTGGGGTCCATGGCCAGCGCGCGGGCAATCGCCACGCGCTGCTGCTGGCCACCGGAAAGTTGATCGGGCATGCGGTCAAACAGATGCCCCAGGCCCACGCGCTCCAGCAGGGCCTGGGCGCGGGCCTTGGCGTCGTCTTTGGGCAGGTCTTTGACCAGCGTCGGGGCCAGCATCACGTTGCGCCCTGCGCTCAGGTGCGGGAACAGGTTGAAGCTCTGAAAGATCATGCCGACCTGCTGGCGCAGTTCGCGCATGGCATTGGCGTCTCCATGTTGGAGGGCCTGACCGTCCACGCTCAGGCTGCCGCGCTCGAAGGTCTCCAGGCCGTTGATGCAGCGCAACAGCGTGCTCTTGCCCGAGCCGCTCTTGCCGATGATGCAGACCACTTCCTTGCGGCCCACCTGCAGGTCGATGCCCTTGAGCACCTCGGTGGGGCCAAAGCTCTTGTGCAGACCGCGGATGTCGACCAGCGCGAATGGGGGATTGGGTGTTGGTTGAGTCATGGGTCAGGCCAGGCGGCGGTTTTCCAGCCGCTGGCTCCACCAGGACAGCGGAAAGCACAGGGCAAAGTACAACAGACCCACAAAGGTGTAGGCCAGGAAGGGTTGGTAGGTGGCATTGGAGATCATCTGACCGGCCTTGGTAAGCTCGACAAAACCGATGACGGATGCCAGCGCCGTGCCCTTGATGATCTGCACCAGAAAGCCCACCGTGGGTGCAATCCCCACGCGCAAGGCCTGCGGCAGGATCACATAACGCATTTGCTGCGCATAGCTCAGCGCCAGGCTGGTGGAGGCCTCCCACTGTCCCTTGGGAATGGCGTTGACGCAGCCGCGCCAGATCTCGGTCAGGTAGGCGCTGGCGTACAGCGTGAGGCAAATCGCTGCGGCGACCAGCGGAGAGGTGTCCATGCCCAGCAGCGCCAGGCCAAAGTAGACGAGAAAGAGCTGCATCAGCAGTGGCGTGCCCTGGAAGATTTGCACATACCAGGCCACCGCCGTGCCCATGCCTCGCAGTTTGGTGAAACGCAGCATGAGCAAGCCCATGCCGACCAGGCCGCCGCCGACAAAGGCGATCAGCGACAACGCTGCCGTCCAACGCAACGCGCCCAGCAAGAAGGTGAAGATGTCCCACAGGGAAAACTGAACCATGGTGGTGTGCTCCCTATCGGCTGGAGAAGATGAAGCGCGGCCCCACCCAGTACAGCAATTGCCGCAGCGCAATCGCCAGCAGCAGGTAGATGGCGGTCACGATGATGTAGGACTCAAAGCTGCGGAAGGTGCGGCTCGATATCAGGTTGGCCGCCTGCGACAGTTCTTCCGCCGAGATCTGTCCGCACACCGCCGAGCCAAGCATGACGATGATGATCTGGCTCACCAGCGCTGGCCAGATGCGCGCCAGCGCTGGGGGCAGCACCACACGCGAGAAGGTTTGCCACGGCGTCAACGCCAGGCTCATGGCCGCTTCCAGCTGGCCGCGCGGCGTGGTCTGCAGGCCGGCGCGCACGATCTCGCACGCGTAAGCCCCCAGGTTCAACACCATGGCCAGCACACAGGCCACCTCCACCGACAGGCGCAGCCCCAACGAGGGCAGGCCAAAGAAGATGAAGAACAGCTGGATGATGAAGGGCGTGTTGCGCACCAGCTCCACATAGGCGCCCACCACCCGTTTCAGCATGCGCCCGCCATGCAGCCGCGCCCAGGCGCAGGCCGTGCCCAACAGCGCTCCCAGCACCGCCGAGATGGCGGTCAGGGTGACGGTCAGAACCAGCCCGCGCAGCAGCATCGGCCACTGTTCCAGCACGGTGACAAAGTTGAATTCAATCATGGTGCGTCAGAGCGTGGAGCGCAGACTAAGGAGCGTTACTCGGGCAGCACGCCGGTGCCGCGGCCCAGCCACTTTTGCGAATACTTCTCCAGCGTGCCGTCGGCCTTGGCGGCCAGCAGGATTTCGTTGACCTTCTTCAGCAGCTCGGTTTCACCCTTGCGCACGCCGATGAAGTTGGGCGAGTCTTTCAGCAGCAGCTTGTATTCGGCCTGCACCTGCGGGTTCTTCTGCACGGCAGCGGCGGCCACGGCGGCGCCAGTGGCCAGCAACTGGGTCTGCTGCGAGATGAAGGCCGCCACGGTGGTGGAGTCGTCTTCAAAGCGCTGGATCTTCAGCGTGGGTGGGGCCACCTTTTGCAGCACGTCGTCCTGGATGGTGCCGCGGGTCACGGCAATGCTTTTTCCGGCCAGATCGTCAAAGCTCTTGATGTTCAGCGCCTTGGGGCCGAACACGGCCTGAAAGAAGGGCGCGTAGGCCACCGTGAAGTCGATGACTTTTTCGCGTTCGGGGTTCTTGCCCAGGGCCGAGACGATCAGATCGATCTTCTTCGTCTGCAAATAGGGAATGCGGTTGGGGGTGCTGACCGGCACGAACTCGGCCTTCACGCCCAGTTTGTCGGCAATCAATTGCGCCGTGGCCACATCCACGCCGGTCAGCTTGAAGTCGGGACCCATGTAGCCATAGGGCGGGAAGTCGGAGGCCACACCCAGGGCGATGGACTTCTTGGCCAGGATGGACGAGAGGGAGTCATCCGCATGTGCGGGGGCAGCAAAAGCCAGAACGGCGCCGGTGATCAGACCGGCCACGGTGGTGGAGAGCGCTTTGAATTTCATGGGGATTCCTGTCAATAAAAAGGATGGGACACGCCACCTCTTGCGCAAGATGTGTGCCACCTGCCGCGCCTGGTATGGCCCTTGCGAACAGATGGGCGACAATATGAAAAAATCGTTTCTTTGGTATGAAAATATGAAACCAATGTTCCATGTCGGTGCACAAGCCGCCTCGTTTTGGGGAAGTAGGCACCAAAACGCGATGCCGGTTCTGCCATGACCAAGAGGCTTCTCCTGCGCGAGCGCATCCAGGCCCAGCACGCGGCGCTGTCCCCGGTGGACCGCAAGCTGGCCGATGTGGTGCTGGCCCATGAAAAAGACCTGCTGGCTTACAGCGCCACCGAGCTGGCGGCGCTGGCCGGTGTCTCCAAGGCCAGCACCGCGCGCTTCTTCAAGCGCTTGGGCTTTGCCGACTTCCAGGCCTTCCGCCAGCACCAGCGTGAGGGCGTGCCCCAGCCCTCACCCCTCAGCCATCTGGTGCAGCAAGGCACCCGCCCCAGCCCCTTGCAGCAGCACATTGCACAGGATGCCCGGCAGTTGCAGGCTTTGGCCGACAGCCTGACGGACACCAAGGTGCAGCAGGCCGCCAAGCTGTTGGTGGGCGCGCGGCGCGTCTGGGTGGTGGGCTACCGCAACGGTTACATGGCCGCGTTCTACGCACAGGCGCTGCTGTCGCAGTTGCGCGCCGACGTGCATTTGCTTAACGAGGGCTCGGGTGAGGACGCCGAGCTGTTGGCCGACATCCAGCGCGGTGACGTGCTGCTGGCCATGGACTTTCGCCGCCGCACGCGCCGCCTGAGCCAGGTGGTGGCCATCGCCTGCGACGCCGGTGCTGCGTTGGTGCTGGTCAGCGATGCGCGGGTGTCCGCGCTGGCAGCACGGGCCCAGGCCCTGTTCATCTGCCCGCCGCAGGGCGAGGCCATTTTTGACTCCTACGTGGGCGCCATCAGCCTCATTAATTACCTGGCCACCGCCGCGCTGGCCCAGGTGCCCAAAAAAGCCCGCACGCGCATGGCCGCCATCGAAAACGTCCATGCGCAACTGGACGACCTTGAATCACCCCTTTGAAACCACTTCATCCATGTCCTCATTCCCCCAACACCCCTTTACGCTGCTGACCAACCCCCGCTTCCAACCGGGCGAGCCCTATGGCGCGCACCGCAGCACCCTGCTCAGCGCGCCCGCACTGGAACAGGCCCAGGCCGTCATCACCACCTGGAGCGGCTATGCGCCAACGCCCCTGTGTGCCTTGCCCGCCCTGGCGCGTGACGCCGGTGTGGCCAGCATCCACTACAAGGACGAAGGCGGCCGCTTTGGCCTGGGCAGCTTCAAGGCGCTGGGCGGCGCCTATGCCGTGGCGCGCCTGCTGTGCCGCGAGCTGGGCCAGCGCCTGGGCCGCAGCGTCAGCCATGCCGAGCTGCAGAGTGACCCGGCCTTGCGCCAGGCCTGCGCCGACATCACCGTCACCTGCGCCACCGATGGCAACCATGGCCGATCAGTGGCCTGGGGCGCGCAGATGCTGGGCTGCCGCTGCGTCATCTACATCCACGCCACCGTCAGCGAGGGGCGCAAGGACGCGATTGCCCGCTACGGCGCGCAGGTGGTGCGCACCAGCGGCAACTACGACGACTCGGTGCAGCAGGCCGACCGCGATGCACGAGCCAACGGCTGGTTTGTGATTTCCGACACCTCCTACCCCGGCTACATGGACATTCCGCGCGACGTGATGCAGGGCTACCAACTGATGGTGCACGAGGCGGTGAGCGCCCTGCCGCAGTGGCCCACGCATGTGTTTGTGCAAGCCGGGGTGGGTGGCTTTGCAGCGGCCGTGTGCGCCTATTTCTGGGAGCGCAGCGCCGAGCAGCGCCCGGTGCTTGTGGTGGTGGAGCCCGAGCGGGCCGACTGCCTGCTGCAAAGCGCGCGCGCCGGTGCCGTGGTCGCGGTCAAGGGCGATTTGGACACGCTGATGGCTGGCCTGGCCTGTGGCGAGGTCTCGCTGCTGGCCTGGGACTTTCTGGCCACCGGTGCCAACGCCTTTTGCACCATCCCCGACGCCGCGGCCGTGGATGGCATGCGCCTGCTGGCCAGCCCACAGGGCGGTGACCCGGTCATCGTCGCCGGCGAGTCCGCCGTGGCCGGCCTCGCTGCGGCGCTGCTCACCGCGCAAGACAGCGCCGCCCGCGTAGCGCTTGGCCTGGGGCCGGACAGCCGCGTGCTGCTGTTCGGCAGCGAGGGCGATACCGACCCCGCGCTGTACCAGCAACTGGTGGGCCGCACCGCAGCAAAGGTTCTGGCGGACGGGGCCGCGGCATGACGACTCCGCAGATCAACGGCCAGCGCCTGCTGGACAGCCTGCACGCTTTGGGCCAGATCGGCGCGCTGCCCGGTGGCGGCGTCAACCGGCTGGCGCTGACCGATGCCGACCGCGCGGGTCGCGACTGGACGGTGGCGCGCATGCGCGAACTCGGCATGCAGGTAACAGTTGATGCGATTGGCAATATCGTCGGCACATTCCCCGGCACCGAAGACCTGCCCCCGGTGATGGTCGGCTCGCACATCGACACCGTGCGCACCGGTGGCCTGTATGACGGCAACTACGGCGTGCTGGCCGGTCTGGAAGTGATTGCCACGTTGCGCGAGGCCGGCGTGCAAACCCGCCGCCCGCTGGCGGTGGCGGTGTTCACCAACGAGGAAGGCGCGCGCTTCCAGCCCGACATGATGGGCAGCCTGGTCTACGTGGGCGGTCTGGCATTGCAGGACGCGCTGGCCACCTGCGATGCCGATGGCGTATCGGTGCAGGCCGAGTTGCAACGCATCGGCTACCAAGGCACGGCCCCCGTGGGCGCGCCGGTGGTGGACAGCTATGTGGAGCTGCACATCGAGCAAGGCCCGGTGCTGGAGCAGTGCGGGTTGCAGATCGGTGTGGTCGAGGGCGTGCAGGGCATCTCGTGGACCGAGTTCACGGTGGTGGGCCAGTCCAACCACGCCGGCACCACGCCCATGGCCCTGCGCCACGATGCCGCGCTGGTGGCTGCGCAGGTAGCCGTGTTTGTGCGCTCCTTAAGTGCGCGCATGGGCGGTCGCCAACTGGCCACCGTGGGTGCCGTGCGGCTTAGCCCGAATCTGGTCAACGTCATCGCCAACAAGGCGGTGTTCACCGTGGATCTGCGCAACACCGACGGCGCCGCGCTGGCGCAGGCCGAACGCGACCTGCACGCTTACGCCGAGCAGGCCGCACAGGCGGAGGGCGTGTGCATCACATCACGCGCCTTGGCTCGCTTCGAGCCGGTGGCCTTTGACCCCATGGTGGTCAATCTGGTGGAGCAGCAAACCCAAGCCCTGGGTGCAAGCTACCAGCGCATGCCCAGTGGCGCCGGGCACGACGCCCAAATGCTGGCCCGCATCTGCCCCAGCGCGATGATTTTTGTGCCCAGCGTCGGTGGCCTGAGCCACAACGTGCGCGAGCACACCGAGCCGGCCGACCTGCAACGCGGCGCACAGGTGCTGCTGCAGGTGGTGCTGGCGCTGGCCAATCGACCCAACTGATTCAACTACTACCGATCTACCTATGCCCCGCTATCTCAATGTCGCCCTCGGCCAACTCGGCCCCGTCCAACGCGCCGACTCGCGCACCCAGGTGGTGTCGCGCTTGTGTGAGCTCATGCGCCAGGCCCACGCCGTGGGCGCCCAGCTCATCGTCTTCCCGGAGCTGGCGCTGACCACCTTCTTCCCCCGCTGGTACATCGAGGACGAGACGGAGATCAACAGCTTTTTCGAGCGCAGCATGCCCAATGCGGCCACGCAACCGCTGTTCGATTTGTCGCGCGAACTGGGCGTGGGCTTCTACCTGGGCTATGCCGAGCTGGCGCAGGAGGCCACGGGCGAGGTGCGCTACAACACCTCCATCCTCGTGGACCGCAGTGGCCAGATCGTCGCCAAGTACCGCAAGGTGCACCTGCCCGGCCACCGGGAGCACGAACCCTGGCGGCGCTTCCAGCATCTGGAGAAACGCTATTTCACACCGGGCACCGGCTGGGAGGTGACGCAGGCCTTTGGCGGCATCCTGGGCATGGCCATCTGCAACGACCGCCGCTGGGCTGAGACCTACCGCGTGATGGGCCTGCAGGGTGTGGAGATGGTGCTGATCGGCTACAACACGCCCGTGCACAACGCGCCCGCGCCCGAGCATGACGACCTGTCCCTGTTCCACAACCAGCTGTCCATGCAGGCCGGCGCCTACCAGAACGGCACCTGGGTCGTGGGCGTGGCCAAGGCCGGGGTGGAGGAGGGCGTGGACAGCATTGGCGGCAGCTGCATCATCGCCCCGTCGGGCGAGGTGGTGGCGCGCTGCCTGACAAAGGGCGACGAGATGGCGATTGCCCGCTGCGACCTGGACTTCTGCGCCGTCTACAAACGCACCACCTTCAACTTTGACCTGCACCGCCAGCCGCATGCCTACGGGCTGATCACTGCGCGCAAGGGGGAGACGCTGGCGGCGGATGGGACGCCTCTTCCCGCTTCGCATGCTGTTTGAGATTGCTATCAATGTTGTAGCTGTTCGATAAGCATTTACTAGGGCTAGCGGCCTATTTCGCTTATAACTACCTGGCTGTGGGGGCTGACGGTGTTGGTGGGGCCTCGTCGTAACCGGGAGTCGTGTTGAATGGCATCCGACCGGATAAACTGGGTTTTCCCACTTCCATCGACGCACTGCCATGTCTCAGAAAATTCTTGCATCCCTGTTCGCCCAGAAGTCGTGGGCCAATCGTGAACTGTTTGACGTGCTGGCCTCGGTCACGTCCCCGGAGCACGCGGCCTCGCTGCACACGGCGATCCGGACGCTCAACCACATCTACGTGGTCGACCGGATCTTTCGCGCCCATCTGGCTGGTGAGAAACACCCGTATACGGCAACCAATACGCCAGAAACTCCCGAGCTGGGCGAGCTCCATTTCGCAGTCGCCGAAACCGACCTCTGGTTCGAAGACTACGTCGCCAGGATCGATGCCCCGGCACTGGCGCAGAGTCTTGCATTCCAGTTCACGGATGGGGACGCGGGCCGCATGACCCGGGAGGAAATGCTGTTCCATGTGCTCACGCACGGGGGCTACCATCGCGGCAATGTCGGCCAGGTACTCAAAGGCATCTCTGTCGCGCCACCGCGCGATTTGCTCACCAAGTTCTTGCATGTCAGTGAGCCATCGCGTCGGCAGGGCTAATCGATCCACCAGTCCCGCGCATCCGATTACCTTTGCGCAGAAGCTGGCTTGACGCCACTTAGAAGTGGTATTCGACGCGAATCATCGGCGTCTGGGCGAAGGCGCCCTTGCCGGCAGCGCCGTCGCTGTTGTTGCCAAACTTGTTCTTCCAGTATTGGTATTCCAGGCCGAGCTTCAGCGTCTTGGGGCTGGCGCCGATGACCGGGCTCAGGTCATACATGACCTGCATGTCGATATTGGTCTCGGGGGCGGTATCGCCACCGAACTCGTTCTTGCCCTTGGCGGCGATGAAGTTGGCAAAGCCCTCGAATGAGAAGCCCGAACCGCCCAGCGGAATGCCCCAGGCTGCGCCCAGCATCATGTGGGAGTCGTAGGTGTAGCGCGGTGTGGCCACGCGGGAGAACGTGCTGTAGGGGGCGTTGCTTTCAAACAGTGCCAGCAGGCTCAGGTTCAAAAAGCCGGGCACGTTCATCATGAACGTGGGGCCGGCCACCAGCATGCGCTTCTTGGAGTTGTAGCCGGCATCGGTCTTGGTGTTGTAGTCAAAACCGGCGGTGATGCCCACGCCGCGCACGGGGCCGAACTTGTAGGGCGAGCCGGTGAGCTTTTCCAGGTCCACCGTGTGGCGGTAGACGATGTACACCTCTTGTGCGCCGGTGCCGGCACCTGCGCTGGACGGGTCCTTGTTGTCGGACAGCAGCATGTCGACATTGAAGAAGTTGGTGCCGTACTTGTAGCCGCTGACGTGGTTCAGGTTGATGATGTCCTTGCTGATCGCATTGGCGTTGAAGGGCTCGGCGTAGTCGGTACCGTAGCGGTAGCCGATGGAGGTGTCGCTGAAGGTCGCGGCCTGGGCGGCAAAGGTACAGGTGAGGGCGGCGGCGCCCAGGATGGTGCGTGTGACTTTTTGGTGCATCATGATTTTTCCGGGTGAAGTTGATGGGGAGTGGGCTGATATCCACACCATCACGATGCAATTTGCGGGCCAAGTGTATACAGAATCAGGCACCGTTCTTGCTCAGAGGTTGGGCAGCTATTTCAACCACCCCTTCCCCGGAGTCCCCATGCAAAAACGCAGCTTCCTCAAGGCCACAGCCATCACGGTCGTGGCACTGGCCGCCAGCCTGGCCCACGCGCAGACCACGACGCCCATCAAGTTCCAGCTGGACTGGCGCTTTGAGGGCCCCTCAGCGCTGTTCCTGACGCCCGCCGCCAAGGGCTATTTCAAGGATGCCAAGCTGGATGTGACCATCGATGCCGGCAACGGCTCGGGCGGCACGGTCACCCGCGTGGCATCCGGTGCCTACGACATGGGGCTGGCCGACCTGGCCGCCCTGATGGAATTCCACGCCAACAATCCCGACGCGCCCAACAAACCGGTAGCCGTGATGATGGTCTACAACGACACGCCGGCCTCGGTCATGGCGCTCAAGAGGTCGGGCATCAAGACCCCCGCCGACCTGAACGGCAAGAAGCTGGGCGCGCCGGTGTTCGATGCCGGGCGCAAGGCCTTTCCCATTTTTGCCAAGGCCAATGCCGTGACAGGTTTCACCTGGACGGCCATGGACCCTCCGCTGCGCGAGACCATGCTGGTGCGTGGCGACGTGGATGCCATCACCGGTTTCACCTTCACCTCGTTGCTGAACCTGGAAGCGCGTGGTGTCAAGGCGCAAGATGTGGTCGTCATGCCCTACCCGGACTTTGGCGTCAAGCTGTATGGCAATGCCATCATCGTCTCGCCCAAGCTGCTGAAAGAGAATCCGGCCGCGGTCAAGGCCTTTTTGATCGCCTTCACCAAGGGTGTCAAGGACGTGCTGGCCAACCCGGCAGCGGCCATTGCCGACGTGAAGGCGCGCGACGGCATCATCAATGTCGATCTGGAAACGCGTCGCCTCAAGCTGGCGATTGACACCGTGGTCAACAGCCCCAACGCCCGCGCCGAAGGCTTTGGCCAGGTCACCGGGCCGCGCCTGGCGCTGATGGCAAGCCAAGTGTCCGACGCCTTCACCACCAAGACCCGCATCAACCCCGATGCGGTGTGGAGCAGCGCCTACCTGCCGTCCAAGGCCGAGCTGGCCATCCTGCCCAAGAAGTAGGGCGGTGCGCATGACCACCGTGAACGATGACGACAAGGCAGCGCCCTGGTTTGTCGACTTCCAGGACGTCTGGCTGGCCTACAACGACGAGCTGCTGCAACAGAACCACTTTGCGGTGGAAGCCATTGACCTGAAGGTGCGCCAGGGGGAGTTCATCGCCATCGTCGGGCCATCGGGCTGCGGCAAGTCCACGTTCATGAAGCTCACCACCGGGCTGAAGATGCCGTCCATGGGCAAGATCCTGATCGACGGCGCACCGGTGACCGGGCCGCTGAAGATCTCCGGCATGGCGTTCCAGGCACCATCCCTGCTGCCCTGGCGCACCACGGTGGACAACGTGCTGCTGCCGCTTGAAATCGTGGAGCCCTACCGCAGCAGCTTCAAAGCCAAGCGGGCCGAGTATGTGGAGCGCGCCCGCAGGCTGCTGCAGAAGGTCGGGCTGGGGGGCTATGAGGACAAGTTCCCCTGGCAGCTCTCCGGTGGCATGCAGCAGCGCGCCAGCATCTGCCGCGCGCTGATCCACGAGCCCAAGATGCTGCTGCTGGATGAACCTTTTGGTGCACTGGATGCCTTCACGCGGGAGGAGCTGTGGTGCATCCTGCGCGATCTGTGGACCGAGCAGCGGTTCAACGTGATCCTGGTCACGCACGATTTGCGGGAATCGGTGTTCCTGGCCGACACGGTGTACGTGATGAGCAAGAGCCCGGGCCGCTTTGTGGTGCGTCGGGAGATCGAGTTGCCGCGGCCAAGGGATCTGGAGGTGACCTACACCAAGGAGTTTTCCGACATCGTGCACGAGTTGCGGGGCCACATTGGAGCCATTCGCCAAACTGGTGCGCACACAACTGCCTAAGGGGTTCGCATGAACAAGAAACTGATAGAAATGTGGGCTCCGTGGATCCTGCTGGTGGTGTTGATCCTGCTGTGGCAGATCCTGTGCTCGGCGCTGGACGTGTCCGAGTTCATCTTCCCAAGCCCCTGGCGCATCTGGACCCAGTTCCTGGAGTTCAAGGGCATCATCGCCGCCCACGCCTGGCGCACTTTCTGGGTGACCATGGTCGGCTTCGGGATTGCGATTGTGGTGGGCGTGCTGCTCGGGTTTGTCATCGGCAGCTCACGCCTGGCCTATGCGGCGGTGTATCCGCTGATGACCGGCTTCAATGCGCTGCCCAAGGCGGCGTTTGTGCCGATCCTGGTGGTGTGGTTCGGCATCGGTGTCGGCCCGGCGATCCTGACGGCCTTTCTGATCAGCTTCTTTCCCATCATGGTGAACATCGCCACCGGCCTGGCCACGCTGGAGCCAGAGCTGGAAGACGTGCTGCGCGTGCTGGGCGCCAAGCGCTGGGATGTGCTGATCAAGGTCGGGCTGCCGCGTTCCATGCCGTACTTCTATGGCTCGCTGAAGGTTGCCATCACGCTGGCCTTTGTCGGCACCACGGTTTCCGAAATGACGGCGGCCAATGAAGGCATTGGCTACCTGCTGATCTCCGCCGGTTCGGCCATGCAGATGGGGCTGGCGTTTGCCGGTCTGTTGGTCGTGGGCGCCATGGCCATGGTGATGTATGAGCTGTTCAGTGTGATCGAGAAGCACACCACGGCCTGGGCGCACCGGGGTTCACAAGGGCATTGACCAAACGGCCAAGAAAAGTCCCCCGCACCCTGTGGGATGCGGGGGACAAACACAGGAACTCATCGCTAGAAAAGAACCTGAGAAACCCATTCCTGCATCAGCAACTTTGATGCCACTTTTGCAGGACGGTCTTCAGGGGCTTCTCTTCAATACGGATTCTTGAACCCCAGCCGCGCCATGATCTCGGTCTCGCGCAGCTCCATGACCTGGGCGTCCTCGTCCAGTTCATGGTCCCAGCCCTGGGCATGCAGGGTGCCGTGCACGATCAGGTGCGCGTAGTGGGCTTCCAGTGTCTTCTTTTGCTCCTTGGCCTCCTGGGCGACCACGGGAGCGCACAGCACCAGGTCGGCCGTGACCACGGGCTCCTGCGTGTAATCAAAGGTCAACACGTTGGTGGCGTAGTCCTTTTTGCGGTACTCGCGGTTCAGCGTCTGGCCCTCTTCGGCATCCACAATGCGCACCGTGATTTCGGCATCGCTTTGCAGCGCGTGTCGGATCCATTTCTTGACCCGGTGGCGTGCCAGGGCGGCGCGGTGCTTGTCGGCCTTGGCGACGGAGCTGAATTGCAGGGAGAGGGTGAGTTCGGGCAGCATGGGTATGACTGTGGGGTTCAGGGTTTGACGAGGGAGCGGCGCCCCGGCGTGCGGGTCTTGGGCAGGCCCACGCGGGGCAGTTCCGGCTCCTCTTCCGGTATGGCGATGGCCGGCAGCTCGTTCAGGCGTGCGGCATCGTAGGCATCCACCACGCGGGCCACCAGCGGATGGCGCACGATGTCGGCACTGGTCAGGTGGGTGATGGCAATGCCCGTCACGCGGCGCAGCACCCGCTCGGCATCCACCAGACCGCTGAGCTGGGTCTTTGGCAGGTCGATCTGCGTCAGATCGCCGGTGATGACTGCCTTGGCGCCAAAGCCGATGCGGGTCAAGAACATCTTCATTTGCTCGGGCGTGGTGTTTTGCGCCTCGTCCAGGATCACAAAGGCATTGTTCAGCGTGCGCCCGCGCATGAAGCCCAGCGGTGCGATTTCCAATTGCTGTTTCTCGAAGGCCTTGTGCACCTGGTCGTAGCCCATCAGGTCGTACAGCGCGTCATACAGGGGCCGCAGATAGGGATCCACCTTCTGGTTCAGGTCCCCGGGCAAAAAGCCCAGGCGTTCGCCGGCTTCCACCGCCGGGCGGGTCAGGATGATGCGTTGCACGGCGCTACGCTGCAGCGCGTCCACGGCCGCAGCTACGGCCAGGTAGGTCTTGCCGGTGCCGGCCGGGCCGATGCCAAAGGTGATGTCGTGCTCGGCGATGTTGTCCAGGTACAGCGCCTGGTTCTTGCTGCGCGGCTTCAGGTCGGCGCGGCGCGTGGCCAGGCTGGGGCCTTCGCCTTCATCGGCCGATCCGTCACCCGAGAGCATGAGCTGCACGGTAGCGGTGCTGATGGGCTTGGCCGCCAGCTCGTACAACGCCTGCACCATGTCCATGCCGCGCTGGGCTTTGGCCTTGGGGCCTTCGATCTTGAACTGCTCGTGGCGGTGCGCGATGTGAATGTCCAGCGCTGCTTCGATGGTGCGCAGGTGTTCGTCGGTGGGGCCGCACAGGTGGGACAGGCGGTTGTTGTTCAGCGGCTTAAAGGTGTGTCTGAGGATCAAGCTGATAATTCCGTACAGTGGGTGACTGAGAAAAGTCCTCCATCATAGGCAACAAACGGCAACGCAACCCAGGGCACACGATGATCGGCAAACTCACAGGCATTCTCAGCGACAAAAACCCGCCCCAGGTCCTGGTGGATTGCGGCGGCGTGGGCTACGAGGTGCAGGTGCCCATGAGCACGTTTTACAACCTGCCCGCCACCGGCGAAAAGGTGTCGCTGTTGACGCATTTTGTGGTGCGGGAAGACGCGCAAATTTTGTACGGTTTCTCAAGCTCCGTGGAACGTGCGGCGTTTCGCGAACTGATCAAGATCTCGGGCGTGGGGCCGCGCACCGCGCTGTCGGTGCTGTCGGGCATGAGTGTGGGGGAGCTGGCGCAGGCGGTCACGCTGCAGGAGGCCGGACGCCTGATCAAGGTGCCGGGCATTGGCAAGAAGACCGCCGAGCGCCTGCTGCTGGAACTCAAGGGCAAGCTGGGGGCGGATATCGGCGCCACGGCAAACCCGGTGAATGATGCGCAGGGCGACATCCTGCAGGCGCTGCTGGCGCTGGGCTACAGCGACAAGGAAGCCGCTGCGGCGCTGAAAGCCCTGCCAGCCGATGTGGGTGTGAGCGACGGCATCAAGCTGGCGCTAAAGGCTTTGGCACGCTAGGATTGGTATTTGGGGCCATATTCCGCCCACTGGTACGCAGATCTCGGAGGTCACTATGACAATCGCATGGAATGACAGCTATGACATCGGTGATGTCCAGATCAACCACCAGCACCGGCGTCTGTTTGCGTTGGCGAATCATGTCTTGCGCTCCACTGAGAAGGCCGAATTGCTGGACTGCGTGGTGCGCTTGTTTCAGTACATCGAAGAGCACTTCGCCTATGAAGAGGCGCTGATGGAAAAAGTCAACTTCCCGATGCTGGCTGAACACGTGCAGTCACACCAAAGACTGATCGCGCGCCTCGAGTCGCTGAGTGGAGAAGAACTTGACGACGCCGCCTACAAAGCGGCGCTCGAATCCCTGGTTCGCGATTGGGCTTTGGGTCACATACCGCACGAGGACGCCAAGTTGGCGGAGTACCTGAGTTACGGCGACACCCGCAAAGCCGACATCACTTCCCTTTGAGAGCGCGCCATGTTTGTGCAATGGAAGCCGGAGCTGGAGCTGGGCAACAGCCTGATTGACACCCAGCACCGCATGCTGATGCTGCTGTGTCGCAAGCTGGACATCGCAATCAAGACCAGACAATCAGAGCAGACGATACAGCGCGTCATGCTGGAGCTCAAGAAATTCACCGAATTTCATTTCATCAGCGAGCAAAACCTGATGCACGAGATCGGTTACCCGGACGTCATTGCACACACCCAGATTCACACCACGCTACTGATTGACCTGCAGGTCGAGTTGTCCAGGATTCGGCACCGTGCCGAGTTTCCCGAGGACCTGCTGTACGCCGTCCACAACTGGTTCAGCAACCATGTCGTGAACGAAGACCTGAAGATTGCAGAGTTCGTCAGGAATTCCCCTGATCGGCCGATAGGCGAAGGCCTGTACGCCCAATTCCTGGGGACACCGACGACGCAGTCAGCCGACTGACTACAGCGCTTCCCGCACCGGCCGCCCATTGATGGGCTGCACGGGTCGCGCATTGTTGGGGTACAACTGCGTGAACAGTTTGTACTGGCCCGCGCTGATGGTCATGGGTTGCTTCATCACCATCCACAGCACGCCCTCCGAGCACGGAGGTGTGGTCAGGGACCCCATGAACTGGTAGTAGCGCTGGTCCTTGGGCAGCAAGCCATTCACATCCAGCAGAGCCTGCGGCATGCGCACACGGTCGTTGGTGTCCAGCGGCATATAGGTCCAGACCTTGTCGACCATGGGGTTGGCCTCGCCCTCCTGCAGCAGCACCGCCACCACGGCCAACTGGCCTTCGTTGTTCTTGTGCACCAAGTGGGCCACCATGGGGAAGCGTTTGAAATTGATCTGCTCTTCCGATGGCGTGTGGAAGTGAAACTGCAGCAGGCGATAGGTGGAGCCGCGCACGGTGATGGCGTTGTCGCCCTGCACATCGACCTGAATGGTGTGGCCGTTGTTGACCACCGTGCCATTGCTGGGTGTGTAGGCAAACTGCACCGGTTCGGCCGGGCCTTGCAAGGTGGTTCCGTCCTCGATGTTGATCGGGGACTGGCGCTTGCCAATGGCACACAGGTTGAAGTCCGGCTTGAGCTTGCCCCAGGCTTGAGGACCGGTTTCGCCTTCGTAGGTCCAGTGCGCTTCGCCCCCGTGGGCTTTGGCGGCTTGCGCGCTGTGGGCGTCAGCCGCGCCATGTCCGGCCACTGCGGCGGCGCGGGCCTGGTTGTAGCGCTGGCTTGCAAGCGCCTTGGCGGAAGCCGATGGGCTGTGGCTGGTTGCTGCGGGCCGTGCGGGTGTCTTGCTGGTGACGCGGGCTTCGGCGGCTTCCTTGTCTTCCACCACCACGGTCATCTTCTTGCTGGCCACCACGGTGCCGGCCATCGCGGCGCGAATCTTCTCGGCCATGGCATTGCCGCTGCGGGTGGGCAGGCTGTCAACCGGCGCTGTCTTCTTGCTGGTTTCGGTGCTTTCGTGGCTTTCCTGGGACGCTGCCTTGGCCGGGGCAGATGCTGCAGGTGCCGCGTGCGCCGGGCTGTGGGCCGCAGCCGGGTCGGCCGCCCATGCACTGGCGCACAGCGCGAGCGCCATGGCGAGGATCAAAGGGCGCAATGGCAAGGCTGCCCGGTGTGCTGGGGTTGGGTTCATGCCATCCTATCGGCCAAATGGACGGCGAACTTGAATCCGCGTCCCCGCTGTGAGGCGTGCGCGCGCTATAGTGGGCGTCCGCAAGCTTTGCACGAACAGAAGACCCCCGCCGTGAGCATCCAGACCGACGACTTTGCCGCCCCGCCTTCCAAACGCATGGTGTCCGCCGCGCCCACCTCGCCCCAGGAAGAGGCGATTGAGCGCGCGCTGCGCCCCAAGCTGCTGGATGAGTATGTGGGTCAGGCCAAGATCCGCGAGCAACTGGAGATATTTATCAGCGCCGCCAAGATGCGCGGCGAGGCGCTGGACCATGTGCTGCTGTTCGGCCCGCCCGGCCTGGGCAAGACCACACTCTCACACATCGTCGCCGCCGAGCTGGGCGTCAATTTGCGCCAGACCAGCGGCCCGGTGCTGGAAAAGCCCAAGGACCTGGCGGCACTGCTGACCAATCTGGAAAAGAACGATGTGCTGTTCATCGACGAGATCCACCGACTCTCGCCGGTTGTCGAAGAAATCTTGTACCCCGCGCTGGAAGACTACAAGATCGACATCATGATTGGCGAAGGCCCAGCCGCCCGCTCCATCAAGCTGGACCTGCAGCCCTTCACGCTGGTGGGCGCCACCACCCGCGCCGGCATGCTGACCAACCCATTGCGCGACCGTTTTGGCATCGTCGCGCGGCTGGAGTTTTACACGCCCGACGAATTGGCCCGCATTGTCAAGCGCAGTGCCGGACTGCTCAAGGCACCCATGGATGCCGAGGGCGGTTTCGAGATTGCCCGCCGCTCGCGTGGCACGCCGCGCATAGCCAACCGGCTGCTGCGCCGGGTGCGCGACTTCGCAGATGTCAAAGGCGTGGGCCACATCAGCCTGGACATTGCGAATCGCGCGCTGGCCATGCTGGACGTGGACCCGCAGGGCTTTGACGTCATGGACCGCAAGCTGCTCGAAGCCGTGATCCACCGCTTTGACGGCGGCCCGGTGGGGCTGGACAACATTGCCGCCAGCATTGGCGAAGAACGCGAGACCATTGAGGACGTCATCGAGCCCTACCTGATCCAGCAGGGCTACCTGCAGCGCACACCGCGCGGCCGCATCGCCACACTGGCGGCGTACCGGCACCTGGGGGTGACGCCCAAAAGCACCGGCGACGGCCTGTTTGCCGAGTGAACCCTGACCCCCAACCGCCCGCCGCCCCGGCACCGGGGTCCTATTGGCGCACCCAGCAAGGTACTGGGGTTCTGCTGATTGTGCTGGCCACGATGGCTTTTGCGCTGCTGGACACCACCACCAAGCACGCCACGCGTTTGGTCCCGGTGCTGCTGCTGCTGTGGTTTCGCTACCTGTTCCAGGCCGTGCTGACCTTTGCGCTGCGCTTTCCGGTGCAGGGGCTGTCGTTGTTGCAAACCGCCAATCCGCGGTTCCAGATGCTGCGCAGTGTGCTGTTGCTGATCACCAGCGCCTGCTCCTTCTTCGGCTTGCAGCATTTACCGGTGGGCGAGTTCACGGCCATGGTCATGTTGTCACCGCTGGCCGCGACCGCGTTGGCGGCGCGCGTGCTGAAGAACAAGGTGTCAAGCCGGCGCTGGTGGTTGATGGCGGGCGGGCTATTGGGCGTGCTGCTGGTGGTGCGCCCCGGTGGCCAGGTGTTCAGTTGGGCCTTGCTGTTTCCGGTGCTGCTGGTGACGACCTACGCCTGG
>Ga0208636_100097_pt1 | contig 36668 bp, 10 predicted proteins | sample LakWasM103_HOW12_2_FD_183921 | JGI IMG/M metagenome (GOLD analysis project Ga0208636, IMG submission 183921) | Freshwater sediment methanotrophic microbial communities from Lake Washington under simulated oxygen tension - Sediment Metagenome... | ecosystem: Environmental > Aquatic > Freshwater >... | reverse complement strand
GAAACAGTGAGTACACAAAGCGGATACTCTGGCTACCGCGACCTGATTGCGCCGATTATAAACTCCAGATTTTTAGCTTCGGTAATTCCGAGTCATATTCCCATGTCGCTAACCGTCTACAAACGGGTTCGTGTTGCAGCAGATTAGTTCCAGTGAAAACCGATGACGCTATGGATTATAGGATTGAACACATTAATCCTTTCTTAAAGCACAATGCTTATCCGAGCCTTCATAGCGCAGACGAGACTGCAAATGCATTGTCGAAAGGGAAACCTTGTTTGTTTGGTTTTGTCGCAAATACTCATAAAGCGTAAAGCCGCACTGATCTGCGGACAAAGTTATCCAGCTGATGTTACGCATTGCCCGCGAAAACCGCAAAAAGAGGGTTTGATAATGAATAACGCCCCTTCACTGAATGACCTCGACGGATGTGAGTAGGGCGTGCCGTGCGCGCCTTAGCAATGAGCATGAAATAACGTAAGCTGGCTTTTTTAAACTATTAAGGATTGAAGCCTTCAGCCTTTTATGGTCATTGCTTAAGCCTGTTCCTTAGCTCCCAAGGCGCGCACGGCACGCCCTACAGGGGATATTCCCAGACACGGAACAAGATATTTCCTGACTGCGTTCTATCTTTTTCACGACGGTTCTAGGCCGTGCGTAACGTCAGTTATTTATTGTATGTTTTCGAGCTATCGACTGGACCTGATATATCAACTACCCCCAAACAGCAACCTACCAAACTCCAAGGCCAGAATTACATTACCATCGCCCGTTATTTCACCTTGCTCATAAGCACTAACCGCGGTTTTCCTGCCATCAATCAGCTCACAAAAAACGCTATACGTTGTAGCGATTGTGCAATCGCAGGGGTCACCCTCTTCTTTTAATGTTAAACCGCCACTATGACTCTCAATTGTCCAAATCCCCCCTTTTAACCCGGTTATCGCGAATTTACAGACGCCACGCAACCGGCTGAATTGATCCATCCTTGCCGAGGTATTTTGCAAAAACCGGTTTTGGAAAAAATCATTCAAGTCCAGGTCATGAAGCGTCTGTTCGTCGCTACCTTGTTGTTCGGCATATAAAGCTTCTAGGGTTGGATACCCTAACTGCTGATGAAGCCCGTTAATCTCAGCCATCAATTGATCCGGGATTGCCGTTAATGGAATCGCTGTACCGGCACCGATAGAATCCTTGTTGATTTTGCCGGAAAACCAGACTTTGACGTCGCCCTCTCCCTGATCATGAGGCACTTGAAAAATCGACTCAATCAAGCTCTCATCCCAAGGCTCGCCAAGAAAATCAAACAGTTTTGCCAAGATCTGTTCCGGCTGCTGAACCAAAGACTCATAGTTAATCCTGATACATTGATTGGCATGAGCCTGTTCGAATGCCATCAGTTTGCCGGTCTTATCCAGCCAGTTATCCATCATTGCGGCAACAAGATTGGTCGGATGTTTCTGCACATAAGAAGCCAATTCATCCATATAGCCTAATGGACTGAATTTAATGGACGAATAAGCAACATCCAGGCAATTGCGGTATAAGCAGATATAGTTGGCCTGCGGAAACACTTTTGTCAGTATCTTCAGATAATCAATATTGACGGTCGATTTTTCACACCAATTCTTTTTGCCCTTTCCTCGGGTGTAGCGGCCCAGAATGTCTTCCACCACGCGCCGCGTTTCATTAATTGCCAGTTGGTCTCTTTGCTCTTCGGTTTCCATATCCGGCAATTTTCCAAGCGAGTAATAAGTCGTCGCATATAAATTGGCGCATAACGGACCTAAGCTCAAATGACCGGGACTGCATAGATTAGGATGCGTATCGACAATGCAACGCAGCATTGTCGAACCCGAACGAACGCAAGATAAAATAAAAATGGGTTGTTTAATCAGTTCCACATGACGATCGTTAATGTTTGCCATTATTAAATGTCCTTTGTATGAGTTTCCCGCTATAGAACAAATTTGTTCATGATAACCGGGCATTATTGTTTTGTTTCTCGCATGACGGTTTAGCTTACTTGACTTCAAGCCATTGATTCACATGAGCAAGATCGGCGGGCGATAAGGTTCCCACCGCCTGTTTCAGACGCAGCGTGTTTAGCAAGTAGTCGTAGCGGGCACGCGCGTAGTCTTTTTGTGCGCGTAGCCGTTCGCGCTCGGCGACGATAACATCCAGAGCCGTGCGGCGACCGGCTCTAAAACCGGCTTCAGTGGCTTTGACTCCGGTCTCGCTTGAGCGCAACGTCTGTTGCAAGGCATTAACCCGACTGATGCCCGCGACTACGCCCAGAAAAGCTTTGCTGGCGGCGCGATGCACTGTCCGCTGTTCCTGTTTTAACGTAGCCAGCGCAGCGCGATAGCGGTGGTCGGCTTCCCGCGTCCTTGAATTGACGCGGCCGCCCTGATAAAGCGGTACGTTCAAAGACAAGCCGACGATACTATCCTCAATATCCGCAGTACCGAAACGTCCGCCTGAAGTCGAGAAGACATGGCTGCCGACGGCATCCAGTGTGGGCAGGTGCCCGGCTTTCTGGATTTCAATTTCCGCCTTCGCTATTTGTGCCGCTTGCTCACTCACGAGCAGCCCGAAATTTTGTACCAGCGCCTGATTAACCCAATCTTCCTCAATGGCCGGATCAGGCTTGACCAACGGTATTTCATCCCGCAAGGCGGCGAGCCGGTCATAGTAAGTGCCGGTGACTTCCTGCAAACTTTCTTTGGCATCGCGCAGCTGATGTTCGGCCTCGACAGTATCCGCCAAGGCCCGATCGTAGCCCGCCTGAGCTTCCTGCACGTCGGTCAGCGCGAGAAATCCCACCGCTTGGCGCTGCCGGGTTTCCTTAAGTCCGCGAGCAAGCGTTTCCTGTTGCGCCTGGGCAAACTGAAGATTTTCATTGGCGGCGAGCAAGTCGAAATAGCGCTCGGCAGCCCTCAGTATCAGTGCGATTTCCGCCGCCGCATACTCGGCCTCGGCCTGGGCAATGCGGATGTCCGCCTGTTGCCAAGTGATGATGCGATCATAGTGCAGCAACGGTTGCGTCAGGTTCAGGGTATAACCGCCGCTTTTAAACTGACTGCGCCCGCTTGCACCGGTCGCACTCGCTCCACTAAATTGAACGCTCTGGAAATCCTGATTGATAGTGGCGGCGGCGGTTGCCTCGGGCAAAAACAGCGCTGCGCCGGCCTGGGATTGCGTCTCTTGAATTGCGGCAAGGGATTCTCGCGACCGTTCCAGTTGCGGGTCTTCCCGTGCGGCGTCTTGGTAAACTGAAAGCAGGTCGTTAGCTTGAAGCGGTGTGCCAAGCAAGACGATAACCAAACCCACTGCGGCTTGCCGGTATCGTTTCATGCCGATTTTCCGGTGCTTTTTTGTGCCCAACCTATCGCCAACCGATAGATGAGCGGCACCACGAACAGCGTCAGCAGAGTCGAAAAACCCAGCCCCCAAACAATAGCCGTCGCCACCGGCCGCCACAGAGAAGAGGCCTCGTCCCCGGCTACCGCCAAAGGGAACAACCCGGCCATCGTGGCCAAGGAAGTAATGAGGATAGGAATCAACCGTCGGCGCGCGGCGTAAAAGGTCGCATGCACAATACTCATGCCCGATTCGACCCGATCATTGGCGGCGGAGAACAACAAGATGGCCGAATTGACCGTAATCCCGGCCAGCGCTACGCCGCCGTATAACGTATAAAGACTGACCGGCTCCCGCGACAGGAGCAGTCCCAAAATAATCCCGGCAAACGCCATCGGCACCTTGAGCAGGATCAGCGCAGGCTGCAAATAGCTACGGTATTGTGCACCCAGAATCAAAAAGATCAGGCCCAATCCCAAAAACGCCAAATGCCGAAGGCCGCCCAGGCTCTCCTCGATGTCCTCGATCTCGCCGGTCAAATCCAGTTTCACTTCGGGGTGGGCTGCGCTTAAGGTCTGCCATTGTTTGGCAATCCAGTCATTGGCGTCACGCACATTCATTTGCTTTGCATCCAGATTGGCTTCCAGGGTGATGACGCGTCGGTAGTTATAATGATGAATCATCTGCGGGCCCTCCCGGCGCTCCGCTTCAACCAGATCGACCAGCGGCACCGCGCCGCCGCCGGGACGGCTGACCGTTTGACGCAATAAAGCATTGAGGTCTTGAAAAGGCGCTACCTTGGACATTACCCTAACGCCAATCGAGTCGGCACCTTCACGATAGCCGGATACCACTTCGCCGCGCACCAGCAGTTTGATGGTGCGCAACACCGTTTCCGGTGCAACGCCGCTACGCTGGATGGCTTCGCCGTTGAGACGCAAGTCCAGCTGCGGCGCGCCGCCCAGATAATCGCTGTGCAAGTTGCTAAAGGCCGGGTGTTGGCTTATGGCGGCTTGTAAAGCTTCGGCAGCCGATCTCAAGGCAAGAAAATCAGAACCGGTCAGCTTCGCCTTGATCGGCGCACCTTGCGGACCGCCGCTAGATTGTCTATCGATTGAGACTTCCGAAGGGCCGATGATTTGCTGTAGCGACGGCTCAATCAGCGCCAATACTTCAGGTAATTTTCGGCCGTTCGGGGTGAGATAGACCCGCAATTCCTCCGGAGGAAGCGCCACGATAGTATGGAGTTCATCGGCAGTCAGTGAGGTCCGTATACGCGCTTCAATTTCATCAAATACCGGCAAAGTGCTGTCGGATTTAGTGCCTGGCGGAAACTTGACCAGCACCGAAAACGAACGGGTAGGTTCCTTGGGGAAAAAATCGACAACAACCCAACCCCAGGTCAGCGCAGCCCCCGCTATGCTAAAGGCCAGCAAGGCAGGAAAGAAGGCTCGTCCTGGATGACGCAGGCAACCTAGCAATAAGCGGGTATAGCGAACCTGCAGCCAACGGCTCGCTTGAGTGCGCGTTGCCTGGAAACGTGAAGGACTCGCCAGCACCGGAGCCAACGCCGCGATATGGGCAGGCAGCATCCACAACGCCTCAATAAGCGCCGCCAACAAGGCCGCAGTCACTGCGATCGGCACCACGCGCATGATACCGCCGAGGAATCCCGGCAGCAGCGCCAACGGCAGGAATGCCGCGATCGTGGTCAGAAACGAACTGATTACAGGTGTTCCGACTTCGCGTAGCGCATCCAGTGCGGCATCCAATGCGGCCATGCCTTGCCGGATCCGGTAGGCAATGGCCTCGACCACGACCACCGCATAATCCACCAGCATACCGAGGGCAATCATCACTCCAAGCAACACGCTGGTATTCAGCGTCATGCCCGCCGCTTGCAACATCAGGAAGGTTCCGCCCAAGGCAAAGGGAACGGCTAGCGTACACAATGCGGCAAGCCGTGAACCCAAAAATACCCAAGTCATGATCAGCACCAGCAACAAGCCCCACCACGCCTTGTGCTCCATGATAGCGATAGCGGTCCGGGTACGAATCGTTTCGTCCTCGGCGAGCAGCAGTTTTACTCCTGTGCGGTCGCTTTCAGCATTGCGCGCATCGATAAAATGCTGCACTTGTTTAATCACCTCAAAAGCATCGACAGCGTTTTTCTTGTAAAGCGAAAATAATGCGGTCGGTAGGCCGTCGCTACGAGGCAGAGGCTTGAAATTATTGTCGCCCCGCACAATCTCGGCGATGTCGCCCAGCTTTACCACGCCATGCGCGCCGACAATGGACAATTCGGCCAGGCGCGCCGGAAGATTGCTGCTACCCACCACCCGCACCAGCCATTCCTTATCACCCAGCGCCACCGGCCCTGCCGCTTCGTCACGTAAATAGACACTGACCGTATCGGCAATATCCAGCGGACTCAACCCCAGCCCTGCCAGCTGTTCGGGATGAAAAGCGATATGAATTTCCGATTCCGAATAACCGAAATAATCAAGTTTCTCGATCCCGGAAATTCTTTCCAACTCGCGTTTGACTTCGCGAATAGTGACCTTGAATCGTTCGGGATCGCCGCCGCCCTGCACCAGCACAGTGCCGACGCTACGAGTGACCGAGCCGGTGTCGCCCCAAACCCAGTAGATCGTGGCTTCCTTGGGAAAGATCGTTGCATAGGCCGCCTGCACTTCGCGGCGCAGTTCAGCCCCGCGCTTCTCGAAAGTCGCTCGATCCAGCGAGTTAAAGCGCAGCAAAGTGGCCGAAAATCCGGCGCCGGTCGTGCTTGAGATCATCTTCACATCGGCCAACCGGGCATGTAATAGTTGTTCGAAAGGCAGCGTTACGCGCTGCTCGATGTCTTCGGCTGAAAGCCCCGGTACGGCTATCCACACGCTCATAAAATTTTGGTTTACATCAGGAAACTCTTCGCGCGCCAGACTCTGGTAGGCGAACAGGCCGAGTAAAACGACCAATGCATAGGTCAGATTGGCTAATACGTGGTTTTGATAAAAACGCTTAAGCATCTGTTAGCGTCCCTTCATCGGCTCAGCCTTAACATCCGCTCCCTCGCTCAAGCCATACTGACCGGTAACGATAAGCTGCGTTTCAGGCGGAAGCGAGATGGCCGCAGGTCGCCCGCTTTGGCTGCCGGGAAGCGCATGAAAATGCGCTTTGCCCTCGTTCATAATGAATACGCCGAGCTGCCCGTCGCGTTGCACCAGATATTCGGCGGGGACATGTTGCACACCCTCCTGCCAAATCAATCGACCGGCCGCACCGGGATCACTGTGTCGTTCAGTGAAATCCAGGCGCGCCTCCTGTGTTCCGGTTTCAGTATGGATGGTCGGCAGTACCGCGCGTAAACTTAGTGGATAATGTTTGCCATCATGGTCGAAGAGCAATAGTTTTGCCTGACGCAAGGCATCGGTTTCGCGGCTGGGTACCTGTGCTGAAACTTCGGGCCGGGTAATATCCAACAGCCGCACCAAGGCTGTGCCCTGCGATGCAAACTGCCCTACTGCGATTAAACGCGCCGTCACCACGCCTGGGAAAGGTGCATTAACGGTACAATGGGCAATCTGACGGTCGGTGATTTCGATACTGGCGCCGTGGGCGGCAAGGTCGCCGCGTAACACCGCCAGTTGCGAACGTTTCTCCTGCACCTGCTCTTCCGGCAGGGTTTGTTGCGCTGACAAAGTTTCCGCCTGTTTGAGCTGCCACTGCGCCAATTCCAGCCGCGCCTGAATGGCTTGCCGCTCCGCTTTCAGCCTTGACTGTTCCAGCTCAAAATCCTTGCAGGCAAGCTTAACCAGTATGGCACCGGCTTTGACCGTATCGCCTACCCGAACCGGTACATCGACCACCGAAGCTTCTATTTGAGCGGCAATGGGCGCGTCGTTTAAGCTCACGACAACTGCGGGAGCGGCAGACTCGGGATAAATTGCCGATTCCGCCAGCGTTTGAGTGCGAACCGGCACAGGGGCTACGGCCTGTGCCGAAGCACAAAAACAAAAAAAACAGCTGGCAAGTAGCCAAAGGCTAGCGGCATTTACACCGATAACCGATATCTGCCTAGTGGGCAAAAAACCATTGCCACGCCTGCCGGACTGACATCCAGATCCTGCTGTTTTCAGTATCTCGCAAGCTCTAACCGAACTTAACCCGTCTTCCTCAATTACAGTGATCACAGGCTTTTTGTTAAACAATACCGCCACTGAATCATACGCTAACCCGGTATTAGCTAACATCCTTGCTTCGGAAACCGAATCAATGCCGTCCGTTAAATCTAGAATTAACATTTATCCCTCAATTTTTTGACACATTATTCGGTAACAGCTCCCTATTGATCATCATTAAACAGCGGCTTTTTATGACAACCCTACAGATTCACCTTTGGCCGCAATACCAGCAATCGATCCGACCACAATCCCGGCAATTCTTCCAAAACCTGCGCTTGCTGCGCCATTGAAAAGCCCAAAATAAACATAAGCCCCCCTACAGACTGCTCTCCGTCTGCCGCCTGCAATATTTTGTACCATGCTTCAGACAATACATGCCGCCTGGCGGAATCGTAATTCCAAACCAGCGCGTAACTGAAACCGCGTTCGCTATGACTGATATAGCGATCTTCTCTTAGCAATACTGCGGCTTTCGGCAAGCTGACGATTAAACCGGCCAAGTCCTTAGGCTGCCAGTCCTTTTTGCGGGCCAAATAATCGCCCACGACCAAATAATCCAGCCCGGAGGTCAAATAACACACCACGGCATCGTCTATGCTGTCGACAATAGGTTCGGCATTGTTGTTGAATGAGGTATTCAGCAAAATCGGGATACCGGTTTTACTGCCGAACGCGTCGATCAGCTCCCAATAGCTCGGATTAGCGGCCCGGCTTACGGTTTGCAGCCGGGCGCTGCCGTCTACATGGGTGATGGCCGGTAATTGAGCGCGCCATTCCGGCTTGACCTTCAGCACGAATGACATAAAGGGGAAATCGGCATGCTCTGTCGGCACCTCGAAGAAATCCCGCACCCGCTCTTCCAGAATCGACGGTGCAAACGGCCGGTAACCTTCGCGCATTTTGATCATGGCATTGATCGTCTCTTTATGCGAGGCGACACGCGGATCGGCCAAAATGCTGCGATTGCCCAACGCTCTGGGGCCGAACTCGGAACGCCCTTGTACCCATCCGATCACCGCACCGTCGATCATCAAATCGGCTATCTGTTCCGACCGATTTTGCATTTTTTCAATTTGTAGAAATGAGTCCCAAGACTCTAAAGTAGAACCGATTTCACCGTCATGAATCGGCGTTCCCCAATAGGCGTGAGAGGTGCGTGCAACAGGCAGCTCCGGTTGCATCCGGTGGGCAACATAGGCTGCGGCACCGTAAGCGCAACCGGAATCGCCGGCAAAAGACGGAAGAAAAACATCCTCAAATAAACCGGAACGGAGAATCTTGCCATTCATGCTGCTGTTTTGACCGACACCGCCACTGATTACCAGACGAGTGTGACCGGTCACTTGCTGAAAATGACTCAGGATATGAAAAACAATTGTCTCTAACGCTTCTTGTAATGCCGCCGCAATATCCATGTGGACTTGGGTGAACGGAGCGTCCTTTTGTCTAGGCGTCAATATGCTAAACAATTCACTGGCACGATCCCGATGCAACGAATAATCGCCGTTTGGCAATAAGGTATACAATCGCCGAAATTGCTCTTTATATGTTTCACTACAACCGTAAGGCGACAATCCCATCACCTTGTATTCATCGAAATGACTATAACCAAGAAAACGTATCACCTCCCAATATAAAAGCCCTAACGAATCGGCTCCCGGTTTAGTCAATAAATAATCAAAGTGCTTATTGCGGACGTCAATCACATTGGTTGCCACTTCGTCGCCAAGCCCATCTATGGTCAACACCAAGCTATCCTTAAAGCCCGACATATAATAAGCGGTTGCGGCATGCGTAGTATGATGATCGACAAATATAAGTTGCTTATCTTTTAAACAATAATTGAATTCACGCTGAAACAAATAGTTAAAAAATTTACGCGCCTCTCCAATTTCATAAAACAAAGGATTATTTAGCTGCTGTTGTTTTAATACTTTATTTAAAGCATCTTCATTGGAATAGACGGCAATATAATCTATATCTTCAAGTTGTATATTTGCTTGATCCAGGCAAAATCGCACTGATAATGCCCATATTTTATTGGTATGTTTGATACGCGTTAATCGCTCTTCTTCGATTCCTGCAATAACGATACCGTCTTGCATCAATACTGCCGCAGTATCATGATAGGCATGTTCAGATAGCCCGAAATAGGCATCAAACACCGCGTCGCCACCGCCATTTAAACCCAGAACAAACATAGATTTTCCTTAAAAGATAAAGTTATTATTAATTGAAAAGCATATTCGTCAAATTACCATAAGCACAGCGCCAATAATAAAATCAATATACAGAAAATAAAACAAAACTACTTTTTACTCAATTAATCTAAAAAAGGCGGAATATTTTGTTGAGCGATAAAGTTTTCAATGAGCCGTATACTAAGCTTATCATCTTCAATTTCCATAAAATATTTTTGCATTGCCTTTATACGTTCACGAAACTCAGGATTAGTCGTTATTTCTTCTATGAGCTCTTGCAATATTTTTGAGGTAATTGTCTTAAAATCACCTTTAAGACCCAAGCCGTGATAAGTGACTCTTGCCACATTACCGGGCTGATCGAACCATAATGGAAAAACTATCATTGGCACACCGAAAAATATACATTCCTTAACAGAATTAGGCCCACCGTGAGTAATCATTAATGATGCTTTTTTTAATAACTCCAATTGCGGGGCCCGATTGACAATAATCACATTAGAAGGAGCGTACTCAAAATCATCTACACTCAAATTATTACCAATCGAGACCACCCAATTCCATGCAGGCCATTTCATGGATGTTTCTATAACGATATGGAAAAAATCCTCATAATCGGATTTAGCCATAAAAGAAAGAGTGCCTAGCGCCACATACACTATAGGCTGAGATTCAGTAATTTTCTCCCAAGGAAAAGAGGATTGCTCTCTATTTAAATCAATTGAAGCTTCAGCATAATACCGCCCTTCTTTTCTTACCCCAGGAAAATCAAATCGTTTCGGAAAAAGAACCAACTCAGGCAGTTTTAATTGAGCCCCCGGCATATCCGTCAGAAAATCAATATCTTTGTGCGAATAGCCGCAATACTTGGCAATTTCTCTTAATGTCCCGGATGATATTAAATCAAGCCCATTACGAACCAGATATTTTTCATAGCGACTTTTTTTTATTTTATAAATATACCAGGCTAAAATTGTTTTAATTGAAGACCACGCCGAACCATCTGAAATCAAATCGGTATGTATTGGCGGCACTGTATTATTACATCCGCCCAACACATCAAAAAAATAGACAACTTTCAGGTTTAACTTATAGAAAAATAAAGCCCAAATAACAGAATCCGACAAAGAGGTTGATACAAGAACTAAATCCGGTTTTAACTCTTTAATTACAAGATTTAACTCTTCATCCCCGCCTGCAATTAAATAATCCAAAAACTCATTAAACCAGCGTGCATGGCTCCTGGCTTCCGATAAATCGTTCTCAGTCGAAGACTGTAATTTCAAATAAACATCTTCAAAGCATCCTTTTGGAAACCATTGCTCATAAATAGATACAAATTTAAAACCATTGGCCGATATTAAAGGCTTACAATCAGCAATACCTATATAAGTTATTTGATGACCGCGTAATTTCAGTTCTCTAGCCAAACGTAAACTTGAATTAATAGTACTCACTATAGGAGGAAAGCAAAATACAATATTAGCCATATATAGATAAAATTACATTAATCAGAAGATAGAATATTATTAATAATTTGTTCAAGCATTTCGTTCACAAAAAACGACCATTGCCATCAGTAATTCCCCCTATTGGAAAAATATAATTCTTTATTTGAATTGATATGTCGCTTCAATTTGCTTGACGCCGTATTTCTTCACCGCGGCTTTACGCTTCTGCAGCCAGCGGATTACACCGGTCACATAAAGTATCAATGGCATCAATCCGGCGATTAAAATAATAAGCTGCCCGGTAAAGCCGAAAGCTTCGCCGGTGTGTAACGGATAAAGCCATTCCACAAAGATGTCGCCTGCTGTACGGCTACCGCTTTCCCGCTCATAAATAATTTTGCCGCTGTATTGATCAAGCCAAAGGCGTCGGAAAGGGGATTTTCTATTCACCTCATCAATCTCCCGCTTGCCGACAACGTAAACGTCTTTTTCATCGCCGGGAAAACCGATATATCGATATTCGCCGCCAGGAAAACGCTGATCTGTAATCGCTTTAACTTCAGCAAGGCTGATCGGTGTTTTATCGCCCGTGGGCACGACACTCCGGTATATCGGATAAGGCTCCGTTACCGGTGAAAAAACACTCACCAATCCCCGTCCATACTCAGGGAAGATCAAAAATACGCCGGACAGTATCAAAAACAAAAGAATAAACGACGCATAAAAGCCGAATGTTTTGTGTAAGTCGAAGTTTAATCGTTCAGAACTGGCGTTGCGTTTGATTGTCAGCGCCTGTTTGAGCTTACCGGGATGAGGCCACCATAAAATCAAACCGGTTAAAACCGAAAATAACAGGCCCAAGCCTATAAAACCCACGACATTCATACCGGTTGAGGCTAACCCTAATGAATAGTGTAAGCGCAAAACAAAATCCTTAAACGGGTCACGCCATATCCGTTTAAAATCGATTAACAAACGTTGTCCGGTCACCTCGGCTGTGTAGGGATTAATGAATATCTGATGCCTTTCCGAATATTCCGCATTCGCTGACGGTTGTTCAAACCACAGCTCAAAAGCCAAACCTGAATGTCTGGGAAAGCCCAAGCTGCTAGCTTTGCCATTGACCGGCAAGACTTTCAAGCCCGAAGCAACAATAGCCTCCACGGGTAAATAGCTTTTATTTTCCTGGTCGATCGGAACCGTCATCAGTTCGGCATTTAGCCACTCATCCAACGGTAACTCGAAAGCCAACAAGCTGCCGGTGAGTCCAATCAATACGAATACCGCTCCGGCAAACAATCCAAGATATAAGTGAACCTTGAGCCAGAGTTTACGGCGGGATTTAAGCGTCATATTCATGCTAAAAATTTAATCAAGAGGAGTTACTCTGGTAAGCACCAAATAGCCTATAAAACTCAAGATTGGGTTGCCTGCTATTTGGCAACCCAACATCAATATTTCAAAATGTTGGGTTGCCAAAAACAGTTATCTAACCAACACAGTTTGCTAGAACTCTAGCTTCACCGATCCAAGGAAGGTACGCGGCGGGTTAATGCCGACCCTAGTGCTCGAATTAGTTCCCTGGTAATAGGTTTTATCGAGCAGATTGTCGGCGTTAAGCTGAAAAGTTACCCTTTTCCCGGCAACTTTCAGACCATAACTTGCTAACAAATTGACAGTTGTATAACCGGGTAGCTGGTAGTCGTTCTGATTAGTGCCTTGGCTTTGCCCCGAAGCAACCACGCCGCCGCCTAATTTTAATCCGCGTAAACCGGCATTTTGAAATTCGTAAGTATTCCACAAGCTGCCAAAATTTCGAGGTGTGGCAAACATTCGATTACCGGTATCGCCTGGTCCGCCATTAAAGTCTACGTCCTTGTTAATTTTGGCATAGGCCAAATTCGTATAAGCCCCGATTACTTTCCAGCCGGGTAATATTTCACCGGTCGCTTGAAACTCATAGCCTCGGCTTTCCTGTTCACCAACCGTCCTAGTGATGTTCGGGTTGATGGGATCGGGGACCGGCAGATTCTGTTTGGTTAAATCAAAATAAGCAAAGCTCGCCGATAAACGACCATTAAAGAACTCGGTTTTAGCGCCCAACTCCCATTCCTCTGACGTCTGCGGCGGTAATGCCTGCTGCCCTGGACCGTTAAAAAGACTATTGGATGGGCCGAAGTTTTCACTGTAATTCCCGTACACGGATAGCCATTCCTGGGGTTTCCACAGCAGACCGCCACGCGGACTGACACGAGCATCTCGAGTCGTGACCATACCAGCCGTAAGGTCACGGCCCACAGCATTGTCATAGCGCAAACCAAAATTGCCGTAAACGTCGAAAGGGAACTTGATCTGATCCTGAAAATACAAACCATACCAATCCATGTTTCTGTTCGGGCCGGGCGTGAAGTCGATATTGGGCGCGGCTGTCAAGTAAGTAGGGTTGTAGATATTAAAAGTGGCGCCGGCGGGAAACGCTTGACAACAGGCTCCAGCAAACTGGTTATCAATTGTAAAATAATCAAAGCCCCATAGCATGGTGTGCTTTAACATTGCGGTATCAAATTTGCCCGTTAAATTGAGGGTCGTGTAATACTCTTGCTGTTGCGAGTTGCCGTTGTTAAAACCCCGTTTGCCCATGGGTAAGGCTGAAGGAGCGTTAGCTAGATTACCTGCTGCGTCCGGCTTCCCTGAAAAGAACGTAAAATCCTGAGCTGCATCAAAAAATTCAGCACCAAAACGATGGCTGAATTTCCATTCATCGTTGAACTTATGCGACCAATCAAAACCCACATAGGTTCTATCGCCAACGTTTTTGTTGTTAAAGGGATCGGCGACTTGGAGGTTTCTGGAAACAGGCGCGGGGCGATTGCCCACCACCGGAATGCCTGAATCTATCGTGTTATCAAAATGGTTGTATTCGATGTTCATATTGGCCTGAGTTCGATCGGAAATATTCCAAGTAAGACTCGGCGCAAAGAAAACACTATCTGTTTTCACAAAATCGCGGAAAGAATTGGCATTTTCATACGATAAATTGACCCGATAAAGCAATTTGTCATCGGGCGTGATTGCGCCGGTTGAATCGGCAGTAGTCCGATAGCGATCGTAAGAACCGAATTGTTGCTGTAGGGAATGGTAAGGGGTTGCTTGCGGCCTTTTGGTGACCAGATTAATAACGCCGCCGGGGTCGCTGCGTCCATACAGAATAGAACCGGGGCCTTTCAGCACTTCAATGCGCTCGATATTGGCGGTTTGACGTCCCGCGTCACTGGCGCCAAATCCGGCAGGCAGAAGAAAGCCGTCCCGATATAAATTAGTAGTTTGAAAGCCGCGCGTCATAAAAGTTTCGTTAAGTCCACCACTCGAAAAACCGGGCTGTACTCCGGCTACGTTTTTCAAGGCGTCTTCAACTCTTATAACCTGTTGGTCTTGAAACACCTGTTGTGACACGACCGCCACCGAATAAGGCGTTTCCATAATCGGCGTGTCGGTTTTGGTGGCAGTGGAAGCGTTGGTGACTTTGTAAGCCGTTGGATCGTCGTCTGTCTTGGCTGTTCCAACCACTGTCATCGCTTTCAATGTGGTGGCTTGGGCGGGCTGTGAACTTTGCGCTGAGGAATCCACTGCCAGCGCAATCGCATCGTTATCCGTGTGACGATAAGTAATGCCGGAACTGGCTAAAAGTTTTTGTAAAGCCTGATCTGCTGTGTAACTGCCGGAGAGCGGCTTGGACTTAATATCTTTAACTAACGCTGCCGGATAACTCAATTGGTTGCCGGTTGTTTCCGAAAAAGCAACCAATGACGCCGCCATATTCTGGCCTGGAATATTAAATTTAAAGACTTTTGAGTTTCCATCGACGTCTGCGTGTCCCGGAAGCGCATGGCATAACATTAAGATAAAAAAAGCGCTAAAAAAATAGGTCTTAATTTTTCGATCTGCCTGAATTGCAGACACCTCTTCAAAATGAGACTCTCGTCCCCGCAAAACTAACGGTCTACAGCTATTAATAACAATGTGCATCATGTTTCTCTCATCATGAGTATTATGTAAAAAGTGCTTTATTTTTGTGTTCAAGAGGAAGACGAGCGGGTGTAGGTATTACCTCACATTATTCTGCGATAAATAGCTATGCCGATCGAAGGCACCTTAACCTTGCCAATCGACGGCATTACAGACACTCGCACTACCCTGCCTTGTTCCGATAATTCATGATGATGCCTGACTATTTTTCAATAGCTCGGCAAGACTGCTATGCAATTGCCGATTCTTGATAATATCCATATGGTTGCCTTCAATTTCCTCGTTAACAACGCTGCCGGTAGTATATAAACGCCAATCTTCAGGTATCTGCCCATGCCTTTTTAAGGTATCGCTCGCCCACCATGCATAGAGCGGCGCTTTGATAACGCCCCATTGATGCGCGTTCATCAACCTGAGTGAGTTTTCGGCAACAATAAATTGCAGCTTCATCAAAGCAACGGGCAAGTTACGATGGAGGCAACCCTGCTTGGTCGCCCATAAAATCACTTGCTCCAACTGCTCATCAACGGGGAGCGCTAAAAGAAAAGCCTGGAATTCCTCTCGTGTATTGGCATCTATTTGATCGAACGCATTAAGCTCGGCAGGATTGAGATAACGTGCATAACGGGTCAGCAGGTCTGAATTCAGGTCTGCTTTAGCCAATGAATTAATCCGGGTATCCAAGAGCCCGACAAAGGCCACCTGATGGCCCCGGCTCTCCAATATTTGCGTAATAATCAGGGCAATAGTGCCGCCCATCGACCATCCCAGCAGATAATACGGACCTTCCGGCTGATGTCTCAGGATGGCCTGAACATAATACTCGGCGGCATCAGTAAACGACGCGTACTGCCGGGTAGGATTAAGCAATAAACTGCGCGAATCTATGCCGTAAACCGGTTGTTCATGGCTCATTGCCTGGGCCAAGGTCTTATATTCGAAAACATAACCGCCCGGATCGATGCAGTAAAGCGGCGCGCGCGTCCCGGCGCTTTTCAGCGTGACCAGCGGCGATGAGACGGCGGTGGCCTCATCAGCCAATAACCTAGCGAATTCCTCAATGGTCGGCGCCTGGAACAAAGCAATCAAATCCAGGTTGCCGCCGAGTACCGACTGAATGGTGTGAGCCAATGTCACCGCCAATAAAGAATTCCCGCCTAATTCAAAAAAATTATCGTGAACGCCGATTCGATTAACATTCAATATCTCAGCCCATATACCGGTCAAAATTTCTTCTGTTTGGGTACGCGGGGCGACATATTGTTTTTGCAGCTGCACGCTTAAATCGAGAGCCGGCAAGGCCTTGCGGTCAACCTTACCGCTGGCGGTTAACGGCAAAGCGTCCAAGAAGGCAAAATGCGACGGCACCATATAGCTGGGCAGTTTTTCTTGCAACAGTCCCTGCAATCTAGCCTTTATATCTTGATGCATTCTTCCTTGAAGAGGGTTGTTCGCATAGACATCCCTGCGTTTGTAATCGTCGCTTTCATTGATGCTCCATTTCAAGGGTTTTGTTGTTGACGAATAATTACGAAGACATACCAGATCGAAACTGCCGTTTCCTGAACCATTCGCCCAACTGATTTCAATGGTATAAGGAAGATCCAGGCTCAAATCCCATAAATCTTCAGGATCGACGCCTGTCGACTGGCTGGCAACCAGGCTTTTTTGCAAGTCCTTAACAGTCTGGGGAGATTTCATGCCGTCAAGTAATTCAAAAGCATAAACTTCATGCATTACACGCGCATTCGGGATGTTTTTTACGGCTAAAATTTCCGGTGTCTGCTCCGTCAGTATTTGGCGCAGCTTTAACAGCGTTAATTTTTCCGCTGTCCAGTCTATCCAGTTTAAATCTCCCAAGTCGTCGGTTTGCGTATCGATGTGCAACACAACATCGTAACGAAACTGTGACATCTCATTCCGGAAGCGGCCCCGTTTCGGCAGTATTTCCACATAACTTATTTCCGGAATCTGCGCTTTAAGCATCAAGAAAAAATGAGGATCGATAACAAGCTCTTCCTCTTTAGCTTGGTATCCGTAGATACGCTGTTTAAGTTCCGTAATAGCCATTGAAGCCGGTGCCTGTTGTAATTCAACGGCAACATAAAACGGGTAAAGCAAGGCCAGATTACGGACATCGCCTATAAACAGCCGACCGCCCGGCATTATCGAGCGTATGGCGCCTTTCAACACCTCGGTCAGATAGTCGGCGGTAGGGAAATACTGCACCACAGAATTAATAACTACCGTATCGAATGATTTTTCGGCAATCGCCGTAAAATCATTGGCCGGTTGATTTAGCGTTCGGACATGGGACATGTCTTGCCCGAAACTGTCCAGCTGGGACTGGATATAACTTAAAGCCCCCAGAGAGAAGTCGGTGCAGACATACCGGTCGCAATAAGGGGCGACACGAAACAATAACAGCCCTCCCCCGCAACCGATTTCTAAAACGCTATGCGGCTGATAACGGTTGATCCGCTTGACGGTATTATCCAGCCATTCATACATTTCATCTTCCGGTATCGACAAGCCCGTGTAACTGCTATTCCAACCGGCAAAATTGGCCCCTGCCTCCAGCACGGTTTCCTTATCGTAAGTCAGCTCCCATAGCATTTGCCATTGACTGACCTGCTCTCCCGATATATTGCTCCGGAATCCTTCGACATCCGGGTTTTGGTTTATCCGCTCAGGCACCACATAAGTCACTAAACGTTTATCGCCGGGAATGTCCTCTCGCGCCAAAACGACAACTTCTTTCACTTCCGGGCTTTGCATCAGCAGCGACTCGATTTCGCCCAACTCGATCCTGACTCCCCGGATTTTAACTTGATGATCGATACGGCCTGCATACTCTATGTCGCCGTTGCTCAGGTAACGGGTCAGGTCGCCGGTTTTGTATAAGCGGCTTCCCGGTGCGCCAAACGGATTCGGAATGAATTTTTCCGCGGTCAAATCGGGCCGGTTAAGATAACCGCGAGCCAAGCCGATCCCGCCGATATGCAGCTCCCCCAGTGCGCCAACGGGAACCGGGTTTAATTGCCTGTCCAAGATATAAAGCGAGATATTGGCGATAGGCCGTCCGATAGGTATCGAATCATCCGCTTTATCCGGCATACAGAACCATGCGCTCACATCCACGGACGCTTCGGTCGGCCCGTAAAGATTATGGAGTTGCGCGGCTGATTTTTTATAAAACCGCCGGACGACATCCGCCGGTAGCGCTTCCCCGCTACAGATGACCCGTTTTAATGATGTACAGCGTTCTACGCCGGGCGTGTCCACAAACGCTTGCAGCATCGACGGCACAAAATGAAGGGTGCTGATCTGATACTGAACAATCATGTTCATCATGGCGATGCTGTCCTTGTGCTGTTCCGGTCCGGCTACGAACAGACAGGCTCCTGTCATTAACGGCCAGAAAAACTCCCAGACCGAGACATCGAAACTGAACGGCGTTTTTTGCAAAACCCTATCCATTTTATTCAGGCCATACCGTTCCTGCATCCACTGCAAACGGTTCAAAATGCCCTGATGCGGTACACCTACGCCTTTCGGCTGCCCCGTTGAACCCGAGGTATAAATACAATAAGCCAGATTCTCCGGCACGATCGCTACAACAGGGTTTGTTGCCGGTTCAACGGCGACTTCATGCCATTGCGTATCCAGGCAGAGAATCTTGGTCGAACAGACAGCGAGTTTATTGAGCAAACCCGCTTGAGTCAGAACTATCGGCGCATTGACGTCGGTTATCATAAAATCGAGCCGATCCTGAGGATAGCCCGGATCCAACGGCACATAAGCCCCGCCCGCCTTGAGAATGCCCATCAACCCAACGATCATTTCCAATGAGCGCTCAACACAAAGCCCCACCAAAACATCCGGTCCAACACCTTTAGCCCGCAAATAATGCGCTAACTGATTGGCTCTGGCGTTAAGTTCGGAATAGCTTAGCGACCGATCTTCAAAGACTACCGCAGCCGCATTCGGCATTTGCGCCGCACGCTCTTCAAAAAGTTGGGGAATGTATTTGACTCGTGGGTAATCGATAGTCGTATCGTTCCAGTCAAAAAGGGTTTGTTGATTTTCTTTTTGGGTCAACAAGGGCAATTCCGATAATCTCGTATCAGGTTGATCAACAATACTTTGTAATAATATCAGGTAGTGTTCTGCCAGTCGGCTGATTGTACTGTGATCAAATAAATCAATGTTATATTCAAATGTACACTCCAATGCTCCTGCTCTTTCGTTTATAAAAAGGGTTAGATCAAACTTGGTGGTAGCATTTTCTTCATCCATTGAATTGATTTGTAGGTCTGATAGTTTTAATGAACTTTTAGGCGTATTCTGCAAGACAAACAGCACCTGAAATAATGGGCTGTAGCTCATATTTCGTTTGGGCTGTAAAACTTCAACCAATTGTTCAAAGGGTAAATCCTGATGACTCTGGGCATCCAGAACGGTACGTCTGACTTGGCTTAACAACTCTTTAAACGACGGGTTACCTGATAAATCGGTGCGTAGCACCAGTGTATTAACAAAAAAACCTATCAAGCCCTCGATTTCCAGACGATTGCGATTGGCAATCGGTGTGCCAATCGACAAATCCTTTTGATGGCTGTAACGGAACAATAAAACATTAAACGCTGCCAGCAAGGCCATGAATAAAGTAACACTGTACCTTCTACTTAAAATATGGAGTTTTTCAGATAGTGCGCGCGGCACTGTAAAACAATAATTTGCACCGCAATAACTCATTATTGTCGGTCTGGTTCGGTCAGTCGGTAATTCATGCAGATCTGGTGTCCCCTCCAGTTGTTTCTGCCAATAATCTATTTGCCGTTGCAACACATCCCCTACCAACCACTGCCGCTGCCAATAAGCAAAATCAGCATACTGAATGACCAATTCAGCTAATGGGGAAGTTCTGCCCTCGCTGAATGCCTGATAAAGTGCGACAAACTCACGCGTTAGTACCTCTGATGACCAGCCATCGGAAATGATGTGGTGTAGTGTTATTAATAAGATGTGTTCCTGCCTATCCGCTTCATTAAATAAATTGATTAACAGCACACGCAGCAAAGGCCCGGTTGATAAAACAAACAGCTTTTCAGCTTCCAATCGACTCAAACTCAACAGAGTTGCTGAGCGTGCTTGTTCAGGCAAACCGGTTAAATCCATATATACAATCGGAAGGGCAAACTGAGCTGCAATTACTTGCTCAGCCTGTCCATTTACATTAACAAAAGCGGTTCGCAAACTTTCATGTCGCCTAATAATTTCATTCAGGCTTTGCTCCAATGCAGCGGTATTCAAATTACCGTTTAGCCGCAGAGCAACCGGCATATTGTAAAAAGCATTGTTTTGTACGAATTGATCCAGAAACCATAAACGTTGTTGGGCATAAGAAAGGGGAATTGCTTGTTGCCGTGCGACCGGCTCAATGGGTAATATAGTTGCGGCGGATGTTAGATTAACATCAAGCTCATGCGCTAATTCAGCAATAGTTGGTAACTCAAACAATGATTTTATTGATAGATCAGCGTCAAAAACAGAAATTGCTCGTGATATAACTTGTACCGCTAACAGAGAATGACCGCCGGACTCAAAAAAATTATCATGAACACCTATTTTCTCTATGCCTAATACTTCAATCCATATATCTGCCAACATTTCTTCCGTTGTTGTGCGCGGAGCAACATAGTGTTTGTGCGATTGTTCGCAGAAATTTGGCGCAGGCAACGCCTTACGATCAAGCTTGCCGTTAGGTGTGAGCGGGAAATTAGATAAACTAACAAAAGCGCTAGGTATCATATAGTCCGCTAAGACTGTCGTGAGTTGAGCACGTAAATCCGCCGCTACCAATTCAACCCCATTGTGTGCAATCAAGTAAGCAACCAGACGTTTATCCCCCGGATTATCCTCACGGACAATTACGACTGCTTCGCGTATTCCGATACAGGCGGCAAGACGGGCCTCAATCTCGCCCAGTTCAATACGGAAACCGCGTATCTTGACCTGGAAATCATTGCGTCCAATGTATTCAATATTACCGTCGGGTAGCCAGCGACCGAGATCGCCTGTTTTATAAAGGCGAGCATTGCTTTCAGTATTCATGCTGAAAGGATCACTGATGAAACGTTCTGAGGTTAGTCCAGGTTGATTGAGATAGCCCCGTGCAACGCCTGCACCGCCGATATAAATTTCACCCGATACACCCAGCGGCACGGGTTGCAGTTGGGCATCGAGAATATAAATTTGCGTGTTGCCGATAGGCTGACCAACAGACTCGTATGGATATAATTCAGCCCCTCTGGCGTCTATTAATCGGCATGTGGACCAAATAGTAGTTTCCGTTGGCCCATATAAATTCCACAATTCGCCAACAGACTCGATTAAGCGCGCTGAGAGCTCAATAGCTAATGCTTCGCCCCCACAAAGCGCTTTAAGCCCGCTTGAGCCTTGCCAGCCGCCATTTAACAATAATCGCCACGTTGCTGGGGTGGCTTGCATGATCGTGATCCCGGCCTGTGCAATTGTTTCTTGTAAAAATAGGGGATCCGCCGCATTAACACGACTGATAAGAACGATTTTTGCGCCATTAATCAGCGGAAGAAACATCTCCAAACCGGCAATATCAAACGATAGTGTTGTGACAGCCAATAGCGAGTCTGAATAGGTAATTCCCGGTGCTTTGGACATGGCGCATAAAAAATTCACAACATTCGCATGCTCGACCATCACCCCCTTGGGTTGACCTGTTGAACCTGAGGTGTAGATGATGTAGGCCAAATGACTGGATGTTAGTCCGAGCACTATAGGGTCCGGATTGTCATCGGGTTGTTCGGCGAACATAGCTAAAGCATCCAATAGCACGACGGGGACGGCTAAACTCGTTAAACTTTTTTGTAAGGTGCTTTGCGTAAGCAAGACTGCGGGTTCGCTGTCGCTGAGCATGTAAGCTAAACGTTCGTCGGGATAGCTGGGATCCAGTGGAATGTAGGCTGCACCCGACTTAAGAATGCCCAATAAACCTATCACCATATCCAAACCGCGTTCCACACAAATCGCTACCCGGTCATCAGGGCGGATACCCAGCCCCAGCAGATGGTGAGCAACACGGTTAGCCCTTCGGTTGAGGTCGTTATAGCTCAAGCTTTCGTCTTCAAAAACCACAGCGACGGCATCGGGTGTGTTTTCGACTTGCCGTTCAAATAATTGCTGAATCAAGTACTCATGGGGGTAAACCATCGCCGTGGCGTTGAACTCTATCAGGATTTGTTGCCGTTCCGCTTGCGTCAGCAACGGCAGTTCAGACAAGCGCCTATCAGGGTAATCGACAATGCCTTGTAACAATATCAGATAGTGCTCTGCCAGCCGGGCAATCGTGTCATGCTCAAACAAGCCGGTGTTATATTCGATCATGCCGCTTAATAACCCGGACTCTTCTTGGATATGTAAAGTAAGGTCAAATTTGGCAATACTGCTTTCTTTCTCTACGGCGCTAATGTCCAGGCCTGACAATTCCAGCGAATGTCGAACGGTGTTTTGCAATGTGAACATCACCTGAAATAACGGGCTGTAGCTCATATTGCGTTCAGGCTGTAAAACTTCGACCAATTGTTCAAAGGGTAAATCCTGGTGACTCTGGGCATCCAGGACAGTCCGTCGAACCTGGCCTAACAACTCTTTAAACGACGGTTCGCCTGACAAATCGGCGCGCAGCACGAGTGTATTGACAAAAAAACCTATCAAGCCTTCAATTTCCAATCGATTGCGATTGGCTATCGGGGTGCCTATGCATAAATCCTGTTGATGACTGTAACGGCACAATAAAACATTAAACGCTGCCAGCAAGGTCATGAATAAAGTCGTATCGTGGCTGCGATTTAAGGCATAAACCTGTTTGGCAAGCTCAGGTGGTATGCTAAAGCTGTAATTTGCACCGCAATAGTTCATGACCGGCGGCCTGGGATGGTCGGTAGGCAATTCAATCACGGACGGAGCAGCTAGCAGTTGTTTTTGCCAATAATCTATTTGCCGTTGTAACACGTCGCCGACCAACCGCTGCCGCTGCCAGTACGCAAAATCAGCATATTGGATGGCTAACTCAGTTAACGGAGAAACCTTGCCCTCGCTGAATGCCTGATAAAGTGCGACCAATTCGCGAGTCAATATCTCGGATGACCAACCATCGGAGACGATATGGTGCAGTGTTATTAACAGGATATGTTCCTGCTTGTTCGAATCATTAAGTAATTCGATTAACAGCGCGCGCAGCAAAGGCCCGGTTGACAGATCAAACGGTTTTTCGGCTTCCTGACAACTCAAATCCAGCAAAGCCGCCGGGCGTGACTGCTCAGGCACCCCGGTTAAATCCACATAGGCAATCGAGAACTTAAACTGTTCCGTAATCACTTGCTCAGCCTGTCCGTTTACGCTAACAAACTTGGTTCGCAAGCTTTGGTGCCGCCGGATAATTTCATTCAGGCTTTGCTCTAAAGCGGCGGCATTCAGCTTGCCATCTAGTCGCAGTGCCAGCGGCACATTGTAAAAAGCATTATTCGGCGCCAGTTGATCCAGGAACCATAAGCGTTGCTGGGCATAGGAAAGAGGGATTGAATCCGTTATCGGAGCAGGGCTTATAGATATTTCGTTATATTTTCCGGCGTACGAAAACGCATCGATTAATTCATTTTTTCTAACTTTAAGATGGGTTTTAATTTCATCAGTCAGCACATTTCGAGGCGCTTTACATTTTAACTCGCCGCCCTCCACGTAAAGACGGACATTCAAATCGCGTAACGTAGCCAGCAATTCAGTTAACATCATAATTCTATTTCCTCATAATCAACTTCATCGTCTGCCGACAAGACGGCTTCATTGTTTTTAGTCCATACCGTCAGGTCGATTTTTTGGGCTATTTTTTCGATGGTGCCGTCTTCAAAGATTGCTTTGAGCGGCAGTTCAATATTAAATTTCTGGCACAGTCTGGAAACCAGCTGAGTCGCCAGTAATGAGTGTCCGCCTAACTCGAAAAAATTATCTTTTACGCCGACGCGTTCCAAATCCAGCACTTCGGCCCAAATGTCAGCCAGAATTTGCTCCGTTTCCGTGCGCGGTTCGACATATTGTTTTTGCAATTGCCCGCAAAAATCGGGGGCGGGCAACGCCTTGCGATCCAGCTTACCGTTCGCGCTTTGCGGCATCCGGTCAAGAAAGACGAACGCATTCGGCAGCATATAATCCGGCAACGTTGCTTTGAGATGGTCGCGCAAGGCATCCGGCTCCGGCGAACTGCCGGGATTGCCGACTAGATAGGCAATTAACCGCTTATTTCCCGAGTTGTCATCGCGAGCCAGCACCACCGCTTCCTGCACATCGACGTGCTGCAAAAGCCGCGCTTCGACTTCGCCCAATTCGATCCTGAAGCCCCTGATTTTGACCTGATGATCGATACGCCCAAGAAATTCGATGTTGCCGTCGGCACGATAACGCGCGAGGTCGCCGGTTTTATATAAGCGGCCGCCATTATTGCCGAACGGGTCGGGTATAAATTTTTCGGCAGTCAAATCAGGTCGCCGTAAATAGCCCCTGACCACGCCCTCGCCGCCGATGTACAGCTCGCCCGAAACGCCGACAGGCACCGGACGTAGCACAGGGTCCAGCAGGTAAAGCCGAACATTATCGATCGGCCTGCCTATCGGTAAAACCCGGTCTATATCTTCAATACCGGCTGGATAAACGCTGCTCCAGACCGTACCCTCGGTGGGGCCGTATTCGTTGTATAAACGTACATCCGGCAATGCGGCGAAATGCTGTTTGACGACTTCGTTCGGGCACGCTTCGCCGGCCACAATAACGGTGGTAACGGATTGCAGCTGCTGGACGGCCTGCTTCAGCAATACCGCATACAGGGTAGGCAGCGCCAGTAAATGCGAAACCTTGTGCCGCTCGATTAACTTGGCCAACGCGGCCGGGTCTCTCGCATCGTCGTGCGTCGGCAAGCATAAGCAGCCGCCCTGCCCCAAGGTCCAAAATATTCCGGCAACCGAGCTGTCGAAAGCAAAGGAAGACAACAGCAAAAAAGCTTGCATCGGTTCCCGATAGTTGGAAAACCGGGCGCTGGTCGAATGCACGGCATTGCGGTGCGAAACCACAACGGCCTTGGGTTGACCGGTAGAACCGGAGGTATAAATGATATAAGCCGCATCCAACGGGTGGTTGCGGCTGACGGGATTTTCAGCATCAAACCGCTCAATCTCCGGCCAGTCGCGATCCAGGCAGATCAGATCGGCCGGGCATGCGGTCAACTTTTCCAGCAAGCGCTGCCGGGTAAGCAGTAACGGCGTTCCGGCATCCTTGATCATATAAGCAATGCGATCTTTCGGATAATCGGGGTCGAGCGGCACATACGCGCTACCGGCCTTCAATATGGCCAGCAAGCCGATAATCATTTCCGGCGAACGGTCCACGCAAAGCCCTATCAATACGGCCGGCCCGGCTCCTTTTGCCCGCAGATAATGCGCCAGCCGGTTAGACTGGGCGTTGAGTTCGGCATATGTTAAAGACCGGCCCTCGAACGCGACAGCTACGGCATCGGGCGTTTTCTGAGCTTGTTGTTCAAATAATTGATGGATGCCGCTGTCTTGAGCGTAATCGGCTCCGGTATCGTTCCAGTCGACGACGATATGGCCGATTTCCGCCTGCGTGAGTACCGGCAGCCGACTGATGCGTTGTTGATCATCGGCGACCATGCCGTTCAACAACACTTGCAAATGCCCGGCCCATCGTTCCACGGTAGCCGCATCAAACAAGTCGCTCGCATAGTCAAGGCTACCCACGATCACGTCATCCGCTTCCGTTAACGACAAGGTAAGATCAAACTGTGTGGTAGTACTTGGTCGGGTTACCGGCGATAAACAAAGCCCCGGCAGCGTCAGCGCATCGCCTTTCGGCGTGTTGTTCAAGGCCAGCATGACTTGAAAGACCGGGCTGTGGCTCATGCTGCGCGGCGGCTTGACCGCTTCCACCACTTGCTCGAAAGGCAGATCCTGATGCGCGTAGGCGCTCAAGGTCGTCGCTTTAACCTGATCGAGCAGTTGCGCCACGCTGGGATCGTCATCCAGAACAACACGCAACGCCAGGGTATTGACGAAAAAGCCGATCAGCGCTTCGATCTCGGTATGTTGCCGGTTGGCGACCGGCGTGCCTATCACCAGGTCCAGTTGCCCGCTAAGCCGCGCCATCAGCGCCGACCAGCCGCAAAGCAGGGTCATGAATAAGGTGGTGCCGTGGCGGCGGCTTAATTGCCGCAGTCCCGCAGTGAGTTCGGCCGGGATTTCAAGGTCGATACGACCACCGGCATAGCTTTGCAGCGCCGGTCTGGGACGGTCGGCAGGCAACTCCAGCAGCTCCGGGGCTCCTGCAAGATGATCGCGCCAAAAATCGATTTGCGTTGCCAGCGCTTCGCCTTGCAGCCATTGCCGCTGCCAGACCGCATAGTCGGCATACTGGACGGCCAGTTCAGGCAACGAATCAGGCAACCCCTGGCTAAAGGCCGCGTAAATGGCACCGAGCTCCTGCACGAATAAACCAATCGACCAGCCATCGGAAATGATGTGATGCTGGGTAATGAACAAGGTGTATTCATCGTCGGCCAGCTGCAACAGCTCGCCCCTAATCAGGGGCCCCAAAGACAAGTCGAACGAGCGGCCGGCTTCAGCGGCGCTGATTTGATCAACGGTGGCCGACTGTTCGTGTTCGGATAGATCGCGCAGGTCGCGTTCATTCAACGCAAAGCCGACGTTCTCAGGGATTATGACTTGAAGGGGCTGACCGTCGATGCAGACGAAGCAGGTGCGCAAGCCTTCGTGACGCGCAACAATGCGGTCAAGCGCCGCCCGCAATGCATCGTTATCCAAACTGCCCTGTAAACGCACTCCGGCGGCGATGTGATAAGCCGCCCCTGCCGCCGCATGATCGAGCTGGTCGACAAACCACAAGCGCTGCTGCGCCCAAGACAAGGGCAGCGGCAGACTGCGATCAACCGGTATAATCGGCGGCAAAACCGCCAAACCGGCATCGCTTACAACGCGGGCCAAAGCTGCCGGTGTCGGTTGGGCGAAGAATTCGCGCAATGCCACTTCGACATTGAGCTCTTGCCGCAAACGCGCAATCAGTTGCACGGCAAGCAGGGAATGGCCGCCCAGCTCAAAAAAGTCATCATGTCGGCCTATGTGTTCAATCTCCAACAGCGCTTGCCAGATGCGGGCAATCGCTGTTTCGACAGGACCTTCCGGAACTTCATACGGACGAGTGATCAAGGCATCGCCATCCGGCACCGGCAGCGCTTGCCGATCCAGTTTGCCGTTGGCGGTGAGGGGCAAGGCGGGCAACATCACAAAGGCACCGGGCAGCATATAGTCGGGCAAGCTCTCGGCCAGCCGGGCCCGAAGATCGGCTGCGGCCAATTTGCCCTCGTCTTGCGCTGTCAGATAAGCAACCAGCCGCTTGTCCCCGGCTTTGTCTTCACGGGCGATAACGACCGCCTCGCGCACGCCGGGACACAGGGCTAACAGGGCTTCAATTTCACCCAGTTCGATGCGGAAACCGCGTATCTTGACCTGGAAGTCGTTGCGGCCCAGGTATTCGACATTACCGTCCGATAGCCAGCGGCCTACATCGCCGGTTTTGTAGAGTCGCGCGTCAGTCTCCGCACTGAACGGGTCGCCGATAAAACGCTGTTCGGTCAGCTCAGGCCGATTAAGGTAACCGCGGGCAACGCCGACCCCGCCGATGTAAATCTCGCCCGACACGCCTAAAGGCACGGGTTGCAGCCGGGCATTGAGGATGTAAATGCGGATGTTGGCGATGGGATGACCGATGGGAACAATGCCTGCATGCAAATCGGGACTGCAAAGCCAGGAAGTGACATCTATCGCGGCTTCGGTCGGTCCGTACAGATTATGCAATTCAATGCCCGGCCATTGCGCCATAAACCGTTGTTGCAGCGCATAAGACAAGGCCTCGCCGCTGCATAACACGCGGCGCAGGCTGCGGCATCGCCCTGCCCCGACCTGATCCAGGAACACTTGCAGCATCGACGGCACGAAGTGCATCGTCGTGATGCCCGCCGCTTCGATGCATGCGGCCAGGTAATGCGGATCTTGATGGCCTTTCGGGCGCGCCATCACCAGTCTTGCGCCTACCAGCAACGGCAAAAAGAATTCCCAGACCGACACGTCGAAACTAAACGGCGTCTTTTGCAAAACCCGGTCATCAGCGCTGAGCCGGTATTCGCTTTGCGCCCACAACAGCCGGTTGACGACGCCGTCATGTTGGTTCATCACGCCTTTGGGCTGTCCGGTCGAACCCGAGGTATAGATTACATAAGCCAAATGTCTTGACGTCAAACCGAGCGCAACAGGATCGGGATTGCATTCAGATTGCTGTCCGATGCCTACTTTGTCATCCAGCATGATCAGCGGCACGGACAGGTTCGGCAGGATATTCAGCAAGCCGCTTTGAGTCAGCAATGCCGCAGGCGAGCAGTTGTCGAGCATATAAGCCAAGCGCTCGGACGGATAATCGGGGTCCAGCGGCACATAGGCGGCTCCGGCTTTCAGGATGGCGAACAAGCCCACAACCATCTCAAGACTGCGTTCCGCGCAAATAGCCACCCGGTCATCGGGCCGGATGCCGAGCTCCAACAGATGATGCGCCAAGCGATTGGCTTTGACGTTAAGCTCCCGATAGGTCAACGCGGCCTCTTCAAAAATAACCGCAAGCGCATCCGGCGTTTTTTCTGCCTGTTGCTCAAATAACTGATGGATCAGGCAGTCGCGAAGATAATCCTGGTTCGTATCATTAAATTCAACCAGTAACTGCCGACGTTCGTCGTCCGATAAGAAATCACGGCTATCATGAAACGCATTCGGCTCCGTAGCAATGGCGGTTAAAACCGACTCGTAATAGCCGAGAATTCGCTCGGCCTGTGCGGTGGACAGGCGTGCAGCAGATAACGCCAACTCTATCCCTTTGTCGGCGGTATAGCTGCAATTAACCGCCAGCGCAAATCCCGTATCTTCAAAACCGCCCACATCAGTCACGCTGATTTCGGTCAAGTCTTTCAGCTCTTCATAGACATGAAAATTGATGTAGTTGAAGATGATTTCGTAGAACGGTACACGCCCGTGGTCGAGATAAAGCTGAAAGTAGGGGTAATGGCGATGCGCCATGACCGCAAGTTCCGCAGCAAATGTTTCCCTGATCATATCAAACCAACAGACATGACGAAGTTTCTGACGAAACGGAAGCGTATTTAAAAACAACCCCAAAACCTTTTCGCCATCCGCTTCCTCCGGCCGCACATTACTGACCAGCCCCGTAGTCACGTCGTTCTTGCCCGACAACATCGCCATCACCCGGATATGCGCAGACAAAAGCACCGTGCGCATAGGCACCTGCAAATCGGTTGCCAATTGCTGTAATTTTGCGCAAACGGCGTCGGAAATATAGATACCCTGTTTGCTGATCGTGCCTGTCAAATCAGGCTTGCTTTTCTCGACAGGTAATGCGGAAAACACAAACTCATCAAGATAGTCATTCCAAAACACCTTATGCGCATCAGAGTGTAATGCTTGCCGCTCAAGCGCCACGGTTGCTTTAGGGGTTAAAGAAAGCGGTGCCGGTTCCAGCTTTTTGGCATTGGACGAGATCAGCTTTAAGTATTCTTTGAAAATCTCGGTTTGCAATGAAGCGACGCTCCAACCGTCCAATATGGCATGATGAAAGCTCAAGGTAAATTGAATAGCCTTTTCACCCCTCACGTGGATAAAAACACGAAGCAACGGCGGAACATCCAGAGCAAAAACGGTTTTCCTTTCGCTGTCTATAAACTCGCTAACGATGCTATCCTGGCTTGCAGCATCGGTTCCGGCAATATCGATGACGGTTAGCGGTATTTGCGCTTTCGTATGAACCAACTGCAAAGGTTCGCTGTAGCGGTATAAATCAAAAGACGTACGAAGGACTGGATGTTTCCGGGACATCGCATCCAAAACAATGCGAAGAATGTCCTCGTTCCACTTGGGCATAGTCAAAAGGCTACTGAAAACATCATGATACAGGCTTTGTTCCTGAGCATACTGGTTGTGGTAGACCATGCCCATCTGCAGCAGCGTGACACCGTAGGCATCTTCTATCCCAGGCGGCAATTTACGCTGATCTTCCTGATCGATGAGTTGCATAACTTCCTCTACAGCCGCAACTTCCTTAGGCATGGCAAGCGCTTTTGCCAAATTCGCTATGGTCTGGTGCTTGAAAATATCAATAACAGCGATTGCGAGACCCGCTGTCTTGGCCTTGGCAACAACGGCGATACAGCGTATCGAGTCGCCTCCGATAGCAAAGAAATTGTCGTTAACGCCTACCTTTTCAAGCTGTAGAACCTCAGCCCAGATTTTAGCCAACCTAACTTCCGGTTCGCCTACAGGCGCTTGGTATTCGTGAGCGGCATACGCGTCGTCTTCCGGCGCGGGCAGCGCTTGCCGATCCAGCTTGCCGTTGGCAGTGAGCGGCAACACCGGCAGCATCACAAAAGCGCTGGGCAGCATATAATCGGGCAAACTTTCGGCCAACCGGGCTCGCAGATCGGATACGGTCAATTTACCGTCGTCTTGCGCCACCAGATAAGCAACCAGCCGTTTGTCCCCGGCTTTGTCTTCACGGGCAATAACGACCGCCTCGCGCACGCCCGGACATTTGGCCAGCAGGGCTTCGATTTCACCCAGCTCGATACGGAAACCGCGTATCTTGACCTGGAAGTCGTTGCGGCCCAGGTACTCAATGCTACCGTCCGGCAACCAGCGGCCTAAATCGCCGGTTTTGTAAAGACGGGCTTCAGTGTCCGCACTGAACGGATCGCGGATAAATCGCTGTTCGGTAAGCTCAGGTCGATTGAGATACCCGCGAGCTACCCCGGCTCCGCCAATGTAAATCTCACCCGACACACCTAAAGGCGCTGGTTGCAACCAAGCGTCAAGTATGTAGAAACGTAAATCGGGGATAGGCTTGCCGACCACACTGCCTGCCGGAGACTTGATATCCGAGGGGTTAATCCGGTGATAAGTGGCATGCACGGTGATTTCAGTGATGCCGTACATATTAATCAGTTGCGTCTGCTCCAGATCATTATTTTCCAGCCACGGCGAAAGCATATGGAACTCCAACGCCTCGCCGCCGAAGATAATGGCGCGAAGAACATGCGACTCTATACTGCGAGCCTGAGAGGCAATCAATTGACGGAATGCACTTGGGGTTTGATTCAGCACAGTGACGCGCTCGCGACAAATTAATTCATAGAAGTCGTCCGGCGAACGAGAAGTGCCATAGGGCACGACGACTAAACGGCCGCCATACAGTAACGCTCCCCAGAGTTCCCACACTGAAAAATCAAAGGCAAACGAATGAAACAGCGTCCAAACATCGGCAACGCCAAAATGAAACCACTCGTCGGTCGCCGCAAAAAGCCGCGTCACATTGGCATGTTCGATCATCACGCCTTTGGGCAACCCGGTCGAACCTGATGTATAGATGATATAGGCAAGGTGCCTGGACGATAATCCAAGCATTGCTGGATCAAGATTATCCTCGGAATATCCCGCTATCCCGGCATCCAGTAACACTATCGGTAGGTCCTGATGCGGCAAGGTGTCTTGCAACGCGACTTGGGTAAGCAGCGCCACCGGAGAACTGTCGCTGAGCATATAAACCAAGCGTTCGTGTGGATAGCCGGGGTCGAGCGGCACATAAGCGCCACCGGCTTTGAGTATGCCTAACAAGCCGACAACCATTTCCAGGCCGCGTTCCACGCAAATCGCGATCCGGTCATCGGGCCGGATACCCAGCGCCAACAGCTGATGAGCAAGCCGATTAGCGCGCCGGTTAAGCTCGTCGTAAGTCAGGCTCCGGTCTTCGTAAACCACTGCGACCGCACCCGGCGTTTTTGCTGCCTGTTGTTCGAATAGCTGATGTATCAAACAGCCGCTTATGCTTCCCGCGCGTTGCATGGGAACTAGCGTATCCGGTGTATTAATATCATTGAACTCGAATAATAATTGCCGCAGCTCTTCTGTCGGCAGAATATTCAGGGTTTCGACCGGTTGCAAAGGCTCTGCATCAACCAATCCTGCTATCGCGGTCTCAAGATAAGCGGCAATGCGCGCCGGATCAATCCCTTCGACACATTGCGCCGTCAAGCTGAATCCCTTACCCAAATCATTCACAGAAAGCGTGATCGGGTAGTTAGTCCTTTCCTCACTGCCGAGAATGCGCATGCCCTCCCAATCAGACAGGGCAATAGCATCATCGCTATGCCGATAGTTAAGCAAGGTCGTGAACAGCGGCATTCCCCCCGGTACTGCGCTGCAACGCTGGGCAAGCACAAGCGAGGCTTGTTCATGGTTAAGTATTTCGGTCAGGTTCCGGAAAGTATCGCCGACAGCTTGACACACATCGGCATTTGCCAGCGAGATGCGTATCGGCAAGGTGTTGATGAACATCCCCAAGGCCTGATCTGCTCCTGCCGAACCTTGAAGCCGCCCCAGTAAGACGGTGCCGAAAACCACATCCTGATGGCCTGTACACCGTGCCAAAACCAGCGCCCAGGCGGCATGAAACAGTACTGCGGCAGTGACGCCCTGTTGCCTGGCGCTATCGCGGATACGTTGCGCCAGCTCATCGCTCAGCGGCAAAGTCGCCTCGGTCACATGCTCGCCAGTGCCTTGAACATTGACTATGCCAAACGGTGCGGTAGGCTCATCGATATCGCCCAACTCGTGTCGAAAATAGGCTTCATGTTCGGCAGGGGAAACGGCAAGCGCCTGGGCAATAAAATTACGGTAAGGCACAGGCGGCGGCAGACTGTCACCCTGCCCTTGAAGCAACATTTGAATTTCGGCCAGGGTTAACGCCAGCGTGACATGGTCGCAGACCAGATGATGGTTGAGCAGCGCCAGCATCCATTCATCCGAATGCGGATCGGCGGCAATACAGGCTTTAAATAACGGCGCTTGTTGCAGGTTCAGGCGTAGAAAGCGCGGATCGGCTTGAGCATACAGTTGCTGTAGCGCATCGTCTTCCGGTCTCAGGACGATTTCCTCAATCGGCAGCTTTGCCGTCCGATGCACCACTTGCACCGGCTGACCCAATCCCTCCCAGTAAACCGCACTGCGTAGGACGTCGTGACGATCAATCACGGCTTGCAATGCGCCTAGAAAAGCATCCAAGCGTTCACGGCAGTCAAAAACAATAACCGATCGTAATAAATAGGCATCGCCCCTGGCTTCCAGCAAGTGATGGAACAGTATGCCTTCCTGCATCGGGGTTAGCGGGTAAATATCCTGAATATTGGCGCCCCCTTGCGGGACGCTCTCTATGATTAGGTTAATCTCGTCTTGACTAAGGCTGACCAACGGCAGCATAGCCGGGGTAATGTTGATCGGAACCGCCGTATTTTCCTGCTGCACTGCATTTAATAATGCCTCTTTATGCAACTTTAACAGCGCCAGTATTTCCGAATCCATAACATCTTTAGCAGCATGAATCACCAATTCCCCGTTATCCGAGGCAATCGCTATATTTTTTTGTTTCAGGTAAGCAAGCAGCTCTTGCATATTCATAGTCGGAATTCCTCGGTAATGCTGTATGTCAGTGATTGCGCAAAATTATCCGGTATCAAATTGGGCGGTACGTCAGAATCAACCGGACAGATCCCTGCGTTGCTTACGGCATCCGCCATTGCGGCAAGCGTCGGCGCGGCAAAGACCATGCGCATATTGGCCGTGAACCCTTGCCGACGTAGCGGTTCTATCAGCCCCGCCAACATCAGCGAATGCCCGCCTAACTCGAAGAAGTTATCGTGTCGTCCGACTTGTCCGATACCCAAAAGGTCTTGCCATATCCCGGCAATCGCGATTTCCACCGGACCTTGCGGGGCTTCGTAGGGGCGGCTGGCGACCAAAGCGCTATCGGGTGCCGGTAATGCCCGCCGATCCAGCTTGCCGTTTGCCGACAGCGGTAATTCAGGCAGCACCACAAAAAAGCCGGGGATCATGTAGTCGGTCAGGCTTGCAGCAAGCCAGGTCCGCAGATCCGCCACCGACAACTCAAGTCCATCTTGCGTCACCAAATAAGCGGCCAGACGCTTATCGCCCGCTTGGTCTTCCCGCGCAATGACTGCCGTTTCTTTAACAGACGGGTGTTCAAGCAACCGGGCCTCGATTTCGCCCAGCTCTATCCTGAATCCCCTGATTTTGACTTGATGATCGATACGCCCCAAATAGTCGATGTTGCCGTCCGGCCGGTAACGCACCCAATCGCCGGTTTTGTACAGTCTGCTGCCCTGCTGATCATAAGGATTGGGAATGAATTTTTCCGCCGTCAGTCCGGGGCGATTGATATAGCCGCGCGCCAAGCCGATGCCGCCGATATGCAGTTCGCCGGGCGTGCCGACCGGAACCGGGTTGAGCTGCCGGTCGAAAATGTAGAGCGTAATATTGGCTATCGGTCGGCCTATCGGAATCGCGGTTTCTGCGCTGCCCGGCAAACAGGGCCAATAACTGACGTCTACCGAGGCTTCGGTCGGGCCGTAAAGGTTGTGCAGTTCGGCCGGTAATTTTTGCTGAAAGCGCGACACCAGATCGGCCGGTAAGGCTTCGCCGCTACAGATCACGCGCTTTAGCGAGGTGCAGTTTTCCACGCCCGGCGTGTCGATAAAGGCTTGCAGCATCGACGGTACGAAATGAATCGTGCTGACTTGCTCGCGCATAATGGTATCGATCAGCGCCAGACTGTCCTTGTGCTCGTCGGGTTTGGCAACGACCAGTTGCGCGCCGGTCATCAACGGCCAGAAAAACTCCCAGACCGAAACATCGAAGCTGTACGGGGTCTTTTGCAATACCGAGTCGCCGACATCCAGCCGGTATTGTTGCTGCATCCATTGCAGCCGGTTGAGTATGCCCTGATGCGGCACGCCCGCGCCTTTCGGTTGCCCGGTGGAACCGGAGGTGTAAATGCAGTAGGCCAGGTTCTCAGGCCTCAGTTTTACGCCGGGATCGGTCGCGATTTCATTTGCCAGTTTCGGCCAGTCGCTATCCAGGCACAGCACTTTTGCCGAGCCGAAACCGTATCTTTCCAGCAATCCCGCCTGGGTCAAAACAATCGGCGGGGCGACATCGCGCAGCATGAACTCAAGCCGGTCTTGCGGGTAGCTCGGGTCCAGCGGCAGATAAGCGCCCCCGGCTTTCAAAATCCCCAGCAAGCCGACCACCATTTCCACCGAACGCTCGACGCAAATGCCGACCAGCACATCCGGCCCGACGCCTTTGCCCTGTAGATAATGGGCTAACTGGTTAGCCCTGGCGTTCAGTTCCGAGTAACTTTGCGTCTGCCCTTCAAAAACCACAGCAACTGCATCCGGCGTTTTTTCCGCCTGCGCTTCGAACAGTTGATGAATGTAGCGGTCCTTCGGATAGTCGACTTCGGTCGCATTCCAGTCGAGCAGCATCTGCCATCTTTCAGCCAATGTCAGCAGCGGCAGTTCGGAAACAGGGACATCCGGGCATTTGACGATGCCTTCCAGCAGCTGTTGCAAGTGCTCCGCCATGCGCACCATAGTCGCTTCGTCGAATAAATCGGTGCTGTAATTAAAACCGCAACGCAAGGTGTCTTCCGACTTCGATACATTCAAGGTCAAATCGAACTTGGCGGCGTTCATGTTGGCATCGGCCAACTTAAAATGCAGTTCAGAGATGTTTAGCGCATCCATCGGCGCGTTCTGGTAAACCAGCATCGCCTGGAACAACGGCGTCCGGTTCAGTTCCCGTTCCAGTTTCAATGCTTCGATCAAGCGCTCGAACGGCAGGTCCTGGTTGTTTTGCGCATCGAGAGTATTTTTCCTGACCCGACCCAGCAGTTCGGTAAAAGTCGGATTGCCGGACAAATCGGTTCTCAACACCTGGGTATTGACGAAAAAGCCGATCAGGTTTTCGATGTCCCGCCGATTGCGGTTTGCAATCGGGTAGCCGACATAGACATCGTCTTGCCCGGAACAACGCGACAACAAGACATTGAATGCGGCCATCATCACCACGAATAAAGTCGTGTCGGCCTGGCGGCTTAAGCGGATAAGTGCGGCCGAGGTTTCAGGACTCAGCTCGAACTCATGGTTTGCGCCGCGATACGACATGACCGATGCTCTGGGCCGGTCAGTCGGCAACTCCAGCGCTGTAGGCGCGGCCTCCAGGTATTGTTGCCAATAAGCGATTTGCTTGTCATACAGCTCGCCGCGTTGCCAAACGGCAAAATCGGCATATTGAATCGGCAACTCAGGTTCTAATGAGGGATTGCCGTTTTTGAAGGTTTCGTAATAAGCGCCCACT
>Ga0208636_100096_pt1 | contig 36937 bp, 25 predicted proteins | sample LakWasM103_HOW12_2_FD_183921 | JGI IMG/M metagenome (GOLD analysis project Ga0208636, IMG submission 183921) | Freshwater sediment methanotrophic microbial communities from Lake Washington under simulated oxygen tension - Sediment Metagenome... | ecosystem: Environmental > Aquatic > Freshwater >... | reverse complement strand
TTGCCCCATACCCAGCCGGCCGCCGGCGCCTTCTACAAGGGCATGCCACCGACCGGTGCCGAGCTGGCCGACGAACTGTTGAAGCTGATTGCGCTGCACGACGCCTCCAACATCGCCGCCGTCATCGTGGAACCCATGTCCGGCTCGGCCGGCGTTGTGATCCCGCCGGTGGGTTACCTGCAGCGCCTGCGTGAGATCTGCACCGCCAACAACATACTGCTGATTTTTGATGAGGTCATCACCGGCTTTGGCCGCATGGGCGCCTACACCGGCGCAGCTGCATTCGGCGTGACGCCCGACATCCTGAACATCGCCAAGCAGGTCACCAACGGTGCCCAGCCGCTGGGCGCGGTCGTGGCCAAAAAGGACATCTACGACACCTTCATGGCACAGGGTGGACCGGACTACATGCTGGAGTTCGCCCACGGCTACACCTACTCGGCCCACCCGGTGGCCTGCGCCGCCGGCATTGCCGCGCTGGACGTGCTGGTCAAGGAAAACATGGTCGAGCGCGTGGCCGCACTGGCGCCGCATTTCGAGCAGGCGGTGCACAGCCTCAAGGGCGCCAAGCATGTGGCCGACATCCGCAACTACGGCCTGGCCGCAGGCTTCACGATTGCGTCGGCCCCAGGCGAGCCAGCCAAACGCCCGTACGAGATCGCGATGAAATGCCTGGAAAAAGGCTTCTACGTGCGCTATGGTGGAGACACCATCCAGCTGGCGCCACCGTTCATTGCCACCGCGACCGAGATCGATAGCCTGATCAACGCACTGGGCGAGTCGCTGAACGCCACAGTCTGAAATATATGCTCTCGTTTTGATAGCTGTTGACACAATATCCACGAGGGCTAGCAGCCATTTTTGTTGATAATCATCCAGGAAAATCCATGTCCCAGCTCCCCACCATCGGCCACCTGATCGGCGGCCAGATCGTCACCACCGGCACCCGCGCACAAGACGTGTTCAACCCGGCCACCGGCCGCGCCGAGAAGCGCGTGCTGCTGGCGCCCAAGGCCACGGTCGAGGAAGCGATCGCCAACGCACAGGCGGCCTTCCCTGCCTGGCGCAACACGCCGCCGCTCAAGCGCGCCCGCGTCATGGGCAACCTGAAATTCCTGCTGGAGCAGCACGCCGAGGAACTGTGTGCCCTGATCACCGCCGAGCACGGCAAGGTGCTGAGCGACGCGCTGGGCGAGCTGCAGCGCGGCATCGAAAACGTGGAATACGCCAGCTACGCGCCCGAGTTGCTCAAGGGCGAGCACAGCAAGAACGTCGGCCCGGCCATCGACTCGTGGAGCGAGTTCCAGGCGCTGGGCGTGACCGCCGGCATCACCCCGTTCAACTTCCCGGCCATGGTGCCGCTGTGGATGTGGCCCATGGCCGTGGCCTGCGGCAACACCTTTGTGCTCAAACCCTCCGAGCGCGACCCCAGCAGCACACTGCGGATTGCCCAACTGGCGCTGGAAGCCGGCCTGCCACCCGGCGTGCTGAACGTGGTCAACGGCGACAAGGAAGCCGTGGACACGCTGTTGACCGACCCGCGCGTCAAGGCGGTGAGTTTCGTCGGCTCCACCCCGATTGCCGAATACATCTACGCCACCGGTTGCGCGCACGGAAAGCGTGTTCAGGCCCTGGGCGGCGCCAAGAACCACGCCGTGGTCATGCCCGATGCCGACATCGGCAATGCCGTGAGCGCACTGATGGGCGCCGCCTATGGCTCCTGCGGCGAACGCTGCATGGCCATCCCGCTGGTGGTGGCCGTGGGCGATGCCACCGCCGATGCCGTGATTGCCGGCCTGAAAACCGAGATCAGCAAGATGAAGGTCGGCCCCGGCACCGCGCCCGGCATGGACATGGGCCCGCTGGTGACCAAGCCGCACTTCGAGAAGGTGAAGGGCTATGTGGACCAGGGCGTGAAGGAAGGCGCCACACTGGTCGTGGACGGGCGCGGCCTGACCATCGCCGGCCATGAGGACGGCTACTACCTCGGCCCCTGCCTGTTTGATAACGTCAAGCCCGGCATGGTGATCTACCAGGAAGAAATTTTTGGCCCGGTGCTGGGCGTGGTGCGCGTCAAGACCCTGCAGGAAGCCATGGACCTGATCGACGCCCACGAATACGGCAACGGCACCTGCATCTTCACCCGCGATGGCGAAGCGGCGCGCTACTTCACCGACAACATCCTGGTCGGCATGGTCGGCGTCAATGTGCCGCTGCCGGTGCCCGTGGCCTACCACTCGTTTGGCGGCTGGAAGCGCAGCCTGTTCGGCGACCTGCATGCCTACGGCCCGGATGCCGTGCGCTTCTATACCAAGCGCAAGACCATCACCCAGCGCTGGCCGTCGGCCGGGGTGCGGGAAGGGGCGGTTTTTAGTTTCCCGAGTAGCCGCTAGCAATCGAACCTGACAGAGCCCTCGTCAGGCGTTCTCCAGCAGGATCTCCTCCATGGTGTGCGCCGCGCGCTTGCAGCCCAGCAACACAGCATCCTGGGTAAAGTAGAAGCGGCGCATCTTCATGGCATGCCAGGCGGCAGCTTCGTCGCCCTCTTCGCGAAACAGCTTGGTAATGGCCTCGCGCATCACCTTGTTGGCTTGTGAGCACAGGGCGTTGATTTCCGGGCACAGTGCGGCAACCTGCGGTGCCTGCTCACGGTCGGCCAGCGCAATCACCGCGCGGTTGAGCCGCAGGCAGGCGTCCGACGCCAGCGACGCCATCGCGCGCGCCTCGGGCGTCGAGTCGCTGATGTTGTACATGGGGATGGCGTTGGCCACGCTCTGCAGGGTATCGAGCACCCGGTCCAGATCCAGAATCAGGGTGTGCAACTGGTCGCGGTTGATCGGCGTGGTGAAGGATTCGTAGAGCAGTTTGGTGAATTCGGCCTTGATGCTGTCGGCACTGGTCTCGTTCAGGTTCACCTCTTCGATCAGCGCTTTGGATTGGTCGGTCTGGCTACCCAGCCCGGTGATCAGGCGCAGCGTGGCGCTTGCCCCGGCCACCAGGCGGTCCGTATGGGCTGCCAGCAGATTGAAGAAGGTGCTGCGGTGTGGCATGACATGGTTGGGCATGGTCGATTCCTTGGCTGCGTGAGACTAGAGAAAGCTGCGCCCAACATACCAAAACAGCGCGGCAATCAATCCGGAGGCCGGTATCGTCAGAACCCAGGCGACGACCAGATTGAAAGTCATCGCCCAGCGCACTGCCTTCACGTCCTGCGCCGTGCCTACGCCCACAATGGCACCGGTGATGGTGTGGGTGGTCGATACCGGAATGCCGCCCAGCGTGGCCAGCCCCAGGCTGATGGCACCTCCCATGGAGGCGCACGAGCCGCTGACGGCATTGAGCCTGGTGATCTTGCTGCCCATGGTCTTCACGATGCGCCAGCCTCCCAGGTAGGTGCCCCAGGCAATCGCGCCGTAGCAGGCGTAGACCACCCACATGGGCAACGTGGCCACGTCAGATGTGGAAACACCCGCCGTGATCAGCAGCAGCCAGATGATGCCAATGGTTTTTTGTGCATCGTTGCCGCCATGGCCCAGGCTGTAGGCCCCCGCGGCAAATAGCTGCCCATAGCGAAACCACGAACTGGCCTGGTGGGGCGACTTGTTTCGGAAGGCCCAGGCCACAGCCACCATCAGCATGCCGCCGATGAAGAATCCGACCAGGGGCGAGATGACGATGAACAGCAAAATCTTGCCAAAACCGCTCCAGACGATGGGCGCAATGCCGCCAGCCTTGACGACCGTGGCACCGACCAGGCCGCCTACCAGTGCGTGGGAAGACGACGACGGAATGCCGTAGTACCAGGTAATGATGTTCCATGCCAGCGCACCCATAAGTGCGCCAAAGATCACATAGTGGTCGACAAACATCGGGTCGACCGTACCCTTGCCGATGGTGGCGGCCACCTTGAGCTGGAACACCCACAGGGCGGCGAAGTTGAAGGCGGCGGCAAACAGCACGGCCTGCTTGGGGGTCAATGCGCCAGTGGCCACAATGGTGGAGATGGAGTTGGCGCCGTCATGAAAGCCATTCATGAAGTCGAAGGCCAGCGCTACTGCAACCAGCAGTACCAGCGACCAGATGCTGATGGAGAGATGTTCCATGGATGGGCGACTCAGGAGTTTTCGATCAGGATTTCTTCAATGGTCTTGGCCGCGTCCTCACAGCGGTCCAGCACATCTTCCTGCAGTGCGTAAAACTCCCGCATTTTCAGCGCCGTCCAGACCGAACCACCGTCCTGGAACAGCTGGGTAATGGCCTTGCGCTGTACCCGGTCGGCCTGGGACTCGATGGCGTCGATCTCCTTGCACAGACCCACCGTCTCGGGGTTGCGCTTCTTGTCGGGCAGGGCGATCACTGCGCGGTTCAACCGCATGCAGGCATCGGCCCCCAGTGCAGCCATCTCACGGGCCTCGGCCGTTGATTCCTGGATGTTGTACATGCCGACGGCATTGGCGACACTTTTCAGGGCATTGAGCACATTGTCCAGCTCAATGGTCAGGGTGTGGATCTGGTCCCGGTTGATGGGCGTGGTGAAGGAGCGGTGCAGCAGGGCAATCAGTTCCGCCTTGATCTTGTCGGCACTTTCCTCGTTCATGTTGACCTCGGCCACCAGCACGGCAATGTCCTCATTGCCCACGCCCAGGCCGTTCATCAGCCGCAGGGTGGCGTTGGCGCCTGCCACGACCCGGTCCGAGTGCGCGGCAAGCAAATCAAAAAACTCTGCGCGCTGGGGCATCAGACTACTGAACATGAAAATCTCCTTCGAACACGGTGTGCGCTGCACAAGTCAGCGTCGATTGTCACACGGCTGAAACAAAATTGACTTGATTTGGGGCGGCCCGTCGCGGGTGCATGGGTCTATCAGCACCAGGTTTGCGCTGCGGCAAACCATGGACGCAGGAGATAATCGACCCACATGGCACTTATCACACTACTTGACGCCCAGCTGGCATTTGGGCACGTCCCGCTCCTCGACCACGCTGACTTTTCTTTAGAGACGCAAGAGCGCGTGGGCCTGATCGGCCGCAATGGCGCCGGCAAATCCTCCATGCTCAAAATCCTCGGTGGCATGGAGAAACCCGATGACGGCACCCTGCAGGTGCAAAGCGGCACCCGCATCTCCTATGTGGCCCAGGAACCGCAACTGGATGCGGATGCTACTGTTTTTGTAGCGGTTCGCGCAGGATTGGAGAGGGTTATCGGCCTGATTGAAGAATACTGCCTGGGTCACGGCGACCTGGACGCGATGCAAAGCGAAATCGAAACCCTGGACGGCTGGAACTGGGAGCAGCGGGTCAGCGAGACCCTGCAGCGCCTGCACCTGAACCCGGATGCGATCGTCAGCACGCTGTCGGGCGGTACCAAGAAGCGGGTGGCGCTGGCCCAGGCCCTGGTGGCCCAGCCCGATGTGCTGCTGCTGGACGAACCCACCAACCACCTGGATCTGGACTCCATCGAGTGGCTGGAGGGCCTGCTGGTCGATTTCAAGGGCTCCATCATCACCATCACCCACGACCGCTCCTTCCTGGACAACGTGGCCACGCGCATCGTCGAACTCGACCGCGGCAAGCTGATGAGCTACCCCGGCAACTTTGCCGCCTACCTGACGCAAAAGGCCGAACAGCTGGCGCAGGAGGCCGTCATCAATGCCAAGGCCGACAAGCTGCTGGCGCAGGAAGAGGTGTGGATTCGCAAGGGCGTGGAAGCCCGCCGTACCCGCGCCACGGCGCGCATCGTGCGCCTGGATGAGCTGCGTGCCCAGCATGCCGCGCGGCGCAACGCCGTGGGCAGCGTCAACATGGACGTGTCCAGCGGCGACAAGAGCGGCAAGCTGGTCTCCGAGATGGTGCATGTCAGCAAGAGCTTCGACGGACGCAAAATAGTCGACGACTTCAGCGCCACCATTCTGCGTGGCGACAAGATCGGCCTGCTGGGTCCCAACGGCGCTGGCAAGACCACGCTGCTCAAACTCATTCTGGGCGAGTACCAGCCCGACCCGGCGCCCGCCAACGCACCCAAGCCCGAACCCGGCCACAGCCCCTGGGGCACGGTGCGCCTGGGCGCCAATGTGACGGTGGCTTACTTCGACCAGATGCGCAACGCGCTGGACCTGGACGCCACGCTGGAAGACTTCATCAGCCCCGGCAGCGAGTGGATCGAGATTGGCAACCAGAAGAAGCACGTCAAGAGCTATCTGGGCGACTTTCTGTTCTCACCGGCGCGCGCCAATTCACCGGTGCGGTCCCTGAGCGGTGGCGAGCGCAACCGCCTGCTGCTGGCGCGCCTGTTCGCCCGCCCCGCCAATGTGCTGGTGCTGGACGAGCCGACCAACGATCTGGACATCGACACGCTGGAACTGCTCGAAGACCTGCTGCAAAACTACGATGGCACGGTATTCCTGGTGAGCCACGACCGGACCTTTCTGGACAACGTGGTCACCAGCACCATTGCCTTTGAGGGCGACGCGAAGTGGCGCGAATACGAAGGCGGCGTCAGCGACTGGCTGATCCAGACCAAGCGCGCCAATGAGATCAATGCCGCGCTTGGCAAAACAACGGCCAAGCCCTTCAACTACGAACGTGAGCAGCTACAAAAGCAGGAGCAGGCAACAGCTGCTGTGTCAGCGAGTGCACCTGCCGCACCGCCGCCTGCCAAGACCAAGAAGCTCAGCTTCAAGGAACAGCGCGAGCTCGACGGCCTGCCCGACCTGATTGCCGCGCTGGAAGCCGAACAGCGCGACATCGGCGAAGCGTTGGCCGATGGCAGCCTGTACTCCATAGACAATGTGCGGGCCATGAAGCTGGCCACGCGCAATGCCGAGATTGACGACGAGCTGATGGCTGCGCTGGAGCGCTGGGAAGTGCTGGGCCGCCCCGCATAGGCACTAGCGGGCGCACAGGCGCAAGACGGTGGCCACCAGATGGTCCAGTTCAAACGGTTTGCCCACGTGGTCGTCCATTCCCGCTTGTATGCAGACCAGGCGGTCTGATGCCATGGCGTTGGCCGTCATGGCGATGATCGGCAGTGTCGTCAGCCCCAGTTCGTGGCGAATGGCCCGTGTGGCCGCGTAGCCGTCCATCACCGGCATCTGGATGTCCATCAGCACCGCATCGAACGGGGGCTGGGCGGCCGCCACCGCGGCTACACCCAATTGCCCGTTGTCGGCCACGGTGATGTCGGCACCTTCCCGGGTCAACAGGCCTCTGGCCACCATCTGGTTGATCTTGTTGTCTTCCACCACCAGGATGCGCAGGCCCTGAAGCCGCTTGGGCTGGGTGGCCACGTCGGCGATGCCTGCGGATAGAGCCAATGCCGTGGCCTGTGGTGGGGTGGCCAGCGGTAGCCGGATCTGGAAGTAAAACGTGCTGCCCTGGCCTTCGACGCTGTGGAGTTTGAGCTCCCCACCCAGCAGGCCCACCAGTCGGCTGGAGATCGCCAGGCCCAGCCCGGTGCCGCCAAAGCGCCGGGTCGTGGAGGCCTCCGCCTGCGAAAAGCCATTGAAGATGTGCTGCTGGTTTTCGGGTGCGATGCCAATGCCGCTGTCGCACATCGCAAACTCCAGCAGTACATCGGTCGCCCCCAGTTCAACCCTGCGCACCCGCAGCACCACGTCGCCCTGGACCGTGAATTTGACGGCATTTCCGCCCAGATTGATCAACACCTGCAGCAGACGCATGTCGTCACCGATCAGGTTGCGGGGGACGGCGGGGTCCACATCCAGACGGACGGTGATCGCCTGGCTGCTGGCTTGGGGGCTCAGAATAACGTCGAGGTCGCGCAACACTTTGTCCAGGTCGAACGGACGGGGGTCCAGCGTCATCTTGCCGGCCTCGACCTTTGAAAAATCCAGGATGTCGTTGAGCAAGCCCAGCAAGGACCGCGCGGCGCCCTGGGTCTTGAGGACAAAGTCGCGCTGCGTGTCCGTCAAGGCCGTGTCCTGCAACAACTGCAGCAGACCCAGAACGGCGTTCATGGGTGTCCGGATTTCATGGCTCATATTGGCCAGGAACTGCCCCTTGGCAATGCTGGCCTGTTCGGCGCGGGCCTGTGCTTCGACATAGGTTGTGACATCGGTATACGTGCGCACCGTCACGCCCGTATCCAGCGTGGTGGCGCCAATTTCCAATGTGCGCCCAGAGGCTGTCTTGCGTTTGTACAAGGGCGGCGGCGCGATCTCTTCGCCCCGCGCGAAGGCGCGAAGATACGGCCGCGCGCATTCCTCCACCAGCGCAAAGTCGCCTCCAAAGTCACCGCGCTCGGTCTGGTAGGCGATGATCTCTCCAAGCTCGGCCCCCATCAAATGGGGGGGAATGTCGAGCAGTTCCATGACACGCCGGCTCTGGATGACCAGCGACTTGTTCGCTGCAAACATCGCCACCCCTTGGGAAATGTTGTCCAGCACGGCCTGGAGCTGCGCGGTGCGCTCGGTCAGCGCTGTATTGACGGCCTGGCGCGCCTGCTCGGCCTCCTTGCGTGCCGTGATGTCGGAGCGGATGGTGATGTACTGGTGGCTGACACCGTCCTCGGCCAGAATGGGCACCACGGTGGCATCGACCCAGTACAGATCGCCATTGCGCCTGCTGTTGCACAGCTCGCCATGCCATACCTTGCCGCTGGATACCGTTTGCCAGATCTGATCGTGGTAGCTGTCGGGGTGCTCATCGGAGCGGATCTCCCGCTGGTTGCGACCGACTATTTCCGCGTTGGTATAGCCGCAAATCTCACAGAACCGGTCATTGGCGTAGAGGATGACGCCGTCCGCATCCGCGACGCTGACGATGGCATGCTGGTCCAGTGCGAACTTTTGCTGGTCCAACGCCCGGCGTGTGGCTTCACGCTCGCGTATCAGGGCGGCGGTCCGGTTGACCATGTCGACAAGGCTCTGGATCTCGGCCGGCGCGTTGTCGATGGCCAGATCGATGGATCGCGTCGCACCGGTTCCCAAAGTCTCTACCGTTGCGCGCAGTCGCTCCAGGCCACCGAGCCAGCGTGACAGGGCGATGCGGATCAGGAGCAGTCCGGCGGTCAGCGCCGCCGCACCGCCTGCCAGCGCCAGAAGCGACAACGACCACAGCCCCGCCGCTACAGCAGTGGAGTCAAACTGAAGCCGCAAAATGCCATAGTCTTTGCCGCCGACCGACACATTGCGGTTGACGTCGTCGAGTGACTTCTGGACCCGATGCACGAGCCACGCGGGTGCGTGGCGCTCCCCCTGCAACTGGTTGTCCGCACGCACAGTGCCGCCACCCGTAGCAATAAACCGCGCGGACGAAAACTGCGAGCCCTGCACGCCCTTGTTGAGGATTTTTTGCACCGAGTCAAAGTCGCCGATTACCACGCTGTCCTGCACCGCCTGGGCTACGACCTCGATCAACATCACGGAGGCAAGCTCAGTATCTTCCACCTGTCGCTGGAACTGGTACTTCAGGAAGAGCCCAAGCCCCCCGACGACAAACAGCAGCAGGGTCACGCCATACAGCGCAAACACCCGGTTGCTCAGCGATGAGGGCAGTAGGCGCCCCAGGAACTTTATGGCGAACACAATGGCTGGTGCGGCAAGTGCCTAGCGCAGGCTCGCGGGTGCCGTTTGGTAGAAGTTGCGGTAGCCGGTGTAGTCTGCGCCAGTGGCGGGCACAAAGACCGTTGTGGGTGGCAGCTTCACCAGTTCGGAGACACTGGTCAGCACCTTTTGCCCTACCGGATCGCGGCCCATCTCCAGGAAGGCCTTGCTGACCGCCGCCAAATCCTTGGCGGCCACACTTTTTGATGCCATCAGGGCCAGGTCATTGAGCGGATCCGACTCCCACAGCACCCGCAGCGTTTTGCCTTCGCGCTTGGACCAGCCCGCACTGAGTTGCGACTGCGTCCCCGCCGCCTTGACTTTGCCGCTGGCGAGTTGGGCAAACGCACCATCCATGTTGCCGGCGAAGACCACCTGAACCGGAATTTTCTGGTTCAACAGATGGGCATAGGAAAACTTGTAGGTTACGGTGCCCTCGGGACCGGGAAACGCGACTGCTTCGTTGACCAGTTGCTCTAGCCTGGTGATGGGCGATTCGGCCAGCACCACGATCTGGCTGCGAATGGGGGCAGTGGCGCGACGGCCAAACACCTTCCATCCCAGATGGTCGCGCTCCGGGCTGAACAGATGGTTGGAAAACACAAACTCCACCTCGTTGGCCAGAACATAGGCGGTGGTGTCCGCAGACGTACGGCCGATCTTGAGCTGCAGTTTGACGCCACTCTTGGTGGACACGTAGTCGATGATGGGGTTCCAGTAGCTGGCGGTCAGTTCAATGCCATAGAGGTTCACTGGCGAAAAACGGTACACCCCGTTTTCCTGGGCTTGCACGGGCGCGCTCAGTGTCAGTAAGCCTGCCAGGCTGGCCACTACCAGGCGTCCCAGCGCGCGCCGTTGGGATTGAAAGCGTCGTGTCATGTGCAAGCCTTTTCGCATACGGAGGATGTGAACGGGTCAGTGGTCGTTGACCGGTGGCGTTTAGGGGGATGGCGGCTGCGCTGTAAACCGCAGCAGCATGGCCACCAGATGGTCCAACTCAAAGGGCTTGCCCACGTGGTCGTTCATGCCTGCGGCCAGACAGGCGGCACGGTCGGACGCCATGGCGTTGGCGGTCATGGCGATGATGGGCAACACGGTCAGGCCCAGCTCCTGGCGAATGGCCCGCGTGGCTGCATAGCCATCCATGACCGGCATCTGCACGTCCATCAGCACGGCGTCGAATGCCGGTTGCCCGGTGGCCACAGCGGCTACGCCCAATTGCCCGTCGTCGGCCAGCGTGACCGTGGCACCTTCCTGTGCCAGCAGCCCCTTGGCCACCATCTGGTTGATCTTGTTGTCTTCGACCACCAGGATACGCAGTCCCTGCAGGCGTTTGGGTTTGACGGATGCCTTGGGCGCGGTGGGGTTTTGACCAAGCGCCGCCGCCCTGGCCGCTGCCTTGGCATCCACCACGGCATCGAGCAGCATGGAGGCGGTGACCGGTTTGACCAGAAAGCCGTTGATCAGTGCATGCTCTTCAGCGCTGCGCTGGGACAGCAGTTCGCGCCCATGGGCCGTCACCATGACGACGATGGGTGTAACGGCACCCGTCGCCAGCTTCCGAATACGCTGGCTGGCCTCCCATCCATCCAAGTCCGGCATCTGCCAGTCCATGAAGATCACCTCATAGGGAGGCTTCTGGTCGGCGGCGCGGGCTTCCATGTGGGCAATGGCTTCGGCGCCGCTGGCCACGGTGTCGGCCTGCCAGCCCATGGCCTGCACCATGTGGTGCAACACGTCGCGGGCTACGGCGTTGTCGTCCACGATCAGGGTCCTGAGCGCCCCCAGTTCCGCCTGCGGCGGTGTTGCCGGATCCGCGGGTGGCATCTCTGCCCGGGGAAACCGTATCTGGAAATGAAAGCTGCTGCCATGCCCCAGCACGCTGTCCACCGCCAGCGTGCCGCCGAGCAGACCCACCATGCGGCTGGAGATGGCCAGTCCCAGACCGGTGCCGCCGTAGCGTCGGGTCGTGGAGGCTTCGGCCTGCGAGAAGCCACTGAAAATGTGCGCCTGGTTCTCGGGGGCAATGCCAATACCGCTGTCCTGCACCGCGAACTCGACCAGCACGTCCTGCGCCGTCTGCTCTACCAGGCGCAGGTGCAGCACCACTTCGCCGGCACTGGTGAATTTGATGGCATTGCCGCCCAGGTTGATCAGCACCTGCTGCAGCCGCATGTCGTCACCGAACAGGCATTTGGGCACTGCGGGGTCCACGTCAAACAGGACCTCGATGTTTCTGGCGCCCACATTGGCGGACAGGATCACCGACAGGTCGCGCATCAGCCGGTCCAGACGGAAGGGCCGCGGGTCCAGCGTCATCTTGCCGGCTTCGACCTTTGAGTAATCCAGGATGTCGTTGAGCAAGCCCAGCAGCGAGCGGGCGGCGCCTTCGGTCTTGGCGGCATAGTCCAGCTGGCGCACCGTCAGATCGGTGTTCTGCAGCAGCTTGAGCATGCCCAATATGGCGTTCATGGGGGTGCGGATTTCATGGCTCATATTGGCCACGAACTGGCTCTTGGCGACGCTGGCCTGCTCGGCCTTCGCCAACGCTTCCTTGAGCCGTGCTTCAGCGACCTTTCGATCCTGGATGTCCTGGGTGGAGCCCGACATGCGCACGGGCCGGCCATTGACATCAAAGTACACCTTGGCCCGGGTGCGAAACCAGCGGTAGCCCCGGTCTTTGGTTTGCAGTTGCACCTCCACGTCGAAGGGGTGCCGTCCCGCCATCGCGTCCTGGTCTGCTTTCAGGCTGAGTTCCCGTGAATCCGGATGCAGCAGTGCCATATAGCTGCTGGCACACGCAGGCATTTCTTGCGGGCTATAGCCCAGCAGCGCATAGTAGTTGGGGGCCCACCACTGGGCGTCCTGATTGATGTCCATCCAGTCCCACAGGCCGTCGCTGCCGCCTTCGATGGCCAGCGTCATGCGGTCGGACATTTCCGCCAGCACCTGCTGGGCGCGCTTACGCTCCGTGATGTCGGTGCGGATGGAGACATAGCGTTCCACCTGGCCGTCGTCACCGACGAAGGGTGCCACGATGCTGTCCACCCAGTACAGCGAACCGTCCTTGGCGCGGTTGCAGACGTCGCCGCGCCACGAGGCGCCGGTGGAAATGATGGCCCACATATCCGTCCAGAATTGCGCAGAATGCACGCCGGAATTGCCGATGCGGTGATTTTGTCCTACCAATTCTGCCCGGCTGTAGCCCGAAATATCGCAATATGCGTCGTTGACTTCCGTGATCGTCCCCTGGTGGTCGGCAATCGACACGATGGTGTGTGTCTCCACGGTGCTGAGCAGGGTTCGCGATTCGCGGATGGCCGCTTCCAGCCGCTTCTGGGTCTGCTTTTGCACCGTCACGTCGGTGCCAATTTCCATGAACCCGATCAGCACGCCGTCCGCATCACGGGTGGGCTGCACTTCGGTGTCGACCCAGTACTCGCTGCCGTCCTTGGCGCGGTTCAAGATTTCGACGCGGCAGGGTTCGCCCTTTTCGACGGCGGACACCAGCGTCTGTATGGTTTGCGCGTCGGCCTTGCCGCTGCCCAGCAGGTCGCTCGGGGTATGGCCCAGCGCTTCTTCCAGCGAATAGCCCGTCAGACGGGTAAATCCTTCGTTGACCCAGGTGATGCGCATCTGTGTGTCGGCAATGGTGACGGCGTTGGTGGTGTGCTGCACCACCCGGGCCAGGCGGTCCAGATCGGTGGTCATGCGCTCGGCCAGGCGCTGGGCCCGCAGACGCCCCACCGCGAGCAGCCACACCGTCAAGGCCAGCAACAGGCTGGCCAACGCGCCCGCCAGACTGGCCAGCGCCAGACTGGTGCGGTCCTGCATGGTGTGGAAGGTGGGCGTGCTGCTGATGCGCAAGCTCAAAGTCCGACCCCCCACGGCAATCGGCCGCACCACCGACAAAACCGGCAGGCTGTCCTGGCCCTGTGGTGCTGCAGACCCTGCCCCGTTGCTCGCGCTCTCCGAGTCAAAGAGACTGCTGTTGTTGTCCGGGGCGAGGATGGTTCCGTCCAGCACCTCGATGCGCAGGGCCTTGTCCGCCACGTCCACCAAGCCGTCGAACAATTCGGAGGCAACGATGGGCGCATACAACAACCCGACCAGGGCGGCCTGGTGCTGTGCCGCAGTCACGGGGTCCGTCCCATGGCGGTACACCGGCAAAAAGTACAGAAACCCCGGTGACTGTTTGCCGTCCTGTACCAGTGCAATCTTTCCGGTGAGTGCCGGTTGTCCCGTGTTCATGGCGCGCTCGGCGGCTTCGCGGCGCACCGCTTCCTGCCCTACGTCAAGGCCAAAGGCGGCCCGATTGGCGGCAAGCGGCTCAATGTATTTGATGACGAACAGGTCGGCCGCATCGCCACTGGTGTGCACCGTAAATTCAGGCGCGAAGTCCGCCTGCTCGCCGGCAATGAATGCATCCAGATTGCTGCGCTGCACGCGTGCCATGAAACCAAATCCCCGGATGCCGGGGAACTCGCGGGGCAAGTCACGCGACTCGACGTAGGCATGGAACTCCCTGCGAGAGATCTTCTCGCTGGCCGCAAAGGCGCCGCGCGCGCCCTTGAGCCCGAGCAAAGGGTGGTCGAATCGGCGTTTGACTTCTGTCTCGATGCGCTCGGCGCCCCGGTCGAACCGGATCTGGGCTTCCTTGTCCAGATCAAACTTGAGCCAGACCACAATGGCGCCCGTGACCGCCAGGCCAGCGAACTGTGCGGCGGCCGTCATGCCGATTGCCGTATGAAGGTTGAGGGTTGGGGCCGACGTGCCTTTGCGCGCAGGGGCCGATGCCTGCGGCCGCCGCATGGCTGCCATGCAGCGCCAGTAAACGGCGGGCCCGGACAGCAGGATCAGCAGGGCCACATCCACCAACCCTTCGGCGAGACCGGTCAGGCCCGGCGCCAGCACGGGCAGCACCAGCATGACCAGGGTCTCTGCCAGCGCGACAGCCACACTGACTTCAAGGAAAAGGCGCACCGGGGTGAAGGATGTCTTCATGCCGTCAGGCTGGGGGAGGGGTCACGCAATGTGGCGACGATGCGTCAGGATAGCAGAGCCCTCCGGTATTCCCAAGCGTACGTCAGACCACCGATTGGTGGCGCAGTGCCGCAATGGCCGCCGCATCCAGGCCCAGCCCGGTGAGCACTGCGTCGGTGTGCTCACCCAGCGCCGGCGGCGGCCGGTGCACCACCGCAGGCGTATCCACCAGGCGCAGGGGGCTGGCCACGGTTGCTATTGAAGTAATAGCGGTATGTTCAATGGTTTCGAGGGCTAGAGGCTGATTGAGCTTAAGCTTTCTGGCTACAACCTGTTCGTCGGCAAAGGCCTGGGCGACTGAGTTGATCGGGCCGCAGGGCACGGCCTTGTGCTCCAGCAGCGCAATCCACTGGGCCGTGGTGCGTTGACGGGTGACGGCCTCGATGGCCGGGATCAGTGCGGCGCGGTGTTCGACCCGCAGGCTGTTGGTGGCGAAGCGCGCATCGGCGGCCCACTGCGCCTGGCCGGTGGCCTCGCAAAAGCGCGCGAACTGGCCGTCGTTGCCGATGGCCAGCAGCATAGCGCCATCCGCCGTGGGAAAGTCCTGGTAGGGCGCCAGGCTGGGGTGGCTGTTGCCCTGGCGCTGCGGCACCTTGCCGGTGTTCAAGAATCCTGCCGCCTGGTTGGCCAGGATGGCCATGCCGACATCGAGCAAGGCCATGTCGATCAACTGCCCCACGCCGGTGCGGTGGCGCACCTCGATGGCGGCCAGGATGGCGCTGCAGGCGTAGACGCCGGTGAATAAATCGGTCAGCGCCACACCCACCCGCTGCGGGCCACCGCCCGGTGTGCCATCGGCCCTGCCGGTGATGTCCATCATGCCGGTCATGGCCTGGATCATCAGGTCGTAGCCCGCACGCTCGGCATACGGGCCGTCCTGGCCAAAGCCGGTGATGGAGCAGTAGATCAGGCGCGGGTTCAGCGCCTTCAGGCTTTCATAGTCCAGCCCATACTTGGCCAGACCGCCGACCTTGAAGTTTTCCACCAGCACGTCGCTCTGCGCTGCCATCTGGCGGATCAGCGCCTGGCCTTCGGGTTTGGCGATGTCGATGGTGACCGAGCGTTTGTTGCGGTTGCAGGCGGTGAAGTAGGTGGCGTGTTCGGTGTTCTTGCCGTTGGCGTCCTGCAGAAAGGGCGGGCCCCAGTGGCGGGTGTCGTCGCCCTCGCCGGGTTTTTCAACCTTGATGACGTCGGCGCCGAGGTCGGCCAGCATCTGGGTGCACCACGGGCCGGCCAGAACGCGGGAGAGGTCCAGGACCTTGATGTGGGGGAGGGCGGAGGGCTTGTCGGTCATGGGTGCTTTCGTTTTGACTGTTTGAAGCAGCAGGGTTTGTGTGACTTCATCCGCCGGTGTTGGTGCCTGCCGGGTGGGGCAAGGCTGGGGGCCTCATCTGTCCTGAAGGCCAGCAAATCGGCCCCCAACCTTACCCCACCCGGCGAGCAGTAACGTGTGGGCGCAATGAAGTGGGCGAGAAGTTAGAACGCCGCAATCCCCGTCTGCGCCCGTCCCAGGATCAGCGCATGGATGTCATGCGTCCCCTCATAGGTGTTGACCACCTCCAGGTTCACCAAATGCCGCGCCACGCCAAACTCGTCGGAGATGCCGTTGCCGCCCATCATGTCCCGCGCCAGTCGCGCAATGTCCAGCGACTTGCCACACGAGTTGCGCTTGAGGATGGAGGTGATTTCCACCGACGCCGTGCCCTCATCCTTCATGCGCCCCAGGCGCAGGCAGCCCTGCAGGCCCAGCGCGATTTCGGTCTGCATGTCGGCCAGCTTCTTCTGGATCAGCTGGTTGGCCGCCAATGGTTTACCGAACTGCTTGCGGTCCATCGTGTACTGGCGGGCGCGCAGCCAGCAGTCTTCGGCCGCACCCAGTGCGCCCCAGGCGATGCCGTAGCGGGCGCTGTTCAGGCAGGTGAATGGGCCTTTCAGGCCGCGCACCTCGGGGAAGGCGTTTTCCTCGGGGCAGAACACACCGTCCATGACTATCTCGCCGGTGATGGATGCACGCAGGCCCACCTTGCCGTGGATGGCGGGAGCGGAGAGGCCAGCCATGCCCTTTTCCAGCACAAAGCCGCGAATCGGGCCGACCTGGCCGCCCTCGGAGACTTCCTTGGCCCAGACCACAAACACGTCGGCAATCGGGCTGTTGGAGATCCACATCTTGCTGCCTGACAGCTTGTAGCCACCGGCCACCTTGTGGGCGCGGGTGGCCATGGAGCCGGGGTCAGAGCCGTGGTCGGGCTCGGTCAGGCCAAAGCAGCCAATCCATTCGCCGGTGGCCAGCTTGGGCAAATATTTCTGGCGCTGCGCCTCGGTGCCAAATTCAAAAATCGGCACCATGACCAGCGAGCTTTGCACGCTCATCATCGAGCGATAGCCGCTGTCCACACGCTCCACCTCGCGGGCGATCAGGCCGTAGGACACGTAGTTGAGGCCGGGGCCGCCGTACTGCTCGGGGATGGTGGGGCCGAGCAGGCCCAGTGCGCCCATCTCGCGGAAGATGGCGGGGTCGGTCGTGCCATCGCGAAAGGCCTGGGTTACACGGGGCAGGAGTTTGTCCTGGCAGTAGGCGGCGGCGGCATCGCGCACCATGCGTTCGTCGTCGCTGAGCTGGCTGTCCAGCAGAAAGGGGTCTTGCCAGTTGAAGGATGCGTGGGCCATGGGGTTCTTTCGGGTCTGCGTTGGTCTGCCCCGCATCGTAGTGCCGAACGCGGGCGGCGACAAACGATTGTTTGTCATCCAGTTATGCGTTCGCAGAATATTTGGCGGGGCGGTTCCCGTCGCACACCCTAGAGTCGGGTGATCTTGCTGGCTTCGACCATGCCGGGCACACCGTCCAGCTGCACCACCAGTTCGCCGCGGCGCAAGATCACGTTCTTGACGGATTCCGTGCGGTTCCGGTACACCACCCGGTCGCCGGGCTTGTACTGGGGCAGGCGGGGCAATTGGATCTGGACTGCGGGTTTGGGTTGTACCGTCGCCAGGGTGTGGGCGCTGACCCGCTGGGCGATCTCGGGGTGGGACCGTGCCAACAGGTCCAGTGCCTTGGCTACTTCGCCGCGCAAGGCGTCCGCCGTAAAGGGTTTGGCCAGCAAAAACAGGGCGCCGGCTTCCCGGGCCTCGTCCACCTGGTCCGGGCCGTGGGTGTGCGACAGCAGCGCCAGGCGGCAGCCGGGGGTGTGGGCCAGAATAGCCCGGTGCAAGGCGATGCCGGACAGCGATTCCTTGGCAAACCAGTCGGTCAGCAGCAGGTCGGGCTGGAGTGAGGCGGCGATCTCGGTGGCAGCCTGCGGGTTGCCGGTGGTTTTGATCGACGCGGCATCAAACCCGTAGGCGGCCAGCAATTGCTGCGAGAACGTTTGCAGGGCGGGGCTGGGGTCACAAATCAGAAAACTAACGGCGGACATGGCTGCAATACAAAACTGACAAAGGGAACGGCGGGAAAAGCGGAGCGCTGCAGCCCAAGTATCGCATCGCGCGGTTCCGGCAAACAGAGTCGGTACACTGATCTTTGATGCGCCGCAAAATCCCCGCCACCCACACGCTGCTCTGTTTCGAAGCCGCCGCCCGCCACGAGAGCTACACCCGCGCGGCACAGGAACTGGCGCTGACGCAAAGTGCCGTTTCGCGCCAGGTGGCCGCGCTGGAGGAATATCTGGGCCAACTTCTGTTCCGGCGCACCCGCCACGGCGTGGCGCTGACCCCGCGGGGCCGGGAATACGCGGCCCAGGTGGCCGAGCGTCTTCTGGCGCTGGAGCGCGACACCCTCAACGCCATGTCCACCCAGGGTACCCAGGGCGCCGTGCATCTGGCGGCCGTGCCCACCTTTGCCACGCGCTGGCTGATTCCCCGTTTGCCCCAATTGCGGGCGGTGCACCCCGACATCGTGGTGCATATCGAGACGCGCACCCGGCCCTTCCTGTTTGCCGATACCGGTTTCAACGCCGCGCTGTATGCCGGCACGGCCGAGCAGGTGGCGAACTGGGCCGGCACGCGAGCCACCCTGCTGATGCATGAAGACGTGTTGCCGGTGTGCGCCCCCGGCTTACTGGGCCCCGGTGTGCCGCGCAGTGCGCAGGCGGTGGCCGAACTGCCGCTGCTGCAGCAAAGCACGCGGCCCTTTGGCTGGCGCCAGTGGTTTGACGCCATGGGGGTGGCAACGCCCAACGCCTTGTCAGGCCCGCGCTACGAGCTGTTTTCGATGACGACAGCCGCCGCCATCCACGGCCTGGGCGTGGCGCTGGTGCCGCGTCTGCTGATCGAGGCCGAACTGGCGCGCGGTGACCTGGTGGTGGCCTGCGACCAAGCGCTGCGCGGAGAGCGCGCCTATTACCTGGTGGCACCGCTGCGCGAGGACGAGCCCGCTGCTCTGGGCCTGTTCCGCGACTGGCTGGCCCGTGTAAACCCCTAGATACAAACTGGCATCACAATTGCTAGCATTCCAGCAAGAACCTGACTAAATGGTCAGATTTTTTCAAACAGGAGTGCCAGCGTGTCCACTGCTTACCAACCCGACATCCGTCCCGGCCGCCTGGGTGCCGCCGACTATGCTGAAGCCTTTGCGGATGCCAGCCCCCGCCTGACCCGCTCGCAGGCGCTACTGGAGGCCGAGCGCTGCCTGTACTGTTATGACGCACCCTGCGCGACGGCCTGCCCCACCAGCATCGATGTGCCGTCCTTTATCAAGCGCATTGCCGATGACAATCTGCGCGGCTCGGCACGCACCATATTGGAATCCAACCCGCTGGGCGGCATGTGCGCCCGGGTCTGCCCGACCGAGAACCTGTGCGAGGCCGTGTGCGTGCGCGCCACGCAAGAGGGCATGCCCGTGGCCATCGGCCGCCTGCAGCGTTACGCGGTGGACGCGCTGATGGAAAGCGACCAACCGCAGCTCTTCACCCGTGAAGCCGCTACTGGCAAAAAGATCGCGGTGATCGGCGCCGGGCCTGCCGGTCTGGCCTGCGCGTACACGCTGGCGCGCAAGGGCCACGACGTGGCGGTGTTCGACGCCAAGCCCAAGGCCGGTGGTCTGAACGAATACGGCCTGGCCAGCTACAAGACGCCAAACAACTTTGCGCAGGCCGAGCTGCAATGGCTGCTGGGCCTGGGTGGTATCACCATCCAGAACAACTGGAAGCTCGAGACCGCGGCCCAACTCGATGCGTTGCGCAAGGACTATGACGCCGTATTCCTGGGGCTGGGTCTGGCCACCACGCACCAATTGCATGTGCCTGGGGAGACCTTGAATGGCGTGGAGGACGCGGTGGAATTCATCGCCACACTGCGCCAAACCAAAGACCTGTCAAGCCTGCCTGTGGGTCGCCGCGTCGTGGTCATCGGCGGCGGCATGACGGCGGTGGACGCCGCAGTACAAAGCAAGCTGCTGGGCGCCAAGGTGGTGCACATGGTGTATCGCCGTGGCATGGAGGCCATGTCCGCCTCCAGGGCCGAGCAGGAGTGGGCGCAAACCAATGGCGTGGTGCTGCACCAGTGGCTGGCACCGGTGGATATTCTGGGCCGCGATGGGCACGTGACTGGCGTGCGATTTGCAGACCAGGCCATGGTCGACGGCAAGCTGCAGCCCACGGGCCGCGAGATCACCTTTGAAGCCGACACCGTGCTCAAGGCCATTGGCCAAAGGCTCGGTAACCCCGTGCTCACCGCAGCCGGATTTGTGTTGGACGGCGGCCGTATCGCAACGGATGCCGAAGGCGCGACCAATCTGCGCGGCGTCTGGGCCGGAGGCGACTGCCGTGCTTGCGGGCTGGACCTGACAGTGGAGGCCGTGGAGCACGGCAAGCAGTCGGCCCACGCTATCCATGCCTACCTGAGCCGCGCCTGAACTGGCACCCATTCGGAGAACACGACCATGGCCAACTTGCACACCACCTTTGCCGGCATCAGCAGCCCCAACCCCTTCTGGCTGGCCAGCGCGCCGCCCACCGACAAGGCCTACAACGTCAACCGCGCGTTTGAAGCCGGTTGGGGTGGCGTGGTCTGGAAGACGCTGGGCGAGGCCGGGCCACCGGTCGTCAATGTCAACGGGCCGCGCTACGGCGCGCTATTGACACCCGACCGGCGATTGCTGGGCTTCAACAACATCGAGCTGATCACCGACCGCGACCTGGAGCTCAACCTGAAAGAGATCACCGAGGTCAAGCGCAACTGGCCGGACCGCGCCATGGTCGTCTCGCTGATGGTGCCCTGCCAGGAGGAAAGCTGGAAGGCCATCCTGGCGCGCCTGGTCGATACCGGTGCCGACGGCATTGAGCTGAACTTTGGCTGCCCGCACGGAATGAGCGAGCGCGGCATGGGCGCGGCGGTGGGCCAGGTGCCGGAGTACATCCAGATGGTCACGGAGTGGTGCAAGCTGTACAGCAAGCTTCCCGTCATCGTCAAACTCACCCCCAACATCACCGACGTGCGCCTGCCCGCCCGTGCCGCCAAAAAGGGCGGGGCCGACGCCGTGTCGCTGATCAACACCATCAATTCCATCATGGGCGTGGACCCGTACACACTGACCATGTCGCCCAACACCGGCGGCAAGGGCTCGCACGGCGGCTACTGCGGCCCGGCCGTCAAACCCATCGCGCTGAACATGGTGGCCGAGATCGCGCGCGACCCGCAAACCGCCGGCCTGCCGATTTCCGGCATCGGCGGCATTGGCAACTGGCGCGATGCAGTGGACTTCATCGCGCTGGGCGCTGCAAACGTGCAGGTCTGCACCGCCGCCATGGTCTATGGCTTCAAGATCGTGCAGGAGATGAATGACGGTCTGTCGAACTACATGGACGAAATGGGCTTCGCCAGTGTTTCAGACATCGTCGGCAAAGCCCTGCCCACGGTCACCAACTGGCAGTACCTGAACCTGAACGTTATTTCCAAGGCGGTCATCAACCAGGACAGCTGCATCCAGTGCGGGCGCTGCCACATCGCCTGCGAGGACACCTCACACCAGGCCATCATGAACATGAAGGACGGCAAGCGCCACTTTGAAGTCATGGAAGACGAATGCGTGGGCTGTAACCTGTGCGCCGTCGTCTGCCCGGTGCCCGAGTGCATCACGCTGCGCGATCTGGCCCCCGGCGAAAAAGACTTGCGCACCGGACGGGTTGTGAGCGATAAATACGCCAACTGGACGACGCACGCCAACAACCCCATGCGCACAGCCGATCCGGCTTAGGGCTTATGAGCAAAACAGGCCTCTAGCCCTCGTAAATGCTACGCATGTAGCTATCAATTTAGGAGTAAATATGGCGACCCTCTTCATCCGTGGCGGCACTGTAGTCAACGCCGATCGGGCCTTCAAGGCCGATGTCATCACCCAAAACGGCAAGATCACCGCCGTCGGCGAAAACCTGAGTGCCCCCGCCGGTGCCACCGTGGTGGACGCCGGCGGCCAATACGTGATGCCCGGCGGAATCGATCCGCACACGCACATGCAGTTGCCATTCATGGGCACCACCACCATGGACGACTTCTACACCGGCACCGCCGCCGGCATGGCCGGTGGCAACACCACCATCATCGACTTCGTTATCCCCAACCCGCAGCAGCCCATCATGGAGGCCTACCAGACGTGGCGCGGCTGGGCCGAGAAGGCGGCGGGCGACTACAGCTTCCATGTCGCCATCACGTGGTGGGACGAGACCGTCAAGCGCGACATGGGCACGCTGGTGCAGCAAGAGGGTGTGAACAGCTTCAAGCACTTCATGGCCTACAAGAACGCCATCATGTGCGACGACGAAACCCTGGTGAACAGCTTCAAGCGCTGCATGGAACTGGGCGCCATGCCCACCGTGCACGCCGAGAATGGCGAGCTGGTCTTCCTGCTGCAGAAAACCGTTGCCGAGATGGGCATCAAGGGGCCAGAAGGCCACCCGCTGTCCCGCCCGCCGATGGTCGAAGGCGAAGCCGCCAACCGCGCCATTGCGATTGCCGATGTGCTGAACGTGCCGATCTACGTGGTGCACGTGAGCTGCATCGAAGCCGCCGAGGCGATTGCCCGCGCCCGTGCCCGTGGCCAGCGTGTGTACGGCGAGGTGCTGGCCGGCCACCTGGTCATAGACGACAGCGTCTATCGCCACCCCGATTTCGCCACCGCCGCCGCCCACGTCATGAGCCCACCTTTCCGACCCAAGGGCAACCAGGAATTCTTGTGGCGCGGCCTGCAGGCCGGCAACCTGCACACCACGGCCACCGACCACTGCACCTTCTGTGCCGCACAAAAGGCGGCGGGCAAGGACGATTTCAGCAAGATCCCCAACGGCTGCGGCGGCGTGGAAGAGCGCCTGGCCGTGATCTGGGATGAAGGTGTCAACACCGGCCGCCTGACACCGTCGGAGTTTGTCGCCATCACGTCGGCCAACACCGCCAAGCTGTTCAACATCTACCCGCAAAAGGGCAGCGTCTCCGTGGGTGCTGACGCCGACCTGGTGGTGTGGGACCCGGCGGGGACCAAGACGCTGTCGGCCAAGACGCAGCACAGCAAGGGCGACTACAACATTTTTGAAGGCCGCACCGTCAAGGGCATACCCAGCCACACCGTGAGCCAGGGTGAACTGGTGTTTGTGCAAGGCGATTTGCGGGCCGTGCAGGGCAAGGGCCGTTACATCAAGCGGCCGGCGTTTGGCTCCAACTTTGCGGCTAACAAACTGCGGGCGGAGACGTTGGCGCCTACTGCTGTTAAGCGCTGACATGTTCTGGGCCTGCCAGTGTGTGGGATGCCTGGGGGGCTCATCTGTCCCTGCCGGGCCAGCAAATCGCCCCCCAGGCATCCCACACACTGGCGAGAAGTAGCGTTACCGTATACGTACATCCATGCATGAATTTGAAAGCAGTTCGCACACCCGCCCTCGTTCGGGGATGGGTGTGTCAGGGGCCGATTTGCTGGCCCAGCAGGGACAGATGAGGCCCCTGACATAGCCATTCCCGAACGCTACCGCCACACAGACAGGCAATGAAACTGGAGTTCATCACCATGACAACCGCCACCAACATCGACACCCTCCGCATCAACGGCGAGCGCCTCTGGGCCTCGCTGATGGAGCTGGCCAAAATCGGCGCCACACCCAAAGGCGGCGTCTGTAGACTGACCCTGACCGACCTCGACAAACAGGGCCGCGACCTGGTGCTGCGCTGGGCCAAGGAAGCGGGCATGACCGTCACCATCGACAAGATCGGCAACGGCTTCATGCGCCGCGCCGGGCGCAACAACAGCTTGCCCCCCATCGTTACCGGCAGCCACATCGACACCCAGCCTACGGGCGGCAAATTCGATGGCAACTATGGCGTGCTGGCGGGCATCGAGGTCGTGCGCACGCTCAACGACTTGGGTATTGAAACCGAAGCACCGATTGAAGTTGCGTTCTGGACCAACGAAGAAGGCTCGCGCTTTGTGCCGGTCATGATGGGCTCGGGCGTGTTCGCCAAGGCCTTCACGTTGGAGCATGCGTATGCGGCGACGGACCTTGAGGGCAAGAGCGTCAAGGGCGAGCTGGAACGCATTGGCTACATCGGACCGCAGGAGCCTGGCGATCACCCCATTGGCGCGTATTTCGAGACCCACATCGAACAAGGCCCGGTGCTGGAGGATGCCGATGTGACGATTGGCGTGGTGCAGGGCGTGCTGGGCATCCGCTGGTTTGACTGCACCGTGACCGGCATGGAGGCCCACGCCGGCCCGACACCCATGGCCCTGCGCAAGGATGCAATGCAGGTGTCCGCACGCATCATGCAGGAAGTGGTGGCCTGTGCCATGCGCCACCAGCCGCATGGCCGCGGCACCGTGGGCATGGTGCAAGTGTTTCCCAACAGCCGCAACGTGATCCCCGGCCGCGTGAAGTTCAGCATCGACTTGCGCAACGCCACCGACACCCTGGTCGACCAGATGGCCGACGAGGTCAAAGCCTTCGCCGCCAAGGTCGCACAAGACAGCGGCCTGGACGTGAAGATCGAGATGGTGTCCAGCTACCCTGCGCAAGTCTTCCACCCTGACTGTGTGGACGCCGTGGCACGCGCCGCCAAGAAGCTGGGTTACAGCAACATGCCCGCCGTGTCAGGCGCCGGCCACGACGCCGTCTACATGGCCAAGCTGGCCCCGGCCGGCATGATTTTTATCCCCTGCAAGGACGGCATCAGCCATAACGAGATCGAGGATGCCAAGCCGGAGCACATCACGGCGGGGTGCAATGTGTTGTTGCATGCGATGCTGGAGCGCTCAGGGGTGGTTTGAGGCTGAAGGTCATTTGGTCAACTGGCCTGTAGCCCTCGTCGAATATGCATGAATAGCTATCTATTTGATAGCAATCCAAAGCAAGGCGTTTGCGACCTGTCTGCGACCTAGAGGGCTTCCCGACTGGGCCTTCCGGCCCCAAGCGGATGCCTGGGACGTCTTACGCGTGGCCTTGCGGCCATGCTTTTCCAATCGTGTAGGTCATTTTCAGCCTGATCGGCAACGTCGCTGAATGGAAAGCCATCGCCGATCCGCGACAATCGACGTTCTGTCCGAAAACACCATGCAATCCAAAACTAGTCCCATCCTCCCTCTCATCCTCGCAATCGCTGCTGGCACACTGGCTCCTGGCTCGGTATCCTTTGCGGCCAAACACCACGCTACCAAACCCGCGTCTCCCAAGAAGGCCACGGCCGCCGCGAACGCCCTGCCGCCACTGGCTGCCCAGACTTCTCTGGCGGGCAGCCCGCCAGCGCTGCCCGCCAAGGCATGGCTGCTGATGGATTTCGACTCCGGCGCGGTGCTCGCCTCAGCCAACTCTGACGAACCCTTGCCGCCGGCCTCGCTCACCAAGATGATGACCAGCTACCTGGTCGAGCAGGCGCTGCGCTCCGGCAAACTCAAGCCAACCGATCTGGTCTCGGTCAGCCAGAACGCGTGGTGCCGAGGGTCGAGCACCGAGTCGTGCATGTATCTGCCGCTGAACAGCCAGGCCACGGTGATAGACATCCTGCGCGGCATCATCATCCAGTCGGGCAACGACGCGTCCAAGGCGATTGCCGAGCACATGGCAGGCACCGAAGAGAGCTTCGCCAAGCTGATGAATGCCGAGGCCCAGCGCCTCGGTATGTCACACACGCATTTCGTGAACGCCACGGGCCTGCCGGACCCGGAACACAAGTCGTCTGCGCGCGACCTCGCCATCCTGGCGCGCGCCATCATCCACGACAGCGTTGACTATTACCCGATCTACGCGGAGCGCGAGTTCAAGTACAACGGTATCAAACAAGGCAACCGCAATGCCCTGCTCTACACCGATCCCACCGTTGACGGACTGAAGACGGGCCACACCGAAGCGGCCGGCTACTGCCTGGTCACGTCATCCAAGCGCAACGACATGCGCATGATCACGGTCATCCTCAACACCAACAGCGCCCAGGCGCGTGCGGACCATTCGCGATCGCTGCTCGGTTGGGGCTTCAGCAACTTTGAGAAGGTCACCCCGATTCAGCCGAACACCGTGGTCACGACAGCCAAGCTCAGCTTCGGCAAGGCAGACACGGTCGCCGCGGGCCTGGGAGCGCCGTGGATGCTGACTGTGCCGCGCGGCCAGCAAGTGCAGACCTCGGTGGAACTCAAGCCGGGCCTGGAGGCGCCGGTGACCAAGGGCTCTGTGATCGGCAAGGTGGTCGCGACCTCGCAGGGTAAGCCGGTGGGCGAAGCACCGCTCGTTGCCCAGGCCGATGTGGAACGCGCAGGCCTACTGCTGCGCAGCTGGCAACACGTGGCCAAGTTGTTTGGAAAGTGAACGCTGGAAGGCCAGTCCTTAGGTCGCCAGCGCCAGCTCGGCCAGCTTCACGGCACCGCCCAAGCTGCGGGCGCCGCCGATGAACAGGTTCAGGTGGCAAAACACGCTGTCTTCCACCCCCGTCACCGCCGCCAGTTCCTGGTCCCGTAAACCGGCCCAGCTCTTCGGCAAATCCCGGCGCGCGGTGAACGAGCCAGCCTCCACCGGCACGGTTTTGACCTGGTACTGGTCGCCGTCCGAGTCCGGGTAAATCACGAACACCACGTCGGGCATTTCGTGCAACACCACATGGGTCCACGGCATGCCGCCTTCTTCCAGGTGCAGCACGCGACCACCCAGCAGGCGGGGCGCGTTGCGCACGGTGTCCATGGCGCGGATCTGCGCCACTTTCTTGCTGATGGCGTGGTCCAGAAACGTGCGCGTGATGGTGATGGCCTCGAGAAAGCGCACCTCCTGCAACTGGGCCCTGGCAGTTGCATCCAGGCCCTGCTCGTCCATCCAATGGGTGTTGAGCTGGGCGACCAGACTGGACAGGCCAAAGATGCCGGGCGACACGTCGCCCTGGCCGGTGTCCACAATGTCCAGGTACTGCACCAGCGAATGGTCGATGGAGCGAACCACATCGGCCACGGCCTGTTCGTCCAGGCTTTGGCCCTTGCCACTGGCCCAGGCCTGGATGTAGGCACTGCCATGGGCCGCCCATACCAGCCCGGCGCTGGCGTAGCCCACGCCGGGCACGGTTTGACCGTCTCTCTGTCGCGCGGGGCGGGCGCCGTTGAAGCCGCGCTGGTGGTGGTCAAAGCGGCCGGTGGCTGCGTCCCAGGTGCCGCCCACATCGACGACGAAGTCGGCGGCGTCGATCAGCGCCTGGTTGCGCGTGCGCACCAGGGTGTGCGATGGGAAAACTCCCATCAGAATGCCGACGCCAAAGACGTCGTCGGCGTGGAAACTGCCACTGTGCGTGGCGATGGTGGTTGTCGTGGTGGTGTCGGTCATGGGGGTTTCAATCGGTGTTCTGGGCGATGCGCCAAAGCACGCCGGATGGGTCCATCACCACAAAGTCCCGCATGCGCCAGGGTTGCTGCTCCACGGGCGTGACTTTCACGCCGTACTTCGTGGCGATGCCGGACGCCGCGACTTGGGCTGACCAGGCATCGACGTCTTCTACCAGCAAGTGCACCATGAAATTGCTGGCAAGCGCCTCGTTGTAGAAATCCTGCAACAGGAAGCTGGTCTCGCCGTGGTGAAAGTAGGCGATGCCATCGGAGTCCGAAGCCATGACGAAGCCCAAGTCCTGGTAGAAGCGCTTGGACAGCTCAAAGTCCCTGGCGGGGACAAAGGCCTTGATTTCAACGGTGCGCAGGTTTGACACAGGCTTGCCTTCCGATCGTTGGGTTTTGTGGTTTTGGATCTGACTATGCCATGATTGCCGGTTACCGCTTTGAATTGGAGTTTTCCCCATGACACTCAGCACCTGGTGGCTGTTTATCCTGATGACCTTTGTCGTTTCCGCTACGCCTGGCCCCAATATGCTGTTCGTCATGAGCACCAGCGCCCGCCATGGTGTGCGCGCGGCGGTGGTGGCCATGCTGGGGTGCATGACCGCGCTACTGGCCATGATGAGCATCTCTGCCGCAGGCCTGGGTGCCTTGCTGCAGACCTTTCCCACCGTGTTTGAGGCGTTGCGACTGGCCGGGGCGGCCTACCTGGCCTATCTGGGCGTGAAGTGTTGGCGCTCGCCGGTTCAGGACCGCAGGGGCGATGGCGCGACCGGCTCCCTGGCTACTGCTGAGCCCGCGGTCCCATCGGGCGCCATCTATCGGCAAGGTTTTCTGGTCGCCGCCAGCAACCCCAAGGCGATTCTGTTTGCGGCCGCGTTCTTTCCCCAGTTCATCAATCCGGATGCGGCCAAGCTGCCCCAGTTCGCGATTCTGCTCACCACGTTTACCGTGATCGAAGTCGGCTGGTATTTTGTCTATGCCGTCAGTGGCAAGCGGCTGTCGATCTACCTGCAGCGCGCCACGGTGATGCGGGCGTTCAACCGCCTGACGGGCGGAGTCTTCATCGGGTTTGCGGCGCTGATGGCAACCGCCCGGGAGTAGCGCGCCCGCGGGGTCTTATGGCGTTTGCCCGGCCTTCAGGGACCTGCGAACCGTGTGCAGCGGTAAGCCATACTTTCGGGCCAGTTCGGTTTGGGCCCCGTATTTCTGGCCGGACCGAACCCGGTCAGCGTATTCCTGTTGAAGCCGCTTGAGGTTCTTGGCCTGGTGGTCCAAGGTCAGGCGCCGGGTTTTTTTCTTGTCGACCTTCCCCATCGCCAGGCGCAGTGCCAGAGGCATGTTTTCCAGTCGGAGAGCGAGCCGCCGCGTCTCACGGAAGTAGTCCCGAATGCGTTGCCCCTGTTCCGACTCATTGCCCGCATGGGCGAAGAATGCGTGGGTTAGCTGTTCGCGCAAGCCCATCAGGTGCTGGCGAACCTTGGGGTAGCTGCGCCAATGGCCGGGCCCATACAACCAGGCGTCGAACGGCACCAGGTCCCACGCCAGAACCTCCGCGGTCATCTGGGCAAGGGCATATTGCGCAGGGTCTTTGTAGACCCACGAACCATCGACGTGGGTTCCGAAATCCAGAATCAGGCCGACGCTCATCCCATCCACCCATTGCGGTGGCCAAAGGCGTGTGAGGCGGCTTCTCGCATGACCGTTCTATACCGCTGCAGTGCCACTCGCCTGGCAGTGGTATTGGCCGGAAATCGTGCTCTCCTGTTTCTTGCCGTCCACCACCAGACTGCGGCCTTCGATCAGGACCAGCGTGCCGCTTTTTGTGTCAAACGACCCCGACACCCAGAGTGCCGGACCACGGGAGCTGAAGGTCAATGGATTGCCTGGTGTCGGGTCCCGCGTCACCGGATACGACTTCACCAACGCGGAGTCTGACCGGAGGTGGAAGTCGATCTCTATCGGGTAGGTCTTTTCGAATCGCTCGGATGGAACGCGCACGTCCGTATGGATGCTGGAGCGTTCCTGGCCGCTGCACGCGTACTCCCGGTCCCAGTTCAAGGAGGAGTTGCACGCTGTCAATGCCAGCACGCACAGGCTTGCTCCGATGGATTTGAAAACGAACTTGTAGTCTGACATTCGGTGCTTGATTGGGGGGCTGTGGGGCGTCAAAGAGACGGATGCAGGCGCTCTGCAGATGAGGGCTACCTTAATTTCCTGTTCTTAAGAAGTCCTTAACACCGCCGTCTGCGCCAGGGATGGGGTATGCGTATGCGGTGGTGCCGGTTTCCTGCATACTGAAGCGGGCCGTTGGGTTGACGGTGCCGCTACAACCAGGAGAAAGAATTGGGAGACACGGGTCAATCGCCTGTATTGCGCATGCCTGGTCCCGGTGCAGGTAAACGGCTGGTCTGTCCAGCCTGCCAGCGTCCCCAGAGCGCCTGTATCTGTCAGTGGGTCACGACGGTGGCGCACACCACCGAGGTGCTGATCCTGCAGCACCCGCTGGAAGTCGACCACGCCAAAAACACTGCCCGCCTGCTGCATCGGAGCCTGGCGCACAGCCGTGTGGTGGTCGGCGAGACCTTTGACGCCATCACGTTGCAGGCCGTGATGCGCGAACCCAAATACACCGTGCTGCTGTATCCCCAGTCCGCGCTGAGCCCGTCACCCGCTCCCGATGCCACGCGGCTGCAAGACACTGCGAACCTGCGCCTGGTGGTGCTGGACGGCACCTGGCGCAAGAGCCGCAAGATGCTGCACCTGAGTGCACTGCTGCAACAGTTGCCGCGCCTGTCGCTGGACGATGTGCCGGCTTCCAGTTACTGGATTCGCAAGGCACACCGGCCGGGGCAGCTGTCCACGCTGGAGGCGACCTGCGCCGCGCTGGTGCAGCTGGAGGGCGCGCCCGAGCGGTTTCAGCCGCTGCTGCAGGCGTTTGACGGGTTTGTGGCGCAGCAACTGGCCTTCAGGCTCTCGCCACGGGTACCACATTCCAGATAGTCCTGGCGTACTGGCCAATGGTGCGGTCAGACGAAAACTGCCCCATGCCGGCCACGTTCAAAATGGCCTTGTGGGTCCAGGCGAGTGAGTCACCGTAAAGCTGCCCTACCTGGTCCTGGCAGGCGATGTAGGACGCGAAGTCGGCCAGCAGGCGGTAGTGGTCACCCTGGTAGGTCAGGGCCTCGAACACGGGCTTGAAGCGTTCGCTGTCCCCGGGTGAAAAATAGCCGTCGCGCAGCATGTCCAGGGTCTGGCGCAGTTCGGCGTTGGTGTCGTAGTAGAACCAGGGGTTGTAGCCGCCGGCATGGGTCTGTGCCACCTCATCGGTGGTCATGCCAAAGATGAAGATGTTGTCGGCGCCCACTTCATCGCGGATCTCGACATTGGCGCCGTCCAGGGTTCCGATGGTCAGCGCACCGTTGAGCGCCAGCTTCATGTTGCCGGTGCCAGACGCCTCGGTGCCTGCGGTGGAAATCTGCTCGGACAGGTCGGCCGCCGGGATGATGATTTCGGCGGTGGACACGTTGTAGTTGGGAATGAACACCACTTTCAGGCGCTCGCCCACCTGGAAATCGTTGTTGACCACGTCGGCCACATCGTTGATGAGGCGGATGATGAGCTTGGCCATGCGATAGCCGGGGGCCGCCTTGCCGCCGAAGATCACGGTGCGCGGTGGCGCCGAGCCACCAGCACGCAGGCGGTTGTACAGCGTGATCACGTGCAACACGTTGAGCAGCTGGCGCTTGTATTCGTGGATGCGTTTGATCTGCACGTCGAACAGGGAATCCGGGTCCACCCGGATGGCCAGGCGCTCGGCAATCAGCTGCGCCAGGCGGATCTTGTTGTCGCGTTTGACCTGCGCGAACGCCGCGCAGAACGCCGGGTCCGTGGCCAGGGTGTTTAGTTGGCGCAACTGGTCCAGGTCCTTCAGCCAGCCATGGCCTATGCGGCTGGTGATCAGCCTTGCCAGCGCCGGGTTGGCCTGGTTCAGCCAGCGCCGGGGCGTGACGCCATTGGTCATGTTGACGATCTTGTCCGGCCACAGGCGGTGAAAATCGGCAAAGATGGTTTCCTTCATCAGCCGGGTGTGGATGGCGGCGACACCATTGACCTTGTGGCTGCCGACGATAGCCAGATGCGCCATGCGGATGCGTTTGTCGTGCGTTTCGTCGATCAGTGACATGCGGGCCCACAGTCCCGGGTCGCCGGGGTGGTGGTGCATCACGTCGCGCAGGAAGCGGTAGTTGATGGCGTAGATGATCTGAAGATGGCGTGGCAGCACGCGTTCGAACAGCGGCACGGACCAGGTCTCCAGCGCCTCGGGCATCAGGGTGTGGTTGGTATAGGCGAAGGTGCGGGTGGTGATGGCCCAGGCGCGGTCCCAGTCCAACTGGCGCACGTCGGTCAGGATGCGCATCAGCTCGGCCACCGCAATCGACGGGTGGGTGTCGTTGAGCTGCACCGCCACCTTGTCGGGCAGCGCGTCCAGTGGCAGGCCGGACTTGGCGAAGCGGTACAGCATGTCCTGCAGCGAGGCGCTGACAAAGAAATACTGCTGCTTGAGCCGCAGCTCGCGCCCCAGCTCGGTGGTGTCGTTGGGGTAGAGCACCTTGGACAGGTTCTCGGATTCGTTCTTGTCTTCGACCGCGCGGATGTAGTCGCCCTCGTTGAAATAGGTCAGGTCAAAGTCGCGGCTGGCCTTGGCGGCCCACAACCGCATGTTGTTGACCGTGCCGGTGTCATAGCCCGGAATTGGATAGTCGTAGGCCATGGCCATCACGTCATCGGTGTCCACCCATTGGTGGCGCGGATGGCCCTGTTCGTCGGTGAAATCCACCACCCGGCCGTGAAACTTGACCTGGTACAGCACCTCGGGGCGTGGAAATTCCCAGGGGTTGCCATAGCGCAGCCAGTTGTCGGGGTGTTCGACCTGCTGGCCGTTCTCGATGCCCTGGTGGAACATGCCGTATTCGTAACGGATGCCATAGCCATAACCCGGCACCCCCATGGTCGCCATCGAGTCCAGAAAACAGGCGGCGAGCCTGCCGAGGCCACCGTTGCCCAAGGCGGCGTCGGGCTCCACCTCGCGCAGGTTCTCGGGCTTGAGGCCCATGGCCGCCAGTGCCGACAGCGCGTCGTGGAATTCCTTTTCGGCGCAGATGTTGAGCATGCTGTTGGTCATGGTGCGCCCCATGAGGAATTCCAGCGACAGGTAGTAGACGCGTTTGCGGTCTTCGACGTAGTAGCTGCGCATGGTGGCCATCCAGCGCTCGATCATGCGTTCGCGCACCACGGCCGCCGCCGCGTAGAACCAGTCGCGATCCGTGGCGGTGATCGGGTCCTTGCCGACGGTAAATACCAGGTGCTGGTACAGCGAGCGCTGGATCGATTCGGCGTCGAGCGTCGGGTGCTCAAGTTCGGGCAAGGCGATGGGCTGCTGCATGGAACGCTCCCTCGAAGTGGACCAAGACCATCATACGCGCGCTGGTAGTTTCGACAAGGCACAATCACACACTTTGCCCAATGCGGTTGAACCCCTTCTCTGCCTTTTTCAAATCGCTGACTGACGACTTTCTGGTGCATCTCACGCCCGGAATCCGGCGCCTGGTCAGGGATAAAGCCGCCTGGGGTGTGACGGACATCGATCCGGTCGTCCAGCGGCTGGAAACGCAGTACGGCACGGCGCAGTCGACCATGCAGACACAGCGTGGCGTGTGGCGCTTCATCCAGAGCATCATGTTGTCCACCCGACCGCTGTTCTGGAGTGCCTTGCTCTACATGCTGGTGTCCACGGTCGCCGGGATGGCGCCGGCGCTGCTGATCGAGCTGGTGATGACGCACTTTGAGGCCATCCAGCAGTCGCCATGGTCGCTGCACAACGCGCTGCTGTTGCTGGCGTTCCCGCTGGTCATTTACATCACCAATGTCACGTTCTGGCGCTACATCAGGGCGTTTTCGCAGGCCCATGTGCTGCAGCGCAGGGCGCTGATGCAGGCGTTCTCCCGCAAGTGGTTTCGGCTGGAGCCGCGCGTCCGCCATGAGCTGCCACAGGGCAACGTCCAGAACCTCATGCACATCGACGTGCCGGCGGTCAGCCACTGCGTGGAGCGATTCGTCGATGGGGTGATGGTGGTGGTGCACATTGGTGTGGCGGCCGCGCTGCTGTGGCGCTATCTGGGCACGACAGCGGCCATTGGCCTCTCTCTCATGGCGCTGAGTGTGCCGGTCCTGAAGTACATCGTGCGTGAAACCGCCCGGCGCCAGCACGGGCTGCTGGCCGCGCGCGACAGCCGGCTGGACCTGTTCTCGCAGATTCTGTCAGCCATCAAAGTCATCAAGCTTTCCGGCTGGTCCGACGTGTTTCTGCAGCGCACCCGCAAGATCCGCGACACCGAAGTGGGCCGCCTGATTGGCGTGATGCTGTTGCAGACGCGCTCCTCTTTGGTCTTTTCCAGCGCCGGGCTGTTGGTGGCGACGTTCACCTACGGCATCCACATCCTGCGCGGCGGCGAGCTGCATGCAGCCATGCTGTTGCCCACGCTGTTGATTTTCCAGGGGCTGGAATTTCCGTTTGTGGTGCTCAGCGATGTGGCCGGCATCCTGGCGCAAACCAGGGTATCGGCCACGCGGCTGCTCGATTTCTTCAACCTTGCGGAAGAAGCGCCAGCGCCGCCAACCACCACAGTGGCGCCAGCGCCCGGTTTGCAGGTGCGTGATCTGGTCTTCAAGGCGGACAACGGCAAGACCATTCTGGACACGGTTTCCTTTTCGCTGGAAGCCGGTCAAAGTCTGGCCATCGTGGGGCCTGTGGGCGCCGGCAAGTCGGTGTTGCTGCGGGCCCTGCTGCGGGAATATGCGCCCAGCTCTGGCACAGTGCAGTGGCTGGGCCAGCCGCAGTTTGCCTATTGTCCGCAGGAGACCTTTGTGGCCAGCGGCACGCTGCGCGACAACTTGACGCTGTTTGCGCAGGGTGACACCAACCGGGACGACGCCATCCAGCGCGCCCTGAGCCTGGCCAGCCTGTCGCAGGATGTGGACCAATGGCCCGGCGGACTCAATACCGAGATCGGTGAGCGCGGCCTGAATCTGTCGGGTGGCCAGAAACAGCGGGTATCGCTGGCGCGCGCTGCCCTGCATCCCGCCAACACCGTGGTGCTGGATGACCCGTTCTCGGCACTGGATGTGGCCACCGAGGCCCGCATCGCAGACGACCTGCTGTTTGGCGCATGGAGCCAACACCTGCGCATCTGTGTGACCCACCGTCTGGCGCACATCGCCCGGTTTGACCGCATCCTGTTCATCGATGCGGATGGCCGTGGTGAGTTTGGCACCCTGGAACAGTTGCGCGCCACCAACCACCGGTTTTCGAATTTCCTGCGGATTGAGGCAGAAGGCCACGCCGACCAAAGTGCTGTCATGGGGCATCTGCAGGCCGACACCAGCGCAGTCTCGGAAAAAGAGGAACTGCTGACGGCGACCGAGGGGCAGGCCGCGGGGAGGATCCCGGGGTCGGTGTGGCGCAATATCCTGATGACGCTGGGGCAGAGCAGCTGGAAAGGGCGGCCTGTCTGGGGGGCCAGTTGGGTGTTGGGTCTGGTGCTGCTGGCCAGTGCCTTGCCGTTGTTGCAGCAGGTTCTGATGTCACGCATGGGGGGCGCCAACCCCATGACACCGGTTGCATTTTTTGTGGCTTTCTCGGTCCTCACGCTGTTCATTCTGGTGGTGGGCTACATCGCCCAGGCGACATTCCGGCGCAGTTGCGCCCGCACGGCACAGGATGCCCATGACAGGATGCTGGGCGGTGTCATGGCGTCACCCTTGCGGTTCTTTGAGACCACGCCGTCGGGCCGTCTGATGAACCGGTTTTCTGCCGACATCCAGCAGCTCGATGTGGAGTTGGCGGGCCGTGGTTTCCGGTTTTCTTCAGGTGCCACCCATGTGCTGGCCTGTGTGTTCGGTCTGGTGGGGGTCGCGCCAATGGTGGTGTTGCCTTTCATTGCGACCACCTATGTTTCGGTCCGTATCTCCCGCTTGTATGGCGTGGCGGTGCGCGAGAACGCGCGCCTGGCGGCGATTACCCGCTCGCCGGTGTTTTCGCTGTTCAACGACTGCGTGCGCGGGCATTCGACGCTGCGCGCCTTTGGCCGAGAGCGCGACCTTAGCCACGCGTTTGACGCGGCGGCCGCGTTGAGCCTCAACATGGAGCTTCGGCGCTGGGACCTGGCCCTGTGGCTGTCGATGCGCCTCACCGTGGTCTCCAGTGTCCTGATCGCCTGTCTGTTGGTTCCTGTGGTGGTGGCGGGTGCCAACGACTGGATGCCAGCGCTGAGCGCCGGCTCGGTCGGGCTGTTGCTGGCGCTGGCGTTTGGACTGCTGGGGCAGATCGAGCGCCTCTGCCGGGATTTCTTTGCCTTGTCTGCCGTGCTGGTGCCGTGGGAGCGCTGCCAGCAGTGGGCAGAACTGCCCCCGGAAGAGGGCGGCAAGGTCGCTGCCTCCGTGCCCGCTGAATGGCCCACCGAAGGCCGCATCGAGTTTCGCCAGGCCTGCCTGCGCTACGCGCCGGAGCTGCCCGCCATCGTCGAGGACGCCAGCTTTGTCGTGCCGGCCCACACCCATGTCGCGCTGCTGGGGCGGACCGGTGCCGGCAAGTCCACGGTGCTGCTGTCGTTGCTGCGCACACTCAGCATTGAGCGCGGCGACATCCTGATCGATGGCGTCAACATTCTGGACATTCCCCATGCGCGGCTGCGCCAGGCGATTGCCTATGTTCCGCAGGACCCGGTGCTGTTCCTGGGGCCGTTGCGCGATTCCATTGACGTGACCGGTGCGTACACCGACCACGACATCCAGCTCGCCATGGCGCAGATCGGTCTGGGTGGTTTTGTCGCGGGACTGCCGCAGGGGCTGGCGACACCGCTGGAAGAAGGCGGACGCAACATCAGCGCAGGGCAACGCCAGCTGATTTGCCTGGCCCGCGCCCTGTTGTCGCGCTCGCGCATCATCCTGATGGACGAGGCTACCGCCAGCGTGGACGTGGAGACCGATGAGCTGATCCGCGCTGCCATCCAGCAGCATTTGCGCAGCACGACCATTTTGCTGATCGCCCACCGCCCCAGCTCGCTGGCGCTGTGTGACCAGTGGATTCGCGTGGAGCAGGGGCGCACGGTCAGCGTTGCGCGGTCGTAAATTCCTTGTAGCGCTGGTGCAGGATCTTGACCCGCTGCACGTAGACCTGGGTCTCCGCATACGGCGGCACGCCCGCATAGCGTTGCACCGCCTCGGGACCGGCGTTGTAGGCAGCGGTGGCCAGAGCCACGTCGTTCTTGAAGCGCGCCAGCAGGCCCGCCAAATACTGCACGCCGCCCAGAATGTTGTGACCCGGGACCTGGGGCTCGGTCACGCCCAGCATGCGCGCCGTGCCCGGCATCAGCTGCATCAGACCCATGGCGCCCTTTGGCGAACGCGCCCGCGCATTGAAGTTGGATTCGGCATGGATCACTGCCCGCACCAGGGCAGGGTCCAGCGCATACTGGTGCGCGGCCTGGGCGATCTCGTCGCCGTAG
>Ga0208636_100094_pt1 | contig 42006 bp, 27 predicted proteins | sample LakWasM103_HOW12_2_FD_183921 | JGI IMG/M metagenome (GOLD analysis project Ga0208636, IMG submission 183921) | Freshwater sediment methanotrophic microbial communities from Lake Washington under simulated oxygen tension - Sediment Metagenome... | ecosystem: Environmental > Aquatic > Freshwater >... | reverse complement strand
TGATCTGCACCCGCGCACTGGCGGTGTCGTAATTGATGTCGGCGGTAAAGTTTTTCACGTCGAACGGCGGCCAGGACAAATCCGGATTCGGCGCTTGACCGAACTGGTACCAACGCCCGCTGCCTGAAAATTCGATGGATTTAATGCTCGCCGCCTGCAAGCCCTGCGGTTGCAGCAAACTGCATCCCGCCCCAGTCAATGCGACTGCCAAGCCAACAGCGGTGTATATCGATCTATGCATGAAACCCCCTTGGGTTTGAAGATGGTGGAAAAATAAATATGAAGAGCCAACCAAGTGCAAAGCAAGAGGCATACCAGTCGACTTTGATCAGGGGAAAGGGCATCTGAAGGCACGGTAATGTTGCCTTGGGTGGTAAGAGGCGATTGATCTGTTTTGTAACACGGCCCAGTCATGCTGAAATTCCAGCAGCTTTTATTGAAGCGCTGCTTCTATCGGAGCAGTTTTGCCGACGACTGCAAGGATGCAGTCGCAGCTTCGTGAGACGGGAAGCTGGAGCTTCCCTCACTGAATTCCCAAGCTGGAGCTTGGGAACTAGCGCTCACTAAAATCCTTAACTTAACGATAGCGACGCTCCGGCGTGGGAACGATAAAAGGCGCGCACGGCGCGCCCTACGCATGCGGATAAAGGTCGTCCCGGCTGTTTTTTCGTGCTTTTCGTGGACAATCCACAACATCGATCATAATTTGGCAACGCTCTTTTCCTTAGCTTTGTCGTCCGTTTTTTTCTGTACTTCCACCACGCTGACCGTCTCGCCTTCGACCAGCAGATCCGACGGACTGGCGACCAGCACATCGCTGGGCCCCATACCTTCCAAAACTTCGACTTCTCGCCCGAAATCGCGACCCAGCTTGACCGGACGAAATGCGATGCGTTTTTCGGCATCGACAATAACGACATGCGTACCCGCCTGATCGATAACCAACACATTGGCAGGCACAACCAGCGGACTGGCTTTGCTGCCGACCACGTTGATCGAGATTTCCACATAGGAACCGGGCAATAATTTCCCCTCTTTATTGGGTAGCGCAATATCCACCTGGCGTGAACGATTGACCGGGTCCAGGGCTCCGGCAACATGCTCGATACGGGCGGAGACGGGCTTACCTTGCACATCGGTAGAGCGCACCGCCACGTCCTGCCCCACCTTGACATCGTCCGCGTAAGCTTGAGGAACCCAGACGGTCAGGCGGAGCGGGTCGATTTGCGTCAGCGCGAACAGTTCCTGGCTGCCCGCGTTGATCAGGCTGCCCACATCGACGCTCCGGCGCGCAATAACTCCGGCAAACGGCGCGACGATGCGCCGATAGTCTTCAATTTTTTCAAGCCGTTTGACGTTGACTTGGGCTGCGGCCAGATCGGCTTCCGCCTGTAGGACGGCGCTACGTTTTTCGTCGAACTCCTGTTGAATAACGCTGTCGGTGTCTTTCAGCAGCGTCCATCGCTTCAGCGTCGAACGCGCCAATTCCAGCCTGACTTTGATCTGTGCCGCCGCTGCATGCGCCTGAGCCAGCTCCTGCTCCAATTCGGGAACATCGATCACGGCCAGCAGCTCGCCTTTCTTGACCTGGTCGCCGATGGTCTTGTGCCAGGCGCTCAGGTAACCGTTACTGCGGGCATAGAGCTGCGTTTCGGTGTTTCCGCGCAAACTGGCAGGCAACACGATCTTGCGCGACGCCTCCCCCGGCCTGGAGCGCACTGCGATGACGCTGCGCGACAGGCCGGCCTCGGTGCGCTGCCGCAAGCTCTCTGCTTCGCTCTGATTGATCACCAGCCGCCAACCGCCGGCCAGCAGTAAAAACAACAACAGCCCGAAGCCGAATCGCCTGACGATAATCAGCGTCCGTTGCGGATGAGAGGGCAAAGCAAAGACAGGATTTTGATAATTACTCATGACGGTTTCATTCAGTGATAAGGATAGGTCGAATCGAATGGCGATGTTCAAGCCAGCGATGCGTGCTGGCGAAAACAATAGGCACAAACAGCAACGAGGATACCGTGGCGAAGGCCAGCCCGCCGATGACCGCGCGGCCCAGCGGCGCATTCTGTTCGGCACCCTCGCCCCAGCCGACAGCCATCGGCAGCATGCCGACGATCATCGCAAAAGCGGTCATCATGACCGGCCGCAAGCGGGTGGCTCCGGCTTCCAGCGCTGCGGTCACCGGCGGCACGCCGTCACTCAGCCGGGTGCGGGCGAACGAAACCACCAGAATGCTGTTGGCGGTGACTACGCCCATCGACATAATGCTGCCGGTCAAGGCCGGGATGCTCAGCGTGGTTCCGGTCAGGAACAGGGTCCAGGCGATTCCGGCCAGCGCCGCCGGTAACGCGCTGACGATAATCAACGGATCGAGCCAGGATTGAAAGTTGACCACCAATAACAAGTACAACAATGCAATAGCCACAGCCAATCCGGTTGCCAGCCCGATAAACGAACTGTTAAGGGTCTGGATCTGCCCGCGCACCGCCAATTCAACGCCGCGCGGCAACTTGGCCCGGCTGTCCTCGATCAGGCGATCAATTTCGACGCTGACCGAACCCAAATCCCGGCCCTCGACATTCGCGTAAATATTAAAAACGTTATTCGCGTTGTAGTGAGTCACTGCCGCAGGCTGCACCGAGCGCTTCATCGTCACCAGATTGCCCAGCAATTGCGGCTGGCGGTTATTGTCGCCTCCCACCGGCGTCCGCATCAGCGCGTCGATGCTGTCGAGATCGAGCGGATTGCCCATCACGCCGATGTTGACCGTGTTGCCATTGTTGGGATTTAGCCAATAGGTCGGCGCGGTTTGCATGCTGCCGCTCAGGGTTAGCAGCAGGTTTTGCGCCACGTCGCGCGCCGAAAGTCCCAGATGTTGCAGCTGCGAGCGATTCATCTCCAGGTCCAGCGACGGCCGGTTGGTGCGTTGGTAGATATGCGCGTCGACAATGCCGGGAATTTGCCGCAGCCGGTTATTCAGTTCCACGACCAACGGCATGATCTCTTCCGGTTTGCCGCCGACAAACTGGATGTCGATCGGCGCCGGAATGCCGAAGTTTAGCGTTTGACTGACTTGGCCGGCGGGTTGGAAAAAGAATTCGAGGCCGGGAAAACGGCGCGGCAATTCGGCGCGCAAATCCTTGATATAGTCGATGCTCGGCGCGTGATCGCCGGGACGCAGGGAAATCATGATTTCGGTATCGGCGGTTTCCACCGTGCCGGAGTTGCCGAACAGCGTATTGCGCGTACTATAAGGCCCGCCGATAATATCCAGCACGTCGCCCAGTTCATCAGCCGGAATGCGCTCGCGGATCGCTTTTTCCACCGCGTCTATTCGGCTGGGCATTTCTTCTATCCGCGTCCCCGACGGCGCGCGGACATGCAGCCTGATTTGGCCTGCATCGACCGCCGGAAACAAATCCCGGCCGAGCAGCGGCACCAGCGCCAGCGACAACAGGCAAAATCCCAGAAATGCGGAGCCGTAACGCACGCGGTGATTAAGCAAATGGCTCAACAGCACCACATACTGCTCCCGGAAGACCTCGAAACCATGCTCAAAGGCGTGGTGGGTTTGCTTGAACATGCGGGCCATCGCGTTGGCTGGCGGCTGGTGCTTGCGCCCATGATGCCCTGCCATCATATACATCACCAATGTCGGCACCAGAGTCCGCGACAATAAATAAGACGCCAGCATCGCGAACACCACCGCCTCGGCCATCGGCACGAACAGGCTGTGCGCAACGCCGGTCAGGAAGAACATCGGTACGAACACAATACAAATACACAAGGTCGACACGAACGCAGGCATTGCAATTTCCGCCGCGCCGTCAAGAATGGCCTGACGCGGATTTTTGCCCATCAACATTTGCCTTTCGATATTTTCGATTTCGACGGTCGCATCGTCGACCAATACGCCCACGGCCAGCGCCAAACCGCCCATCGTCATCAGGTTGATGGTTTCGCCGATCAGGTACAGCACAATCAGCGAGCACATGATCGATAGCGGGATCGACACCGCGATGATGCAGGTGCTGCGCCAGTTGCCGAGGAACAGCAGTATCATCGCGGCGGTTAAACCGGCGGCGATCAAGCCCTCATGGATCACGTTGCCGATTGCCGCCTTGACGAACAGCGACTGGTCGAACATCAGTTTCATATTGATGCCTTCGGGCATCTGGGCCAGCATTTTGGGGATGACCTGCTTGACGTGATCGACGACGTCCAGCGTCGATACCTTGCCCCTTTTAAAAATGGAAGTAAGAATGCCGCGTTCGCCGTTCTGGCGTGCGATGGTGGTCTGCGGCGCCGAGCCGTCGCGGACATTGGCCACGTCGCGGATCAGCGTGGTCGTGCCGTTGACCGTGCGCACCGGAATGTCGCCGATGCGGGGAATCGCGGCAATCGCGCCGTTCAGGGTAACGTCGTATTCCGTCGAACCGACCTTGATCGTTCCGGTCGGCAAAATCAGGTTCTGCACGGCCATCGCGTCGACCAAGTCGGACGGGGTCAGTCCGCGGGCGAGCAGTGCCGACGGGTCAATATCGACCGTCACCTGACGGCTCTTGGAGCCGAACGGATTGGTCGAGGCAACGCCCGGTTTGGACTGAAGGAAGTTCCTGACGATGTTATTGGTCAGGTCGTTCACTTCCGTCTCCGGCACCGTGCTGCTGGAGATGCCCAATTGCACCAACGGCAAATCGGAAGCCGAATACTGTATAACCTGCGGCGGGGCGGTACTGGCTGGCAACGAGCGGTAGACCGAGTTGCTGCTGGACATCACCTGCGCAATTGCCGTGCGAATATCGGTGTCGGGATGGAAAAACACTTTGATAACCGCCGATCCCGCATACGACACCGATTCGCTATGTTCGATACCGTCGATCAACGACATCGAGCGTTCGACCGAACCGGTAAGACGATCAGCGATTTCCTTGGAATTCATGCCTTTGTAATCCCACAGCATCGCCACTACCGGAATGTCGATGTCCGGAAATATATCGGTCGGCATATTGCGCAACACATAAGGAGTGGACAAAAGAATGAGTAGCGCCGCCACAATAAAGGTATACGGGCGACGTAGTGCAATATTAACGATCCACATGGTTTCTCGGGAAATTCGATTGAGTAACGAGCCGGCTCTGAAAGGTCTAGCCGTTTTTAAACTATCGTTTCCCCTGCAAAGACAACAAATATCTGAATGTATGCAATTCACATACCAGCAAGGCGGCATCGCTTGGCTATTCCTTCTCCAGCTTAGCTATACACCCTAGGTTCCAGGCAAGTACCGGCCTCTTGTCTCGTTCCCACGCGCTACGTTCACCGATATATAGTCGTGTCTCGGGATGTCGTCCTTCCTACAGTCCCTTACCCTACATGTAGATGAGGAACATGCCGATAGGCAGACCTTCCAGGTTTTAAAAACCTGGAAGGTCTAACTTGCAACGTTTCGAACGGAGCAAGAGGCATACCCGTCGGCTTTGATCAGGGGAAACGGCACCTGAAGGCGCAATAATGTTGTCTTTGGTGGTAAGAAGCGATTGATCTGTTCCGTAACACGGTCCAGTCATGCTGAAATTCCAGCAGCTTTTGTTGAAGCGCTGCCTCTATCGGAGCAGTTGCCGACGACTGCAAGGGCAGATATTTTGCTCCATGCAAAATCTGCATTCCCCACATCCTTGTGGGTTATGCAGAAGGTAGAGCAATGCAGGAGCTATTGCCGAGGCGGCGCAGATAGCACTGATTTAATAGGCTATTTCCTTTTTATCTGTGCCTACCTGTCAAATCCATGCGTCCCCCTGTAGAATACCGTTATCAGCACGTTAAAAAAAGGCGAATGACCTCTAACCACAGATTGACTGAGTTAAGGCCTGACGTTGCGCTAAAGACCAAACCGGAAGCGGAAGTAGATGAGCAGCGGTCGTATGCGGGCGCTAGTCAACTCAGCTACGGTGTTGGTCCGCCGTTGACCCTGTTACCCATACGGTGCTCGCTTATGTGTTTGGCAAACGAACCGATGACGTCTTTAAAAACTCAAAGCGCTGCTTAGCCCCTTTGGCATCAGTCATTACTACACGGATGACAGGCGGCTTACTCGCGCCACTTGGATGTTGACCGGCATGAGATCGGCAAACATATCACCCAAAAGATTGCGCGCAAAAACTGGATCCTCAGAACCTGGATCAAACGACTGACACGTAAGACGATTTGCTTCTCGAAGCTCGAAGTGATGCACGACGGTTATTGGTTTGCTCATCAATAAGGTCGAATTCGGAAAAAACATTTACACATGCTTGCAGATTTAACCCACCACCCAAAAACGATATGACGAATATGATTATGAACGATTGGAAGCCGTCCACAGTCGAACCACTGCTAACCGCCGATATGGATATTCGGCTGAAAGAAATAATGGTCGCCCCACCCCCCGACAGAGCTTCACTATGATACCTACATTGCAGACAAGTTCTATTTTAGCGGACTTATTGAAATCAAAAAAAGTCAGCATTCGGCAAGCAGCGTGTCGTCTCCTGACGTTATTGGGGCTATCGCTAGCATCGACAGTAGCGCTTGCGGCCTCGTACAGCTTTTCTGGAGCCGTTGGCGGCACAAATTACCCAACCTGTATCGACTGGGGTTCCTGGTCGTTGAACGGCAACATCGCTACCTGCAGCAGTTCCATCAATCTTCTTTCCGGCGATAGTATTGTTCCCAATTCGAATCTGACTATCGTTGCCAATGGAGGTATTATCCTCCAAGGTTCCAATACTGTCGGCAGCAGTAGCGTCACCGTGTCGCTCCAGACAACCTATGGCAACATCTCGATCAGCGGCACAAGTACGATTTACGGCAATGTCAGCACTAGCAGCGGCAAAATCACCATGACCAATACCACTGTCAACGGCAATGTCAGCAGTAGCACCGGCAACATCACCATGACCAATACCACTGTTAACGGCACCGTTACCACTAACGGCACAATCAGTCTTTCGGGAGGTTCGGTTGCGGGCAATGTGCCTGGGGGAAATGGCATTACATCGACCAACGGTACGGTATTTGGAGGCTCGGTTTCGTCTACTAACGGTTCAATCAGTTTTTCAGGAGGTTCGGTTGCGGGCAATGTGAGCGGGAGCAATGGCGTTACATCGACCAACGGTACGGTGTTTGGAGGCACGATTTCGGCCATTAGCGGTTCAATCAGTCTTTCAGGCGGTTCGGTTGCGGGCAATGTGAGCTCAAGCTGTTGCTCAATTACCACCAATAGTACGAATTTAGGTAACGGGGCAACGAGTAGCAGTAACACGGTCAAAATTACGGGCGGAACTATCGCGGGAACGATTTCGTCCAGCGGAGGCAGCGGCATCATTCTCAGTAATGTCATCATGACCAGTGGCAGCATTTCCACGACTAACGTTCCAATTGTTATTTCCAACAGCTCGATTGGTACATCTTCAGCCGTCAATATTACATCCAATAATACGATAACCATTTCCGGCAGCACTATAACCGGCAACGTCACTGGAGGCAATTGGTCTGGGGCGCTGTCTATAAACAGTTCGAGCACCATTTATGGTGTTTGTACGTCCGACAGCAACTCGAATTCCAGCCCTCCCAATTATCCGCATTGTGTCTCGCCGGGCGTCGCCGCCAGCAGCTTTAGTGCAATCGACGAAGCTTACGGTACGTCGTCGACGGTGCAAAGCTACCTTACCGGACACATCTATACGAAGCTGGCGGGGATAGCCTTCAAGCTTAACGTCGCCGCTATCGACAACCAACAGATAGTTAATACTTATGCGGCCGGCGGAAACAAAAACGTGACTATCAAGCTGGTTAATAACAGCGACGGCACCTGCATCCTCGACAGCTCTGCGGCCAACTACTGCAATGCCGTCTGCACTGCCAAGACGGCAGTAGCCAGTCAGACACTGACTTTTACGTCATCCAATTCCGGTCAGATGCAGTCGGCCAGCTTCACTGTCAACAGCGCCTACCGCAATCTGGCGGTAGTCATGAGCGACGGGGTAGCGACGGCGTGCTCGACCGATGCCTTCTCAGTGCGTCCGCAAAAGTTTACGCTTTCCACAACAGCCGCGCTGAACCCGGCAACAGACAAGCTTGCGGCAGGAGAGGACTTTGCTCTGACGGCCGACCCCGGAGTAACGATCGGCTATAACGGAACGCCGGCAGTTAATACGGCAAGCGTTGTCGATCATGTGATGCCGACACCGAATGCCGTTCAGTCCGCCTTGGCCTGGAACGATCCAACGTTGCAGAATGTGGCAGCATCTTCAGGTTTTCCGCAGGCGGTTGGCGGCAGCGTCAGCAATAACTTCCAGTACAATGATGTCGGTACCATCACCTTCAATGCCGATGCGGTGACTGACACTGCTTATACCGGGATTGATCAAAGCAGTAACGATTGCATCCCTGGTTCGACCTCGAATACCGCCAGTAGCGGCAAATTCGGCTGCACCGTCGGCAGCCCGGCTATGGGGCCGCTTGGCCGTTTTTATCCCCATCATTTTGCCGTGAATGCAAGCTTCGCTCCCGGTTGCGCAGGCGGCTTCACTTATATGGATAATGACGCGTTGGGCCTTGTTTTGAACGTCACTGCACAAAGCAAGGCTGACGCCACGGTAACACGGTATGTAAGTCCGGCGAGCGCTGCTGTTCCGGTGGCTACTCTCGATGTCGAACTCCGCAATGGCGCCAATGCAACCAACTTACTGTCGCGGCTCTCGCAACCGTCAGTACCCGTACGCAGTTGGACGCTAGGCGTTTACACGGCAGGCAATACCTACCGCTTCGATGCCCGGAACGCAACACCTCAGGTCATGGATGGCGCTTATGACAGTTTGAAGATACGGGCGACAATTACCGATGCTACGGACAGCGTTAAGATCACAACATTCAACGGAGCAAGCGTGATAGCGGTTGCCAGTATTGATTCGCCGACCACCAAGGTGCGATTCGGCCGTTTGTGGCTGGGCAACGCCTACGGTTCCGAGTTGCTGAATTTGCCGGTGCCGCTCAAGATTGAGTACTATGCAGATACAACATCGGGCTGGCAGCCGAACGCTCTGGATACCTGCACGCCAATCGCCAACAGTAATTTTAGGTTTTCTTTTCCACCCGGCACAACCAATCATCTGGCTGCCTGCAACACGGCCATAACAGTAACCGGTAACGCACCCGACTATACATTAATTCTTGCCAAGCCCGGCAACACCGGCTGGTCTGACCTTACACTCAATCTAGGAACTGCGGCAATAGGTAATGTTTGCACGGCAGTGGGCATTGCAGGCGGAGCCGATGTCCCTGCCGATATGCCTTGGCTGCAATTCGATTGGAAGGGGACGGGTATGGGCAATCCCACGGCTCGCGCCACTTTTGGTATTTACAAAGGCAACAGTAAACTTATTTATATCAGGGAACTTTATTAATGCGTGGAACTGAATAAATTGGCTACCAATCAGACGGCTCGTTTGCCGTGGCCTGAAAGCGGGACGGCGGCCCCCCGATATTTCGAAACCGGACGGGGTTGCCAGCTTATAAGCTAGCACGCAATTTTAATCCGAGCCTTGGATCATCGCCGTGGATTGCACGTCACTAAATCATCGACAACATTAAAGTTCGCTCTCATCGTAATAGCGCTATCGGTAATGTCCTATCAGAAGCGCGGTCTTAAATCGTCAGCCACGATTCAAATCGCGCGATCCAGATTCCATCAAGCCCGAAGTGGTAGAAATCCTTAGAATATGCCGAGACACAAGATGCGTCACTTCATTCAGCGATGCTATGTGACTGTAAGTTAACTTTGCTTACTTAGAGCAAGCTTTAAATCCAAGAAAATAAACAGACCACCCACCGAGTAAGCCAGATCAAAGCTTGACTGCCTTGAAACGCCCGGCTGCTGAGATGTGCAGCAGACCAAGCAAGGAATAGACACCAAACCGTGCCGGTGAAATTGAAGATAGCCCCAAGAAAAACAAAGGCCAACGCTTTATTGGGTGCTGCCGGCTCGATAAATTGCAGCACGAAGGCCGGAAAAAATAGCGCCTCTTTAGCATTTACGCAAAATGTCGGGTTACGCTGGCGCTAACCCGACCTACCGGACTGCCTCTATCGGAGCAGTTGCCGACGACAGCAAGGATGCAGGAGGTAGAGCAATGCAGGAGCTATTGCCGAAGCGGCGCAGTCGGTATATCGAACCCGGCCCATGTGGCGCTACGTGCGCGATTGAAGTAGAATTGCAAGGCTTTACCCCCTTCAATTCCTTTAAGATTCTACCGAGGTCCGTCATGCCGCAATACCGTTCCCGCACTACCACCCACGGCCGCAATATGGCAGGCGCAAGGGCGCTGTGGCGAGCCACAGGGATGAAAGAGGATGATTTCACCAAGCCCATCATCGCCATTGCCAACTCGTTTACCCAGTTCGTCCCCGGCCATGTTCACCTCAAGGACATGGGGCAACTGGTGGCCCGCGAAATCGAAAAAGCCGGCGGCGTAGCCAAGGAATTCAACACCATCGCCGTGGACGACGGCATCGCCATGGGCCACGACGGCATGTTGTATTCGCTGCCCAGCCGCGACCTGATCGCCGATAGCGTGGAATACATGGTCAATGCCCACTGCGCCGACGCGCTGGTGTGCATCTCCAACTGCGACAAGATCACCCCTGGCATGCTGATGGCCGCACTGCGCCTGAATATTCCGGCTATCTTCGTGTCCGGCGGCCCGATGGAAGCCGGAAAGGTGGTCTGGAACGGGCAAACCCGCGCACTGGATCTGGTCGACGCGATGGTGGAAGCTGCCGACGACCGGATCAGCGACGAACAGGTCGCCGCCGTGGAACGCTCCGCCTGTCCGACTTGCGGTTCCTGTTCCGGCATGTTCACGGCCAACTCGATGAACTGTCTGACCGAAGCGCTGGGCCTATCGTTGCCGGGCAACGGCTCCATCGTCGCTACCCATACCGATAGAAAAGAGCTGTTCCTGCGTGCCGGACGCACCATCGTCGAGCTGAGCAAACGCTATTACGAACAGGACGACGCATCCGTGCTGCCGCGTTCCATCGCCACTTTCGACGCATTCCAAAACGCGATGAGCCTGGATGTTGCGATGGGCGGTTCCACCAACACCGTACTGCACCTATTGGCCGCCGCCCATGAGGCCGGCGTGGATTTCACCATGGCCGACATCGATGCCATTTCGCGCCGCGTACCTTGCCTGTCCAAGGTGGCTCCGGCCAGCCAGAAATACCACATGGAAGATGTACACCGCGCCGGCGGCGTGATGGGTATTCTGGGCGAACTGGACCGCGCCGGCGTAATCAACCGCGATGTGCCGACTGTGCATGCGCCAAGCATGGCTGCGGCACTGGACCAGTGGGACATCCAACGCAGCCAGGACGAGACGGTCAAAGACTTCTTCCGCGCCGCGCCCGGTGGCATCCCAACCACCATTGCCTTCTCGCAATCGGTGCGCTACCCGACCTTGGACGACGACCGCGCCGAGGGCTGCATTCGCGATAAGGCGCATGCCTATTCTCAGGACGGTGGTTTGGCCGTATTGCACGGCAACATTGCGCTAGATGGCTGCATCGTCAAAACCGCCGGTGTGGACGACAACGCCCTCAAGTTCACAGGCCGTGCCCGCATTTTTGAAAGTCAGGATGCTTCCGTGGCAGCTATTCTGAATGACGAAATCGTCGCCGGTGACGTCGTGGTTATCCGTTACGAAGGCCCCAAGGGCGGGCCGGGCATGCAGGAAATGCTCTACCCGACCAGCTACCTGAAGTCCAAGGGTCTAGGCAAAGCCTGCGCCCTGCTGACCGATGGCCGCTTCTCCGGCGGCACCTCGGGGCTTTCTATCGGCCACGCCTCACCTGAAGCGGCCGAAGGCGGCGCGATTGGATTGGTCGAAGAAGGCGACACCATCGAGATTGATATTCCCAACCGCCGTATCCACTTGGCGGTAACAGTGGAAGAACTGGAGCAACGCCGTGCCGGGATGGAAGCTAAAGGCGTGCAGGCCTGGAAGCCGGTCGACCGTAAAAGGACGGTGTCTGCTGCGCTCAGGGCTTATGCCGCCATGACCACGTCGGCTGCTAAAGGGGCGATTAGGGACGTTTCACAAGTCGAACGAAAATAAGGGCTGGGGACAATTGATTTAAGCGAGTAGCCTGGATGAAGCGTAGCGGAATCCGGGATAATTGGGGCTACGAGACTGCGGATTCCGCAAAGCTCTATCCAGGCTACTCTGCTCAACAATGTCGTCTATTCTTTGAACTTGGCTAAGACTCCAGAAATTGCAGGAGGGTAGGCCGGAATAAGGCCATCCAAGCGCATAACGCGAGGTGGCGTTTCCGGCGAGTTTGGGTGGCGTTTGCCGGAAACGCCGGTTTTCGCTACCGCTCGAACCAGCTTATTCCGGCCTACTGGGCTTTCTATCGGCCACGCCTCACCTGAAGCGGCCGAAGGCGGCGCGATTGGATTGGTCGAAGAAGGCGACACCATCGAGATTGATATTCCCAACCGCCGTATCCACTTGGCAGTCACAGTGGAAGAACTGGAACAACGCCGTGCCGGGATGGAAGCTAAAGGCGTGCAGGCCTGGAAGCCGGTCGACCGTAAAAGGACGGTGTCCGCTGCGCTCAGGGCTTATGCCGCCATGACCACGTCGGCTGCTAAAGGGGCGATTAGGGACGTTTCACAAGTCGAACGAAAATAAAGGCGGGGGACGCGGACTTATCGGAATTGATTTAAGCGAGTAGTTTGGATGAAGCGTAGCGGAATCCGGGATGATTGGGGTTACGAGACTGCGGATTCCGCAAAGCTCCCCATCCAGGTTACTCTGCTGGACTCATAAGACAATACGGATAAAGCTACGACTGAGAAGGAAAAGAAGGAGGGTAGGCCGGAATAAGGCCATCCAAGCGCGTAGCGCGAGGTGGCGTTTCCGGCGAGTTTGGGAGGTGTTTGCCGGAAACGCCGGTTTTCGCTACCGCTCGAACCGGCTTATTCCGGCCTACTGGGCTGGCAAGCCGCCCGATGCAACACAATGTTGGCTAGTTCCCAAGCTCCCGCTTGGGAATTCAGTGTAGGAAGCTCCAGCTTCCCGTCTCACAAAGCTAGAGCTTTGCTCACTGGGTTCCCAAGCAGGAGCTTGGGAACCCGCGTAAGCGCGTAGCGCGAGGTGGCATTTCCGGCGAATTTGGATGGTGTTTGCCGGAAACGCCGGTTTTCGCTACCGCTCGAACCAGCTTATTCCGGCCTACTAGGCTACCGAGCTTGTTAGCCATGAATTACGACCACCACTTTTCCAAGTTATCTTGCCATGTAATACACGATGGTACAGATTTTCGCTCATTTTCTGGAGTGAACTCATCTCTTGGATGAAAGTAAAAGCCAGTTTCAATACTTAACGGTGAGCCAAATAATGGAGTTTTTATCACCTTATAAGGTTTATCGAAATCTCCAGCTTCTTGTTCGTCGCCGTTTTCATCACGCCATGACGAATATTCTATATATCTTTTTGCTACCCCGTAGTGAACAGGTGCGACTTTACTACCTAAGCTTGGCCACCAATAATAAACCCTACCGTAATAAATGCTGTGGAAATACCTTTCATATTGACGAGGGCGAAATGGCGTATTTTTTAGCTCTTCCAAAAGCGGAACTACCCATAAAATAGCAATTTTCCGTTTGGAATATGATTTTGTTCGCTTAATTATTTCAGGGATAGTTAATGAACTAGCCTGAATCTCAATTGCGACGGGTTTTTCATTTATCCGACCACTTATATCTGGCCTAAGGGCTGATAGCTTCTTTTCTTTATTTTCCTTTATTGGCCTTTCAGTTTCCCAATGCCCATCGGGAAATGTAGCAGAAAGGTGCTTGCAAATACTTTTTTTGCACAAATCATGACGCTCACTTTCTCCTTTAGGTATTACAGGGCTCAGCGGTGTTTTGTGTGCGAAGTGGTCTTTTTTATCAACGCACTTTCTTAATATGGCATCTGAATAACAAACTGCACAATAAAAAGGCCCATCTAACTTTGATGCAGTTTCAGCGTAATGAAACTGATGGGTTCTTATGTTTTTTGCTTTACCTTCTATCAGGCCGAAACAGCCGACTTCTTCGGCACTGATTAGAATGTGTTTTTCGTCTTGTTCAGAATCCATGCTTTTTAAGGCTAACGTAAAATAGACACCTAAGCAGGTGTACATTAATTTTCAATCGCCGGTGTATAACGCCGCTCCGGCAATTCGTTAGGTCGGATGCTATATGAATTAATAATTGATAGCAATCTTTCAGGCAAACTAAAAAACACACCTCCGCTTTAATCGAGCTTAGCCTATCCAGTGTAGTCAGCTTATCAGCTCTCACTCCACCGTAAATATCAAATAATCCGTCCACTTAAGCGAGTAGCCTGGATGGAGCTTTGCGGAATCCAGACGTTCATGACTCCGATCATCCCGTATTCTGCTACGCCTCATCCAGGCTACACTGCGGCATAAATCCACATCTGCTCAGTAGTACCAAGCATAAGAGCTACCTATTGATTACCGCCCTATGATGTTTCGGCCTGCTGTTAAACGGTTGCTCATGAACGCAACGTTGCGATCAGACGCTTCGGATTAAGCAGCAAATCCAGCGCATCAATAACGTTTGTGCAAACCACATCGGCATTGGCGATAGATTGGGCCGATCCCCCTTCGCGTTGTATCAGTGCTATGCCTACCGCGGCGGCTTTCAACATCTTCCGGTCGTTGCGACCGTTGCCTATGGCGACTACGGTCTCTACTCCGAGGTCGGTGACGAATTGCAGCTTGGTTTGGGCTTGGGACTCGACCGGGGCGATGGTCAGCTCAACGGGTAGACCGGCCAACTGGGCGTTCGCCAAGCCGAAAGTATCGGCGGTTATTACATGAATTTTGATCGCAGGCGCTAGGGCGGTAAGTATATCCGACACGCCGGGCAGGAGTTGGCCGTCCAATGCCAACGTGCCGTTGTAGTCGAAGACGAGGTGTAAAAGTTCAAGCTTGTTGAAACCGGGAATATCGATGGAAATCATGGAATACCTTGTGATGGATTAAGTTAAAAATAGCCGTTAGGACGAGTGAGATAGATACGTTCGAGGTTCCCAATCTGGAGATTGGGAACCAGAGCAAAATATAAACTGTTTCAATTTATAAACTCGGTATCTTAAAAACCATGCTTTCCATTCCCATAAGACACTCTTGATGGCTGAAATTGAATCCCACTTTTTCCAAAACTCGAATTGAAGCCACATTCTCTGGATGAGTAAAAGACATTAAATTCATTAAACCCGGTATCTGAAAGCGGAGCTGCACCCAAGCTAATGCCACTTCGGTAGCTAACCCTTTATTCCAATAACCGGGTAATAACCGATACCCTAACTCGAAACTTTGACATTCAGGAAAACACATTGGCCCGGCGTCTCCAATCGGTTTCATGGAATTGCGTTCAAGAATAATCCACTTTGCGTATCCATATTTTGACTGGTGTTCAAGGTAATGATCTATCCTCTCAATGGTTGATTCAAGTGTTGTATCCGGGCCATGAGGCGTGAACTTCATCACTACTGGATCGCCAAACCAGGAAAAGGCCTCTATTGCGTCTGCCTCGGAAAATGGCCTCATAACAGTCCGGGTTGTTTGAAGTTCAGTCAATTGCATTGCAATACCTAATTAATCATCGCTTCGCAAGCCGATGTTTCCTAATATGCTGATGTTTTTTGATTTAATATTGAAACTCGCTCAAGCTACGGCGCTTCAAGGCCCAGGTGGAATGCCGGCCTGACTTAACTCAGGCGGAATCACCGCTTTTTCGGAATGCGGCGTACCGGCCGGTACCCATTCATACGGCACCGGTTGGCCGCGATACAGCTGATTGTTGGCGGTCGCCCGGCCGGTCAGCTTATCCTTGCCGATACGGACATACGGGTTGACGTATTCCCAAACAATTTCGCCATCACGGGTCACCTGGAACAACCGGCCGCTCTGGCCTTCATCGATAAACGTATTACCGTTGGGCAAGCGGCGGGCGGCGCTGATATGGGTGCTGCGGAACGACCAAGCCGGGCCGCCGGAATCTTCGCCGGTGTACTGCCAAACAATCTCGTTCTTGACCGGATCGATTTCCAATACCCGTGAGCCGCCGGTTCTGGGCACCGCCGCCGTCGGGTAACCGGCCAGACCTTGATTGTCGAATACCAACAAGTTACCGGCACCGGGCAGGCCTTCGGGAATGATATGGGCGTCATGCTGGGCACTGATCTGATCGACCGGCCTCGGCACATTGCGCGGCTGCACTTGTTCTTCGCTGGCGGCTTTATAGTGCGGTCCCAGTCTCCAGGCGATCTTGCCGGTCTTCTTGTCGATGATCGCGATGAAATTGGCATTTCGGGCGTCGAACAGCAGATTTTCGGGATCGAAACGTTTGTCGCCCGCAGCAAACCAGCGATTGGGACCGACCACTTTCAGATTGTTGACATGCAGGTAATCGGCAATATCGGCATTGCGCACCAGCTTGAGTTCGGCCGGACTGAAACCGAATTCGTTCAAATGCTCGGACGCGATCCATTTCCACACCGCTTCTCCGGCCGGGTTGACTTCATAAACGACATCGTCCAACACCTGCGGCTGCTTAAAGCCTTTGACCGGATGCACGAGGTTAGCCAGCACGACGGTATTGCCGTTCGGCAGGCGCGCCCAATCGTGATGTTGCTGGGCGGCTCCGCCGGGCGCTTTGTCGCCGAACGACCAAACGGTTTTGCCGTCCCAATCCAGTTCGCCGACCGTTTTGGCAACCCGACGGCTAACTTGCCCCGGCACCAGGTCGGTACCTATACCTTCGGTCATTTCCAGGGTCACGAATACATGACCGAGCTTACCGCCGTTCACAGCCGGATCGATCAGCGTGCTATGGCTGGCGGCATCTTTCCACTCATGAACCGAATTGCCGTTCAGGTCGATCAGGTGAGCGATGTTGTCGCCGCCGGTGAACAGCACGAAGGAATTGAAGGCCTTGGCCGGATCGTAACGTGTCGTGCCGGTGGGGTAGATGCTGGGGGCTGCGCTTGCGGAGATGCTTAGCAGGACACCGACGGTACCCAGCATCGCTTGGGATAAAACCGGTGAAAACCGGGCTGTGCTACCGGGGCTGTTATGTGGCTTTTTAAAAGTAGTTGTCAGCGTCATGTATTGATTCCGTTAGTGATTGATAAAGCAAGCGCTCGCCACAACGACAAAGCAATTACCAAGCCAGCATAAGAAACGAGCACTGGATAAAGTCACGCGGACTTGGATCGAGCCATAGCCGGCGCCGATTGCCCGAAACTGTGCAAGCTTTCGCCGCCGCAAAAAACCGACACTTATCAGGTCGCGACCACACCGACTTGTTGAGCAATGCGCAGCCTATCAGCAACGAAGTGAACGTAATTCAACAATTGCTTTTTAACTGATGTTACGCACGGATGGTATTTCTCCCGTTTGCCGCGCCGAGCACCGGAGCTTTTATCGAGAACAGCCCGTTAGGGGCGCGGCAGGGATGCCGCGCGTCAGCAGAGGGGCAGGAGCCCCTTCTGCTGACCCTCGATAAAAGCGAGGAGCGCAGGAAGTAAGCGGCAACCGGGTCGCCTTTTCTTTGGTTACTTTCTTTTGGCGAAGCAAAAGAAAGTAACTCGCCTTCGGGTGCGACCACCCGATTCAATCAACTGTCGCGCTAGCGACTCCCTAATGTTAAAACGATCGAAATTCAACTAACTGCGTAACATCAGCTTTTAACTAAGCGTTAATTGATTCTGCTGTTATCGCAATATCATCTGCTGGAGAGCTGCCTTTAAATCAACACATTGCCCGCGGACTGTATCGAGCCGCTCAAACCCACCCGATCCCGCTAAAGTTCAATCGAAAATAATAGATGTTTTGAAACAATCATCTAAATCATTCTTTGTGTTCCTCACCAGCAATAGCAAGGGGCGATTAAATCCATGGCACGGAATCTGCTCACTTTCTAGCGCCATGCTGCCGTATATCGCCAGTTTGAGGGTCATGTTGCCGGACTTGCAGGGCACGCGATTGGATTCGCTTAAAGCTCCAAAACCGCAACCCCGCAAGTCCATTACTTAACTATTAAAAAGAAAAAATACTATGAAAAATACAATCCTGTTGGGTTCGCTGCTGTTAAGCACTTCACTCGTCATAGCCGCTGATCAGCCTGCATCTGTGACGCCTGTCGCTGCACCGGCACCCGCTCCGACAGCAGTGCCTATTCCTGCCGCTGATGCGAAACCCAAAGAACCGCTGAGCTTTTTTGTCACCAGCGTAGGGATAGGAAAAGGTGCAGAGCTTGGCGGCTTGGCCGGAGCCGATGCACATTGTCAAAAGCTGGCGGAAGCCGCAGGAAGCGTCAATAAGACCTGGCACGCCTATTTGAGTACGCAAGCCGCTGACGATCAGCCCGTAATCAATGCTCGCGACCGTATCGGCTCAGGCCCTTGGCACAATGCGAAAGGCGCCGAAGTAGCCAAAAACATCGCGCATTTACATGGCAACACGCTGGAGCTCGCAAGACTCGGTAATAATCTGAGCAGGACCACAGTGCTCACTGAGAAAAATGAAACGGTTAACGGTGCCGGGGACAAGCCCAACCAGCACGATATTCTTACCGGTTCTCAACCCGACGGCACCGCTTTTACCGATGCAGCCGACCATACCTGTAAAAATTACACCCGCAGTGCTGAAGACGGTTCGGCTCAAGTGGGGCATTTCGATCGTACCGGCGGGGGCAATACGTCCTGGAATTCAGCGCATGCCAGCAAGGGCTGCGGTCAGGAAAACCTGGTTAAAACCGGCGGAGCGGGTCTGTTCTATTGCTTTGCGATCAATTAATGTTCATCATTTGCCGACCGGCCCGGAATTAACCGATGCGCCGGAAACAACTGACGTTTTTATCAATAACCCAAGATTCAGATGCTCTTAACATTAAAGTTCGCCCTCATCGTAATAGCGCTATCGGTATTTTCAGCGTGTTCGCAGAAATCGGTCATACGCGACCAGAAGGACAATCTTGAATCGTCAGCCACGATTCAAGAACTGATGCTTTCGTTGATTGCTCCCGCCTCTGACGGGGTTTGGAACTCAGTCAGCAAGTCCGGCATAGGAGAAAAACAGCCGCATACGGACCAAGAATGGGCGGCGGCCAGGCAATACGCCACCACGCTGCTTGATGCGGCCATACGGTTGAGCGAAGGCGGTCGTCTCGTAGCGATAAAGGACTCGAAATTTGAAATCCCCGGCGTCAAAAAAAGTCCTGAAGCAATTCAGCAATTAATTGATGCGAAGCCGGAGATTTTTTTCAGGTATGCGCAGCAACTTCAGGCGACAGCCGAAGAAACGCTGGCAGCGATAGAGGCGAAGAATCCAGCGGCTTTGCGTGAAGTCGGAGGCCGCGTCGATGAAACCTGCGAACAGTGTCATACAACCTTTTGGTATCCCAATCAGCTTGAATCCAAGCAATGAGGATGAAATTTAATGGTGCATTTAATGTGCGAGGCAGCCATAAGAACCAGGAAACATAAGTTTTACCGCATCAAATTTAACCCGCTATTAGTCACTAACCAATAACAAGGAATTACTATGGAACGTCGCGATTTTATTCGCTTAAGTGTAGCAAGCGCAGGCGCTAGCCTAATCACGCCCACCCTGGCACTGGCTGCCGGTGATGAACAGGCAACGGCATCAAGGGATATTTATTATACAAAAGAAGCACCGGGGCGCTGGGCGGGAAAAGTAGCCACCCATTTACCCACGATTGAAATTACCAAAGCCGAAGACATTACCACCGTAAAAATTGTCACTCCCCACGAAATAAAAGGCTACGAACATTACATTGTTAAGCATGTCCTATTAGATAAGAACTATAAGTTTATCGATGAACATTTGTTTGACCCGACTAAGGACAGTGCGGCTGTTTCAACATTTACGCTTAAAAATTACAGCGGCGCGGTGTACGCGCTAAGTCTATGCAATAAGCACGATCTTTGGCTAAATAGCTCGGATGCGTAACGACTCTCAAATCGAGAGAATACGTAGGTTAGACAAGTAGCCTGGGGCGCCTGGAAAAAGGCATTACCTGACTTTGGGTGATTTCGTATTTGTACGGGTGGGTAAAAAATCCGGCCCACCCGCGGCATCCCGACGGCCATGATAACGACGCTTGGTGGTTTGGTGTTGCGAAGGTGCGTAAAAAAGAACAATTGCACCGGACTGATGCAATCCGGCGGCTAACCCATAAATCTTCTTCCAACGCCATTTGCAATCCCCGTTCTTCTTCATAAACCTCAAACCTTTGGCAATCATGGCTTGCAGGGAGACATTGACTGCACCTTGCGGCCTTCCTCGGCTAAAAAGCAGTTTGTGGCGTGGATTTTGCTGGCATTTAATCAAAGCGTTTTCTTAAGTAAAGAGCCCGAGCACATCGGAATTATCACCCAGCCTTTTCATCAAATTGTCACCGCTTTTACTTAAGATACCGTTGCACTAAGTTCACGTAGATTTGTATCGAGGTAAAGACAATGTCCAGCGAAATTACGTCACTCATCACCTTTGTTGAGTCCTATTTAACAGGGCTCTCAAGCATGTCGGGAGAACTGGCGACATTGATCCTGCTTATTGCATTTGTCGTCCTATCGGCTCTTGAGCTTAACTATCCCAAGCGCGGCTTATCCCTTAAACAGTCGCGTCAGTCTTATCGAACCAATGTCAGCCTGTTTGTTTTTAACAGTATCGTTATCTCGTTACTGTCGGCAACGCCCTTATTGATGGTGGCCGAGCGCTATTCAGACCGGGGACTGCTGAGTTACATCGCCAATCCTGCCTGGAAAGCCCTGCTGTCCTTTGTATTGCTCGATTTGATGCTCTATTGCTGGCACAGGCTCAGTCATAGCTTTGATGGCCTGTGGATGTTCCACAAAGTGCATCACAACGATCCTTACTTGAATGTCTCGACCGCATTCCGGCTGCACATTGTCGAGCTGTTAATCATCACCGCGCTGAAATCGGCTTATATTATCTTGCTCGGCGTAGACGCAACGATGGTGCTGACCAATGAAACCCTATTGACCTTGTTCATCATGTTTCATCACACCAATATTTCATTTCGCGGCGAGAAACGCTTGGGGCAGGTCATCATCGCGCCCTATTTGCACCGCGCGCACCATTCAACGGAACGTAACGAGCACGACACCAACTACGGCGCAGTCTTTTCGATATGGGATCGTCTTTTCGGCACGTTGGCGGAATTGGAACCGGCGGAAATCGGCATTAAAAACAGCTCGCCGCAAACCGTTTTAGGCCTTGTCAAGTTTGGGTTTACTCCGGAGCATCCCGTTCCTGTCTACGAGCTGGACTTGAACCTTAAATCGATGATCGCCGAAGCGGCCTATTACAAAGCGGAAAAACGTGAATTTAAGCCTGGGAATGAACTGCGCGACTGGCTGGACGCCAAGAGGGAAATTATCAGGATGGTTTATGGCGATAAGGCCGTCAGAAAGCAATCAAACCCATTTGACCGTCCCTCAATGCAGGGGCCTTATACGCTTTGCTGACCATGACGGCATGGGCATTTGCGGGGATTCCTCGCCCCCGCTCACTCCCGGTGCCAGATCAACTCGCCGTTCTTGTAAACCGACCTGACCCGATGCAAGGGAATGGTATGCACCTGTCCCTCATGATCGATCAGTTCGAAAACGCCGGGGCCGTCCTTTGGAAATGCGATTTCGCGAAACGGCACGCAGATGATTTCGTGCTCAACCCGGTCGTAATAGCCGATGACGAACTCGCCGCTGCCGAATTCCGGGTCCCAGCGGATGCGATGGAGAAGGTCTTGAATGGGGATCATGATCGCGTTACCCGCTTGCAAGAATCTTGACAAAACCGGTTCCGTCGGCGGCAGGGACGATGTCTATCCGCGCCAGTCCGAAACGCTCAACCACCCAGGCGTTGGTGACGAGGTGCGGACTGATACGCTCGATGCCGAACACGGATTCTCCCCGGCATAAGGCGGCAGGTAAAATCAACTGATCGGCGAGATGCTGTTCGAGGGCCGCGCCTGATCGATAGTGCTGTAGGAGCGCAAAACAGGCTTCCTCGGCGACTTGCTCGGCGGGCTTGCCGCGCTTCCCTTGGGCGCCGAAACCGGCCAAGCTGTTTTCGTAATGCGCCGTCAAATACAAACCGGCTCCGGGGCAGGCTGCTTCCAAAACAACCACCTCGATTTCCGCCGCTATCCCGGCCTGCTCCAGAAGATCGCGTGCGTGGGCAGCCATCCGCTCGCAAATATGGGCGGGCAGGTTGGCGGCCAGGGCGCGACCCGTAACCGCTCGTAGCGGGCCGCGATGTTCCAGGCGCAAGGGGAGCAATTCTCCTGATCCCGCAATCCGCAGCCTCACCTCTCCCCGCCCCACCGGATACCAGCCGGATCGCACCAGGGAAAGCTCGGCGCGCACGCCCATGCGGGCGAGCGTGGGCAGCCAGACATCATGCACGTAATCGTAGGAAGGGCTCATGTCGACATGCGTGCCTCCGCGTAACATAACGGTGGATACGCCCGTAGCCAACGCCAGCGGCGGCAGCAGGGTTTGCAGCACCAGCATGACCGCACCGGCGCTGCCGCCTTCCCGCGCCTGGGCCACGTCCAGAGAATAATCGCCGGCCCGAACCGGCTTGCGGGGGATGAATTGCAGCGTTTGCGAGCCGAGTTCCGCGCCCTTCACTTCGGCGTCGCAGAGCATCGCCGCCGCCCGCACCGAAGTCAGATGCTGCGCCGCCAGCCCCGGCTTTTTCCTGTTCGCGCGGAGCTTCTCGATGCGCACCGGACGCCCGGTGATGGCGGACAGACTCAACGCGCTGCGCAGGATTTGCCCGCCGCCTTCTCCGTGGGAACCGTCGATGATGAGCTTATCTGTCATCTGTTAAATCTCCCCAAAACAGTCGGATTGGGCAACAGCTTTTCGTTGCCCAACATTTCGACATACGGTGTGAGAAAATCCGCCGCCATATCGAAACATCGCGATGTTGAGCATAAAAAGCATGCCCAATCCACGACTTTGCGATTAAAAAAAGGAGGCATCCTTAGCCGTTGAGTATCAAATGAACATAAACGCTGACGATATAACCCAACAAGATAGCGGGCATCCACTTTAGGTGCCCCATGAACGTATAAAGACCTTTCCCTTGCCCCATTAAAGCAACGCCGGCAGCCGACCCGACCGACAGCAGCGAACCGCCGACACCGGTGGTCAAGGTAATCAACTGCCATTGGGCGGTATTCATTTCAGGGTGCATGCTCAGAACTGAAAACATAACCGGTATGTTATCGATAACGGCAGACAGGATGCCTAAGGTAATATTGGCCTGGGTTGGCCCCATGTCGATGTAGAGCATATGCGACATCAGGTCGAGATAGCCGATGAATTGCAGCCCGCCGACGGCGAATACCACGCCGAAAAAAAACAGCAAGGTGTCCCACTCCGAATCGCGGACGCAATTGAAAATATCGTAATGGCCTTCAAATGCGTCCGATATTGAAAAGTGGTAACTCAACATCATTAAGAACGACAGCCCGAGCATCATGGTCATAAAGGGCGGGATAAATAAATAATGTTCCCAGAGAATCGCAAAAACAATGGTCAGGATAAATAAAGCGGTGATGCGTTTGGCGCCCGCTTTAAGCCGGACATCTTCTTCTTGTCTTTTGACGGGAGGCAGACTGTTAGGTACAAAAAACTGCATGCAGAGCGCCGGTATGGCGAAATTTAACAAAGCCGGTATAAACAGCCGGAAAAATTCGATGAATGGGACGTGGCCCGATTGCCAGACCATCAACGTGGTAATGTCGCCAAAGGAACTGAATGCCCCACCGGCATTGGCCGCCACGACAATATTGATAAAACTGAGATTGACAAAACTTTTGGCATTTTTATCGGCGAATGCCACCACCACCGCACCGACCAATAAGGCCGTGGTCATGTTGTTGGCAAAAGAGGACAGAAAAAAGGCGATGACGCCGGTAATCCAGAACAGTTGCCGATAACTGAACTGTTTGCTGCTTAACCAGCTACGCAATACTTCAAAGACATTCCTTTCCGTCATCGCATTGGTGTAGGTCATCGATACCAGCAAAAACAACAACAGTTCCGCATAATTCATTAAATCATGCATCAGCCGACCTCTGATGTCTTCCCGGCCGTAGCCGTTTTGTATCGCCAGGTAAGCGGCCAATATCCAGATAAACCCCGATGCCATAATGACCGGCTTGGATTTTCTTAAACCGGTAAACTCTTCGGTCATGACGAAACCGTAAGAAACAACAAACATCGCCAAACAAATCAGGCCGATTATCGAGCCGGTCTGTCCCAGCGTCGGGGCCAACTCAGATGCTTGGGCGGGGAATGTGACAAAAAATAATAAAATAATGGACAGTCGATACATTGATTTAATAAAAATTAAGTTAGAAAAAGCTAAAACCAAAGCAGCAGACAGAAAACGCCGATCACATAAGCGACGATTAATTTCCATTTACATTCACAATACAAGAATTAAAGTGGATCCCATTGTCTTGCCTAGATAGCAATTGCCGTCTGCACAGGCTCCGGCAGTTTTTCAGGCGTGTATTTGGGGCGGGTAAACTGTCGCCCCATGAATATATCATTGCTGACCACCGATATATCCTCCAGCCAGCGGGAAGATAACTGGCAAGCTTCCGAATAGGGCGGCTCTGTGCAAAGTTCTATCGCCCCGTCAGCCAGTACATTGAAGTGCAATCCGGGTAATGGCCGTACACGCATGTTCGGCAACTGCGCGGAGTAATCCATAATGCTCGGCTCATTGAAGTTGAGCAGATCGAGCAACAGCTTGGGTACCTGATAAAGCGGCAGACTGCCGAACTTAACCGGCCCGCGTTTACCGTCGATAATAAGCATCGGCGTACTGACATAGTCTTTGAACATGGTTGGCGAAAAGTCGCTACGATTAGCCGCCAGCACGCCTGATTCGACATAGCCTGCAAAGTTCTCGCCCAGAAAGGGCAGGTGGTCGCCGAACACCACGATAATGCTTTCCGGGTCTCGTTTGCGCACTTCATTGATAAAGACCATCAATTCCTTCGACTTATAATAAACCGTGTTGGCATAGGCCGACACTTCCTCGACTTCGGACGATGAGCTGATTTTATTGGGTCGGCTTTCGCTTAACGGATAATTCCAATGTCCGAAATAGGTCACAATGTAATCCAGCATTGGTTGCTCCGCATCCATCGACCCGGATATTTTCTCCAGCACTTGACGGTATAAAGTGCTGTCAGACATAAATTCCTGATTCATGTCATCCTGGACAAAATCCTCCAGCGACCAGTAGGTTTGAAAGCCCATGCGTTTATAAGCATTAACACGGTTCCAGAACACCGGCACATTCGGGTGCGAGGCAATAGTGCGATAGCCTTTATCGGCAAGAAGGTGCGGCAAACAAGGCGCATCGTTAAGTAACTGATGTTCGAATTTGACCGCGTCCTTGACCACCGGAAACCCGCATAACACCTCAAACTCGGAATTGGCGGTAAAGCCGCCGAACACCGGAGCCAGCGCATGAGAGTATCCGGCGTCTTTCCATAGCTTGAGGAACTCGGGAGAAAGCGGGGAAGGTTTAAACTTTGCTTTCTTCAGCGCATTGGGGTCCCAGAAAGACTCCAGTAACACGATATGGATGTTGCGTGGTGTAAATGTTTTAGCGACAGCCTCCTCGTTAAACACGACCGCCAGAGATGGCGGACGTGTAGCGACAGATAGCGAATCCGCGCGACTGGTGGCCAGCAATTTATCGGCAGCTTCTTGAGCCATATCGGCGTCAGGAATCACCTCGGCAGCGCCAAAATGACGAGCGCTTTCCAATAGCGTGTACAGCGTTGCGCCACGCCATACATAATTGGAACGCTGATCCCATACCGAGTTTCCGAAGTAACCATCCATTGGTTCCAGTAGGGTAGCGGGTTTGTAAACTACAGTAATGCTAAGCAAAATGACAAACAGACTGGCCAAGTAAGCGCTCCAATGGCGCATGCTGAAATTGAATAACAATAGACTGGCAATGGCGGCCAGCGGTATGGCGGCGGCAAAGAACTGCCAGCCATCCAGTATTAACAGCAGCGATTGCAGGGCAAACACATCATCCGGCATAATCGGCCCGCCGAAAAACGATATTTTTACCGCGTTACCGATATACAGCAATCCCATCAGCAGCGCATGAATCACCAAAAAAATCCATACTCGCCTCGATAAGGCATAAAGCACGTAAGCGACAACCAGTTGCAGCAGGTAATCGTAAGGCACCGATGCAGGCAATATTTGCACATCGAATTTGAAGGTGCTGATCAGGTAATACAACGCATAAAACAGCGTTGTGGAAAGCAGCGGCAGTAATTTCAGTAGCATTAAACTAGGTGTGGATCTGTTTGAGTGATTAAGATGATGGCGGAATTGCCTATTTTAGAACAAGATTGGCCTCAGCCAGCACTTTACGATGTCCAATGAGAACTCCAAGCAAGCCTGTTATTTTGCTTCAACAACAATAACTGCATTACCTCTCTCATCGGTACGGCTCAGCGAACCACGGATCGTACCCTTTTTGCGATGGACGGTAATCTTACAATAGGCAAGCGTAATGGGTGCCGAGTTGGTGAATGTATCGACTACAACACTTACCACCTCTTTCGGCTGAAGTGCATTAAATGATGTTGTGGCTAAGGGGGTGCCATCCGCTCTAATGATTGAAATGGTTCCGTTGCGGGGTGCATGGAATACGTTCACGACATTACAACGAAGGGCGCTTAAAGGAGCCCCAGGATTCGCTGTGGCGATCTCCACCATCGGTGTAAACAGAACATCATTAGCCGAAACAGGCGTCGCAAGGAATATAAATGCGGCAAAGATGCCCAAAAGCACAAGTTTCTTCGTCTTCATAATTAACCCCTCTCTACTTACAATAAAACGATAAATTGTGTTGCCCGCTACTCTGCGTTGCTGGTTCCAGCGCGGTTCAGGTCGGCAAGCTTTTCAAGCTCCTCTTTTTGAGCCAAATCCACCCCGACGCTGACTATAAAACTGGTAACGGCTTCAATATCCATACTCGATTTTACGACCTTTGAGCGATGCACAATAATGGTAAATCCGGAAGTTGGGTTTGGCGAAGTCGGCACATAGACAACCAGCATTTCGCCCACCTTATTGGTGACATAACCCGGCACCCATAAGCCTTCCTTGGGGTATTCAATAAAAACAATTTCTTTAGCGACGCTTTTTTCCCGGCTGCCGAGCAGATTGACCAGTTTTTTACTGACCCTGTAAATCGTCCTGATCATTGGAATCCGGTTAATCAATAATTCCAACTGATGCAGCATCCACATTTTTTCGGATACGGTGACCCTATAACCGGTGTAAGCAATGGCAATAAAAGAAAGCGTGAATGCCAGGACGGTTATAAAGATATTGTTGGAGTAGCCGTAAACATAAATAAAAAAATCCCTTAGTATGGTCTCCAAAAACACCAGGACTTGCATGACGATAACGACCGGAATGAGCGCTAAAATACCGACGATAAAATATTTCAGACTCGATTTAATAAAACTAAGCATGTTTGACTCCTGGGTCTTTTTCAACAAAGCTAAGAAAGCTTTCATCGATGGTTTCGGGATTAATAACTTGAGCTAATAATAAACTTAACTTGCATTTTTTATACGATTTTTCAATTGCAAAAAAGGCACACCGACAATACTTCTGAAGTTCAAATGGCATGGAGGGCTGAAAATCATACTTGATTGACAATACATTTTTGATTTACGTCGGCTCTTCCAAAGTAGCCACCAATAGCCCCGATGCCATCATCACATCAAGTTCGGCTTCGATTTCACCCACGACCAGTTCTAAATGATTCAGTTTGATTTCAGTTCTTGAGCGCGAAGAATCCAACAGTTCCAAAAGACCTGTTTGTCCTAAACGATAGGCGTCTTCGGCCATTTGTTTCAACGTAGGCAGAGGTTCGAGAACGCTATGCTCAAACTTGAAAAGCGTTTTACGACGACTGACTAATACATCTACAGCGCGCTCCAATTCCTGTTTCGTTGCGGCCAAGAGTAATTGGTGTTTCAGCACAGATGCATGTTTTTCGGCCGACGCCCGAGCCATGCCACCCTGACCTCGATCAAATATCGGCAAATCCACGGAAACGCCTGCGAACGTGGTATTGCCATAAGGTTGATCGGTAAAAGCCGTGCCAAGCAATAACGAAGGCACGGGCCAACGTTCACGGCGCGCACGCTCAAGTCCTGAATCAGCGGCAATGGTTTCCCGGCGTGCGCTTACAAGCTCAGGATTATTTTGTTCGGCCTGCATCCATAGGGCATTTAAATCAGCCGATACACCAATAGCTGCCAATATCCCCTTGGCTTGCGGCTTCCAGTTCGGAAATCCCAACAGCACACCCAGTTCGCCAACAACACCTGCATTATCAGTATGCGCACTTTCCAGCCTGGCTTTTAAACTCTGAGTCTCCTGGTTTATACGCATGACATCGTATCGGCTGGCGGTTCCGGCGTTTTCTTTACCGATAATAAGGGTTTGAAGTCGTTCCAGTTCCCGATTAGCATCTTCCATAACCGCCACACGGCACTGTCCTGCCAATAATTGAGCGAATAATCGCCAGGTTTCGCGGATCAGCCGGTTGTATTGAGTTTCGACATCGGCTTCGGCCACTTCGACCCTGCGTTCGGCAGTTTCCTTGCGCGCACCGCGTTGACCGGTCAGCAACAGTGGCACTTCCACCGTGATATTTTGTTGCGAAGGCCCATCGAATTGGGTATTTCTGCGGCCGCCGGCCTGATCGTAACGACCGTAGCTAACCTTGGGATTGGGCAGCACGTCTGCTGCCACAACTTCCGCTTGTGCCGCCTCGATTTGAGTACGGGTAACCGCGTAACGAGGACTTTTTTCCCGGACAATCAGCAATAGCTCACGAATGGTCACTTCCTTGGGCAATGCTTGGTTTTTCGTCTGCTCTTCCGAGACAGCGGGCGGACTGCTCAACAGCAGCAACATAAGTAGTGCGCTTTTTTTTACGCTCGCACGGTTTATATCAATTTTCAAATCAGGCTTGTTCATTCTTGCGTTTCCAATAATTCATCGGCCTCTTCAGGCGTTAACATCTGTTTCGAGGCCACCAGGGTGTAGATAACCGGCAATATGAACATGGCCACCAAAAAGGTGGTCAACATGCCGCCGACGATCACCACCGCGAACGGGCGCTGCGTTTCACTGCCGATGCCGGTGGATAGCGCCATCGGCAACAGGCCCAGCAACGCCAGCAATGAGGCCATCAATACCGGGCGCAAACGCAGTGCCGCGCCTTCCTTGATCGCGACCAACAACTCAAAACCGCTACGGCGCATGTCTTCCGTTGCGCTAAGCACCAACAAGCCCATTAAACAGACTTGACCCAGCAGGGCGATAAAGCCGATAGCGGCGCTGACCGACAGCGGGATGCCGGTCAGTAATAATGCGAACACGCCGCCGGTCATCGCAAACGGCGTCGCGATCAATATCGCCGCCGCGCTACGCGCCGATTGCAGTGCGCTATACAGCAAGCCCAGAACGATCAGCACCGCGATAGGTATGACCACGCCAAGCCGGGCCATCGCGCGTTGCTGGTTTTCGAATTCCCCGCCCCAGAGCAGGAAATGGCCTTCGGGCACGGTGACTTTTTCGTTTACTAACGCCATCGCTTCATGCACTACCGAGCCCAAATCGCGGCCGTCGACGTTGAATTTAAGCGCCATATAGCGGCTGTTGGCTTCGCGTTCGATCGAGGTGCGTCCCTGGGCAATATCGATAACGGCCAGGTCGCGCAAAGGGATATAGGCGGCCAGAGGGCTGACCACATTCAGATTACCGACTTTTTCGATGTCGCCGCGCTCGGTTGCCGGGAGTATCAAGCGAATCGGCACGGGCCGCTCGGCCTGCCACAATTCCGAGACAACCCGTCCCGCCATGCCGATTTCAATGGTGTCCTGCACGCTATCGACATCGAGACCGTTACGGGCAAGGGCGGCGCGATCCAGTTTGATCTGTAGCTGCGGCACCCGCGATTCGCGGTAAAGATCCAGGTCAATGATGCCGGGAACATCGGCCAGCGCCGATTTGACCTCTTCCAGCGTATCGCGCATTTTGTCAAGATCGGGACCGTAAATTTTCAGCACCACTTTACCGCGCACGCCGCTGACCGCTTCCTCGACGTTGTCTTTAATTGGTTGCGAAAAATTGAATCGTACGCCGGGTATTTCCTCCAGCGAGGTGCGCATCGCATCCACCAGCTTTTCCTTGTCCCAGCCATCGCGCCATTGCTCGTGAGGTTTGAGATGGGCGAAGGTTTCGCTCATGTTCACGCCTTCGTTGTCCGTGCCGTCCTCGGAACGTCCTTGCTGGCTCAAAACACCGAGCACTTCCGGGTATTGCAGCAGGCGGCGGCGCATATCCAATAAAATGTCCTGGCCTTTATCCAGCGAAACGCTCGACGGCATCTCGACGAAAACATGAATGTCGCCTTCATCGAGTTCCGGTAAAAATTCGGTGCCCAATTGGCTGCCCGAGATTGCTCCGGTCAGCAGCAAGCCCCCCGCTGCCGTCAGAACCACCGTCCGTTGACGGAGCGCATAATCCAGCAGCCGTGAATAGCCCTGCCGCAGCCGCTCCAAAAATTGAGGCTCGGTAATCAAGGCATGTTTAGGCTGGATAAAGGTCGCGCACAGCGCGGGAACCAGAAACAACGCAAATACCAAACCGCCGGATAAGGCAAAGCTGTAAGTCATCGCCAGCGGGCGAAATATCCGCCCCTCGACCCGCTCCAGGGTAAACACCGGGATTAACGCGGCAATGATGATTAACATGGCGAAAAAAGCCGGCTTGGCGACATCGAAAGCGGCATCGGCAATCAGGTGCAGCATTTCCCTTCGCGTTTGCGGCTTGCGATGCGAAGCCTGATGAATGACGTTTTCCATCAACACCACCGCGCCGTCCAGGATAATCCCGAAATCGATCGCCCCCATGGAGATCAGATTGGCGGGCATCCCCAACTGATAAAGCCCCAGGAATGCGACCAACAGCGACAAGGGAATCACGGTGGCGACAATCAGCGAGCCGCGAATGCTGCGCAAAAACAGCCAAACCACGCCCACTACCAGGAAAAAGCCGTGCAGCAGGTTGTCGAAAACCGTATGCAAGGTGCTGCTCACCAGCTCGGCCCGGTCGAGAAACGGCACGATGCGCATGCCGGCCGGCAGGATGCGCGCGTTCAATTCCTCCACTTTGCCATGCAAGGCATCGAGCACCCGCGACGGATTCTGCCCGCGACGCAGCAGCACAATGCCTTCAACCACTTCTTTATGCCCGTCCAGCCCCACCGTCCCCCGGCGCGGCGTGTAGGCTTGGACCAAGCGGGCGACATCGCCGACGGTGACCGGCGTTCCTTCCCGGTTTTTCAGCACGATTTTCTTGATGTCCTCGGCTGAGAGCAAATTACCCACGCCGCGCACCACCATCTCCTGGTCGCCGTAGCTGAGAAAGCCCGCGCCGACATTGCGGTTGGATTTTTCAATAGCCACGCCCACTTCTTCCAGCGTCAAACCCAGCGATTCGATGCGCGTCGGGTCGATTTCGATATGGATTTCCTTGTAATAACCGCCGAAAGTCAACACATCGGCGACACCGGGTATCTGGCGCAAGGTGCGCGACACGTTCCATTCCATCTCGGAACGCAGTTCGTACAGGGAATGACGGTCGCTGGTCAGGGTGAATTTGTAAATTTCACCCAGCGGGGTGTAATCGGGAGCCAGCACCGGCGTCACTGTTTCCGGCAATTCCGCGCCGGAAATACGCTGGGAGATTTCCGTCCGGGAATGAAAACTGTCGATATGATCTTCAAAAGTGATGGTGATCAAGGACAAGCCGAACAGGCTCTGGCTGCGCATTTGAATCATGTCCGGCGTACCGTTCAGCACCCGCTCCAACGGCACCGTCACTTGCCGCTCGACTTCCTCCGGCGCATAACCGGGCATCAGGCTGATCACGGTGACTTGGGTATTGGTGACGTCCGGATAAGCTTCAATAGGCGTTTCCAAAAAAGCGTGTATGCCGAAAATAGTAATCACCACTACCGTGCTGATAACGGCAAGGCGTCTGTGGACGCAGTGTTCAATCAAGTTTCGCAACATGGCGCCGTCTCCTACAGCAACATCGCGGCAGCGGAATCGAGCAGCAAAGCGCCCGAGACAACCACCCGATCACCTTCGGCAAGCCCCTCAAGCACCGGCACCTGACCCTCTCGCGCCTGTCCGATAATTACGTTGCGGGGTTCGAACTGTCCTTCCGCCGTTTCCAGATAAACCACGGTTTGTTTTTTGTCCTTGATCAGCACCGCCGTGGTCGGCAACACGATCCGGTTCGGGCCTGCCGCTTCTATCGAAGCCCTGGCAAACATGCCGGGTTTGAGGATCAAATGCGTGTCGTCAAGCTCGATATAAACCGCGCCACGGCGCAGGTCGGTTTGCATGGCCGCGCTGACAGCGGCAACGCGACCTGAGACCGGCGCAGGAAAGGCGCTGATTTGTATTGAAGCCTTGGCGCCCTTTTCGATCAGCGCCAAATCATTGTCGAACACATCTGCCACGATCCACAACGCTCCGGGTTCACCCAGTTCGAACAACACCGCGCCCGCTTCCACAGCCGCGCCTATCGAGGCATTGGAGCGCAACACCACGCCGTCAATCGGCGCGCGCAGCACGATAGACTGATCCACGCCTTCGCCCAACAAGCGCACCGCTTGCACACTGCGCTGATAATCCGCGCGCGCCTGCCGCAGCTGGATATCCGCTTCGGCGCGCTCTATTTCCAGGCCGACGCCGCTCTTTTGCATGACAGCCTGGCGTTTGGCACGGTCTTCCGCGCGTTGCAGCTCGGCTTTCGCGCGAGTAATATCCGCGCGCATTTGCGCGGCCTCGGAGCTTTCCAGCGTTGCCAACGCCGTACCGGCCTTAACGCGGTCTCCGACTTGCACATTAATTTTGCCGAGGCGTCCGGCAACGACAGCCCCCGCCGTCGACAGCGCCTTGGCGCGAAACTCCACCCGGGCCGGCGCTTGCACCGTTGCGGCGAAGCTTTGCGGGCTAACCTCCGCCACCGTAATGTAAGAACGCGACTCCGGTGGAATCGAAACGGCTTTTTGTGAACCGGCGGCTGTGGTTTGCGGCGGTTTAACGCTTTCCGCCGATGACTGTTTGCGGTCGGCTACTCCAGTCGTTGGTTCTGTACAGGCGTTGAGCAATAAAAACGGAATGAAAAATAACGAATAATTACGCATGGGGATGGTATTTCTATGATAAAAATTGGAAATAGGGCAACAGCAAATCTTCCATGCTGTAAAGCCCATTGTTTTTGTTCAGAATATGTTTTGCGGCGAACAGTGCACCGTTGCCGAACGCTTCCCGCGCGATGGATTCATGTTTCAGGCGCACCGTCTGGTGCGGAAAGCCGAACAGTATTTCGTGAACGCCGATAATTCCCCCCGCCCTGATTGTTTTTATGGCGTCTTCCGGCACATCCAGGCAATGGGCGATTTTTTTCGCCGTTCCTGACGTTTCGGGTTTGTTTTTAAAATGCTCCTCTATCACTTCAATGTCGGTGTAAGGGGCGATATTTTTTAGAATTTTTGCCGCAATCATCAAAAAATTGATCCCAACCGTGATGTTCGGCGACCATAAAATTTTTGTATTGTTCGATAATTGCTCAAGGTATTGAATTTCTTCAGGTGAATAGCTGGAAATCGCGCTGACAATCGCTATGCCGCGGTTCCCGGCTTCATCGCCATAATATTCAATGCCGTGTTGCGAAGAAAAATCAATGATCGCATCGACAGGAAAGCGGTTGAGCAAATCAGCGGCGGTAAATTCATTTTTTGAATAAATAAGGCCCGGCTCGTCGGACAAAACGCCGAGATATTCAGCGACAGAGCGGTGTTCAAGATGATTTGTCTTACGAATCACCCATTGCAGATTCACTTCTTTATTTTCAAGTAAAATCGACGCAACCGCTTTACCGGTTTTGCCGAATCCTATTAAACCTACTTTCATGCTTATTCCTTCCGATAACATTGAAATTTTTGACTGTCTGCCTCGCAGGCAAGGTTTCATGACGCTCAAGACCGCGCTGCTCGTTGCAATGTCCATAAGACAGTCAATAACCATGCCAAATTCTCGCGATATGGCCATTGCCGTTGCTTAATAGATCTCAACGCCATGTTTTAATTGCACAAAATAGTTTAAAAAAGAATACTTGAACGGCAAGCTTGTGTTGTTTTTAATCAATTAGCCAAAAAGGTTGTGTTGCTATAAACTACAGGTCTGTAGCAAATCGGAACATATTACTTTTATGCGCATTTCTACCAAGCTCACCCTAGCCTTAACGTCTATTGGCCTGCTGATATTTATCAGCTATGGGCTTTATCATCTCTCGATTGAGCAAAGGGATTTAAGCCGGGTTATCAGTCTGCAAACAAAACTACTCGGCAAAGGTCTGCAAATCGCTGTTGAAAATGCCATGCGAGACAAACAGTTGGCCGATATTACAGAGTTGCTGAATGGGCTTGAGCAAATTGAGCCCGAGTTGAAAGTCAGGGTTTATGATGAAAACGGCAAGGCTTTCCCTGATGCTATCGGCAATTCTTACCCAAGCGATTTTCAGGAAAGGCTGCATGCCGCTTTAAAAGATGATGAAGACGATCAGTTTTTTTATCCTGAGGAAAACCCCGAATACATTACCCTGCTTCTGCCTTTACAAAACACAAAGGGGGAAAGGCTTGGCGTTCTGGTGTTTGTGCGCGCCCTGTATGAAATGCGCCGCGATCTTGATGTGACCCGGCGTAATCTGGCGATTTCCACCCTTGCTTTCGTTGTGATTGCCGCACCGCTTTGTACGCTTATCTGTCTGATTTATATCGGCTGGCCTTTGCAACGGCTCACCGATGGCATGAAACAAATACGGGACGGGAATTTCGCCCCGTTACCCCTTATACCCAAAGGGCATAAGTTTCGTTTGAGCAGACAAGCCGCTCAACTCAGCTTTATCAAACACCAGGATGAAATCGGCGTACTGCTGAAGACCTTCAACACCATGGCGGCGGAATTGGCTACCGCCCGGCAAAACCTTAAAGAGGAAGCGCAATCGCGCCGCCATGTCCAGGCCGCGCTTCAGGAAGCGGACAAACTGATTACCATCGGCCAGTTGTCGGCGGGACTGGCGCATGAAATCGGCTCGCCGTTACAGGTACTGAAAGGCAGGGCCGAGTATCTCATGTTGTGCGCGAGTCAACCCGAAGAAATCATCCGCCACGCACGGATACTGGCCTCGCAAACCGAGCGCATTACCCGTATCGTTCAACAACTGCTGAAATTCACCCAGCGGCGCCCGCCTCGTTTCACCCGCATTGATCTTCGCGAGCCCGTGAACGCCGTGCTTAATCTATTGGAATACGAAGCGCATAAAAAGCAGGTCGAACTGAGCTATGAAGCCGCAACAGACCTGCCGCCGATCCTTGCGGATAGCGACGGCATCCAGCAAATTGTCTTAAACCTAGTCACCAATGCCTTAGCCGCAACCAGCGCGGGCGGCCGGATTGTCGTTGCCGTCGAACCCTATCCCGCCCGTAGCGAAACTGTCGAAGCGATACAGCTCACTGTCCGGGATGACGGCTGCGGCATGTCCGAAGAAACACTGAAACACCTGTTCGACCCGTTTTTTACCACCCGCCAAGAACAAGGCGGCGTCGGGCTTGGACTCGCCGCCGCCCGAAGTATTGTTACCGCGCACCGCGGCAGTATTAAAGCCGAAAGCGCGCCTGGGCAAGGCAGCACCTTTACCATCATTTTGCCCATGGAGAATTCCGATCATGACTTTGACCAATCAAGCAATGCAAAAAAATAAACAGCTATTGGTCATTGATGACGATGCCGGCGTTGTCGAATACTTGACCGAAATGCTCACCGTCAGCGGTTATGGCGCAAGCGGCGAAACCGATCCGCAACACGCGTTGCAGCGCCTGGAAACCGAGCATTTCGACCTGGTGATCAGCGATGTGGAAATGCCCGGCATGCGCGGCCTGGATTTGATGTCGGCCATTCATGAACGCAAGCCGGGGCAGTTGATTCTGTTGATCACCGCTTTCGGCAGCATTGATCTGGGGGTGCGCAGTTTACAAGCGGGGGCTTGCGGTTTTGTCACCAAGCCGTTTTCTTTAATCGATTTGACAGCCGCCATTGAGCGCGCCTTTAGAGATCGGCAAATGCGTAGAGAGATTGTGCGTGTCGCCACGGCGGATGAAAATTTCACGACCCGAGAGTTGGTTGCGGAAAGTCCGAAGATGCAAAAAATCCTGCAACTTGCCGACCGGACGGCCCGGATCGATTCGCCGGTACTGCTGACCGGCGAAAGCGGCGTCGGCAAGGGCGCTTTGGCGCGCTTTATTCACGAGCATAGCCCGCGCGCCAAGGGGCCTTTTCTGCAAATCAACTGCGCCGCATTGCCTTTTACACTGGTGGAAAGCGAATTGTTCGGGGTGCGTAAAGGCGCCTACACCGATGCGCGTGAACATCGCCCGGGACTTTTTGTTGAAGCCGAGGGCGGCACCCTGTTTTTGGACGAAATCGCGGAAATGCCGTTGGCGATCCAGCCCAAACTGCTGCAAGCGTTGGAGACAGGCAAGGTCAGGCCCGTAGGAGCCGCCGGCGAAATCGCCACCGATGTCCGCATTATCGCCGCCACCAACCAATCCATCGAAAAAGCCTTGCAAAACGGCTTGATACGCCCGGATCTTTACTATCGTCTCAATGTCATTCGTTTTGACATTCCGCCTTTAAGAGAGCGCCTGCCCGATCTGGAACATTTGGTCGATCATTTATTGCAAAATGCCCAAACAAAACTGCAACGGCAAATCCACGGCATTTCCGCCGAAGCGATGAGATGGATTCGCGCCTACTCCTGGCCGGGAAATGTGCGCGAATTGGCTAATATGCTGGAGCGGGCGGTTGCCTTGGCCGAACATGACACGATCCTGCTGGAAGATTTGGCCCAGGCCACCCAGATACCCGTTGAGGACAACTTTCTAGGAAAAGCCGCATCCCAATCGATGACCTTGGCGGAATTGGAGGTCGCCTATATCCGCCGCATTTTGGAAATAACCCAGGGCAACAAGGCGCAAGCCGCTAAAATTTTGGGCATTGACCGAGGCAGGTTGTATCGGAAGCTGGAAGATTAACGTTTTAAAATGCCCTTAGCCATTCAGCCACAGATTGACACGGATGTACGGATGTACGGATGTACGGATGTACGGAGAATTGTCACTGTTGAAGAAAATAACGGATTTTAGCGCCGGGTTGCGCGTAAATAAAAATGCTACAGCAAAAGCCGCATAGATTAATTATGCGGTAATCGCTCTTTTAGGTATTTTGCGGTCAGATAGCCCAAAATCGCCCCCCATGTCATCATAAAAATTCCGTGTAATATTATTTCCAAATTAAACCTATAGGGGTGTGCATAGTAATCATAGATGTAGTCTGTTGCTACAATACAAGCCGTTATATATACGGCTGTTTTAAACTTAAGTGCATGCGCATAAAAAAAACTAACGCCCAGTAAAATAAATCCTATCAAAAACCTTACACCGGCATGGATTGACCAATGAAGATCGAGTAGTGGGGTTTTTAACATCGCTATATTCAAAAAATAGAGCAAAACGATACCGACAATAAAAGAAAAAACGAGTTTTTTCATAACATCACCTCTATACATGCAATCATGCATGTCCATTGGAACTAACTGCTTTAAAATAAGAGGACCTCGAAATACCCCTTATTCATTCCTTGCTATTCCCGGCCGCTGCTTTGGGCAGAAACAAGCGAATAAAAAACTTTTCTATTTCAACCAGTATAAACACACTGGAGGCGACGGCGACAATCATTTGCCAGGTATGCGCGTCTATATCAACCGTGCCGAACAACACTTGCATGGGCGGCCAATAGGTGAAAGCGAATTGGAATACAAGCAGCATCAGGACAGCCAGCCACATCAACCAGTTACCGAACAGGCCATGCAGATTGAGCACGGAATCGTGCAGGTAACGGCTGTTGAAGACATAAAATATTTCAAACATCACCAGCGTATTCACCGTAACCGTCCGTGCCTGTTCAATCGGTGCGCCGAGTGAGCGTTCCCAGAGAAACAGGCTGAAGGTACCGGTTACCATAATCAGCGACACGAACACAATGCGCCAAATCATAAACATCGAAAGCAAGGGCTTATCAGGCTTCCTGGGCATGCGCTTCATAATGTTGCGTTCCGGCGGCTCAAAGGCCAGCGTGAGTGATAAGGTCACCGCAGTAATCATGTTCACCCATAATATTTGCACCGGGGTGATCGGCAATATTTCGCCCATGACGATGGCCGCGACAATCATTAACGCTTCACCGCCACCGGTAGGCAAGATAAAAATAATCGACTTAAGCAGGTTGTCGTAAATGCCGCGGCCTTCTTCAACGGCATGGGCTATCGAAGCGAAATTGTCGTCCGCCAACACCATTTCGCTGGTTTCCTTGGCGACCTCGGTGCCTTTTTGACCCATCGCCACGCCCACATCGGCGCGTTTTAGCGCCGGCGCATCATTAACGCCGTCACCGGTCATCGCCACCACATGCCCGTCCGCTTGCAGCGCGGTCACCAAACGCAGCTTGTTTTCCGGGCTGGTGCGGGCAAAAACATCGACATCGCGGATAGCTGCCGTCAGTTCGTTATCGGTCATCCTATCCAGGTCTTCTCCGCTCAACACCGAGCCGTCACCGATATTGAGCTGCGCGGCAATCGCTACAGCCGTCGCCGCATGGTCGCCGGTAATCATTTTGACCCGGATTCCGGCATTCCGGCACTTGAGCACGGCTTTGACGGCTTCGGGGCGCGGAGGGTCAATCATGCCGACAAGCCCTAACAACGTCAGCCCGGTTTCAACCTCGGCAAAGCTGATTTGATTTTGGGAGAAGGGGACGGTCTTGAACGCAATCGCAAGCAGGCGCTGCCCGCCGCCCGCGATTTCATCCATCATTTGATGCCACTGGACAGCATGAATCGGCACATCTTCGCCATCAATACGTTGTAGATTGCACATGCCCAGCACCCGTTCGGGCGCGCCTTTGATGAAGACAAAGGCATGACCGCTATGGTCGTGATGCAATGTCGCCATATAGCGATGTTCCGATTCGAACGGGATAACATCGGTACGCGGCATTTCCTGATTGAGAAAATCGGGATCCATCCCCGCTTTGTGCGCCAGGGTAATCAAGGCGCCTTCGGTAGGATCGCCGTGTACTATCCAGTTTGTGTGTTTTTGCTCCACTCTTGCGTTATTGCACAGCGCGGCGGCGCGAAGCAATTCATGCAGATACGGGTGATCTTCTACAGGCGCTGTTTCGTCCGCCAGTTTAAAACCCCCGTGCGGGTTATAACCGACACCTTCCACAGTAAACAGTTTGTTATTGACGAAGACCGATTTGGCTGTCATTTCGTTACAGGTCAGGGTGCCGGTTTTATCGGAACAGATAACGGTAACCGAACCCAGGGTTTCGACGGCAGGCAAGCGCCGGATAATGGCATTGCGCTTGGCCATGCGTTGTACGCCGATAGCCAGGGTAATAGTCATAACAGCGGGCAAGCCTTCGGGAATGGCCGCCACGGCAAGCCCTACCGCCGACATAAACAACTCGGTCAAAGAAGAGTGCTGAATAGCCCAGCCATAAGCGAACGTAGCCGAGGCCAGCATCACAATGGCAAAGCTCAACCACTGGCTAAAGCGTGCAATCTGCCGCAGCAGCGGCGTGGCCACCGACGGCACTGTGCGCAGCATGGAGCTGATGCGGCCGATTTCGGTAAGGTCGCCGGTGGACACCACCACGCCAAGCGCTGTGCCGTAGGTAATCAAGGTACCCGAGTAAGCCAGGCAGAACCGATCTCCCAATGCGGCCTTGGTGCCGACAGCCGCCGTGTTTTTTTCGACGGGTAAAGATTCCCCGGTGAGCATGGATTCATCGGCGCGCAAATTTTTGACCTGCAACAGGCGCAAATCCGCCGGTACCTTGTCGCCGCTTTCCAGCATGACAATATCGCCCGGAACCAATTGCTCGGCAGGCATCAGCACATTCTTGCCCTCGCGCCGCACCATGGCTTGGTGCGTAAGCATATTGCGTATCGCGTCCAGGGCTTTTTCCGCCTTGCCTTCCTGAATGAAACCGATCAGCGCATTGATCAACACCACGCCGATGATGACGCCGCTGTCTACCCAGTGCCCAATGGCCGCCGTTACACCGGCTGCGGCAAGCAATACATAAACGAGTACATTGTGAAACTGGCTGAGAAAGCGTTTGAAAGGACCGCGACCGGCGGCCGGTGTCAACTTGTTTAAGCCGTATTGCGTCAGTCGCCGCTTGGCCTCCTGTGGGCTTAAGCCCTGTTCGGTGCTGACCAAAGCCTCACAAATTACATCGGGGGGAAGCGCATGCCAGGAACGGCTTTCCGATTGATTCTTTTTGTTCATCATTAATGACCTCATTGTGATTACTATCTGATGTTACGCGCTGTCCAAAGCTTCTGTTTCTGAAACCTCGTCAGAACCGGTGCCGCACCCTTACAGCCGTTTATCGCAGACCGCGTCACTGAGGACCGATCCGTCGATACAGGCCAGAACGCTATTCGTATTAGTCGTCATTAATGACCTCCCATGACTTTTTCAATTTCTTCCGGTTTATCGTGTATGCCGAATCGGTCGACGATGGTGGCGGTGGCTTCGTTCATGCCGATCAACTCCACGTCTGCGCCTTCGCGGCGGAACTTGATGACGACTTTATCCAATGCGGTTACCGAGGTTATATCCCAGAAGTGGGCGCGGTGTAAATCGATCACCACTTTATCGACGGCTTCCTTGAAATCGAAGGACGTAATGAACTTACCTGTCGAATTAAAGAAGATTTGACCGATAACACGATAAGTCCGGGTGCTGTTCGCGTCGTCCGGCTCCGACTCGACATACATGAAATGGCTGATTTTGTTGGTGAAGAACAAGGACGCCGGCAGTACGCCGACGAAAACGCCGAACGTGCGGATGTCCAGCTGCCAATAAATGGCGACACCGGTCAGGGCCACAGCCGAAGCGGCCTATTACAAAGCGGAAAAGCGTGCTTTTAAGCCTGAGAATGGGCTTCGTAACTGGCAGGATGATGGGGAAATCCGCCGCCATATTGATGTGCCGCCGGCTTGAGGTGTTCTTGCACCGCGTGCCCTACAAGGCTTATTTTAGTGAGTCCCGCTTAATTGTAATGGGTTACACTATTATAATTTAACGAATTATCACCTCCTATGGCTAACTTTAACACCCACCTATCCATAGCCTTGGTGGTCAGTACCGGAGCCGCTATAGCGGCCGTTAATGTCAGTCTGATTAATACGACTGATATAGCACGGCTTATATTCTTGGGCACATTGGGCGGACTATTGCCGGATATTGATTCAACCAACTCAAGACCGGCAAAAATGTTGTTTTTCATATTGGCGTTAATGGGCACGGCGACGGCAATAGATACCTTTAAAAACAGCTATCCGCCCTACCCTCTATTGTTGATTATAGCGGGCACTTACCTGTTTATTCGCTACGTAATGCTTGCATTGTTTAATGGACTTACCGTTCATCGCGGCGTATTTCATTCGATACTGGCCGCCCTATTTTTTGCCTTACTGGCGACCTGCATTAGTTATCGCTTTATGCATCAGGATGTTTTGCATGCGTGGGCGA
>Ga0208636_100091_pt1 | contig 43600 bp, 48 predicted proteins | sample LakWasM103_HOW12_2_FD_183921 | JGI IMG/M metagenome (GOLD analysis project Ga0208636, IMG submission 183921) | Freshwater sediment methanotrophic microbial communities from Lake Washington under simulated oxygen tension - Sediment Metagenome... | ecosystem: Environmental > Aquatic > Freshwater >... | reverse complement strand
CAAGCACTTCCGCCGCTTCGCAACGCGCTATGATCGCAGAACCCTGCACTTCACAGGCTTCGTTCAACTCGCCGCCGCAATGACCTGGCTCCGATGAATGTCGATCCGACCTAGAGGACGACCCTTATGTTGAACAACATTCTCTTGTTTCTGGTGCAGTTTGTGATCGTCGGTCCGATCACATCGCAGATCGATGCTCGGCTGAAACAAGCCCAGGCTCCTGCCGCATTGGTTGCCTCAGTTAATTCCTGCGTCAATGCGGCTCTACCCGATCTAGCGAAGCGCATTGCTTCGCAACCGTCGCAGGGCATTTCGCTGGCAGCGGAAATTTGGCTTCAGGGGGGTGGCTTCGAAGGAGCAATTCTCAAGGCCGCTCCCGAGTGTGCACCGCTGTTGCAAGCTGCGAAGCCCTTCTACCGCGGCACCGGCTCAAGCAGCTAGCGAACCTGGCCGTCGATGAGAGGCATCATGTTGACGGATCGCCTGACATCCGATGGGCGGCCCGCAGCATTTCCGGGCCTCAAGTACGATCGTGCGGCCCATTCGAGGGATTCATTGCCCCTGCTGCGAACCGCCTCCAATCAACAACTATAAGCCTTTGCAGCTCAAACTATCGTTTTACAAACCTGAAGCTGATCAGCTGGTCTCGGTCTGTCCGGATAGTCGCTGCAATTCGTTTGGGCTCGCCTCACTTAGCATGAGCTTCAGGACGTTCTCATAGGTCCGCGTCAGTTGAGCAATGTTGATGAGTTCGTAGGCGCCGACCACATTCGATTTTTCGAGGAAGCCCGGGGCCAGGTTCGCTTGAACGCTCCTAGGCACCTCGGAAACAGCGTTGTAGAGGTTGTTTCCCTCCGGCCTGATGGCTCGGCTGTCTTGAAACTCAACCACTTTCAGATGGCCCAACACCCTGCTCCCAGCCACAACGGCGCCATCGGCTGAAATGGAAACAGGTCCGTCGGATTTCAGCACTCGCAGACTGCCGCTCGAAGCCGCGACCGGGAGCCCAGCTCTATTCACTAATACTCCGTCGGCCCGCACCACGAATGAGCCATCTTTCGTGTAACGCTGTCCGTCCGGGGTATCTATTGCGAACCATCCGGCTCCCCTTATCGCCACATCAGTTGGATTTCCGGTTGATTCGACTTTTCCATCAGTTAAATCTAAAACCTCAGCGCCGGCGGAAACCATAGATATTGTAGACGGCTTGGTTTGGCCATCGCCCGCTTCAATTTCCTTTTTTACATACTCGCGAAAATTTTGCTTGATTCCCCGGTATCCGGGAGTGTCGACATTCGCAACATTTGAGGCGGTGCGGTCGAAATGACGCTGTATGGCCAAGAGCTGCGAGAGATGAATCATGTCTTTTGACGACACAGTCCATAACCTCGCTGTATTCTCTCTTGCTTTCCGGACGCAAGCTAATAGCTAATCAACGGCAAGTAAGAACAGAGATGAAGCTGTCCGTCTCCATCGACGATATACCGACAGTCGCATCTACGTATGTGATACACTTCACATGAGCGTAAAATTGTCCGCAAACTACCTAATGCCCGCTCCAACCCTTTCGTGATCCGCCTCGAAGACGGTCGTTACGGCGAACTAGCTTCGGTCGTTACGGCTAGAGCGCGGCCGCTACCCGCCTGCGGGATACTCTCCAAACGCGTGCCCCAACCCAGCGCGTGCGAAAGTTCCGCAAATCTGGCTCTTGCGTCGGACCAAGCTTGAACAAAATCGAAAAGCTCGCGCAGAGCAGGAGCAATTTCCCGATAAGCAGCTAGCGCCGCCACCAACGCTCCAAGAGAAAGTCGCCCTTGAAGAACCAGGTACCCGCCAATAGTAAAGAAGAAAAATGGAGTCAGATTTGACGTATAGTTATATACGGTTTTAAATCTCGCCTTCAAATCCCAAATTTCACATCGAATTTGCTCCAGGCTGCGCACCTTCTGCGAAAATTCGCCTATCGCCGGCCTCTCAGAATTTATCCCGCGCTCAATCATCAAGGAGGAATTGAGATCGCGCGTCGAATATACTCTATCTCGGATTTTTGCGTTTATTCGCCGCTGGATTCGAGGAAGGAGGGCGATTTGGACAGGCAACATTACGAGAGCGGCCATCGCCAGCGCGATGTCTTGAATGAAAAGGAACACAAGACTGGTCAACAGCGTCCCACCTTGGATAAGCGGGACAACCACGAGGCTTCCCCCAAAATAACCAATCGGCTCGCATTCTTGGATCGCGATTGCCGAAAGGGTTGATCTACTTGCATGACCGCTAGCTCGCCGCCCTCGCCGTACGACCGCCAGTCGAATGCGTCTCACAATTCGCTCGTTGATGCGCCCGCCAATTATCTTTGCGATATATTTTACATAATTACTTAAACTTATCACCGCCAGGTACGTGGCGCAGAGCAGCAAGAGGTATTCGACCGCACTAAAGTTGAACCCTAGCACCTTAGCGCTTACGAATTTATCGACCAAAACACCGTTAACGATGTGTTTTGGCAGCAAAAGCGCCAAGTATCCGAGCGGGATAGTAATCAAAGAAACTACCACTAAGCGAACCTGCAGTGAAATTGTGTTCTTTACCGCAAACCGCTCCAGATCCTGAATTATTCCCAGCTGCCTGTCGGATGAAGAATTGCTGAGAGCATCCGATAGGCGCCAAATAAAACCCGACACCAGCTGGAATATCGCAACGACAAGACCGATTGGCGCAACAAACAAAACCAGCGCAAAAATTGGCAACATCCATTTATGGTCGTCCGGAACGTGAACCCAGACAACCTTATGCATAAGGGTGTATACTAAGTCGATATATGTTGAACCTGTGAACATTGGCTTCTGTTGGACTGACAATCTCTTGCGCGGGAGCACCTAAGGCTCATTGAGGCAGCGAGGTCGCGCTATATTCTGAGGTTTCGATGGTCTATCGACGCACCTCGAAACCTCTCAAGCGCCTGAGCGAGCGCCTGTGACATCAGGCGCGGCTTATTCTAAATTCTAAGCCCATTCCTCGTGAGTGGATTGGACACCAGTGTTGTGTTTATGAGTTGAACTACTGCCCTCCGGGAATCTGAAGACCCCAAGGCTTATCTCTAACTTGCTGATGATGCTTTCGGGCGTCGTAAATCTCGGCCTTCAACGCAAGCGTTTTGGCTGATAGTTTTCCGATTGAAGATAGAACGGCATATGATGAAACCACGCGATCGCGCTGAGCTGTGACGAGCGATGAACGCGCTATGACAAGCTCCTGTTGAGCGTTCAGAACATCGAGCGTCGTACGTTGACCAACCTTCGCCTCCTCTCGGACGCCAGCGAGAGCCGTTTCCGCCGCGCGGACTTGTGACTGCGCCGCCGCGATCTGCGCCTTAGCAGCTTCATATCCGCCCCAGGACGAGATCACCGCCGCCCTTATCGTATCCCGTTGAGCATCTACTTCGATGCGGCGTTGACCTGCCGTTTCCTTCGCCTGCCTTGTCCTCGCATAAACGGCGCCCCCTTCGTAGATTGGGATGGTAAGCGAGCCAACCAGGCTCGCCGACAGCTGCCTGTCGCCGAAGTACTGGGTGTCATTTCTATTTTGGACTATTCCTCTGATGTTAACTGAAGGGGCGAGGTCACTCTGACTTACCTTCACATTTAACTCCGCTGCATCTACGCCGTGCATTGCGGCAAGCACCGCTGGATGCTGCACGAGCGCCGCCGACACGGCAGACGTCAGGTTTTTGGGGAGCATATTCTCAATCGTACGGCCCGGCGCCAGACGTGACGGTTCCGCGCCAATATTCTGCCGGTATTTCGCGACGGAACTCTTGAGGTTAGCTTCAGCCAGAATTTCTTGGGAGCTGGCCGCAGATTTCCTTGCTTCAGATTGAGCAATATCTGTCCGGGTGACTTCCCCCGCCGAATACCTGCTTTTGGTCTGATCGACCTGCTGAGAAAGAACTTCGACGTTGTTGCGGTTGAGCTCCAGAATTGCGGTGTCCCGGAGCACGTTCATGTAGGATGTGACCGCATCCAAAAGGACGTTCTGCTCGGTATTGTCGAGTCGTGCGCGGGCTCCAAGCACCTGGGACTCCGCTGCGCCAACAGCGCTACGTGTTCGCCCCCCGTCAAACAGCATTTGGTCCACCTGTAGGCCAACGCCGCGAGGCGCCAACCGATCAGTGGAGCGCGTCCCGGGGCCCCCGGCGAGACTCGGTACCCTCTCGCCTGTGATGCTGGCACCGATATCGGCGGATGCGGTAATCTTTGGCCGATATCCCGACATCGCCTGAGGGACGTCTTCGTCGACCGCGCGAACAGACGCACGCTCTGCGTTTAGGATAGGATTCGAGACGTAGGCTCGGGCAAGAGCGGCATCCAAAGTCTGGGATGAGCTACTCCCGCTGAAGGCGAAGGTAAATGCGAGCACCAAAGTGCTTCGACCGAGGCGAGCGCGGTCGCGCGTAGTCAGTTCCATCTGCTTCATCTCACTCGGCCGGAACAGGAATGGAATTTTGGTCGGAAGGTTCGACACCGTGCGGGCGCTCGGCGCGCTTGGCCCCGAAGAGGGCGTAGAGCGAGGGCAAGACAATCAGCGTTAAGAGGGTTGCGCTGATCAGCCCGCCAATCACCACCGTCGCGAGTGGTCGCTGGACTTCTGCACCGGTGCCTGTGGCCAAGGCCATGGGGACAAATCCCAGCGAGGCAACGAGAGCTGTCATGGCAACCGGTCGAAGCCTGGTCATTGCCCCTTCAAAGATGGCTTCTTTGACCGCTCGTCCTTCCTCGGCCAGCTGCTTGATGAATGTGAGCATCACCAAGCCGTTCAGTACCGCCACGCCCGACAAGGCGATGAAGCCAACCGCGGCCGATACCGAGAAAGGCATCCCGCGTAACCAGAGCGCAATGATGCCCCCCGTTAGCGCCAATGGAACTGCAGAGAACACGAGGAGAGCGTCTCTCGCGGACCGCAAGGCCTGATAGAGAAGCAAGAAGATCAGGAAGAAGCACGCCGGCACGACGATCATCAGACGCTGACGGGCGGCGGCAAGATTCTCGAATTGCCCGCCCCACGTGATCCACGAGCCTGTCGGGATCTTCACGCTCGTCGCGACCTTAGACTGCGCCTCGCCGACAACTGATGCGATGTCGCGGCCACGCACATTGGCGGTAACGACGATGCGCCGCTTCCCGTTCTCTCGACTGATCTGATTCGGGCCCTCCGAGAAGGAGAACTCGGCGATCTGCTTGAGGGGAACAGAGCTCGGCGCGGAGCCTGCAGCGGCCACCGGTATTGGCACGGGCAGATTCTGCAGAGCCTCGAGATCGTCGCGAACGCGATCCGGAAGGCGTACCACGATGTCAAAGCGGCGGTCGCCTTCGAACACCACGCCCGCCTCGCGCCCGCCTATGGCGGCCCCGATGACGTCCTGCACGGCGAAATGGCTCAGCCCCAGACGCGCGATTTCACCCTTGTTGATTTTGATCTCAAGGAAGGGAAGCCCGGATACCTGCTCAACCTTCACGTCCTCTGCGCCTTGCACCGTGCGGAGAGCCGAGGCAATCGCATTGGCAGTGGGCAGCATGGTCTCAAAGTTTTCGCCGAACACCTTAACTGCGAGGTCTCCTCGCGTACCGGCGAGCAGCTCATTGAAGCGCATCTGGATTGGCTGCGTAAATTCGTAGTTGTGACCCGCAACCTTCTCAACAGCCTCTTGGATCTGCGAAATGAGATCCTGTTTTGAAAGGCTGGGATCCGGCCACTGATCCTGCGGCTTCAAGATGATGAAATTGTCAGTGACATTCGGCGGCATCGGATCGGCCGCTACCTCAGCCGTACCCGTCTTCGAATAGACGAAGGCGACCTGAGGGAATTTGCTCACGACCTTCTCGATGGAAAGCTGCATTTCTTGGGATTGCGACAGCGAGGTCGACGGGATGCGCATCGCGTGCATCGCGATGTTCTTCTCGTCTAACTGCGGAATGAACTCCTGCCCCAACCGGGTGAACAGGAGGCCAGCCACCACGAAGAGCCCGACAGCACCAAAAACGAATGGGAGCGGACGCCGAATGGCTAGGGAGAGGCCTGGGCGATAAATTCGCTTGAGCCAGCGAACCAGAAACACATCCTTCTCTTCGACGCGGCCGGTGATCACGATCGCAATCAACGCAGGAACGAAAGTCAGCGAAAGGATGAAGGCGGCAACGAGCGCAATGATGACCGTCAACGCCATCGGCGCAAACATCTTGCCCTCCACTCCAGTGAAAGTAAGAAGCGGAACGTAGACAAGAATGATGATCGCCTGACCATAAACCGACGGCTTAATCATCTCTTCAGCAGACTTGTGGACGGTCTCCAGTCGCTCACTGAGCGTCAGCCTTCTGCCAATTTCGTGTTGCTTCTCAGCTAAGTGCCTCAGAGAATTTTCGGCGATAATGACGGCGCCATCTACGATCAGGCCGAAGTCCAATGCTCCTAGTGACATCAGGTTGGCGCTGATCTTCCACTGCACCATTCCGGTCATGGTCATTAGCATCGCAACCGGGATCACAAGCGCGGTAATAACTGCAGCTCTGATATTTCCGAGCAACAGGAACAACACGGCGATAACCAGCAATGCTCCTTCAGCGAGGTTTTTAGAAACGGTCTTTACCGTTGCATCTACCAGCTGGGTTCGGTTCAGGACGGTCTTGATTTCCACAGAAGGCGGAAGGCCGCGCGAAATCTCTTTCATCTTTTCATCGACGGCGGCCGACACTTGCCGACTGTTAGCGCCGATCAGCATCAACGCCGTGCCGACAACGGCTTCCTTGCCGTTTTCCGAGGCGGAGCCGGTCCGAAGCTCACGTCCGATACCAACGGTAGCGATATCCTTGATCCGCACCGGAATGCCGCCGCGCGTAGCGACGACTACGTTCCCAATTTCCTCCATGCTTTCGATGCGGCCGGCCGATCGCACGACATAGCCTTCACCGTTGCGTTCGAGATAACCGGCGCCACGGTTTTGATTGTTCGTCTCCAGCGCATCGGCCACGTCCTTAAAGTTGAGGCCGAGTGCGATCAGTTTTGCCGGATCCGGCTGAACCTGGTACTGCTTTTTGTATCCGCCGATCACGTCGACGCCGGCCACTCCGGTGACGGTTTTCAGTTGTGGGCCGACAATCCAATCCTGAATCGTCCTCAAATATGCCGATCTCTCGAAGTCATTCTTGAGACGCTGGCCTTCGGGTGTGAGGTAGGTTCCGTCTGATTGCCAACCAGGCTGACCATTCTTGATGGAGGCAGGGTCCGCAGGCAGATAGTGAACTGTCCACATGTAGATCTCGCCGAGGCCGGTCGAGATTGGTCCCATATGCACTTCTGCACCGGGCGGCAGGTTGGCCTTGGCTCCGCTGATCCGTTCGTTAACTTGCTGCCGCGCAAAGTATAAATCCGTAGCCTCAGAGAAAACGGCCGTTACCTGGGCGAAGCCGTTCCGAGACAAAGAGCGTGTATATTGTAGCCCAGGGATGCCCGCGAGCGACGTTTCGAGCGGATAAGTAACTTGCTTTTCGACATCGAACGGCGAGAGCGAGGGCACGACCGCGTTAACTTGAACCTGATTGTTTGTGATGTCAGGCACAGCATCGATCGGCAGTTTAGTCAGGGACCAAATACCGATTGCTGCGAAGCAGAGCGACACCAGCAGGACAAGCCAGCGCTGGTGAACCGAAAAATGAAGAACACGGGATATCATCGGAAATTTCTCATCCCAATCAGTGAGCGTGCTCGGCTTCGGCTTTGCCGACTTCGGCCTTCAGCACGAAAGAATTCGTGATCGCTATAGTTTCCCCAGCGTCTAGGCCAAACTTTACCTCTACATGCTCGTCATCCGATTTCCCAAGAACGACGACTCTCTTTTCGAATCCTTCGCTCGTTCTTACGAAGACGACCTGCTCACCACCTATGTTTTGAACGGCTCCGCGTGCGATTCTGAGATCAACCCTTTCCTCAGCCGCGGTTACTTGTGCTGTTACAAACGAACCAGGACGCCAGGCCAGGTCGGAATTCTCAACCGATGCGATCACACGAGCGGACCGTGTTTCCGGATTCAACATGGGGCTCACGAAGACGATGCGGCCTTTGGAGGCAGGTGAAGCCCCCGATGAAATCTGCACGGCTTGGCCATTTTTGATCATCGGGAGTTCGGACGTCGGAACAGCCAGCTCAATCCAGACTGTCTGGAGATCGGCGACGACATAGACTTCCTTGCTCTCGCCTTCACCGCCCATGGGAGAACCCAGGTTTACGAGACGCTCAACAACTTGCCCGGCGATTGGCGAGCGGATCGAGTAGCGCTGCAGCCCCGGCACTTCCGTTCCAGGCGCACTTTGGGCTTCGTTCGCACCTGCTCGAAGAGACGCGGTCCGTTTTTCCAGTGTCCCGATGTCATCGTCGGACAGCCCGAGCGCCTGCAATTTCTGAATCGAAAGTTGCACACGCAGCTGCGCCTCAATTAATGTGTTTCTCGACCGAAGATATTGATTTTCGGCAGATATCTTCTTGTCCCAAAGTGATTTATCGCGTTCAAACAAGGTTTGCTGCAATTCAAGATTTGTACGAGCCGCGTAGTATTCGCTTTTTGCTTCAGCAACTTCACGACTATCGAGAATCGCGACGATCTCGCCCTTCTTTACCTCGTCGCCCAATCGCTTGCGGAGCTCCGCAACAGTGCCAACTACGCGACCAGCTATGCGCGCCATACGATCGGGATCTGTCTGCACGGTTCCGGGAACGACAATGTGCAGGCCAAGCACGCCGGGTTCGACCTGCCCCAATTCGATTTTGGCCTGCTGAATCTGCTCCGGCGACATCTTGATGTTGCCCTCAGATTCCTCGTCTTCTCCTTCTTCGGCGCCGCCACTCGGCGCCGGGCTTTCGGCGCCCGCCTTTGGCGACGACAGCGCAGATGTTACTGCAACGCGAATCCCACCGGGTATGTCGAGCAAGAGAGAGCCAGAAGCTACGCCCAGCCCGACAATTGTCGAATATAGTAGAGTCCTCTTCATTGTTATTTACCTCGGTGTAATCGGCATTGAAAGGAGATTTAGCCTACGACGCTTCTGACTGAATCCCTTCAGCCTGCGAATAAATGCTATTTCGCGTCGATATTGTATCTAGCTTTGCCCAGATCGTGGCTGTCCGATTTTAGTGTAACGGTTGCCCGAAACTTGGAATCGAATTGAAAGTCGATACGGCCGGCCAGCTTATTTTCACCGGCGGAGCGCAACTCGACAATCTTTGTTTCGTTGCCTTTCGCGAGAACTGCCGCTGTCGCGGAATATTTCGATGCGTCGACCTTCTGCTCGCTCTCGTCTATCAAGTAGAGCGTTACTGTTCCCTGTTTGACGACGAGCTCGCCTTCAAATTTGCCGATCGACTGGACTTGACCGCCGTTCGCTGCGTGGGCGTGGCCCTTTTCTGCACTTGCGTGGCCCGCGAAAATTAGACCGAGAGTCAAAGCACCCAGAGACGCCGCGCGCCTGGAGATCAACGCCGATCCGGTAGCGACTTGATTTGAATTAGACATAGATTTTGCTCCATTTCGGCCGATCGAGATTGATCGGTTCTCGCACTGGATTTTTCGGAAACTTCAGGCGACCTCAGCCGCGGCCATATATTAGCAGGCGCAGGGCGCTTCCTCTGTGAAGTCATTCACTTCGGCACGCGGCTTCCATGGCATTCTGCCAGTATTTTTCTTCGATCCGGGGCATCCAAATGTTTGCGATGAAACATTATAACGCTCTATTGAGGTCAGAGCGCGTAATTGAGACGGCGCCTCGATGTTTGGATGAAGAAAGATCTCCAAGATATGCGTCGACCACAGATTGAATCTCATCGATTTCATCGATGAATATCTTTCCGCGGGACTGTCGAATTATTCCGTCCTTCGCGAGCTGGTTGAGTTGCTTAGTTACCGTCTCACGCTGTGAGGCGACACGCCTGGCTAGCTCTGCATGCGTAGGGGCCGGCGAAACCACGCAGGCTCCACTTCCGATACCGCTGCAAAGCCTTAGAAGCTCAGCGCAGAGCCGTGCCTTCATGGGAAGAACTCGGCTCTCAATGTGAAGGCGATTTAGTGCCCTAACTCGATCACAGAGCTTCTTCGTAAAATCAAACGAGAAATCGGGAGAGCACTTCAATATCTCAATGAACTGACTTCGACGCAGAACGATAACGTTAGTGTCAGTGATCGCCTCGTAGCAGATATCCAGGTTGTACCCATCAATTGCAGAGAGATCACCAATATAATCGCCTGTGGTCAGATCGCTGAACAGAGCGTCGTCCCCTTGAGGTCCCGTATAGAACGGTCGGACAATTCCGGCCTCGATCCGATAAACGGTATCTGGAACCTCATCCGGATGCCTGATGATTTCCTTGGCAGCGAACTTCTTCCTGGGAGCCTTTTGAAGATCAAGCCCGCCACCGACGTGGTGGAGATGAGAGCATGCGTATTGGACAGACATTTCATTTTACCGTGTGCGCTTCGATGCTTGACGGTGCTCATATTGATTGGGCAAAGCTTCGCCATGCCCAACCATTGCCAATGATTGCAACAGTCAGTGCTTCGAAATTTGAGAATTGACTCGCTGCTAAGCTGAGCCAGCTCACACTACGCGCGCGGTGGACGCTTCAATTTGGACGGCAGATAAACGACCGCCGTTGCCGGAAGCGCGAGATACGGCTCGGCTCGAACGTCCGCGCTCCCAAACTCGACGTCGGCCGTTGAGCACATCGTGTGACACGCGATGTCGCAGCACTTTTCAGACTGCGCCGCCCCACTGCAACCCGTTGATTGCGAGGAATCCAAGCAGGCCAACGCCGCCTCCACCCTGGCAATCTCTTTTTGTATGTGAGATCGCGCGCCCTTAGCCGCAGGGGCCTCGTAAGCGCGCGCGAGGCTCACGGCCGCGCGGTCGGGTGCAGCGTAAGGAGCAACAGCACTTAGGCAGGCTCCGAGCAAGGCGATCGCCAAGAGACACACATCAAGAACACGACGAAGGCGCGAGCGTCGCGCCCCTGTCCGTTCTCTCGTGTGAATCCTTCGGTGCATCATGTCTCTCGGTGCATAAAAGCTCGGTGCTCGATATAGGGGAGCACCACGCAAACTCAAGTGAACAAATTCACCCGCCGAGACGACGAGGGAGAATCGGCATCTGAACTTGCTATTTCGAAGTTATGATAAGCCATTTCAGAGGCTGATTCGGCGCGAATTTCATGGCAAAATTTCTAAACGCCATTTTTTCAATGCGACAACGGATCGCGGCCGGATAAATATTTTGTTACTGAGCGCGATTTCGCCATATTACTTGATGTGCGTTCACAATATCGAATCACGCCGAATGCACGGATAGCCGCGGCAATTGGATCGCAAGCTTGGTAAGACCTCTAGCAACTAGAGGCTCAAGCGCTTTTTCTTGGAGACCTGGCAGCGGCCGCGCCATCCTAGAAGTGAAGGCTAATCGCCTAAACGGCCGTCCTCGACCTCGCGCAAACGCCGTCACGGATGAGATTGCTCTGATTTGGTCAGATTGAGTGACGTCTCACGGATATGTCCGGCGCTCGGCAATTCGGCCGTCCACGCATTTGGGGCGAATTGCCGCAACACAAGAAGGCCCCCTCAGCTCGGACGCAATCACGCGGCGGTTAGCTCCCAAGGCGATAAGCTCCAAAATCTTAAGAGGCCCGGTTTCGAACGAGGCCAATCACTACGTGGCGTCTCTGGGGTGCCCGCTTGCGATGTGAATAATGACACAGACGATCAATTTGCAGCCTCATACCGTGACCATGCCTCATATTGAGGTATTCGCAAATAATATAAATCTTTGGAGAAAATCGATGCCTAAGATCACGACCAATCATTGCGTTTTAAAAGCTCGCCGATTCGCGACGTGCTTTGCAGCGGCACTGTTGTTATCGGTCGTCTGGGTTAGCGGAATGGCCTCCTCAGTGAGCGCTCAATCCTACGGTTGGGAAATTTCTTGTAATCGTAAGGTTGATTCACCCGAGAATGGCGACACTATGCGTGAATTCCTCTGCACCAGACAGCGCGATTGTCAATCGGATGCAAATCGAAAAGGCGCTGCAGTCTATGGCAATGGTTGCTTTGGCGTCGCACCTTCCGAAAAATATTCGCGGTGAACTCCGCTTATTTTAGAATAGACAAGGCCATGCGCGGCGCATCAATTGCGCCGCGCTTACCGTGAAAAGCGCCCGGATTGGGTACCGCAGATGGACGCGCTCAGAGCTGGCTCGGTTGATCTGAACAGTTTTGGCGCTGTCGCTAAGTGGGTTTCAGCCTTGGTTATGCCACCGCCGGGACTGGCAGCGGCGCGTTGAAGTAGGCTTGGTCGGGCGCCTGGCGTCCCAAGCCCTGATGAGGCCTCCGGGTGTTGAAGAAGTCGAGATACCGGCCGATCGAGGCACGGGCTTCCGACACGCTGGCATAGGCGCGCAGATAGACCTCCTCGTATTTGACCGATTTCCAGAGGCGTTCGACGAAGACGTTGTCGCGCCAGGCACCCTTGCCGTCCATGCTGATCCTGATGTCGGCTGCGATCAGCAGGCCGGTGAACTCGCGGCTGGTGAACTGCGAGCCCTGGTCCGTATTGAAGATCTCCGGCTTGCCGAAGCGGGCCATGGCGTCCTCGACCGCCTCGATGCAGAAGGCGGTGTCCATCGTGATCGAGAGCCGCCAGGCCAGGACCTTGCGGCCGAACCAGTCGACGACCGCGGCGAGATAGACGAAGCCCCGCGCCATCGGGATGTAGGTGATGTCCATCGCCCAGACCTGATTGGGACGCGTCACCGGCAGCTTGCGCAGCAGGTAGGGGAAGATCGCTTGCCCCGGCGCCCGCTTCGAGGTCCTCGGTCTGCGATAGAGCGCCTCGATCCCCATGCGCTTCATCAGCGTGGCGACGTGCAGGCGCCCGGCGACTGACCCTCGGCATTGAGAAGCCCCTGCAACATCCGGCTGCCGGCGAAGGGATATTCCAGATGCAGCGCATCGATCTGGCGCATCAGAGCCAGATCGGCAGCCGGAACCGCGCGGGGCAGATAGTAGACGCTGCCCCGGCTGATCCCCAGAACCTTCGCCTGCCGGCTGAGCGGCAGGTCGTGATGACGGTCGATCATCGCTTTGCGCTCAGAAGGCCGGCCTTCCCGAGCGCGCCGGACAAAAAATCATTCTCCAGCGTCAGTTCCCCGATCTTCGCGTGCAGCGTCTTCACGTCGATCACCGGAGCCGGTGCCGCGGCCTTCGCCTCGCCGTCGAACACGCCCGCAGCCCCGTCGAGAAGCTGATTGCGCCATTGCGTGATCTGGTTCGGATGCACGTCGAACTGCTGCGCCAGCTCGACGATCGTCTTCTCGCCCCGCACGGCTGCAAGGGCCACCTTCGCCTTGAAGGCCGGCGTGTGGTTCCGCCGCGGTCGTTTCGCCATGGTGTCTCCTGTCGCGGCCATCATGCCGCCTTCAGGCAGAAACTCCACTTATTCGACCTGTCCAGTTTTCCCGAGCCAGCTCTCCCCCGGGCAGCCGGTAGGTCTGGTGTCGAGCGCTCCGTAGACAAATAGTTGCGAGGTCACTGGACTCTCTCCTATATGTCTATTAGTCTCGACATATGGAAAATGAGAAGGTCATACTCGCACTGGCGGCGCTAGCGCAGAACACCCGCCTCGACGTCTTCCGCCTGTTGGTGAGCGCTGAGCCCGAGGGGCTGCCTGCCGGCGAGGTCGCTCGCCGTCTCGAAGTTCCCCACAACACGATGTCGTCGCACCTGAGCATTCTCAGCCGGGCAGGGCTCGTTCGTTCGGAGCGCTTCAGCCGCTCGATCGTCTACCGGGCCGACCTCGACGCGCTTCGATCGGCCATTGCGTTCCTCCTCAAGGATTGCTGCGGCGGCCGCCCGGAGATCTGCGCACCGCTTCTGGCCGAGCTCGCGCCCTGCTGCCCATCGAAGGTCACGACCGATGCCTGATCGCGTCCACAACGTGCTGTTCCTCTGCACGCATAATTCTGCCCGGTCGATCATGGCCGAGGCCTTGCTGAACCATCTCGGACAAGGGCGCTTCCGAGCCTTCTCCGCTGGCAGCGAGGGGGGCCCCGGGCCGAAGCCAATGGCACTCAAGGTGCTGGATGCCGAACGTATCCCGACCGAGGGTCTGTCGTCGAAGACCTGGGATGTCTTCGCCAAGCCCGGCGCGCCCGTGATGGATCTCGTGATCACTGTCTGCGATCAAGCGGCGGGCGAGGCCTGCCCGCATTGGCCCGGGCAGCCGATCACGGCGCACTGGGGCATCGAGGACCCGTCCAACGTCCAGGGCAGCGAGATCGAGCGCGAGCGGGCTTTTGTGACGGCGCTTCGCTATCTCAGGAATCGGATCGGCGTTCTCCTGTCGCTTCCAATGGCCAGCCTGGACCAGATGGCGTTGGCGCAGCAGGTTCGGAGGATCGGCGGTCTCGAAGGGGCGAGCGACGGTAGCCCGGAGATGGCGTGATGGACGTCGTCATCTACCACAATCCGGCCTGCGGGACGTCGCGGAACACGCTCGGTCTGATCCTTAGTGCGGGCGTTGAGCCGCACGTCATTGAGTACCTGAAGACGCCGCCTACGCGGGCGCTGCTGAAACAGCTTCTCAACCGGGCCGGGCTGACCGTCCGTGAAATCCTCCGTGAGAAGGACACGCCGTTCGCCGAACTCGGGCTCGGCGACGCGAGCCTGTCGGACGAGGCTCTGCTCGATGCGATCGAGGCCCATCCCATCCTGATGAACCGCCCGCTGGTCGTGTCGCCCAAGGGCGTTCGGCTGTGCCGTCCGTCCGAGGCCGTGCTTCCGCTCCTGCCGCCGCAGCGCGGCGAGTTCCGCAAGGAGGACGGCGAGCTCGTCGTCGACGCCTCCGGCCGCCCTGCCGCTCTCGCCTGAGGTCACCATGTCCACCTTCGAACGCTACCTGACCATCTGGGTCGCGCTGTGCATCGTCGTCGGCATCGCGCTCGGCCATGTCATGCCGGGCGTGTTCCAGGCTATCGGCTCGGCTGAGATCGCGAAGGTCAACCTGCCGGTCGCGGTCCTGATCTGGCTGATGGTCATCCCGATGCTGCTGAAGATCGACTTCGCGGCGCTCGGGCAGGTCGGGAGGCACTGGCGCGGGATCGGCGTCACCCTCTTCATCAACTGGGCGGTGAAGCCGTTTTCCATGGCCGCGTTCGGCTGGTTCTTCATCGCCTGGCTGTTCCGGCCCTGGCTCCCGGCCGACCAGATCGACAGCTACATCGCCGGCCTCATCATCCTAGCGGCTGCACCCTGCACCGCAATGGTCTTCGTCTGGTCGAACCTGACGAAGGGCGAACCGCATTTCACGCTGAGCCAGGTCGCGCTCAACGACGCGATCATGGTCTTGGCCTTCGCGCCGATCGTCGGCCTGTTGCTCGGCCTGTCGGCAATCACCGTGCCGTGGGGAACGTTGGTTCTCTCGGTCGTGCTCTACATCGTCATTCCCGTGGTCGTCGCGCAGCTCGTCCGCAGCAGCGTTCTGGCGAAGGACGGACAGGCCGCGCTCGACAGGCTGCTCGGCCACCTCGGACCGGTTTCGCTCGTGGCCCTGCTCGCCACCCTCGTCCTGCTCTTCGGCTTCCAGGGCGAACAGATCCTCGCCCAACCAATGGTGATCGCGCTGCTGGCGGTGCCGATCCTGATCCAGGTCTACCTGAATGCCGGGCTGGCCTACCTCCTGAACCGGATCGCCGGCGAGCAGCATTGCGTCGCGGGGCCGTCCGCCTTGATCGGCGCCTCGAACTTCTTCGAGCTCGCCGTCGCCGCGGCGATCAGCCTGTTCGGCTTCAACTCGGGAGCGGCGCTCGCCACGGTGGTGGGCGTTCTGATCGAGGTGCCCGTCATGCTCACTGTCGTCTGGATCGTGAACCGATCGAAGGGTTGGTACGAACGCGGCGACAGCGTGCGGAAGGTGCATGCAGCGGAGTAATTCGATGCTCATGGAAATAAGGCTTGACGGAGCAATCCCGTCCGTGCCTATCTATTTCCATGAACATCGAAGAAGCAGCGAAGCAGCTTGAAGCGCTCGGTAATCCGACGCGCCTCCAGCTCTATCGAACCTTGGTCCGCGCGGGTCACGGCGGCCTCCCTGTCAATCAGGTGCAGGAACGCCTGGGAATCCCGGCCTCGACCCTGTCCCACCATCTTCAGCGGCTGATCCGGAACGGTCTCGTCACGCAGGAGCGACAGGCCACGACCCTGATCTGCCGCGCGGTCTATCCGGCCATGGATGCACTTCTCGGCTTCCTCGCCGATGAATGCTGCATCGAGGAAGGCTGCTCGGAGGCTTCCGGAAAGGCCGCTTAAGTGGCTTTTCATTTGCCGCATAATTCCATGTTTCTAGCAGGAGTGGAGGATATCCAGATGAAGGAGCTTCCCGTCGTCGTCATCGGGGCCGGACCGATCGGGCTTGCGGCCGCAGCGAACCTCGTGATGCGAGGGGTCCCGGTGAAGGTCTTCGAGGCGGGCGACGCGGCCGGCGCCAACATCCGGGACTGGGGGCACGTCCGACTGTTTTCTCCCTGGGAATACAATGTCGACCCGGCCAGCCGGACCCTGCTTAAGGCGGCCGGTTGGCAGGAGCCCGAAGCCGGAAGCTATCCGACCGGGAACGAGCTCGTCGAAACCTACCTAATACCCTTGGCGGCGACGAACGAACTGACCTCCGTCATCGATTATGGGGTCCGCGTCGTTGCGATCAGCCGCCTTGGCATCGACAAGGTGGTGAGCAGGGACCGCGAGCTGCGCCCGTTCCAATTGACCGTCGTGGGTCGCGACGGCGCGGTGAGCCGCGTCCAGGCCCGGGCGGTGATCGACGCTTCCGGAACATGGAGGACCCCGAACCCGGTGAGCGCCAGCGGCGTGACCGCGGAAGGCGAGGAAACGCTGGCCGATCGGATCGCTTACGGCATCCCCGATGTCCTCGGCCGTGACCGAGCCGACTATGTCGGCCGAACGGCGCTGGTGGTCGGCGCCGGACATTCCGCCGCGAACGTGCTGCTCGATCTCGATGAACTCTCGGCTCGGAACCGCGCGACCAAGGCGATCTGGGTCACGCGCGGCCGGGATCTCTCCCGTGTCTATGGCGGTGGCTCGAACGACCGGCTCGCCGCCCGGGGAGACCTCGGGCAGCGTCTGCGCCGCCTCGTCGCGGAAGACCGCATCGAATTGGTCTCCGGCTTCGCCATTATGGGTCTTCGCCAGGAAGGGGCGGGCATCGTCGTACATGGCGAGGTCGGCGGTGTCGGCAGAACCATCGGACCGATCGACCGCATCGTGGCCTGTACGGGACAGCGACCCGATCTTTCGCTGACCCGGGAACTGCGCGTCGAGTTCGACCCTTGGCTGGAAAGCGCCCGGGCGCTCGGACCGATGATCGACCCGAACCTCCATTCCTGCGGATCCGTTCCGCCGCATGGGCACCGTGAGCTCTCGCATCCCGAGCCCGGGTTCTACACCGTCGGGATCAAGAGCTACGGGCGCGCACCCACTTTCCTGATGGTGACGGGCTTCGAGCAGGCTCGATCGGTCGTGGCGGCGATCGCCGGAGATTTGGCCGAGGCCGACGACGTCAGGCTCGTCTTGCCGGAAACGGGCGTATGCACCGCAGCGCCAGCGGCAGCCGGAGGATGCTGTGGAGGTCCCGCACCGGCCGAAGTGGACGCCTGTTGCGCCGATGACGCCGCGGCGAAGGCCGACGGCAAGGCCGGATGCGGCTGTGGTCCCGCCGAGGCACCCGAGCCCGCGCAGGCGACATCCTCCTGCTGTGGCAAGGCTGCATGATCGAGCGTGATCGGCTGACCGTCATTTCGGCCCTGGGCGTGGTGCAGATCCTCGCCTGGGGCTCCTCCTATTATCTCCCGGCCGTCCTTGCCGCGCCCATAGCCGCCGATACCGGGTGGCCGCTGTCGTGGATCGTCGGCGCTCTTTCGATCGGGCTGCTTACCGCCGGGGCCGTCGCGCCCTATGTCGGCCGCGCCATCGGCGAGACGGGCGGGCGACCGGTTCTGGCGGCAGCGGCGATCCTTCTGGCCGCCGGGCAATTCACCCTGGGTATCGCCCCGAATCTGCCGGTCTTCGTGTTCGGCTGGATCGTTCTCGGAGCGGGGATGGCCGCAGCTCTGTACGATGCGGCGCAGGGAACGGTGTCTTCTCGATCGCGAAGGGAACGCTGCCCCTCGCTCAGTTCGGACCACAGCGATATGCGCCCCTGGTCGGAAAGCTGGTGAGGCCGAGCCTCGTTGCCCAGGCACTGGCGCCGACCGTGGGAGCATTGTTGCTCGACAAGGCGGGTTCAAGCTGGACCTATGTGGCCCTCATGCTGCTGGCCGTCGTCAATGTTCTGCTTGGCGTATGCCTGTGGAGCGCCAGGAGCCGGAGATGACGAAGTCTTGAAGCGAGGGGGCTTCCGCGGATTTCGCCGCCATGGCAATGCATCCTCATGAAGCTGCGGCTCCTCGCGCATTGTCTGGTCCTGGCCCTATTCGTCGCGGCCACGATCCTGGCTGCCTTCGTCAGCCCGGCTTCAGCGAGCTTCGGGCGCACCAATGCCGTGGAAATGGCAATGCCTATGGATGGCGCGATGCCGTGCTGTCCGCCCGACCAGGGCAAGGCCAAGGACTGCACGACCAACTGCCCCGCGTTGAGCTTCTGCCTGGCCAAGTGCTTCGCCAGTGAACCGACGTCGTTCGTTACGCTCGTCCGGCCCATCGTTGCCCAACTCGGAGTGGGAGGCGACGACGCCGATCATGTTTCGCGGCCATTCGAGCCGCCCGCGCGACCTCCACGAACCTGAGGCATCGCCAGCGCGATCGCGCTGGTTTCGTCCGCACGGCAGTTCCGGGCGGACGGTGAGCCGTGGCCATCGCCACGTCTGAGGCTGCCTGTGCTGCAGCCTGATGCATTCAGGACTACGATCATGACCTTCATCACCACTTTGCGGGCGCTCGCCGCGGCGCTTCCGCTCGCGGCCGTCTCGCTTCCGGCTTTCGCGGACATTAAGGACTATGAGTTCCGGCTCGTGCAGAACGAGATCAAGCACGGCAACGGCGTCGTTGTCGCCGTCCAGCTCATCGACAAGCGCTCGGGCAAGCCGGTTCCCGACGCCGTGATCTTCGCGCAGCGCATCGACATGGCGCCGGACGGCATGGAGATGATGGCGTCGCCGATCGAGGCGATGCCATCGACAGAGCCCGGCACCTACCGATTCAAGACCAACCTGACCATGGCTGGAGGTTGGCGTCTCTCGCTCGGCGCCAAGGTCCAGGGCGAGACCGGGACGCTCGAAAACAAGCTGATCCTCAAGGCCCTGCCATGAAACCCGTCGCCCTCACGGGCTTCGCTCTCGCCGCCATTCTGGCGGCGGGAGGTGCAGGTTATTGGGCCGGGCATCGCGGTATTGCGGCGGCGGGCCTGCGTTCATGGTTCGGCATCGAAGGCTCGCTCGCGGCGAACGAGCCCGCCGGAAGCGGTCCCGTCATCTATTATCAAAACCCAGACCGGAAGCCGGTCTATTCGGCAAGTCCGCGCCAGACCGAGGACGGCAGGCCCTTCACGGCCGTTCGCGCCAGCCAGGACATCAGTTTCGAGGAAAAGCCTGCGGGTGAGCAGCGGGTGGCGCAGGCCGACGCGAAGCGTATTCTCTACTACCGCAATCCCATGGGTCTCCCGGATACCTCGCCGGTGCCGAAGAAGGACTCGATGGGGATGGACTATCTCCCCGTCTACGAAGGCGAGGGAAACGAGGACGGCGTCATCAAGCTCTCGCCCGGGCGCATCCAGCGCAGCGGCGTGCGCTCCGAACTCGTCCGCCGGCAGAGCATTGCCCAAACCATCCGTGTTCCGGGCGTGGTGCAACTCGACGAGCGACGGGTTTCCGTCGTGACGATCCGAGCGGATGCCTTCGTCCAGGAGGTCGCGGCGGTCACGACGGGCGACCGCGTCACGAAAGGCACGCGACTGGCGCGCATCTACTCGCCGGAGATCAGTACGGCGGGCGCGCAGTTCATAACCGAGCTCAATGCCGCCGCGCGCGGCGTACCCGAAGGTGGCGCAAGGCAGCGTCTCGAAAACCTCGGCGTTCCACCCGAGGTCATCGCCGAGATCGAGCGCAGCCGGAAGGTGCCGCTGACGATCAACTGGTCGGCCCCGCGTGACGGCATCGTGCTGGAACGTTCGGTCAGCGACGGCATGAAGATGGCCGCCGGCGGCAGTCTGTTCCGGCTCGCCGACATCTCGACGGTCTGGGTTCTGGCCGATGTTCCGGAACGCCACCTGGCTGCCGTCAGCATCGGAGCACCAGCTACGTTGCGGCTGCGCGGTCGCCCGGGAAGTTCCTTCGAGGGGCGCGTCAGCTTGATCTACCCGGAGATCGCCGAGGCGACGCGGACGGCAAAGGTCCGCATCGAACTTGCCAACCGCGACGGCATCCTGTTGCCGAACATGTATGCCGATGTCGAGATCGGCTCCGGCGATGCAGCTCCGGAACTCGCCGTTCCCGACAGCGCCGTGATCGATAGCGGCACGCGCCGCGTCGTCATCCTCGATCTGGGCGATGGCCGCTTCGCACCACGCGAGGTCAAGCTCGGCCGCCGCGGCGACGGCATGGTCGCGATCACCGAGGGCGTCGCCGAGGGCGACCGCGTCGTCGTCTCGGCCAACTTCCTGATCGACGCCGAGAGCAACCTCAAGGCCGCCCTGAGTGGCTTCGCGCAGCCGGAGGTCAAGCCATGATCGCTCGCCTGATTGCCTGGTCGGCGCGCAACCTGATCCTCGTCTTCGTCACAGCCGCCTTCGCCGTGGCAGCCGGGGTCTATGCGCTGAAGACCTTGCCGCTCGATGCCATTCCCGACCTCTCTGATGTCCAGGTCATCGTCTACACCGAGTATCCCGGCCAGGCGCCGCAGGTGATCGAGGATCAGGTCACCTATCCACTGACGACCTCGATGCTCACGGTGCCGAAGGCGCGCGTCGTGCGTGGCTTCTCCTTCTTCGGCGTCTCCTTCGTCTATGTGATCTTCGAGGACGGCACCGATCCCTATTGGGCGCGCTCGCGCGTGCTCGAATACCTCAATGCCGCCGCCCGGCGTCTTCCGACGGGCGTCTCGCCGACGCTCGGGCCGGACGCGACCGGCGTGGGCTGGGTCTATCAGTACGCGGTCATGGCCAAGGACATGTCGCTGGCCGAGCTGCGGTCGTTGCAGGATTGGGTGGTGCGCTTCGCCGCCTCGCGTGCGGAGGGCGTGGCCGAGGTCGCCAGCGTCGGCGGCTTCGTCAAGCAATACGCAATCGTGGTCGATCCCGTCCGTTTGCGTGCGCAGGGCGTCTCGCTCGCGACGCTGCGCGAGGCGGTCCGCAGCAGCAACATGGATGTCGGCGGCCGCACGGTCGAGCTCAGCGAGTTCGAGTTCATGGTGCGCGGCCGCGGCTACCTGAAGTCGATCGCCGATATCGAGAACATCGTCCTGAAAAGCGATCGGGGTGTACCGCTTCGCCTCTCCGATGTCGCCCGTGTCGAACTCGGTCCCGATGAGCGGCGCGGCATCACCGAGCTCAATGGCGAGGGCGAGGTCGCGAGCGGCATCATCCTGCAACGCTTCGGGGCCAACGCGCTCTCCGTAATCGAGCACGCCAAGGCGAGGCTCGCGGAGCTCGCGCCGAGCTTGCCGGGCGGCGCCGAGATCGTGCCGGTCTATGACCGCTCCGGGCTGATCGAGCGGGCGATCGAGACGCTGAAGGGCACGCTGATCGAGGAGAGCATCATCGTCGCCCTCGTCTGCATCGTCTTCCTGCTGCATCTGCGCAGCGCCCTGGTCGCGATCATCATGCTGCCCGTCGGCATCCTGATGGCCTTCGCGGCCATGAAGGCGCTGGGGCTCGGCTCCAACATCATGAGCCTCGGCGGCATTGCCATCGCCGTCGGCGCCATGATCGACGCCGCCATCGTCATGATCGAGAACGCCCATAAGCATCTGGAGCGAGCACCGCCGGAGAAGCCGCGCCTCGAGATCCTGATCGAGGCGGCGAGCGAGGTCGGGTCGGCGCTGTTCTTCAGCCTGCTCGTCATCACCGTCTCGTTCCTGCCGATCTTCACATTGGAAGCGGAGGAAGGCCGGTTGTTCGGCCCGCTCGCTTACACCAAGACCTTCGCCATGGCGGCGGCAGCCTTTCTGTCGGTGACCTTGGTGCCCGCACTGATGGTGGTCTTCGTGCGCGGTCGGATCATTCCGGAGCACAAGAACCCGATAAACCGGGGCCTGATTGCGCTCTACCGTCCAATGATCCGCGGCGTTCTCGGTGCCAAGACGCTGACGATCCTGCTCGCTCTGGCTATCCTCGGGCTTAGTGTCTGGCCCGCGCGCCAGCTCGGCTCGGAGTTCATGCCGTCCCTCGACGAGGGCACGCTGATGTACATGCCGACGACCTTGCCCGGGATTTCGGTGACCAAGGCGGCCGAGCTGCTCCAGACCCAGAACCGCATCATCCGATCGTTCCCGGAAGTCGCCTCGGTCTACGGCAAGGCCGGGCGCGCCCAGACGGCGACGGACCCGGCGCCGACCGAGATGTTCGAGACAATCATCAACCTGAAGTCCAAGACGGAATGGCGCGCAGGCGTCACGCTCGACAGCCTCAAGGCGGAGATGGACAAGGCTCTCCAGTTCCCCGGTGTCTCCAACGCCTGGACGCAGCCCATCCGAGCTCGCATCGACATGCTGGCGACCGGCATCCGCACGCCCATCGGGGTCAAGGTCTTCGGCACCGATCTCGCACAGATGGAGGCGATCTCGCGCCAGGTCGAGACCGTGCTGAAGGCCGTTCCGGGGACGAGCAGCGCCTATGCCGAGCGTGTCATCGGCGGCTATTTCCTCGACATCGTACCGGACCGGATCGCCCTGGGGCGGTACGGGCTCGCCATCGGCGACGTCCAGAATGCGGTCGTGATGGCGATGGGCGGCGAAACGGTGACGACGACAGTTGAGGGCCGCGAGCGCTATGGCGTCAGTATCCGCTACCCCCGCGACCTGCGCTCGGATCCACAGGCGATCGCGCGCGAGGTCCAGGTCTCGACGCCGTCCGGCGCCAGCGTGCCGCTTGGCGAGGTCGCGAGCATCGAGCGCAAGCGCGGTGCCACCTCGATCCGGACCGAGAATGGCGAGCTCGCGGTCTATATCTTCGTGGACACTGTCGGGCGCGATCTCGGCGGCTACGTTCGCGACGCCCAAAATGCGATCGCGCAGAGCATCAAGCTGCCCGCGGGCTACCGCATCGCCTGGAGCGGTCAGTTCGAATATCTCGAACGGGCCGAGGCCCGTCTCAAGCTGGTCGTGCCGGTGACGCTCGCGATCATCTTCCTGCTGCTCTACCTGAATTTCCGCAGGCTGACCGAGACCTTCATCGTCATGCTCTCGCTGCCCTTCGCGCTGGTTGGCGGTGTCTGGCTGCTCTGGTGGCTCGGCTTCAACATGTCGGTCGCCGTTGCGGTTGGTTTCATCGCGCTTGCCGGCGTCGCGGCCGAGACCGGCGTGATCATGCTGATCTATCTCGATCACGCGCTGGGCGAAGTGCGTGCGCGTTGCTCGTCGGAGGGGAAGGCCTTCACCCGCGCCGACCTGCATGAGGCGATCATGCTGGGAGCCGTCGAGCGCGTGCGGCCGAAGATCATGACCGTGATCGCGATCATGGCGGGGCTGCTTCCGATCCTCTGGAACACCGGCACAGGCTCGGAGGTGATGCAGCGGATCGCCGTGCCTATGATCGGCGGCATGGTCTCCTCCACCGTACTCACGTTGCTGGTGATCCCGGCGATCTACGGCCTGATCAAGGGCTGGCGATTGCCTGCGGCTGTGCCGGAATATCTACCTGCGCCAGAATCTGTACCAACGCCCGTGTCCGCCACCGTCGAATAAAGGAGCAGGATTGCTCGTTGCCATGGCGATGGGCGGGCATTGTCGGACCGATTGGTGCCCGCCGCCATCTGCCCAAGAAGGCGCTTCGCTCGATGCAGGTGATCGGGCTTGTCGTCTTGGGCGCATAGCTCGCGTTCACCGGGTAGATCTAGCAACGGTCGGCGCTGGCGGAGTTGATGCGAATTTGGCAAGGGTGCCGTAAGCGCCTTGACTTGGAGATAGGCAACGAGCAGGTCGACGTCAGGCGGCGATAGGAGAGGCTCGCTCGCTGATCTTTGGCGCTCTCGAGGAAATCCGCGAGCCTCGCTATCATTCGCTGACTGCCGACCGCCGGCACGACAAAGTACAGCTGGCGCGTGGTGGGCTTATCTTTATCCGCGACCAGCCAATCTGCGGGCTTGTATGCGAGGTGAGTGAAAAATTGAATGCCCGCCGACGTCGATATGCTTACGAGACCTCCACCGAGGTGTCGCTGGCGACTGTTGGGGCTAGCCGTACGCGAGAAACCAGGTTGCGGACGCTGGGTAGCCCCTCAGCCAGCTCGATCCGACAGCTATCGTCGATCACACGTTCTAGCTGGCGCACTGCTACAGGGGTGTCACATAAAACAGGCAAAGATACAGATGTATGGCAACGTATTACACTCTCAGGCAGCCGGCACAACGTCTGAGGTCGTTTGCAGAAGTTGGCTCCGCTATCCTGGCGGGGTCGGTTCGTGCCCATGAACGGATCTTGGCATACCAAGTGCTTGCAGGTGTGGCCACTGGAGGTGCGTGAGAGCCACTAGGGTTAGGACACCATGCTCGGCTCAGGCGAGAGAATGTCGAGCACTGGGCACTCGGGTGCGGTGCCGCCTTCGCAGCGGTCGATGGTCTGCCCAAGCAATCGTTCGAGTTTGCTGAGGTCGGCGATCTTTGCCCGGATGTCGTCAAGGTGCTTCGTGGCAATCTCGCGAACCTCGCCGCACGGAGCGCGCTCCGGGCCGCCCACCGCCAGAAGCGCCTTGATCTCGTCCAGCGTGAACCCGAGCTCGCGGCCGCGCCGGATGAAGGCCAGCACGCGCAGATGGTGCCGGTCGTAAACCCTGCGGCCCCCCTCGGTGCGGGGTGGCGCGGGCAGCATCCCGATCGTCTCGTAGTAGCGGATGGTCTCGATGTTCACCCCGGTGAGCCGTGACAGCTCGCCGGTAGGGAGCGTCCCGCCTCGCGAATGCGTGATCATGTCCATCGAAAATGCCCTTGCTCCTGTAGCGACTACAGGAAGCATGGTCGATCCATCGACGTAAAGGAGATTGTTCGATGGGTGAATTGACCCGTGCCGAGCCAAGCGGGCTGGCAAGCCGGCCGGAGGGCGCGACCTCCGCAAGAGCCAGCCAAGGCCTGCTGGCCGCCGGGGGCATTCTTGCCGCGCTCGGAGCCTCGTCCTGCTGCATCCTGCCCCTCGTGCTCTTCGGCCTTGGAGCGAGCGGGGCATGGATCGGCAACCTGACCGCAATGGCGCCCTACCAGCCGGTCTTCGTGGCCGTGGCGGTGGCCTTCCTGAGCTTTGGCTTCTGGCGGGTCTATCGCCAACCCAAGGCCGCCTGTGCGCCCGGAGGCTCCTGCGCGCAGCCAGGATCGAGCCGCATCGCCAAGATCGGCCTCTGGGTGGCCGCCGCGCTCGTCCTGGCGGCCGTCACCTTCCCCTATACCGCCCCGCTGCTGATCACCCTCTGAGGAAACCTAAGATGAAGTCCCTGTTTCGTATCGCCCTGACCGCCTCGGCCCTGATGCTCGCGGGTGGGGCCATGGCCGCACCACGCACCGTCACGCTCAACGTCGAGAACGTGAGCTGCGCCACCTGCGCCCCGATCGTGAAGAGGGTGCTCTCCCGCATCTCGGGCGTCAGCCGGGTCACGGTGGTCGAGGACAGCGGCATGGCGACGGCGACCGTCACCTTTGACGATGAGAAGGTCACGCCCGAGGCGCTGACCCGGGCGACGACCAACGCTGGCTATCCGTCGACCGTGAAGGACAAGAAGAGTTCCTCTTGAATCACCGCGCCCTCACCAAAACCGGCCTCGTCGGCGGAATTGTCGCCGCGCTCTGCTGCACGACACCCGTCCTCGCCATCGCGCTGGGAGCCCTCGGGCTCTCAGCGTGGGCTGCCAAGGCCGACTATGTCCTGATCCCGCTCTTCCTTGCCTCGCTGGGGCTGCTGGGGATCGGGCTTTACCGCCGCAAGAGGTCTTCCTCCCCGACCGCCGGCTGCTGCGAGCCGGACGGGAACACATGAAAGTTGAGACCATGAGTGACTGCTGCGCCACGGGCGCGAAGAACGGCAACGACCGCTACGATCTGGTCGTCGTCGGGGCTGGGTCGGCCGGGTTTTCCGCCGCCATCACGGCCGCCGAACAGGGGGCACAGGTTGCCCTTGTCGGCCACGGCACGATGGGCGGCACCTGCGTCAATGTCGGCTGCGTGCCCTCCAAGGCCCTGATCCGGGCCACCGAGGCGGTGCACCACGCCAAAGCGGCCTCCCGCTTTGCCGGGATCGACGGCAACGCGCAGGTGGCCGACTGGCAGGCGCTGGTTGCCCAAAAGGACGACCTTGTCGCGAGCCTGCGCCAGGCCAAGTACGTCGACCTCCTGCCGGCCTACAACAACGTGTCCTATCACGAAGGCCAGGCTAGCCTCGTTGACGGAGGCGTACAGGCCGGCGGCAAGCGCCTCGTCTCGGACCGCATCATCATCGCGACCGGGACGCGGCCAGCCCTGCCGGCCATCCCGGGCATCGCGGATGTGTCCCCGCTCGACAGCACGACGGCGCTGGCCCTGACCGAGCTGCCCCGCTCCATGATCGTGGTCGGCGGCGGCTACGTCGGGGTCGAGCTCGCGCAGACCTTCGCCCGCGCCGGAGTGGACGTGACAATGGTCTTCCGCAGCCGCCTCCTGCCGGAGGCCGAGCCCGAGATCGGAGCGGCGCTCGCCGGCTATCTCACCGACGAGGGCATCACGGTCATGGGCGGCCTGACCTATGATTCCGTTCGCAGGACGGAGGATGGGGTCGCCCTCACCGTCATCAGGGACGGGCATCCGCAAACCATCGGCGCCGAGCGCATCCTGGTCGCGACCGGCCGCGCGCCCAACACCGAAAGCCTTGGCCTGGCGGAGATGGGCATCGCCCAGACCCCCATGGGCGCCATCCTTGTCGACGACCGCATGCGCACCACCAGGGCCGGCGTCTACGCGGCGGGTGACGTCACGGGCAAGGACCAGTTCGTCTACATGGCCGCCTACGGCGCGAAGCTCGCGGCGAAGAACGCGCTCAACGGCGACAGCCTGCGCTATGATAATTCGGCGATGCCGGCGGTGGTCTTCACCGATCCGCAGGTCGGCAGCGTCGGACTGACCGAAGCGCAGGCCCGTGCCGCCAGACACGACGTGCGGACCTCGGTGCTCGCCCTCGACAACGTCCCGCGCGCCCTCGCCGCCCGCGACACGCGGGGCCTGATCAAGCTCGTGGCGGACCGTGGAACCCGCAAGCTGCTCGGGGCGCACATCCTGGCCCCCGAAGGCGCGGACAGCATCCAGACGGCGGCCATGGCGATCCGCGGCGGGCTCACAATCGACGCCCTGGCTGAGACGATCTTCCCGTACCTGACCACCGTCGAGGGGCTCAAGCTCGCCGCCCAGACCTTCGACAAGGACGTCCAGAAGCTGTCCTGCTGCGCGGGATAGTGCCTGACAACGCCATGGAGGATCGAGCCATGAACATCGCCGTGAACCCGACACGAGAGCGTGCCGCGGAGATCCGGCCGGGCGTGTGGCGCCCGGACTGGTCGGCCGTCACCAAACCGGCCGCCCGACAGGCTCTCGCCGGACGCAGGGCGGCCCGTTCGGGCCTGCTCGACATGTGGTCACACGCGCTCGAGGCCAGCGAGGACATCGTCTGGCGGACCGTCCTACTGTTCCACTCGGCTCAGAGGCGGCCTCCAAACGTCGCCGAGATCGCCGCCGCGGCGGGGATCAGCGTCTGGGCCCCGATATCGTAGAAGGGTGTGAGTACATGATGCCCGGTGGCAGGCGTGTAAGTCAGGTCAGATTGCATGATCGGTCCTTTCCATTCGGCCATCATGCAATCTGTAGGAACTACAGGATCAATAGAAAAATCGGAGAGAAAGAGGTTTACACCGCCTATGCCGTGCAACGAGACAGGCGCCAACCTTCGGCATACCAGCAACGTACCACCCAAGCCGATCGCCATGGCAAACGCGGTCTAAAAATCGCTGCTCGCTGCTCCACTGGCTTGCGCTCTGCGCTGCAAATTGCAACGCAGTTGCGAGATGCGCGATTCGGAGAATCGTGTAACGATGAGTGGCAGCTTCGCTGTACCGGCGAGGCAATTCGATGAGGCGCGCGTTATGCGGAGGCTTCTTTCGATTGCAACCGCAATCGATGCGGTCAATGCCGCTGCAGCGAAACTCGTTTGCTGGGGATTGCTCGCCAATGCACTTCTAATAGCCGGCAATGCGATAGTGCGGAAAGCTTTCTCAGTCGCCTGGCCGCTGGCATTCGACATGCAGTGGCATTTTTTTTCAGCCGTCGTGCTATTGATGGCCGCGTACACGTTTCAACGCGATCAGCATGTGCGCATCGACATCCTGGCGCCGAGACTTGGCGAGCGCGGTCTCGCCTGGCTCGATTTGATCGGCATTGTCACTGTGCTGCTGCCGGTCTGCGTTGCGATGATCTGGATCAGTTGGCCGCAATTTGCCACGTCATTCCTCGCCAGCGAAACGCGAGCCAGCCGGGAAAGCCTGAGCTCGCTGCCCGCGTGGGTCATCAAGGGCTTTATCCCTGCGGGCTTTCTGCTGCTCGCTCTTCAAGGTCTTGCCGAAGCCGTGCGTTGCGTCGCCGCGCTCAAACGGATCGCGCCACGACCACTTCAGCGGTTCCAACTGATCGAGAGGGAGAATTGACAGCCGAACTGCTCGCTCCAGCGATGTTGGGTGCCCTCGTCGTCGTTTTGCTGGCCGGGTTTCCTGTTGCGTTTTCTCTGGCAGCCGTGGCGGGCGTCTTCGGCGCCTTGGGCGTGTTCCTGGGCGTCTTTCCCCTCGGTTTTCTGACCGCGATGTATTTCCGTGTACTGGGCATGTTCAACAACGATAACCTGTTGGCGATCCCGTTGCTCGTGCTCATGGGATTGATCCTCGAAAGGACAGGTATCGCGGAGGACATGCTCCTGGCGCTGAACCGTCTCTTCCGCAGGCTCCCAGGCGGACTCGCCTATGCGGTCATCACGGTCGGTATGGTCCTGTCGCCGATCGTCGGCTTTGTCTCGGCGTCTGTCATCGCGCTTGGATTGATATCGCTGCCGGTCATGATCCGTGCCGGCTATGAAAGCGGCTGGCGACCGGCGTTGTCGCCGCCTCCGGGACGTTAGCCCAGGTGGTGCCACCAAGTCTGGTCCTGATTGTCCTCGCTGAGCAGCTCGAAGTGTCGCTGGTCGACATTTATCGGGGAGCTCTGCTGCCCAGCATCATGCTGGTCACGTTTTACATGCTCTACATCTTCGTGTTGACCGCCTGGAAGCCGCATTGGGCACCACCGATCGACGACACCGGATGGATAGGCTCAGTCGATTGGCGCTCCCGCCTGCGGGTGTTCCTCGATGGGGCACTGCCGATCGGTCTGGTGCTTTGCGTCCTGGGTTCGATCGCATACGGCGTCGCAACACCGAGCGAAGCGGGCGCCATCGGCGTTACCACGGCGCTGACGTTAGCGTTGGCAAAGCGACGGCTCAAGCTCGCAGGATTGAAACAAGCGCTCGTCGCGGCGGGGGTGCTTTGTTGCGGAGTCGTCTTTCTGCTGATCGGTGCGTCCTTCTTCACACTGGTTTTCCGTGGCCTCGACGGGCACCTCATGATCGAAGCCCTGTTCCAGCACATTCCGGCCGGTCAAATCGGGTTCGTGCTTACGGTGAATGCAGTGGTCTTCGGCCTGGCCTTCTTTCTCGATTTTTTCGAGATCGCCTTCATCGTTCTGCCGCTGATCGCGCCGATTGCTCACGCGGCTGGCGTGGATGTCGTGTGGCTGGCTGTCCTGCTTGCGATCAATCTGCAAACGTCCTTCATGCATCCGCCCTTCGGTATCGCCCTCTACAATCTTCGAAGCGTTACGCCCGCCTCGATCAAGACCGTGAGCATTTATTGGGGTGCCGTGCCGTTCGTGCTGATCCAAGCACTGACAGTCGTGCTTCTAATTCTGTTTCCGGCTCTCGTGCTACGCAATCCCGCGCCTCCCCACACAGGCAGGGAACTTCAACTCGAACTTCCGCCGCTCGTGTTTCCTGAATCCGGACTGCGATAACAGCCGTTGCGTTCGCTTATCTCGACCTCCAGCGGCGATCGGGTCAGCTAGCAGGGCGTTGAAGAAGGCGCTTTTCGGGGTGTTGTTGTCGTGATTCATTGGCTCCGACGGGTTTCGGAGCGCGATGGATGCGGGGCGAGGACGAACAGACAGGCGAACTGTTCAGCTATGTCGATCTTGAGGCGCGGGTGCGGCGTGATCATCCGTTGCGGGCAATCCGAACGATCGTGAACGCGGCGCTGTCGGCACTGGAGCGGGATTTCGCGGCGCTGTATTCGCCAATCGGGAGGCCGTCGATCCCGCCGGAGAAGCTGCTGCGGGCGCTGCTGTTGCAAGCGTTCTACTCGGTCCGCTCGGAGCGGCTTTTGATGGAGCGGCTGGAATACGATCTCTTGTCCCGCTGGTTCGTCGGCATCGGCGTCGACGCCGCAGCCTGGGATCATTCGGTGTTCTCGTAAAACCGCGACCGGCTCCTCGCTGGCGATCTCGCGGCGAAGTTCCTGGGTGCGGTGCTGGCCCAGCCCAGGGTGAAGCAGCTTCTGTCCACGGATCACTTCTCGGTCGACGGCACGCTGATCGAAGCCTGGGCGTCGATGAAGAGCGTCAAGCCGAAGGACGGCTCGGGCGAGCCGCCGGCCGATGGCGGACGCAACGCTGAAGTGGACTTCCATGGTGAAGGGCGGTCGAACCGGACGCATGGCTCGACCACCGATCCCGATGCGCGGCTCTACCGCAAGGGGGCGGGCAAGGAGGCGAGGCTCTGCTTCATTGGGCATGGGCTGATGGAGAACCGCCACGGCCTTCTGGTCGACGCCTGTCTGACGCAGGCCGACGGGCATGCCGAACGGGTGGCGGCGCTGCACATGATCGAACCCCGCGCCGAGCGGCCGCGGGCGATCACGCTTGGCGCCGACAAGGCCTATGATGCGCAGGACTTCGTCAACGAGATGCTAGGTGTCAGCCGGTGTTGGACATTGTCGGGACCATCCACGTTCTAGAGCGACGACAGGCCAATCTCCCGACCCCACAATTGCGAGCCGGCGAGACACCGCGCTGATGGCACTGAGCAGCGCGGCGAGCTCGAAGGGCCGTGACGATACCTTCTGCACCATCCGGAGCTTAGCCGATGGCGAGATCGATCAGCAACTTGAAGTTCAGCACGATGATTACGGCGGCGACCACCGTGGCGGCGGTGGTAAGCCAACGCGGCGCAACCATCTCGCCCATCTTCGCTTTGGACGCGGTGAACATCACGAGCGGCACGATGGCGAAGGGGAGCTGCAGGCCAAGGATCACCTGGCTGAGGATCAGGAGCTTTCCTGTCTCGCCGGCACCATAGAGCCACGTCACGATGATCGCCGGAATGATGGCCACGAGACGGGTGACAAGGCGACGCATCCAGGCTGGCAGCTTGATGTCGAGGAAGCCTTCCATGACGATCTGACCGGCCATGGTCGCCGTGACGGTCGAATTCAGGCCGCAGCACAGCAGGGCGATGGCGAAGAGCGTCGGCGCAATAGAGAGTCCGAGCAGCGGCGCGAGGAGTTCATGCGCGCGGCCGAGTTCCGAAACTTCGTTTTGGCCGGTCTTGTGAAAGGTCGCCGCAGCGAGGATCAAGATCGAGGCATTGACCAGCAATGCAAACATCAGGGCGACAGTCGAGTCGACAGTCGCCCATTTCAAGGCGTCGCGCTTCTCGGGCAGGCTCCCGCCATAGGCGCGCGTCTGAACAATGCCGGAGTGCAGATAGAGATTATGTGGCATGACCGTCGCGCCGATGATCCCAAGGGCGAGATAGAGCATGTTCGCATTGGTGATGATCTCCGTCGTCGGCGCAAATCCACGAATGACCTGCCCCCAGTCTGGATCGGCGAGCGCGATCTGAACGCCGAAGCAGATTGCGATCACCCCGAGCAGCGTGATGATGAACGCCTCGATCCAGCGGAAGCCCTTGTTCTGCAACCAGAGGATCACGAAGACATCGAGCGCTGTCACGATGACACCGATCTCAAGTGGCATGCCGAATAGGAGATTGAGTGCGATCGCGGTGCCGATGACCTCGGCCAGGTCGGTCGCGCAGATGGCCAGCTCCGCCAGCAGCCAGAGCGGCCAGGAGACGACGCGCGGATAAGCGTCCCGGCAGGCTTGGGCAAGATCGCGCCCGGTCGCGATGGCGAGCCGTGCGCACAGCGCTTGGAGGATGATCGCCATGATGTTGGAGACCAACGCGACAACGAGCAGCGTGTAGCCGAACTGCGCCCCGCCCGCGAGTGACGTCGCCCAATTGCCGGGGTCCATATAGCCGACCGCAACGAGATATCCGGGGCCGAAGAACGCGAGGAAGCGACGCCATGGCGTAGCCGTAGGCGAAATCGCAATGGTCCGGAAGACGTCCAAGAGTGACGGCTCGCCGCGCGCCTTGCGCCAACCAACATCGATCGCCTCAGTATTTCCGGCGCTCTCGACCTTTTTCAGCATGGCACTTCCCGCATTTGCAACTCGTATGCAAAAATAGGACTACATGGGATGCGTTCAGGCCGTCAATGCATATGCTAATGATTCTCATTAAGATGCTAGGCGGAGGAATCAAATGCGCAACCCTGCCGACGCCCTGATCGAGCATTCCCGACCGCCTTCTCCGCGCAGCGTGAAGTTCAGAGTCGGGTGTGAAGAACAACTAAGACATTGAGCGAGAGGCGTTTTTTATAGCCTCGCAGCATTCGATTTTGCCGGATTCGAGCGGTAATCCTGTCGGTTTCCGGCAAATTGATTTCGGGCTGCGGCCGTGATCCCCTCTCTGCCATCCAGCGCGAGCGGGGATTTCGATGCGGCCGAAGGAGCGTCGCGAGAGCGGGCAGAACGATCTGTTCAAGGCCCGGCTCGACCAGATTGTCGATCTAGATCATCCCCCGGCCAAACTGTCGCGCCAGATCGATTGGGGTTTCCTGGAAGAGCGCTTCGGCACGGTCTATGACGACGATCCCGGCCGGCCGCCGCTGCCGCCGCGGTTGATGGCGGGCTTGGCCCTGCTGAAGCACATGCACAATGTCTTCGACGAGGCGCTGTGCGAGCGCTGGGTTGAAAATCCCTATTTCCAGCTGTTCTGCGGCGAAGAGTTCTTCCAGCATCGACTGGCGCTGGACCGCTCCTCGCCGACCCGCTGGCGGCAGCGCATGGGCGAGGAGTGCCTGACGGCTCTGCTCCAGGAAAGCTTGACGGTTGCCGTCAAGACCGGTGCGGCCCGGCCCGCCGACTTCACCCTCGTTATCATCGACACGACGGTCCAGGAAAAGGCGATCACCTTCCCGACCGACGCGAAGCTGATGCATCGGGCCCGGGGGCGGCTGGTGCACCTGGCGCGGACAAAGGGGGTGGAGCTGCGCCAATCCTATGCCAGGGTCGGCAAGATCGCGCTGATCAAGCATCAGCGCTACGCCCACGCGAAGCAGTTCAAGCGGGCTAACAGGGCGCTGCGCGCCCTGCGGATCATGCTCGGGCGCGTCATCCGCGATATCGGCCGCAAGATCGCGGAAAGCCCGGATCTGGCCGGGATCTTCGAGCCTCCTCTTTCGCTCGCCGACAGGTACGCGATCAGCGCCAACGTGAGCGGGGCAGGACAATGTATTCCCTGCATGCGCCCGAGGTCGAATGCATCGGCAAGGGCAAGGCCCATAAGTCCTACGAATTTGGGGTGAAGGTGAGCGTCGCCACGCCGCTGAACCGCTGCCAAGGCGGCCGGTTCGTCGCTCATGTGAAGGCGATGTCCGGCAATCCGTATGACCGCCACACGCTCGCGACCGTCATCCCCGAAATCGAGGCCAGCATCGGCGCCAGCCTGTCCCAGATTGTCACTGATGCCGGATACCGCGGCCACAACGCGCCGAAGGACAAGGCGTTCACAGTCTATGTCGCTGGCCAGAAGCGTGGCCTGACCGCGGCCATCAAGCGCGCCTTCAGACGACGATCAGCCATCGAACCGATCATCGGCCATCTGAAAAACGAACATCGAATGAACCGTAACCTGCTCGCCGGAACCCACGGCGACGCCGCCAATGCCGTCCTCGCCGCCGCGGGCTTCAACTTCAGGCTCCTGTTCCGATGGCTCGCGTCTTTGTGCCTCTGGATCGACGTCGAGCTCTTCGATCCAACGCCCTCAAAATCCTCGCTTCAGCCGGCGTGAGCGCGTTCTTCACGCCCGACTTCGTAGTTTGTTCGAATTTAACGTACGATTTCGAGCAGATCTTGTTCCGGCCCCAAGCTGCCATCACCGCGACTGCCCCAATCTCGATGCAACGAGACGTCGAGTAAGGGGGGATTTAACTCCATATGTCTTAGGCGCTGCGAAGCATCTGCTATCTCACCCACTCGCGTTTCGGCGATCGCCCCGCGCGACGTTACTGTACGAAGTCGTTCATTTGAAAGATGTCCATCTGCAAAGCGAGCACTCTCTTCAGGAAATTCAAACGACCCTCGCGAACATAAAGCTTGTAGGCCGCGATAGAAAAGGCATCAGGGTTCACTCCGTACGTCATATCATTGACCTCAAGCGTATTCACGAAACCTTCTTCAAGGCGATACGGTTCAAGAACTCGCGCCTTGAGATCAAGAGGCATGAGATCGATCTGGACCGCGTAGGCCAACGCTTCGTGCCACGGGTGCGGGAGCTTATCGTAGGTGCCTACCATTAGCTGAGCTAGCACCGCATGAACGATCTCGTGCTGCAGTATCGAACGGGCGAGATCCTGATCCCAGACGAGACCCCAAGGTCTTCGGTCAACGGCCCAAGGCGAGTGCGAGCTCGTCATCTGTAGTTCTTTTGTGCCAGCTCGATAGATACCGCTAACGTGGACGAGACGGGGTTCGTTAGTGAGCGGATTGACCAGCTCGACATAGACTTCACGTCGAAACTGAATTCTCAACTCGAGATCGATCGTCAGCCCGCCTCGCTCGAAATATTGCAGGACTTCTTCGAGCGCGCGGCACCCGGCGTCGAGTTCATCCGCGGAGCCCTCAATGACAACCCGCTGGCGACCACAGGCAGCTAGCGCGGAGGCCGATCCGAGCATCGATGCGAGCGCGACGGCGAAAAGCCCAATGGCACAGGATCGAGCTTTGCCTCCAACCGCGGCATTCATCACGGGATTCGCTCGTGGTTCGGTCCTCACGCCAAGGCGATGATGAGGCAGGTAAGCTTTGGCTCGTGTTGGCGTCTCGTGCGACGAACGAGAGAGGAACGAGACCGCGCTTGCCGCGAAAGCCGTCGCGATGCCAATCCATGAGATCTGGAGCGACATGTTGGCTCCTTCAGCGCGCGTAGAGCAGGATGAACATAGCGGTGCCGAGCGCGATACGATACCAGGTAAATGGCGTGAAGCTGCGGCGCGAGACGAAGGTGACTAGCCTGCGAACAACCAGCAGGCCGGCGATAAAGCGCGGTCGCGAACCCGATCGCGATGACCAAAACTCCGCTCCCCTCAAGGCTCATCCGATTCTTGTAGAGGTCAAAAATTGTTGCCCCAAGCATGGTCGGGATCGCGAGAAAGAATGAGAACTCCGCTACCGTCGGGGGATCCACCCCGATAAGACGGGCGCCCATGATCGTGGCGCCCAAGCGCGACACGCTGGGGATCGCGGCGAGGGTCTGAGGCAGGCCGATCTTGAACGCGGTGCCGTAGCCGACCCTCTCGATCGAAGGGCTAGCCGCCTCATCTACCACGACGAGGCGCTCAATCGCGAGGATGGCGAATCCGCCAAGAAGGCTAACGGCCACTACCCAAGGGGAAAACAGCACGGCCTTGATAAAGCCGTGCGTGAGCACGCCAACCACGGCAGCGGAAAGGGAACCGATCAGGACGCTGAGCGCGAAATGCTGTGCCCGCCGCTCGGAAGGCAGCTCCATAATTATATCGAGCAGCCGCCTCCTATACCTAGCGCTATGGCTGGGGAAGAAGGCTGACCTGCTCGTAGTAGCGGACCGTCTCGACCTTCACGCCGGTCCGGTCCGATAACGATCCGATCGGCATGGCCGCGCAATGTTTTTCGCCTCGCTCTGCATTTTACCCCTTGAACCTGAAGTGGCTATAGATCGTATCCAGGACGTCTCGCAGCCCCCGCAAGCGGAGACGGCCATGGCAGCAACCTCGGGCGCGAAGCCCCAGACCTTCCGGTTGGAAGGTCTGGGGGAATGGACTGCGCGAGCTGCGTGGCGTCGTCGAGCGCCTGCCAGGCGCTAGCGAGATCAAGCTCTCAGTGATGACCAAGACCATGACGCTGAGCGTCGACGAGAGCCAGACGGTGCGTGGCGCGATCGAGAAGCGCGTTTCAAGCTTGGGTTACACCACATCGGCGCTTCGGCCAAAGTCGGTCGCTCGACAAGACGCGGCTACGAGAGAACCCGATGCCTGTGGTTGCTGCCATGATCATGACCGCGGCCATCCTCACACAGCTCTGCTCTTCGTCGGGCTCTGCATCGTGCTTGCCAACCTGATCCAGGCCGCCCTGACGCTGTCGCTCTCGGTCGCCACCGTCCTCCAGGCGACGCTCGGCGAACCCTATCGGGACAACCGGCGGCGCGTCAGGCGCTGGCTCGGAACGTGCCGCCGTGTGGAGACGACGTTATGACGATGCAAAATCGATTGGCTCAGGCGCTGGGGTTCGCGATACTCGCGGCCGTTTTGGACCAGCTCTCTAAATGGCTTGTCTTGAACTTTGTCATGGTGCCGCCACGGGTGATCGAGATCATCCCATTCTTGAATCTGCGACTGGGATTCAACTATGGCGCCAGTTTCGGCCTGTTTCAGGATACGCTCGAAGCGTGGCCGGGCCTGCTCGCTGCATTCAAGCTCGTTGCCGCATTCGGACTGCTTGCCTGGGCGGTTAAGAGCCCTCGCGCATCGCAGCGCATCGGCCTCGGCCTGATCGCCGGAGGCGCGCTGGGCAACGCGCAGGATCGTTGGCGACAAGGCGTCGTGACGGATTTCATCGACCTTTACTGGGGCGCCTGGCACTGGCCCACTTTCAATGGCGCCGACATCGCGATTTCGGCTGGCGTCGGGCTCATGCTTTGGGCCGCGCTGCCATCAAGTGCCACATGTCCAGTCGAGCGGCAGGTGGAAACGTCGGGAGAGCCTAATCGATGATGATCTCCTGGTTCAGGTGGCTGGGCCACGCCCCCCGGCGCGCGGACGCAGCAATTTGAATTTCTTTCGGACCCCGCGTTGGCAAGAGCGCTAGCTATTCTCTGCATCGACGGAATCGTCTTCTCAGCCTTGAGCTTGATCCATCAAGAACCGGCGGCGAAGCGGGCCGGCATGGACATCATTTACTCCTGGTAGTGTGGAACTGGGCTGAAGGGCGATCAATATGAGGTCCGCGCAACGTTCGAGAGCAGCACGACTTGGGGCGACAGGCTGGTCGCGATCGAACGTACGCTCGCCCACACCGCGGTCGTGAAAATCTGCGACGGACGGGCAGGGCGTGAGCTTCCGAGCGAGTACGAAGAACTCGCGGCCCCCGCCAACGGCAAGATAACACTGCGGTCCGGCGTCAGGCAGGTCCCGCTGATCGGTCTTATAGCAATCCAAGTCGAAGATGCCTCGCGGCGGGCCAACGAGGCAAATCTTCGCTTTTAGCAACGCGGATCGAAGCTTCGCTTTACAAACCTTTAGGGAACACCATGGACACCATCATTTCCGCACTCGTCTCATTCTTCCTCATAGCTCCTCTGGAAGAGGGCGTGACCCGCGCGCTGGTGGCGGCCGGGGTGCCGGAAGCTGTGGTCGGAAAGGTGAGCGCCTGCGCGAAAACGGCGGCCCCAGTCATCGTCAAGCGTGCGACGGGCGAGCCGGCTTGGCTCGTGTCGAGCGTCTATTCGCTTTGGACGGGGTCGAAGCGGCCGGACGCGATTCTCATCGAGGCCGCTCCCGCTTGCGCCGAGCCGGTCGCGGCCGCGCGCGCTCATTTCGCAACCAAGACGTAGATGCCCGACGAAGCGGCGAGGAGGCGTTTCGATCGGACGGCATCGCGATGGAGGCGACATTCCCTTGTTCATGATGACGCCCGAGCGCACCACGAGACCGCCGGGGTAACCAGCCGAGATGAAGCCCAGCTGATAAAGCTGATCCCTGAAACCAGTATTTGGCGGTGATGATCATGGATATGCGGGAGCATCAGGAGGCAATCCAGGAGGCAGCGCATGCCCATGGAAACCGGCGTGTCGCACTTTTGATCGCGATCCTTGCAGCCTTCCTTGCGCTCACGGAAATGCGTGGAAAAGGCGCACAATTGGAATCGCTTGCGGCGAACATCGAGGCGGCGAATCTCTGGTCATTCTTTCAAGCGAAGACGATCAGGCAGACGACCCTCCGGGCTGCGGCCGAAGGTCTTGAAGCTTTCGCGACCTCTGACGTGCCCCCAGATCGCGCGGATGCTTTCTCAAAACGAATCCAAGCTTGGCGGGCGACCGCCGAGCGTTATGAGAGCGAGCCATCCACCAATGAGGGACGAAAGGAACTCGTTGCGAGTGCAAAACGTGCGGAAGCTCGGCGCGACCGTGCACTCGTTTCGTATCATTGGTACGAATATGGCGCCGCAGCGCTCCAACTCGCGATCGTGTTGGCGTCAGTATCGCTGATCGCGGGAGTGGCTTGGCTCACGTGGCTTGGCGGTGCGCTGGGTGCGGCAGGTGTCGCATCGGCGCTGCTCGGGTGGCTGGCGCCAACGCTTATACACCTCTGAAGCTATTTAAAGCGAGACCTGACAGTTGAGTCGGCATGTACGATAATTGAGGGTAATGCCTATCGGAGCTGGACCAAATCCTTGAGGGTTTGGGATGTCACGTTGCCCTGATTGCGGTTTCGGCTGGAGCTGGCAGCTTGGGGATGGCCGGCTGAAATGCCGCCGCTGCGGTCGCCGTTGGCGGCTGACATCGCTTTGGGCCGCGTCCCGCCTCGACAGCCGGACGAAGACGGAGCTGGTGCGGCGCTTCGTCTGGGGCGTTCCGGTCTATCGCCAGCGCTTCTCGCTGGTGGCGGGGCGGCCGGCGACGGAGCGGTTCTACCGACTGATCCGGACGGCCATGGCCCATGCCGAGCATTTGCGCGAGCCGTTTGACGGCAGCCTCGAATGCGACGAAACCACCTTTGGCGGCGCCCGAAAGGGCAAGCGCGGCTGGGGTGCCGCGGGCAAGGTGATCGTCTTCGGCATCGTCAAGCGCAACGGCCTGGTGAAGGCCCAGCCGATCCCGGCACACGACCGGGCCTCGATCATGCAGGTGATCCAGGCCGAGAGCCGCGAGGGCTCGCTCTACTACACCGACGAGTGGCAGGCCTACGCCACCTTGCGCATGCGCGGCGACCATGTCGTCATCCGCAAGGAGAAGGGCCGGCCACTCGGGCGCGACCACATCAACGGCATCGAGGGCTTCTGGTCATACGCCAAGAACTGGCTCTACCCCTACCGCGGCGTGCCGAAAAAGTTCTTCCATCTCTATCTCGGTGAAACCTGCTACCGCTTCAATCACCGAGACCAGGACCTGAAGCCCTTGATCATCAAGCTCTTGAAGGCCAGAACCGGCGACGAGAGCGAGTTCAATCCGGTCCAGCTCCGATAGGCTTTACCTAATTGAGCAGCAACGCGCGGATAGACGTCTTGGCAGGCTTGGGCTAGGTCGGATCGACATTCAGGATTCCCAAGTGGGCTGATCGCTGATTCATAGGGCTCCGTGATTTGTGACGGAGCGGATATGGCAGTGAAGCGATACGAATTGAGCGAGCCCCAGTGGCAGCGGATCGCCCCGCTGCTGCCCGGCAAGGCGAGTGATCCGGGGCGAACGGGAGCGGATAACCGCCTGTTCGTGAACGGTTGCCTGTGGGTGCTGCGCTCCGGTGCGCACTGGTGCGATTTGCCGGAGCGTTATGGACGTTGGAAGACGGTGCATCGGCGCTTCAGCCGCTGGTGCCATGGCGGCGTATGGGAGCGGGTGTTTGCTGCGCTGACCGCCGACCGCAACAACCAGTATCTGATGATCGACTCAACCATCGTTCGCACCCATCAGCAGGCGGCGACCGGAAAAGGGGGGCCAAAGACCAGGCGCTGGGGCGCTCCCGAGGCGGGCTGACCACCAAGATCCACATGCTGGCCGATGCGCTGGGCCGGCCGCTGCGCCTCATCGTCACGGCCGGTCAGGTTGGCGACATCACCCAGGCTCCCGCCCTGCTGGAAGGCCACGCCGCCGGAGCCGTGCTGGCCGACAAGGCCTATGACAGCAATGCCCTGCGCGCGACGATCGCCGCCATGGGCGCCACCGCCGTCATCCCATCAAACCGAAGCCGCAAGATCATCATCCCTCATGATGCCGTCGCCTACAAACACCGCAACCGCATCGAACGTTGCTTCAACCGGCTCAAGCACTTCCGCCGCTTCGCAACGCGCTATGATCGCAGAACCCTGCACTTCACAGGCTTCGTTCAACTCGCCGCCGCAATGACCTGGCTCCGATGAATGTCGATCCGACCTAAGGGCGAACGATCGATGAACATGGTCACGCTGCACGGATTTTGTGCGAGAGATTGAGCGACTTGCGATTTGCCGCCTGTGCGGCGCGATCCCAGAGGAAGTCGCCGGAGAAAGCGATGTGCTCCCAGCCGACCGGCGAGGTGTGAGTAAGGAGATCGTCCGGGACGAGCTCGCCCATCGCTCGCAGATGAGCCACGGCATCGGCCATGTAGGTGGAGTTCCAGTAGACGATCGCGGCGATGACGAGGTTCAGTCCAGAGGCGCGATATTGCTGAGCCTCGTGGCTGTGATCAATGATCCGGCCCTGCCGGAATGTGCAGATGGCCTGGGTCAGGGCATGACGCTGCTCGCTTTTGTTGAGACCCGCCTGACAACGGCGCCGAAGCGCGGGATTTTCAAGCCAGTCGAGCATGAACAGGGTGCGCTCGATCTTTCCGATCTCCTGGAGCGCGATGTCGACCTGGTTCTGTCGCTCGTAGGCCGCGAGTTTCCGCAACATCACCGATGGCGCAACGTGACCGGTCTTCAGCGAGGCGACCAAGCGGATCACATCGTCCCAATGCTCGCGAATGATATCGACGCGGATTCGTTTTCCCAGAAGTGGCGCGATATCCGAATAGGTCGCGGGAAGCTCGATCGGGATCAGCCTCCGGTCGGGAAAATCCCTCAGCCTGGGGCAGAACCTGAAGCCGAGCATGGCGCAGAGGGCGAACACATGATCAGTCGCGCCACCGGTGTCGGTATAATGTTCGGCGATGCTGAGCTGGCTGCCATGATGAAGTAGGCCATCGAGCACATACGGGGCTTCATGGGTCGCGGCCGAGATGACCTTGACGTGGTATGGGCCATGCTGGTCGGAGACATGGGTATAGAAGCTGAACCCGGGATCGACGCCGTAGCGCGCATTGATGTCGCCCCCGGAGGCCGCACGCTTCCCGGCGCGGAAGAACTGCCCATCCGAGCTCGACGTTGTGCCGTCGCCCCAAATCGATGCGATCGGCAGCCGGTGATGGGCATTGATGATGGTGGCGAGCGCCGCGTGATAGGTATCCTCCCGGATATAGGCCTCTTGGGTCCAGACCAACTGATCGCGGGTGACGCCCTGGCTGGCGGCGGCCATGCGGGACAGCCCGAGATTGGTGGCATCGGCCAGGATCGTCGCCAACAGCGCGTTTTCCGCGGGGCATGCCTCTCCGGTGCGCAGATTGGTGAACGCCGCCATGAAGCCGGTTTCGCGAGCGACCTCATGCAGCAGTTCTGTGGCCCGGATGCGCGGCATCACGGCATTGAGTTGTTCAGCAAGAAGCTCCGCTTCCGCAGGGGCGGCCGCTTTGACCGGCGTGATGTGCAGGCGTCCGTTCATGAAGCTGACGCCATCGAGTTGATCGCGCCTGAGACGATGCGAGAACCGCTTCAGCCGCCAGTCCAGCTCTTTGCCGCGGCGATCGAGCCATTCCTCCGCCGTGGCTGGCAATCCCAATGTCGCCGTGATCGGCGCAGCAGCAGGGGCCGGCAGCAGATAGCTGTCGAAGCGACGATAGGCCGCCGATCGCTCGACCCAGACATCGCCAGAACGCAGCTTATTGCGAAGATGCGCCAGGACGGCCGCTTCGTAGAAGCGGCGATTGATCTTGCCATCGGCGCCGGTGATCAGTTTGCGCCATTGCTTCTTGAATGGCATGGGTGCATCGGGCGGAACATCGCGTTTGCCCGATCTGTTCAATTCACGAAGGACGCGGATCGCCGCGATCGTGCGGGTGCTGCCGCGCCCGGCCTTGAACTCGAGCGCCTCGAGCAGTGCCGGTGCAAACTTCCGCAGCGTCGCGTAGCGCTCCGTCGCGATGACAAGCGGGTCCTCGTCCGCGGTTTCGGCAATGGCCGCGACCTCGTGCCGGACCTTGAGCAGGTTCGCCCACCCGACGGCGTCGTCGATCGCCCCGAGGGTGTCGGCATCACTTTCGAGGGCGCCGGATATCGCATCAATCGTTCTCCGAAACAGCCGCATCAATCGCGATACATCCTTCGAGGTGGCGACATAGCGCCGGGCCTGCATGTTCTTCGCCCGGACGAAAACGCTGCCGATCAGTTTGTCAGTCATTTCGATTGCGGCATCGGTCAGGCGTTCTTCCATGTCGATCAAAAAGGCAACCGATGTGGCGCGCCGGCGCGCTGCAGCATAGCGTTCGATCAGATAGGGGGGCGAAGCCCGGCCTTCGCGCACGAACTGGCGATAGCGGTCCGGATGGATGGCCTCGCCAGCTCTCGCAGAGATGCCGATGGCTCGCACAGCACGCAGGCGGTCGAGAACCTGCCGGACATGATCGGGTTTTGCCGCCACGGGAACGGCTTTCAGCCAGGCAAGCGGAGTGACGCCCAGATTGGGATCGATGACGAACAGGGCGTCGAGTTTCACGATCTGGTCCACTGTCAGCCCGGACAAGAGGGCATGGGTCGCATGTTTCCGGGCCCGCGCTCGACCGGCAATGCCCGTCCGCTCGATCGTCGAGATCGATAGCAGCAGGATTTTCGCCTCCCGCAAGGCATCAATCACGCCGGCAGCAATCGTCAGCCCATTGTCCGTAGACCAGGCGGCATCGGCTGCCGCGGTGATCATGAACGGGATATCGGCACGGACCGCACCGCGAAGACCAAGGGCCGTTGCAAGCTCGCGGGCATGATCCGTCATCGTCTGGTCGCGAACCGCATAATCGGCCATCATCTCGATCGCGACGTCGATCTGCTCGGAGATG
>Ga0208636_100089_pt1 | contig 45120 bp, 39 predicted proteins | sample LakWasM103_HOW12_2_FD_183921 | JGI IMG/M metagenome (GOLD analysis project Ga0208636, IMG submission 183921) | Freshwater sediment methanotrophic microbial communities from Lake Washington under simulated oxygen tension - Sediment Metagenome... | ecosystem: Environmental > Aquatic > Freshwater >... | reverse complement strand
AACCTTAAGCACGATTTATCTCCTGAATAAAATCCAAACTCTGTAACAAAGACTTCACTTGACCGACATCCAATCGCTCAGTGTTGTGAGAAGTATAATCATCAAGGCTGGAAATTTTTTCCTCGCCGTCACTAAAATATTTCGCATAATTCAGGTCGCGGTTGTCCGCCGGGATCCGGTAATAGCTCCCCCTATCTTCGGCACGCGCCATCTCTTCTCTCGAAATAAGCGATTCAAAGAGTTTCTCGCCGTGCCGCGTACCGATGATCCGGGGCTCTTCTTTGCCGCCGAATAACTCTGTGAGCGCTTGCGCCAAATCTGCCACCGTTGATGCGGGCGCCTTTTGCACAAAAATATCGCCCTGCTGTCCATGCTCGTAAGCATAAAGTACCAAATCCACCGAATCCTCCAGCGACATCAGAAAACGCGTCATATTGGGATCGGTTACCGTAAGCGGTTTGCCGTCTTTCAGTTGCGAGACAAACAACGGAATGACCGAACCACGCGAAGCCATCACATTGCCGTAACGCGTTGCGCAGAAAACAGTTTCGCCGTCGCGCTGCATCCGCGCCTTGGCAACCAGCAATTTCTCAGCCATCGCCTTGGAAATACCCATCGCGTTGATCGGATACACGGCCTTGTCAGTGCTCAGCAGCACTACCCGCTTGACGCCATTGGCAGTGGCGGCATCCATCACATGTTCCGTGCCGATAACATTGGTACGCACCGCTTCCATCGGATAGAACTCGCACGACGGAACCTGCTTGAGTGCCGCCGCATGAAACACATAATCCACACCTTTCATCGCTTGATAGATGCTATCGTAATTGCGGACATCACCGATGTAGAACTTCAGCTTGTCGTTGTTCAGCGCAATGCGCATTTCCTCCTGCTTCTTCTCATCGCGGCTGAAGATGCGAATCTCACGCACATCTGTCGCCAGAAAACGCTTAAGAACTGTATTACCAAATGATCCTGTCCCCCCGGTGATCATTAAGACTTTATCATTAAACATATTTGTCCTTGATTAACTACTGATAGGCATGCATCAATTCGATCAGCTCCGGCCATTCGGGTGACTGGTATCCGGTTGCGGCATGGAATCGATCCGCATTTAGCGAACGGTCAATGACAAACTCATTTTCCGGAACAATCTCGATCGCTTTTCCATAGACCTTTGCGACCAGTTTCAACAGGTCATATTTTGCAATTGCCGGACCGGCAACATGGTAAAGACCATGTAGACTCGGTTTCGAGATAACAACGTCACGTATCAACCGAGCTAACTCGACCGTGGGCAGACCGGAAAATATAGCCCGCCTAAAACCTTTACAACTGCCCTGCTGTGTCAGAAACCAATTAAGCAGACTATAGCTGCTTTGCAACTCGTGCCCGATCATCGAAGTTCGCAATGTGATCGCATTCGGATAATCAACCTCGCCTAAAGCTTTGGACCTGCCATACATATCTTCGGCATCCGGCAGATCTTCTTCCGTATAATTTCCTTGCTTGCCGGAAAAAACGCAATCTGTAGAAACATGTACCAATCGAGCATTCAACGCGGCACACAGTCTTGCCAGCCGATGAGGTAATAAGGCATTAAGCGGTATTGCCGTTAACGGATCATGTCCACCAATTTTTTGTTTGGTAGCGCCGACACAATTGATCACTACCTCCGGCTGTATCCGGGCAAAAGCATCCACCAGCGCATCGTAATTAGTGACATCGACATTTACTAACAGCCGTTCAGCAATCTCAGCAAAGAAGAACTGCTTTGCATGCTCCGAGCGCACTGAACCGTACACTTCCCAATCACGCCGTTCACTCAATACACGTAGGGTCGCACTGCCTAGCATGCCATGCGCGCCCAACACCAAAATCTTCATCAACTTTCCCCAAAAGACAACGTTAATTCATGCAGATGACCGACTAATTGATCTACCAGTCGGTCATGATCGAAATGTTCACGGAAATAGGCACGTCCATTTTGGCCGATTTTTTCCCGTTCCTCTGCGGACATCCTGTATAGCCGCAATACGCCCTCGGCAAGGGCAACAGCATCCTCAGCCGGAATAGCCAAGCCGGCATTAGCTTCGCACACTATTCTCCCACCTTCGCCGTTCAAGCAGGCCAGAATTGGCTTGCCGACAGCCATATAGGCTTGCACCTTATTAGGGATCGTCGCAGCAAAAATAGGCTGATCCGCCAATGTGACCAATAATGCAGCAGCCTGTCTCATTAAACCCGGCATAGTTTCTACCGGGTATCTCCCTGCAAGATGAAGATTACTCAGGCCGAGTACCTCAACCTGCTTGCGCATCCAATCCCAACGGCTGCCTTTCCCCAGCACCACAAAATTGATCTCAGGGTAATCCCGCAATATCTCTGCCGCCGCAATAATAACCTCGACAGCCTGCCCTACTCCGACATTACCTGCAAAAAGCACAGGGAACTTGCCCGCCAAACCAACAATATTCGGCAATGGCATGTCGGGAGGACTATAGAATGCAGGCTCAACCGAATTGGGATAGTATACAATCGGTTTGCCATGGGCCAACCCTGCAACAGGCGCCTGAAATGCTCTTGATTGAACCAGCAGTAAATCCGTATGGCGATAGACAAACCGCACCATACTTTCAAGCCATTTTAATATCCAGGGATTATTGATGTAACCTGTGGCTTGTGCGCTTTCCGGCCATAAATCCTGCACCCATAAAGCCACAGGACAACGTTTCAGCCAGCCCAGAAAAGAGGCCGGAATCGCCTGAAAAATCGGGGATGGAGCGTAAACAAGAATCGCATCATAGCTTTCCTGGCGTAATAACCACGGTGCGAACAACAGCCCTGAAACAATAAACGACAAATAATTTAATGCCAGTTTAATGGCATTTTTACTGCCTCTGGCAATAAGCGGTACGCGATAAATTTTTATGCCGCACCAATCTTCAGTACTGCATCCCCATGCCTGATAGCCCTCAAAAATATCACCATCGGGATAATTCGGCTTCCCTGTTAAAACGGATACCTCATGTCCACGCTCTTTAAGAGTCAACGCAAGATCATTAATACGAAAAGACTCGGGCCGGAAATATTGGCTGACGATAAGGATTTTCATCAGGTTTTAACAACCCTATTATTCCAATACATTAAAGAATTTATTAGCAAAATAATTATAAATAAGTTTAAGTAAATCGACCCAAAAAGTAGATACTTTGGCCTGAAACATATCCAAAACAGGACATTCCATAAACCGCAATCTGCGCAAGCAGAGAGCTGAAAGTAATATTTTGGTCGCCTAACTTGAATGCAATACGTCTATTGCCGCCAGTGGTTTATTCTGTGAGCATATATTTCCAGCGTCCCAAGACGCGTGATGTATTCTGAATGCCTTTCACCATACTTGGCTTGACACCCCGAGATTGGAATCCGTACTAAACGCTGACGTTCAGCACGCCGTTAAATCTCACACAAAACAACAACGCTTAGCCCAGTCGGCAAGACGAGCCCACTCATGCAGCCACATCTTCCGCCGACAGCACGAATGCTCTAGGCTTAAAGCCCAAGTCTCGCGCCGCCTCAGCATGATCAAACACCAAATCACGGTTCATACGCTCGACCATGGCAGTCGACCACTGCCGATAGCGCCGCAAGCGGCGCAACATAGTCACCGCCAGGCGGAAAGTCCAAAGCGGGACAGTCAGCAAGCGCGGACGTCGACAGAGGGCGGAAAAAACACGAGCGACCATGTTGCGATAAGTGAGCGTCTCGCCACCGGAAATGTTATACGCCCTGTTCGCCGCGCAAGGCACCCGCAAAGCGACCAAGCATGCGCTTGCCACATCCGCTACGTGAATAGGCTGGCGCAAGCCGCTTGCCTCGCCAAACAAGGGAAAAAAGCCAAACCGCCGGATGAAGCGCGCAATCTCGGCGATATTTTTGTCCCGCCCCAAGCCATAAATCAGCGTAGGACGCAGAATCACCCATTCCACCCCACGGCTTTTCGCCCACTCCCGCACCCGAGCTTCCGCATCAGCAAGCCGAAGCGCTATGGCCTGTTCCTCGGGATCGGAGGAGTCATCCTTGGTGAACCGACTGGTGGAAGACACGACCACCACACGCCTCGCGCCCTGCGCGTCAAGCAAGGCAAAGTAATCCGGCAACGCCCAAATAGGGGCGACACAAATCCAAAACGAAATGCTCTCATCGCCCGCACGCGAGAGGTCCGGCGACTGGGTCGTTGCCGTTTGATGGCCTGACTGAATGACTAATGATTCCATCAGAGGAGCCGGTGAAGTGGGAGCAAGCCGCCGCCACGCCACCCTATCTCCGCTCTGCTCGACCGCCGACCGCGAGAACGCCGTCACCTGCCACCCTGCCTCAGTCAGCATCGGCAGTAGACATGCTCCCACCGAACTGGTCGCACCAAGAACACCTACAAGGTTTAGCGGTAATCCATCACCCTCTGGGAGAGAGGTCATGGGAATCGCATTATCAACCATGCCCAAAACCCAACGCCTGTCCGGCACGTTTGGCCGAGTAGTAAGTAGCCACGAGGCCAAACCGCAGCCACACGCCTACCACAACCAACCCCATCAGCGCACTCGGATACTGGTTTCGAAAGAATTTCTTGTAAAACCGTATCATCCCCTTATGCTTGTGCCACTCGACAAACACCGGCCGACTTCTTCCGCAAACGCCTAACGCGTGGGTAATTTGCGCCGATGGAACGAACAGAATTTTCCACCCTTGTTGTCCGAAGCGCATGCACCAATCCAGGTCTTCGCAATGTAAAAAGTAACCTTCATCCCATTCTCCGACATCCTGCATTGCCTCACGCCTGACCATCATGCAAGCGCCGGAAATTGCCTCCACCTCAATGGCGTGATCCGGCAACGGTTGTTTATGCAAGTGAAAATCAAAGAACAGGCGCGGCCAGCGATCCGAAAAACTTGCCAGCCAAAATGCACGCACAAAAGAACGCCAAGGCGTGGGTATAGCCCGACGGCCGCCTGCCTGCTCGGTTCCGTCCGAATTAGCAAGCAAGCCGCCGACCATACCCACGTGCTCACCCTCACGTAGAGCTTCCAGCAACGTGACCAACGTACCCGGCTTGAAGCAACAGTCCGGATTAAGGAACAGCAGGAACGGAGCAGAAGCAACGCGTCCTCCACTATTACAAGCCGCAGCAAAACCAACGTTGGTTGGGTTTTCAATTATCTGCACGCATGATAGGCCTCGCAAAGCATCCAAACTGCCATCCTTCGATGCATTATCAACTACGATAATTTCGATCTCCAGTGGACAATTCAGTAACGAATCGACACAGCTCCGCAATAACGCCCCTGCGTTATAATTGACAATGATTGTTGAGATGATGACTCTCATATTTATTTTCTACCAAGTTTTGTTGTAATCATCAGCTTCTCTAACTGTTGCCAAACTTCATCAATTGAAGCGGCGGCCACATAGTAATGTTCTTAAATACAGATACAGAAAATATGATCACTCTCTCAAGCAGTGTATCCATTGTCAATACAAAAAAATGAACGGCCACTTCGTGTGAACAAGTCGGCAATGAATCGAAGTAGCTATAGTGGCTAACACATTCAGCGAAATTCTATGTGACTTTTCCTCCGTTTGTGTACACGCATCCCAACAGACTACGTGGCCTTTATCTCAACCACCTTTGAAGTTTCCGATAGCCAGAAAACGCTTTCCATATTCGGTACACCCAATCGCAAGATACACTTGATTAACTGAAAACCCGCTGATCATGACACCGACCTCAGCAATAAAGAAGCCATGTCTGCATGAGGATTAATTTCCAGACTAAAGCCATTAGCATGGGTTAATCTGAGCATGTTACAATTGAGGATCCCGTTTGCAGAGAGTGACTCATCAGCAAGCAGCTGCACCGGAACCAGTTGACTTGGGGGGCGTCGTACACCGCTCCACTAGCGTTACGCTTCCTGTACTCCATCTTGGATACTACCCTTTACCTTTTCTGCCAAATTTTATAGCAATCATCCGCTTATCCAACTGCCTCCAAACCTCACTGGCTGAAGCCAGCCGAGTCTTTTGAATATGTTGACGCTTGCGCCACATTTTTGGCAAGCCCAATACCGCATCCCGCTTGGCTCGCCAAATCACCCCACCCTGCCCGCGTAACGCAAACCAGATGATGCTCGCCAAATTCAACGACACATGCAGCGGCAACAGAAACCAGAACAAAATACCCGGCATGTCTTTCACGAAAGTCCATACCAGATTGCGATGTCCATGATAGATGGCAAAATCACTATGCTGCCCGCCAGTCGTGCCGGAGCCGACATGATGTGCCACGGACTGCGGCACATAAAGGCAACGATAGCCCTCCAGCCGTAAACGAAAGCCCAAATCCACATCTTCCACATAACAGAAGTAGTCCTCGTCGAATCCTCCGATTTTGCATAAGGCACTTCGCCGATAAAGTGCCGCAGCAGCACAGGGCGAGAACACTTCCCGTTCATTCTCTGCAGAAATCGGCACAGGTGAGCCATGCCCCATGCGCCACACTAGACCACTCACATGGTATGCATCACCTGCGCCATCTAATACTGAGGAATCGCCTGCGCTAACCAGCTTGCTACCGAATACATCGAATCCCGGATTAGATGCTCCCGCCTCCAAAAGCGCGGCCAGCCAGCGCGGTTCGGCGAACGCATCGGGATTGATCAATGCGATCCATTCAGTCTCATTGGATGCTGCCTGGATTGCCAGATTGTTGCCTTGCGCAAATCCCGTGTTCCGATCGAGAGCTATCAATCGCACTGAAGGGAACCGTCGCGCAATCTCAAGAGATTCATCGGAACTAGCATTATCCAGTAGAATAATCTCGTGAGGCTTGACCGTCTGTTCCATCAAGACAGCCAAGCATCGTTCAAGAAACAGGCCGCCATTCCAATTAACAATAATGACTGATGTTTTATCGAAAACTTCATTTTCGCTCATGAATACACCGGCGTTTGAGAAACTGAAAAAACTCCCATATTGCCCACAATGTTATGCAAGAGGAGAAAGTCTTGCCAAGCATATCTATTGATCATTTAATATTAACGGAATGAATAATCACTTTTTACTCAGGCTGTCTTCGCGACACCGTCCTCAGTAATACATTGAATGCAACTCCTTATATACTACTGATTCGGGGACGATTCATTTTTTTCGAAATTAACTCGTTCAATTTCTACCACCAACGGCATGTTGCGCACCTGTGTATGAATAGACCCTATGTATTCACCAAGCACCCCAATAAAAAATGCCTGAATCGCGCCAAAAAAGAAAACGCCAATTAGAAGGGGGGCAACACCTAATTCGAACGAATCCCAATAAACAAGCTTAGCTACAAAAAAAGTCAAGGCCACAAATAGACTTAAAAAAGAGAGTAAAAACCCCCCTATAGTCATAAGACGCAGTGGAACCTTGGAATGATTAGTAATTCCAAGCATTGCAATGTCGTATAAGGTATAAAAGTTATTTTTGGTAATCCCTCCCTTCCTTCTAGGTTGTTTAAAGGGAACCAACGCAATGGGGAAGCCAATTTCACATAACAAACCCCTGAAATAAGGATAAGGATCTTGGATGCTGCGCAAAATATCGATAACGACTCTATCAAATAAACCCGCACCAGTAGCATTTCTTACTAACGGAACCTCAGATATACGTCCTATCAGACGGTAGTAGGCTTTCCTTAGTCCAAACATAAAGGGAGATTCTTCGCTTTCCGGCTTAACCGCAAGCACGGTCTTATACCCTTGCTCCCATTTTTTAATAAATTCAGCGATCATTTCAGGAGGGTCTTGCAGGTCAGACGCAATCAATACACAGGCATCCCCCCTAGACTGCAATATGGCATAGTATGGGGATCTAATATGCCCAAAATTTCGCGCATTTACTATCAGTTTTAACCGCTTATCATTTGCTGCGATTTCCTTGATCTTCCTGACTGTTTCATCAGTCGAGCAATTGTCTATGCAAATATGTTCATAATCATAAGGCTGCGCCGCCATAACCTCGGCAACACGCTGACAAAGCTCTTCAATGTTATCTTCTTCGTTGTAACAAGGCGTCACAATACTAATCAGTTTATTATTCGTCGTCATATTCATATCAGTTATTTTTATAAACCCAGTAATTCATTAAGAGCAAACTTATAAGTACACTCAACGGAACGCATAAAGCCTGTCCAACGTAGGGGTTGAATTGGAAATGCTTAATTAAAACTTCCAGCGCCGTTGCATTTATGCCATACACCACACCATATGCAACAATAAACTTAGCAAAAATAATCTGCCCACCCCGTGATTTAAAAACAAATCGACCAATACTAAAATAATTAAAAATCACGCCCATTATGGTTGCCACAAGCAGCGCAGCTAAATAGGACATATTTAATAAAATTAAGAGGCCATAGATCGCATAGCCAACAACCGTATTAAGCAGTCCAACACCTATAAATCTAACTATTAGTTTTATTCTGTCACGACTCGGTTCAGGCTGGCGACTTACCCGCTGGGCATCTCTACGTCCTGGTTTAGGCCGCCTATCTGACCGGCGCGTCCGATCATAACCTTTTTTACTCCGCTTCTTCATGTACTAATATCTTGGAGTGCAGGAAGCAGCTCTCGTGCTTCAATCAGAATCCCATCTAGGGAGGTCAAGGAGGGAGTATATCCAAAATCAGCAGCACGAGTATTCAACGAGTAGTAATGAGGTTTGCTACCTGTTGCATTAACACTGGTGATAGCTTCGACGATTTCAAAACGCAAGCCAAAATTTTCTTGCATGGCTGCCAGTAGACTCGGCTTATCAATCGGGGCTTTGCTGTAACAATCAACGGACGTATTGGTAGCAGGCGACGCAAGCAGAGCTACAACCAAACTATAAAAATCAGATGGATGAACAAAGTCACGCACGATGTAGTCGGCTGAGGTCTTCAACACATTCTTATCGGAAATCGCACGCAAAATATCGGTTATTAAAAATCGTGCCGAAATATCCTGGGTGTGACTAAAATAGTTGAACACCCTAATATCAACAATCGGCAGATGAGGAAATGAACGGTGACGGCATTCGGCGTGAAGCTTGGCGACAGCGTACCAATCTTGCGGCTGGAGGTTATTGATTGCGACCACCGCCTTGGTGTTTTCATCGACCGGCACGTCAAAACTTGAACCGTAAGCCGCACCGCTGCTTAGAAAGATATAACGACACTGGGAATGTTGCCGCACATAATCCAAGGCCATTTCGTCGTATTTCAGCGTCACATCAAAAATAGACGCCCCCATCGCCGCTGCTTGAGCTGGATCACCTACGCCCACGAAATTAAAAATGGCACCAAAGAACTCGTCCGCGCTGAAGGCTGCGAAATCAGCAACGACGTATCGACCCGACAAGCCAACGCTTGCCAGCCACTGCATTACTACTTCCGGCCGACGTGCAAAAAGCGCCAATTCGTGGTTACTTTGCGTGGAAAGGGATAACACCAAATCTTTAGCGATCTGGCTGGTAGCACCGAGGATGGCTATACGCATGGCTCAGTTCGCAGAGAGGAAATTACTAATTCGCAACTCAATTGCCGGACGATCCAAACCGTGCTCTTTCAGCAAATACTCATAGGAACCACAGTGATGAGAGAAACGGTCACGAACGCCAATCCGCAGTATGCGCACCGGCGCAAACTCCGATGCAATTTCGGCGATGGCAGAACCTACACCGCCCAGCACGGAGTGCTCTTCAAGGACAACGACTATTCGATTCTGTTTACAGATAGCCGTCACATGCTTGCTATCAATTGGCTTAATGAAAGGAGCACTCCAAACGGCAGCATTTGGGTAAGAGTCTGCTGCAATATCCACAGCAATACGCACCAAAGCCCCGGTCGCAATAAAGGTAATATCGCTAGCTTTTCCAGGTTTAGCCTCCAACAAACTACCAGCTCTTACTTCCGGCACGGCAACATGCACGTCCCCACGGTCGGATTTTCCCATGCGCAAATAAACAGGGGCCTTCGAGTGATAAGCCATTTCCATGCATGCGGTCACTTCAAAACGGTCTGCTGGAGAATAGACCGACAAATAGGGTATTGCACGAGTGCAGGCAATATCTTCCGTCGACTGGTGGCTGGTACCAAGATGACTATAGACAAACCCAGCTCCATCACCAATGAAAACAACTGGCAGCTTGTCATGAGCTACATCAAGTTTTATCTGCTCGACAACACGTACCGGGATGAACGCACTTAAGCCATAGACGAAAGGTCTGAAGCCAGTCCGAGCCAGACCCGCCGCCATTCCCACCATGTTCTGCTCAGCAATACCGGCATTGATGTATTGTGCCGGGCATTCTCTGCGGAAATCATCAAACAAGGCGTAACCATGGTCACCTGTCAGGAGTAAAACATTGGGGTCACTCTTTGCAAGGCGAACCAACGCTTCTGAAAAAGCCGCTCTCATTGCACACTCCCCGCAACAGCTGATAAGGCTTGAGCGTAAGTTACAGGATCAAGCCGCGTATAGTGCCAAATATTGTTATTTTCCATAAAGTCTACGCCTTTGCCTTTGACAGTTTTGGCGATGAGTGCTTTCGGTGCTGTCGAATTACTTGCCCAAAGCTGGGTGATAGCGCCGTCGATGGCTACCTCATCATGACCATCAATGGTGATCGCTTCGAAGCCAAAACTTTCGAATTTAGCTTGTATTGATCCAAGCTTAAGAACGTCTTGTGTACTACCCATGGCCTGAAAGCCATTCTCGTCAACGATCACCATGAAATCCTTGAGGTCATGGTGTGCCGCAAAAAGGGCACCCTCCCATATGGGGCCTTCATTGATTTCACCATCGCCGACCAAAGCGTAGGTTTTTTGATCGGTGCCACGCAGCTTTGCTCCCATCGCCATGCCAACGCCAACCGAAAAGCCATGACCCAATGAACCAGAGGTCACTTCCAGACCAGGGATGCGTGAATCAGATAAACCTTTTAAATCACTGCCATTAGCAAAATAACCCGTGAACGCTTCATCTTTAAGCCAACCTAACTCCCGTATGCACGCGTACTGAGCCATGACACCATGCCCTTTGCTAAGTACGAAATAATCACGACCTGCGGCAATTGGGTCGTTACCCGGATACCGTAAATGATTCCGATACAAAACCGCCAGAAGATCTATAATCGAGAACGCACACCCGATATGGACAGTAGAACCGGCATAGGCCATGTCCAACACAGTTTTACGGAGCGATTTTGCATCAAAGGCTTTACTTTGAGGAATCATTGCAAGCACCACTTAGCTATTCACGCCGAGATAACTTTCGATCTTGCTGGCCGCAAATTCCAACATTTCAGTAGTCAGAGCCGGCTGCACGCCAATCCAGAAGGTATTGTTCATCACATTATCTGTATTGGTCAGATCGCCGCTGATACGGTAGTTAGCCTCGATCATATAAGGTTGACGGGTTAGGTTACCCGCAAACAGCAGGCGCGATCCGATTTTGTGCTGATCCAGGTAAGTCAGCAGATCCAACCGCGTGACAGGGCAGTTTTCTTTCAGCGTGATCGGAAAGCCGAACCATGATGGGTCAGAATGTTCGGTCGCCTCGGGCAGACTCAAAAACTCTTCACAGTTCTTTAGGCGTTCTTTCAAGAAAGCGAAGTTATCCTTGCGGGCCTGGATAAACTGAGGAGCCTTGTCTAGCTGGGCCAGTCCGCAGGCCGCCTGCATGTCGGTAATCTTGAGGTTATAGCCCAGATGACTGTAGGTGTACTTGTGATCATAGCCCTTGGGCAACTCACCCAGCTTCCAGCAAAAGCGTTTGCCACAGGAGTTGTCTTTTCCGGGAGCACAGAAGCAATCGCGACCCCAGTCGCGGAAGCTCTCGGCAATCTTTTTAAGTTTCTTGTGATTAGTAAATACCGCACCGCCTTCACCCATCGTAATGTGGTGAGCCGGATAAAAGCTCAGGGTACCAATGTCGCCAAAAGTGCCGACCATCTGGCCTCGGTAAGTAGTGCCCAATGCATCACAGCAGTCTTCCACTAACCAAAGGTTGTGTTTTTCACACAGGGCCGTGACCACATCAAGGTTAAAGGGGTTGCCTAGCGAGTGAGCCAGCATGATGGCTTTGGTCTTGGGGCCAATGGCCGCTTCGATCTTGTTGACGTCGATATTATGTGTTCTAGGGTCCACATCCACAAACACCGGCACTGCGCCAAATTGGAGGATGGGATTTACGGTGGTTGGAAAACCGGCGGCCACACCAATGACTTCATCACCCGGCTTGATGGCCCGGTCGCCCAGCTTAGGAGACGTTAACGTGCTAAACGCGACGAGGTTGGCTGAAGAACCCGAGTTGACTGTAATCAGATGCTTGACACCGATGAAAGCTGCAAGCTTTTTCTCAAATTCGGCATTGAAGCGGCCTGTGGTAAGCCAGCCGTCAAGCGAGGCTTCGACCATATTCTTGAGCTCTTCGGCACCGAGTGCCTTACCTGAAGGTGGCACTACAGATTCACCTGGGTGGAAAGGGCGTGGAGCCAAAGCAATAGCAGCATATTCATCCACCAATTTGGCGATCTGCTCTCGAATGGCTTGGGTTTTAGAATTTTGCATAGTGTCAGTCAGTTTTGGTTAATGTTTGATAGGTATGAATTTGGGCCAAGGTCAATTGGCGGATGTTAGCACCCGCTTGGCGCTGCTTGGACCAATCGATGATGAGCTTTAGGGCATCGTTCAAACGCAGTGCCGGGTGCCAATCGAGGCGGCTGCGCACCTTGGAAATATCGAGCTTGAGGTAGCTGGCTTCGTGCGGATGCTCTCCCGTATCGAATTGCCACTTAGCATCGTTACCCCACATCTCGGCCATTTGCTCGACGATCCAACCGACGGGCTTGGCATCTTCGTCGTTGGGGCCGAAATTCCAGCCTTCGGCGAAGCTTGTTCCATGCTCAAAAAGGCGTTCGGCCAGCGTGAGATAGCCGCGTAAGGGTTCCAATACATGTTGCCAGGGGCGGATCGCATGAGGGTTGCGAATATCGACGAGCTTACCTTGCTCAAACGCGGCGAGGATGTCGGGGATTAACCGATCCTGAGCCCAATCGCCACCACCGATAACGTTGCCGGCGCGGACGGTCGCCAGAGCAACGCCATGCTGTGCGTGGCTGTTGGCGTTGAAAAACGACGAGCGATACGCAGAGCTGACCAGTTCGGCACAACCCTTGCTATTGCTGTAGGGGTCGTAGCCGCCCATGGGCTCGTTTTCACGATAGCCCCAGGCCCATTCACGGTTTTCGTAGCATTTGTCTGTGGTGATGTTGACAACAGCCTTGACGCCGGGCGTGTTACGCACGGCTTCAAGCACATTTACCGTGCCCATGACATTGGTAGAGTAGGTCTCAACCGGATTTTGGTAAGAATAGCGCACCAGCGGTTGTGCCGCCATGTGAATCACAATCTCAGGCTTATGTTCGGCAAAAACGGTTTGCAATTTAGCCAAGTCACGAATATCACCGAGGATACTGGTCATGCCTCTGCTCACTTCGGCAACGTCAAATAAGCTCGGATTAGTCGGCGAAGCTAGCGCATAGCCAACCACTTGCGCACCCATGGATTGCAACCAGAGCGACAACCAGCTTCCTTTAAATCCGGTGTGTCCTGTCAGCAGGACGCGCTTGCCCTCCCAAAATGCGGAATTCATGCCCACACCTTCCACGGTGCTTTACCGGATTGCCACAACTCTTCGAGATGCATCATGTCGCGTAGCGTATCCATCGGCTGCCAAAAGCCGTGGTGCTGGAATGCAGCCAGATCTCCCTCTTGTGCTAAACGCTCAAGGGGATCGCGTTCCCATATTGTATGGTCATCGCTGATGTAGTCGAGGACTTTCGGCGACAGTACAAAGAAACCGCCATTGATCAGGGCACCATCGCCCTTGGGCTTTTCCATAAAGCTTTTGACCTTGTTTTCCTTAAGGTCCAGAGCGCCGAAGCGTCCGGGCGGTATGGTCGCGGTCAGAGTGGCTTTGACTTTCTGCGCCTTATGGAACGCAATCAGTTCTGTAATATTGACGTCACTTACTCCATCGCCATAGGTTAAACAAAAAACCTCTTCATCCTTGACGTAGTCCGCTACCCGTTTCAAACGGCCACCTGTCATGGTCTCCTCTCCGGTGTCCACCAGAGTGACTTTCCAGGGCTCGGCATAACGTTGATGCACTTCCATCTTGTTATGCTCCATGTCGAAAGTGACATCGGACATATGCAAAAAATAATTGGCGAAATACTCCTTAATCACATAGCCTTTGTAGCCGCAGCAGATAACAAAGTCATGGATGCCGTGGGCCGAATAAGTTTTCATGATGTGCCAAAGAATCGGCTTGCCACCGATTTCTACCATGGGCTTTGGCCGAACGGAAGTTTCCTCGCTTATTCGAGTACCCAAACCGCCTGCAAGAATGACAGCTTTCATTTATGCCTCTTTTTGAATTCTAAAATGGAAATAAAGGTGAACATTGAGAGAGCCGTAGTTGTATAGAAGGGCAATCTGGCATCCGCAGCGTTTCCAAATATAACAAGACCAGCAAAATAAAAAATAGCAGATAGGTAAATGGTTAAATAGTCTGCCGTTAATGCTCTAACCCGAGCCATGTAAACGAAAGCACCGATTGAGATGAGATATAAAAACCAGGGCTTATAAAAAGGCAGATTAGAGGCATTAACTATGTAGGTGACAACGGCATCGCGCAGTGATGATTCCGGCAAGCTGTAGCCATATTCATTTTTATCAATTGACGGAGCTGTAATTATAAATTGAACCTCTTGGTTAGCGCCAATCATATATTTCGTTAGTTGAAATTTGTTATTGAAAAAGCAAATCGGATGATGAACAGCAACACTCACCCATATTTTGCTGATCCTACTATCAGCAGGCACTTTATCATATAAACCTTTTGAAAGGTTTATATGCCTTGGATCATACCCACTTTTTATTTCAGCAAGAGACAGGTTGGGAGCCATGTCAGCAAAAAGATTTCTACCCACACATAGGCTCGCTCCTGCAACATCAAGAACTCGCACCATTTGAATGAATTCATCAGTGCTATTGTTCATCTTTACAAGGTCAGGAAGAGAGTAATTATCTAATTGAGTTTTCGTAAAAAAAACCACGCTAGTTAGCATTGATCCCAACAATATTACGCATAGTAATAGGCGTGAGCGGGTTTTAATCATTTGCGAGCACACGACCAACGTCAGGTAAAAAAGCAATGGAACAGCACCAGTAATGGCATTATGCCGCGAACAAACCCCGAGAAATATTAAGCATATTGCTAGCAGTGATAAAAAAATAAACCACCACTTATTTACTACAAGCCTCATGGACAAGATAACCGCAAAGCCAGACAAAAAGAAAGCAGCCATCAGAACATCCTTCCAAATAACCGCTACGGTGCCAAGCACCACAGGAATACTTAAATAGATAAGCAGGAATACTGTTGCATAACTTATTTTTTTTGTATAAAAAAATACCACAAAAAAAATGGAGAAGATAAGAAGGGAAACTTGCGAAAAATGCATTGCAGCTGGATTAGGTGACAACAGATCGACAACACGCCAAACATAACTAACCATCGGCGGCCACATAGAATCAGTTACCCCATTTCTAGCGCCTCGAAGCGCATGTAGGGTATCATACGACATGAACCCTGGATAAAATAACGCCGCAATTCCTAGTGATGCTAAAAAGGGTATCGCTAATAAATAGATTTTTTTATTTACCACGGGCATTTTCAAGTAAGCTAGTTTCTTTACAGCCAAAAACACGGCGAGGGACACAAAGACGCTAATAATACACAGCATCATGTACCGAGAGAATGCGGAAGGCCTGTTTAATTGTAGTTCAAACACAGGATCATTTCCCGTTGTACGAATGAGCAAACCAGCAGGGGTTACTTCTAATTTGTCGATCATTTGTATTGGTTTTGCATGATCAACCAATTCACTGGGCATAAAAGTTTCAGTGCCAAACAGATACCTCAACTCAACTTTAGTTATCACAACCTCTGTTGCTTCATTGGCTGGATCTATGCGAACGTAATCGATTGACGTTCGAGGCAAAGTAATTGTAATTTTTACGTCATTTCCTGGATTCTCAACGAGTGTGGATCGTTCACTATTTTCTTCGCTATATACACCATATATTGGAAAAAAGACCTGCATGTAGTCTGGTTTGTCTTTTTGAGCATAAATCACCAAACTATCTGTGAAGGTTAAGCTAATACTGACAATCAACAAACTGACAACCACCAATATCTTTAGGTATCCGTCAAAGTAATAATATAGATCCTTACTTAGTCGTTTACCGTGTTTTAATATTTCATTCATCTACAACCTTCATACGTTTTATCACACAGGCGCAAAGCACTTTCGAGTGCATTATTAGGACTCCAATAATAGTCGGACACAGGCAATTGAAAAACAATATTCATAATATATGCTAAAGCTAAATAGAAATGATCGATTTATTATTCGCATCACTAAGGCCAATTTTAGTAGTTAAAAAGTACCATCTAAAAAACCAGAGAAATATTGCGATCCAGCTTCCAGTACTAATGATGACCCCGATAAACAGAAAAGGAGGCTTATACTCTAGGACTACCTTATGTTTTCCCTGTTGTATTGGAAAGCCAATTAACCCACCGTTTACTGCTTCTATTTTAATTGGTAAATCGTCTATTAAAGCTTCCCATCCTGGTGCTATGGGGATTTGCATTACGAGAATTCCATTTTGGAGAAGATTAACGTCCCCTTCTATTTTTGATTCACTCCATCGAGAAATTACCATCGCTTTGCTTCGAAGAATTTCTGCATCTTTTTTGTATTCGTCCATGATTGGAACGGGGGTAACTTCAACTTTAAAGCTACTAATTTTAAATCGGCCTGGAGTATTAGATAATTCAACTCTTAAACGGTCAACGTTACCAACGTATCCCAAGTTCAAATCGTAATTCTTGATTCCCCGCGTGACCAGGAAATATTGGGCTTTATCTATCTTAAATGCATCATCGCCGTAACGCCAATATACTTGTCCAGTCACATCCTTCGCTGTCTCGAAAACAAACGAAATGCGAAGTAGTCCGGAAAGAGGTTTTGATGATCTAATAACTATATATGGGTCATTAAACTTAGTATCAAATTCAAGATTCAATGGAAAGTTATTTTCTTTTACGTCCATGTTTATATAATTAGCGGGAAGATCTAATTTCAGTTGAGATGAGGAGGGAAGAATAACAGCATTAATTTTAGCCTTTTTCAAACCCTCTTTTAAAACACTATTATCATTGACAACTACAGCTTTTAAAATTGTGCGGTCTCTTTCAAACGAAGGAAGTTTTTGGAAGCTACTAAGCTCAGTATATTGGTCAAATATTAATCCAAGTGGTAAAAAATTTGTATTCTCAAAAATGCTTATTTTACCTTTTTGCTCAACAAATTTGTAACCAACTATCATATCGTTGGGGTTATCTAGTATTTGGTATCGAACAGCTAAAAAACTATTCAACAGTAAACGATCAGGAGGGATTTTGATATAATTATTATTTGGTGAGTACACATCCATTATTTTTAAGAAATCTAAAGTGCCACGGCTATTAAGTGGTTCATAGGATGTGGTTCCAAAGAACCCTTGGGCTATCGGGTCATTAAAGCTCACCTGCGCGGTCGTCTTAATTACTCGAAAAAAATCTTTCTGCTTTTCCTTAAGTTCATTTACGAAATCTTTTGACTCGTCGAATACACCTGTTTTTTTCGCAGGATAGTCGGCACTTAGAAGAACTCGATCATGCACATCAGTAGATACATGGTTTGCCAGCTCTAAAGCTAAAACGAACAAAATTCCAACTTTACCTGTTTTTTTCCATTTTTCGTGTGAAAGGAGAATTAAGAGAATTGTATATACTCCAAGAAATAATAGCGTTGGCATTACTGCGATTATCTCATCTGTAGTTGAAATATCGGCCCAACCAAATACTGAAGAAGAGGCCAGTGTTGTACATAGAAGTAGTGTGGATAATCCTGCATATGAGAGTAGCAAAAAGAATACTGGCGGCTTTTTAGCTCGCTCCAAATGCTGTAAGCCACGAAGCGAAAACAACAGAATTATGGGTATGATGGCAAATGTCCATCGATACGACACATAACTAAATGCATTCGCAAATAAGCCAAAGACGGGGAAGATCAATGCAAAAACAATCGAAATTATTGTCCAGTTCAAAAATTTTCTTTTCGCTTGAGGATAGTTCAGGCATGCAAATGGAAGTAACAACAGCGCAAGCACGCTGCAATATACATTGGGTAATTCGTAAATATTCCACCAATCATAAAAATGGTGGTTTCCAACCTTAAAATGAGCACTAAAAAACCGACTGACCAATGAAAGGTAATATTCCGATTTCATAAGAAATGGAATATCGGCAAATTGCGAGCCTATTCTTGGGCTGTCTAGCGCAACAAAAACACTAGGCACAAAAATAAATGCAGCGAGTCCGATTCCAAGCAGATATAGTGCCGTGAATTCAAAACAATGCCGTATGGCCTGGGAACGTAGCGAGTCCTGAGTGAAGACACGAATCAGAAAGTATGGAAGAAGAAAAATCGACATCATGTACAGAAAATAGTAACTCCAGATCGCAATAAGGAACATTGTTCCAAGAAATAAGAAGGCTTTTCTGTCTCGAAGCCAAAACTCTAGGCCCAGTAGAAGCAAAGGATAATAAATTACAGCTAACGCAAAAAAGTAATGTTGACCCCAGAGTATTAGATACCCATTTAAGCCATATATAATTCCGCCGATAATCGACGTGTAGTTTGATAAGTTTATTCTTCTACATAACGTAAAAAATATCCCAGCAGCGACTAAGCTTTTCACCCAGACAATATACCCTATCATAGGGAGCATTTTTTCTGTAGGCGTGAAAAATAAAACCCAATTAAATGGATCAAAAATTGTGTGGTTTAGAGCTAGTGTGCTTTGTCCAATACCTATGCCGTGAGACCATAAAGGAATAGCGCCAGCCTTCAAAAGGTTCGAAATATACAAAAGATGGGGGAGGCCTATGGCAAATGAATCGCTGCCTACGTCAATAAATATGTAAAGTTTATTTAAAAGTAGCACATCTCTAAATGCCCAAGCACTTGTCAACGCGGTGAGAAGTATACAAATTACAAGTGCAAGCTTTGGATTATTATAGTGCTTCATATTCTTTGCGTGCCTAAACTCAATAATGTGGCACAGGTTGTTGTAACCGAGAACGAGGCCGTACATATTTTCTGTGAGAAAATCATTTTAAAGGTCAAAGCAATTAGCTTCGATTTATTAATTTGTTCAAATTTCTGGGGCCACTTTTCAACACATAGCCCCCCGATTACTTAAGTAACAGTCGAATCAGCCCTGAAACCCCCTCATGTTTCAATACCCCCATCAAAGTTGGCGCCACGGAAACCGTAACGAGATGGGCAATCACCTTGCGTTACCTGTCCAACTTCTGTTCTCTGTTCAATGTCTCTGAGCGACGTGACATATGCTACTAATCCTGATGTATCATAATAAGCGATGCTCCATCGGCAAATGAGTGGATCGCAACCGAGTGACGTTCCAGGCCCTGATCCAGTCTAATAGATCCTGCATGCAGGAGGTTTTCATGCCAAATCACAACGGCTCATTTTTTCGGACGATAGACAAATGGCTCATAGTGAGCTGCGATGTCAGCCATAATTGGTGATACTTTCGCTTCGAACTCGGACCAATCACCATTTACCTTTGCGCACCCGGTGTCTCGCAGGCAGACACGGTGATCTCGATGACTCCCTGGATAAATAACCAACTCACCACTGTCTTCCATCACATCTTGCAGTGCGAGCCATGTTCCGCACATGTAGCCAGCGGGGAACGGCGTTAGGTGAAGCACTTTAAGCTGACTTCCGAATACAGATGTCAGTATTTTACACGGTCTTCCCTGGACTTTAAAAATAAGATCAAGATCCGCCTATGCCGTTTGTCCAGCCACAGCTTGCGCATATGTGGGTACTGATTATGCATATGCTCCAAGCGGCTGGCTCGACCCCTGTTTATATCCCTGATAGCCCTGATAGCCCTTTGCGACGGCGTCGTCGATCTCGTTATTAACAGCATCGATTAAGTCATCATCGATCATATTTTCCACTACGACGAAACCCTTCTGTACGAAGTCACGAAGGATAATGAGCTTCTTCTTGAGATATTTGACCAATCGTTAGTAAATCTTGAATGTAGCTTTCTGCATCCGGCCTATCGAACCACGGCTGAACTGAGATTCATGGTAAGGATAGAAGAATGAGTCGCAAGGGCCTTCGAACACTAACGGAGTGCCGTGTTCTATGAACGAGTCACGCACCACATCATATAAGCCCTTTCTTTCCTCAAGAGAAATGGTCTCTTCGGCTGAACCCACTACCTGTCCCTTATTCGATCAAGGAAAACCGGATACAGTGACGGCCGACACCCAAAAAATGAGTGTGGACACCAATGAGCTTTTCTAACCCAACATTACGGATCTCTGCTCCAGCATACCCCGACTCTGCCACATCCACCTTGAGCACACCAGAGTTTGACACTGGTTCAGAAAAAGAAACCCTGAAAGCACTATGCCAGATGAGACCTCCATATCAGTCTGACGTGTTACAGTAAATTCCATGTTATTCATAATAACTTCTTGATCGAAAATTTCATTAAGAGTAATTACGTATCTGTCGAATCAGTCCCGAAATTCCCTCACGTTTCAGCACTCCCATCGTCGATTTGACGATACGAATTCCAATACTCGGAGAGCAAACCCCTTTTATCACCTGACCAACCAATGATCTCGGTTTAATACCCGTGCTGTTGGGTAAAACGAGATTGCCTTGTGCGATTTCAGCCTTCCACCAACTGAGAAAGCATGGTTCCATAACACTGTACGGATCAGGAAAAACCTTCTGCACATCCAGCCTTACTTGGTAAAGTCGTCGTGCTTCAAGCGGAATAGGTTCACCATTTTCAAATTGACCATAATACCAACTCTTATAACGGGCATCATTTTGCCCCTCAGCAAGCAAATCTTTTCCATAAGTATCCCACAGCTCGTGAGCAACCGTCTGGTTGAAGGCATACTTCGTGAGCATACCGAAGCCAGCCCCATTATCGTAACTGGTAAAGTGATAAAATCGCAGTGGCACATCGGCGACTAAAAACACGCCAGCGTCATCTTTAGAGAGAGGACGATGAGCAATATTCCATGTTGCAACATTACAGCCCCGGTCTCGAACAATACCCAGACCGCTAAAAAAAGCAGGGGCAAGATCACACCAGCGCTGATCAGTAAAAAGGCCACCCGGAATGTCATCACGACAGAAAAGGCGCAGACGTTCAGCCCACCAGCGGATAAAATCCAGCCCTTGACCAGAGGTTCTTGCTGCGAAGAAGCCAAGATTATAGACACCGTGCTTCAACGCTGAAATCTCATTATCCTGTATTGCATTAATATCCCGCTCAACATCAAGCAAATGCGGAGTTAGTAAAATTTCGTGCTGATCGAGCAGCACTTCAAGTGAGGCTAATGAACTAAATACCTTGATGTCTGGGTCAAGATACATGATTTTATCGATTCCTGGGCGTTGCGCGAGCAATTCAGCGGCTGGCCCCTTCACTGCTGTGCAAAGCTCAACAACGGCATGACCGAATGCCCAAGCCTTCCAGTTTGGCAAGCCAAGCTGCTCAATTGTCAGAATCTCATCGAATGGCTCCTGCTTGAGATCAAAATCAACTGGCAGATCATCTGAAAAGAGCAACACGAACGTCCAGTCAGGATGAAAATGCTTAACCGATTTTGCCAGAACCCGTGCCTTGGGCAGGTAGCTTTTTGTAACTGAGGTATAAACGAGCATTATTTTTTTAACTCCTGTGCCGTTATTAGGGCTGATTGAATCGCTGACAGTATCACATCAGGGGATGAACCCAATGGAACCACTTTTCCTAGTTCATATCGTTTAACACGGTTTCCTTGTGCACCAATATCGAATGCAACAATCGGCAGCCCCATTTTCATCGCTTCGGAAATTGTGTAACTGAACGTTTCTGGGATAATTGAAGGCATTAAAATTACATTAATACCCTGTTTACTTATAATGATTGGTAAGTCATCGGGGACATAGTTTCCATGCACGGTAATTTTCGGATGAGTCGCTACATAACTAGAACCAACAATAGTAACTGGTATCTTCAATTTTCGTTCATCAATATAATCGTAAATTGCATTTACAATATCCCCTCCTTTAGGAACCGACAACGTACCCAAAACACCTATATGCAATGGACCAGATAGTTCTATTTGCTTATCGCATTTAAAGTAATCAGTTTCATGAGGCACGCTCCTGATTTTACTTTCTTCGAGCGAAAAAGCTTTGCCCACTATTTCAAGGGCAGATGAATCAAAAACACTGATTGTCGTTGCTGCCTGAAAAAGTGCGTTAAATGGCTGACGCCAAGTGATAATATCTATCGGCTTGTTTTCTTGAGGAAACCAGTTGTGATACCAATTATGATTATCCTTAAGACATAAGGCACAAATATTTACATCTTGCGGTACTCCGCAATACTTATCCTCACAGTCTGAAAGATGAGGGGATGGGCAAAGTGCATAAAAGTCATGTATTTTGAAATCTAATGTTGCGTTTTTCGTTTGAGCAAGAACAACAATATGTGCAATAGCTACTTTAATATCAGGATAACCATAGACAGAATTTATAATGATATTCTGGCTATCCAATGCAGAGAGAACTTCGAATAATTCTTCAATAGAAGATGTATGGAAAAGTACCCCGTCACCAAGCCACTGAACGAACCAAATAGCATCAAAGCAGTAGACCCTTAAAACCGTACCACCTTCGGCATGGATGTTTTTCACCAGCTCGTTAGTATAGGCATTAGACCCACCGCCACCATTATGGTCGAAAATGATAGCTGGCTGTAAGACTAAACTCTGTACAATGTAATCATGAAGTAAATCAATTGGCTGCGAATTGTCGTATTGTTGACTCACAGAATCTGTCGATAGGGAAGCTTGATGAATAATACGTTCATATGAGGAAATTTTGTTACGTAAACCGTTGATTCCTTCTTTTCGTAGCACATTTATACATTGGTATAACAACCGCTTAAATCCATTAACCCCCGGTCGATAATTTTGATAAATCTGAACAAGTCTTATCAACCTCCCCCCCAACTTTGACACTTCCCGCAATGGTTTTGTAATTCGCCATGATGTCGACAAGCGAAAAGCCTCAATTTCATTACGCAGATCGCTTTCCTGCTGCTGAAGAATAGCCACTTGCCTATCCCGATCAGCAATGAGGGCACTTTCCTGCTGCTGAAGAATAGCCACTTGCCTATCCCGATCAGCAATGCGGGCACTAAGCTCTTGAATCTGTGCAAACCGCTCCGCCGCAACTTGCTGCACTTCTGCAAGTGCAACGTCAGTGATACCAATCCGCTTATCGCGTTCGGTCACAGTGGCGTATAGCTTAACAAGCTCTTCACCCGAAAACAGATCACACTGCCCAGTAATCGCGATAAAATCACTTGAGGAAAAACCATAGTTTTTTTCAACAGCTTGCCTACGCTCTGGATTATTAAGGATATCGAATAATATTTCAATAGCCAACATCTGCCTGAGAAAAAAAGTTCCAGACTCCAAACAAACTCTCGTTAACACATATTCTGGGTCTGTGTCCTCCCCTCTGTCATATGAGATGTAATCAGGGAATATCTTGAAGATATTATCTTTACTTAAAAAAGTACGGTACTGCTGAAGCAGCTTATAGCATTCATTCGAACTCCTGATCCGGGTCTCTGGTCGGTTGCCGCTGGAGTTCATTTCACCATCAAGAATACGAAACTTAATCAGGCGATCCTCTATTATATGGATTTCATACTTGGTACATAACCGTATCCACATATCAAAGTCTGTCAATTGAGTCAACATGTCACGATAAGCCCCGCAATCTATGTAACACTGCTTTCGAATCAAAACGCTCGGATGACAGAGCGCATTGCCTATAAAAAAAAAGTAGCGTAACCACTCATAACGAGAACGATTGGGTTGACTGAATATATTGTAATAAAAATGCGTCTCATCGGTCAGCGGTAAACCACGCTGATCAATGGGCTGTGCATTTGTAAAAACTGCACCGACATCCGAGTGAGCAACAAGGAAGTTAACTTGCTTTTCCAGCTTATCCGGCCTCCAAACATCATCAGAATGATGGATTGCTATATATTCCCCCGAAGCTATCTCGGCAATGGCTTTGTTTACCCCGGCAGTACCACCAATATTTACCGCATTGCGATACGCTTTGATTCTTGGATCATTGTATTGATTTATTAAATCCCACGAATTATCAGAAGAACCGTCATCCCATATAATCAATTCAAAATCGGTAAAGGTCTGATTAAGCGTACTTTCAATCGCTTCGCGAATATATTTTCCATGATTAAATGAGGAGAGTATTACAGATACTTTAGGCATATTTTCATTTTGTTAATATGTTTTTTGGAGATTTGATTATTTTGCCTTAAACCTCTACTGGTTTAATTTGATACCAAAATAGTTTTTATCTAAATACTATTCAGCTCGAATACGGCGAATAACACCATGATTTAACTGAATACAGTTATTTCTTTGCTATTTTTCAGTGGTTTGAAATGTTGCATCAATCTGCTCTATAGTTGGAAAGTTAGGGAAATATTGGGCGCGATGAACATTGCGCTCATAAGCACTGGGGTAGCATCGTTTAATGAAAGTCGCCTCATTGGCGTTATCAAATCGAGTAGAAAGAGCTATGCGGTATTTCCCCAAAGATCCATTTTTAGAACTGCGATGGACGGTAAACATGGACATAAAAATCACATCCCCAACCTCGACCTCCGCTGATATGTAATCTTCTTCCTGATACTGATCGGGTCGAATTTCCCATGAGACATTGCCATCATCCATCATAGGCAATAAACCACGTTTGTGGCTGCTCGGAATCAACTCCAAAGGAAAGTTATTCTTATCTACTTTAACTAATGGCAGCCAAACAACCACGCCATCCAAACTTCCCTGTACAGAGGGAAAATCTTGATGAGAAATCAGTCCAAAATAGCCATTAGGAATTTTTAATTCATGAGCCATGATATGAGCGACCTGACCACCTGGCACGAAAATGTCTTGCCAGCCGAATTTATCACACAAAAATGCGATGATTTTAGGATCGTGCATTAACTGATAGACATCAAGTTTTCGCCAGATAGCTGCAGCGGTCTTTTTGTACCGCTCTATGTCATGCTGATGAAGTAATTGCATAGCGGAAAAAAGCTCATCTCCTTCGGCAACTGCGTTAATTTCAGCCAACTGAGCCCAAAAAGTTTTAGCAATAGAGCGACGAACTGTCTCAATACGCTGCTCATCCAACAAACCTTTGGCAACAAAAAAACCATTGGACTTGTAATAATCAAGTTCAGGAGTCATTATCTCACGCCTTATAAAATTCAGCAAAAATGCGACGGGGCATGGTCGCTAGAAAACGTTGCCATAGCCCTAGACTGTTGCTTCTGCATAACCAAATCCTGTTTGCCCAAAGCCATTTCCATTGTAGAACAGGTAACGATGCCCCGCTACATCGACCACTTCAGGATAAGCCAACATAAAGGAATCCCAGCCCTCAGCACTTAATTCTATACCGGCTTGATCATCTAATCGCGTCCACACTAAACCGTCCTTGGATTCGGCATAGCCAATGCGGTAACTATTCGTCCGCACACTGCGGTAATCGACATGGCTACGGTAGCTATACCACATACGATAAAGCTCGCCATCCTTGCACACACCCGCCCGGACAATACCGCCCTCGGCAGAATTAGCATAATCAATAGCAACCCTTCCTTCTCTGCACCAGTGAATACCATCGTGCGATTCAGCATATTTAAGGTGGTAGCGTGGTTCTATATGACCATCGACCTTCTCCCAACCAGTGCATGACAAATACCAGTTGCGCCAAATGCCGTTTTCGATACGTATGCAGGTAGTTGCACAGAAATAAGGTTCTTCAGCCGTGCGATCCATTACAGGGCCATCAAACATACGCCGATAAGTGCGTCCACCATCTTCGCTGACAGCTAAACCTACCGAGTTTTGATAAGGCACGGTATTACGCACATTCCAGCCAATGTAATACAAATATTTAAGCCCATTCCAATCCACAATCGACGATGGCATCATGCCACAATCATCAAACGTCCCAATCTGCCCTAATGGTAATAAGGGTTCAGCTTGAATATTAAAAATATGGGCAGGATTATGAGCATCCACTTCCATTCTTGCGATCAGACTACGATTAGCATCATCACGACTGCTAAAAAAAATCATTAAGCGATTTTCATCCAAGACATCCACAGTGGGAATTTGAGCGTGTGTCTTTGCCCAAGGCAGGCGATTATCAGCATTGTAGATTAATCCTCGCTTATGCCAACATATCCCCCCCATGATTAACAGGCTACCTTTCTTGAAAAAATACAGTTAAAAAGCCCTTTGTAGTTTTGAACTTGATGTTTTTCCTGCAAAGTAAAACCGTGGTTTTCAAAAAATGACACTGCAAATAAATGCATAAATTCTTCTGTTAATTCTATAAAAACAGACACTACGCTTCTAAGGCAAGTAATAGCACCCTCTAGCACTTCAGCCTCAGAACCATCGACATCAATTTTTAAATAGCTTGGTTGTGGTAAACCCATTACACCAATTAAATCATCAAGGGCGCACTTCAATACGGAATGAGAATAGTCGGGCTGAAATTCATTGCCAAAAACATCCCTGGATTTGTCTAATATTTTTTCATGCCCACCTAACTCCATGTGTTTTATATGAATAGTGCCCACATCCATTACGTTAGAAATAGCAAAGTTATAGCATCCTTCAAGTGCCACGCCAGACGATTTAGAGTTAAGGTAATTATTGTAAGCCAGCAAAAAATAATTCAGTGGATCAGGTTCGACAGAAATAACGCGCACTCCGCATGAAGCGGCATACATTGAAAATATTCCGTTACTTGCACCAATGTCGTACAGAACTTCACCTTGAGGTATCTTATCAATCCAGTCCAAAAATTCAGGTTCTATATGCTCATGACCTGCGGCCATCCATAGTAATCTGCGAGACAGACAAAGCCAATCTAACTTTTTTCCCCGCACTGAAGTGCTGTATTTATAATCATCCAATTTAAATGCATCGGCTTTTTTTAGATGTTCCGCGTCTACCAAACTCTCCAAGGGAACAAATGCTTGTTTATGTGTCATTATTTTTCCTTATATTTCAGTTCACTACAACTTTATCTTTGTGCTTGGCACAGTAGACTTAATGGCTGGATTTCCTTTGTATACTCCCCACGCTTCGGTATCTTGAAAAATAGCCGCTGCCATTGCAACAAAACTGCCTTCTGCAATTTTTAGCCCATCACGCAATGTTGAATTCACGCCAAAAAAACTATACGAACCAATTTCACAGTGTCCCGACATCACAACGTGTGAGGTGAAAGTGACATGATCGTGAATAACACTGTGATGACCGATGTGATTGCCACTCCATAACACGACGTTATTGCCAATTTCTGTAAATGGTTGAATGGTATTGTCTTCTAGGATGAAACAGTTTTCGCCAATTTCATTATCAAATACTGTAGCCCTGCTACTGATATAGCTGATACAGTCATAACCCTTAGACTTGATTGCATAGTAGATTTTCGCTCGGTCGCTGTTCATATTCTTGGGCGACATAGGGGCAAAAAACATATAGTCACTAGGCGAATATACATTTTGAACATCTTCAAATGCCACTATCGGTAAACCTCGGAATATAGCCTCCTCTGGCAAATAATCGCGATTAACACTAAACGCAACCACTTCATGAGATGAGTCATGTTCAAGGTAATAATGAGCAAGCTCCGAAAAATCTTTTGTTCCAAAAATAACAATCTTAGACATGGGTCGGCTCTTTATAAACGTAGACTGTATATTCGTATAAACCGTAGTCATTACGAATAACAAAATGGCGAGATAACTCCTTAACCAAAAAGGAAATCAGCACATCAGTTGGCATATGAAACAAATCATCTCTTTCCCAATCAACAGCTTTAGACATAACATTGAACGCGAGACCACAGCGAACTTTTGGAATAACCACACGCATCACCTGTTTGAAATATTCAAACATTTCTTCAAATGTTAGATCACGCTTCTCGGTAAAAACACCATTCATTACAACATAATCAAACTCACCCAGCCTTTCAGGCTCAGCGATAACATCTATACAAATGTACTCATTTTGTGGATATTTGTTATGCGACAATGCACAAAAAGCGGGAGAAGCGTCAAGCCCATAATACTCAAGACCAGCAAACCGACTGTGTTGTAAGTAAGGATATAAATGCGAAGCTCCGCATCCAAAATCAAGCAATGTTAGCCCCGCGCTGTTTTCGCGTACCAACTCCAACATGACACCGTAACGTTTTTCTGCATCCTGCTTATTAGGCCAGTCTACGCCTAAGTTAGAATCACCATATTGAGCTAGGCAGGCTTCATAGTGATCTATAATTGTTTGATGTTTATGATTTTTCATACCAAATCCATTTCAGCGAGTAATTGCCGTACGGCAGATGGTTCATTGAACATAAGTACATCCAGAATTGATAACCAAGGTATGTGCTCAGCTTTGCCTTGGGAATAGCTAATCGGGCGTGAGCGCAAAAAATAAAGCTGTATATTTTGCTTCAAAAAACTAGCTCGGTCATACAGATCTACACCACCAATTGGGTTTATGTAGACATCGACTTGTTCTTGTTGACAGATGTTTAGAATGCGTTCCTGTCCTTTCAAATGTGCATTGTTATAGAGACGCGAGGTACTCACTATTTCCACATCCAATGACAGATAACGCACGAGTTCATCAAGACTATTGAGTAAAAATTCATCAAGTCGCGTAGCAGGATAATTAATCAGGCTCTCTAACAAGGCAGAGACAGGCACATAACAGGGTGCTTGTTTATAAGACTGCCGAATAGTGCGCATCAACTTATCACGCCAGCTATCCTCACTCACTAATTCAATATCGCATATAAGTCTATTCTGGCTAGCACCACTGAGCGGCACAGTGAACGTATGCGCCACACCATTAAGTAATAGTCGATTCCGATTCACCCATCCTCGATTAATGTAATTTACATCATCTAACACCACAAATTTATTCACCGCTGCCAACAACTGAAAATACCCGATATAGGGGAGAAAATAAGGCTGCATGATGGCAATGGTTTTCATTCGGCAAACCTATTCCGTTATGAGTGCGATAACAGAATCAATCTGCTCATTGGATAATCCGGGATAAATCGGCAGACAAATAACCTCTCTCGCCGCTTTGCTTGCCACGGACAGATTCGACTGAGCAGCTGATGACAACCCTCTATACATTGAAAAATCGCTAATCAGCGGATAGAAATAGCGACGCACATAGATGTCATTATCCCGTAGCTTATGATACAACTGTTCACGGTTTAGCGGATACTCAGGTCGCACCAGAATGGGGAAGTAGGCATAGTTGGCTGAGTTTTCGCCCGCATTTTGTAGGCAGTGAATTCCTTTCACACTATTTAGGCCTTTACGGTAGCGTACATCGATGGCTTGGCGTTTTTGCAGCGCCTCATCAACGCCCTTGATTTGCAACAGCCCAAGGGCTGCATTGAACTCGCTCATTTTGCCGTTGATACCAGGAGCAACTACTGTCACTTCATCGACAAAGCCGAAATTTTTCAAATGATCGATACGTTGTTTGGTTTTTGCATCGGGGCAAATAATTGCCCCCCCTTCAAAAGTGTTAAATACTTTGGTGGCGTGAAAGCTCAGTACTGACAGATCGCCATGCCGGAGTATGCTGCCTTGTCTATCTCGCACACCGAAAGCATGTGCAGCATCATAAATTACTTTAAGGTTGTAGTTGTCAGAGATCTTCTGGATGGCCTCTACATCACAGGGATAGCCGTAGCAATGCACCGGCATGATGGCGGTGGTTTGCGAGGTAATGGCCGCCTCAATCTTAGCCGGATCCAGATTTAGCGTGTTAGGATCAATGTCCACGAATACCGGCTTGATGCCGTTCCACAGTAACGAATGGGATGTGGCAACAAATGAATAGGGCGTCGTAATCACTTCTCCGGTGATACGTAACGATTGTAGTGCCGTGACCAACGCAATCGTGCCATTGGTAAACAATGCGATGTGCTCCACACCCAAATATTTACACAATTCCGTCTCAAGTTGTTGATGAAACGGTCCGCCGTTAGTTAGAACTTTGCTGTCCCAAATTTGTCGTAGGTAGGGAATAAACTCCTCCAACGGGGGTAGTAACGGCTGTGTCACATAGATGGGCTTATTTGTATCCATTGTTTAACATTGATAAAAAATAGTGCGATGTAATAAAAGAGATTAGGGGTTGTTTTAGTTTTGCGACATCCACCTGATGAAATCATTTGAAAAAACATTACTACCTCTAAAACTGAGGTGGTGGGAATCGCGGTAAATCAACATATCGTCTGTCTCAAAACTACAATTTTCCTTATCACATAGTAAGTTGAGAGAGTCATACACCCTCATCCTTGGATGTGCTTCAGCAAGCTTGAACAACACTTCCCTAAGCACTTTCTGTCTATCATGCGCCGTGGCTGCTGATAGCTTGCAATGGTTATTTCTTTCAAGCGTAAAGGGACGCTCTATACAATCTCGAGGCATAAAAGGGAGCTCAGGCACATCAATAATGACTACTACTTGTTTATTGTGCATCTCAATATTTATTACTGTTTTCTCAAGCCCCAAATAAAATAGTTCAATTTTATTTTTTGAAAAAAATTCTTCACTGGTTATTTTTACATCTTGAGGCCCTGATTTCATTCGCTTATGGTCCGCCGAAAAAGAGCTATTCAGCATATAGCTACCAAAGAATGATAGTACAACAGTATGAATGCTGGGCGTATTTACAATGTACTCAAGAGCCTTTTCCATTTTCCGCTGACAGTTTTGCTCACTCACTGGTGCAGCAACATTTATACCGCTAACTGGTGGACAGCTATCATTGCCAATAAGAAGCCAAGTATTTTTCTTGTCAATATTCGCAAAACCTGGAAATTTGTCTTCTGCATGGCTATCGCCAAAAATTGCAATGTGTGGGGGGCTGTTAGCTGAAAGCAAGCAAAAGTTTAAAGAAGGCTCCTTAGATGCCAGCTCGGATGGGCAATTGATATAATAGTCGAACTTAGATCTTTCCCATGTGAGATCACCAATTTTTAGCTTTACATTTTCAAGACTTGATCTGAATGGGAAGCCGTCTTGCTTGTAGGCATTAAACCCAACACAGCCAATAGTACTCATCAACACGCACAGCATAAAACCGTTAACTATATTGTAACTGCCGAATCTAATTGGTTTCTCAATTAGCTTATAAGTTAGCCACGCAAGTGCAACTGAAATGAAAATAGCCTCGATACGAATAATACGCGTGGGTGTGCCCGATTCAATGATTCGGGTAAAAGCAAGCAATGGCCAGTGCCATAGATAAAGTGGGTAACTAATCAATCCAAACCAAACTAACAAGCGATGTGATAGAACGACACGGTTAAACCAGGCCTGACTCCCAGCAGAAATAATGAGAAAGGCACCAAGTGTTGGCAGCAATGCCCACCACCCAGGAAATGCCTTATCTCTGGTAACAAATAGCACAGCAACAATAATTAATAGTGCACCCAAGACTGATTGACTATCGCGTAGGACATCTCCGTTTAATGCAATTACTTTATCTAGTGCAACATAAATTCTCTGCTTTGCTCTATCCAAAAGACTTATCTTGTGCAGTCTGATATATCCCAATACGCTGCCAATCATTAACTCCCATAAGCGAGTAATCGGGGAGTAGAAGGCTTGGGCAACATCGCTATGGACTATACTTATATTGATGACAAAAGAAATAGCAATGATACAGATGGTAAAAATCAAAAGACTAAATCGTCGCTTCCAGGTCAAATAAACTAATAGCGGCCAAACGATGTAGAACTGTTCTTCTATGCCAAGTGACCAAAGGTGCAGCATGGGCTTGGTTTCAGAGGCGCTATCAAAGTACCCTGCTTCTTGCCAGAAAAATAAATTGGATACAAAGCCAGCTCCTGCTGCGATGTGCTTGCCCAGTTGTTTGTATTCATCAGGCAACAGCGCAAACCAACCGAATACATAGCAGACTACCATTACCAGTATCAAAGCAGGAAAGATACGCTTGATGCGGCGGGCATAAAACTCCTTAAAACTAAAGGATTCTTTGTACATGCCGCCGATGATGATACTGGAAATAAGGAAGCCAGAGATGACAAAAAAAATATCAACACCAACAAAGCCACCGTTAATCCAATTTGGAAAAGCGTGAAAGCCAATTACAGACAAGACAGCGATAGCACGAAGGCCATCTATGTCCGCACGGTATTTGGGGTGGATCAGATATTGCTGCCCACCAAATGAATAGCTCATTACTTGATGTATCGACTAATTTTGCACAATCTGTCATAAGACAGAAGTGAAATTTGTTGTTGAGTACAGCCTTCATGCCCGATATGTTTTAGGCAAGAGTTGTAACCCTTTAATAATGAGATGCAACTTTTCGTATGAGGGGTCATTTACTCACCACATAAAGGATACTCGTTCGCGCGAGCCCTAGCGAGTGAAAGATTTCCTTGCCGAAATAGCTTTCCCCAAGCTCTTCGACACGAAAGCCATGATTGCGTATTTTATACACGTAATCGTCATGCGCATAAAGCCTGACATGATCATTCTGACCGTAAAGCCTCCATCGACCTGCTTCATCTGTTACGCTTGAATCTTCCACAGTCTTCTCCAGTCCCTGGATAATCGGCGCCACAAGAATGCCACAGCCACCCGGCCTAGTAATTCGGTATAGCTCTCTAATGGCTTGATCATCATTTTCCACATGTTCCAGTACATGACTACAAATGAAGAAATCGAAACTCTCGTCGTCAAATGGCATATCCATCATGTCAACTTTGTAATCGACATCATCCATAAGCAGATCGGCAGTATTGTAATAAAAAAATTCAAGTCCTTTGAGTTTTTTTGACAAAGCGGCTTCAGGCGCAAAGTGGATTAACCGCGAACCCTTTAGAAAATATTTCTTCTCGATTTGTTGATCAATCCATAGTGCGTATATCCGCTCGCGGTCTGAAGCACCGCAGTGGGTACAGCTATAAGTTTCCAGTGAGATCATTTCACCCTTTCCAGAATACGCAAATCCATGAAGACGAGCGTTATCCAGATAGAATTCCGGAAGGGGGTCGAATGATATTCGTTCGCTACCGCATACAGGACACGATAAAGGCTGCAGAACACCAAAAAAGTTCCGAATCAGTCTCATTAGCACGCTTTGATCTCCACTTCATTTTCAACAAAAGCTTTTGTCCATATACGGGCACCTTCCCGGCGAGACATTTTAAAAACCAGCGCGTCGTCTACCACATCAAGAAATATTGCCGTACTTTCTTGTCCTGTCGCCTTTACAATCTGCAACTGAATACTATGATTCCCCTCATGAAGAGGGAGGTGGGTTTTGTAGCTCACCATATATTTACCGCCGCTCTTAACATGCATCAAAGGCAGACCTACAAGATTCAGCGCTGCGCCAAGAATGAAATTCCTCTTATCATCCAGTACATAGTAGTTACAGCCGATCTCATCATCAATTGAGGTTTCAAAATATATTCTTATATGAACAGTTTGGTCAAATTCAACATTGCTTATTGGTTGAAAATTCTCATCAAGCAATTCCACAAAAGTAATTTCTGCGCCACCTTCTCCATATCGAAAATTGGCGACCCGCTTTTCAAATTCTGCGCTAGTTTTAAACTCCTGTGCACCTACAGTTTTTTGACCCTCTAAAGGAAATGTTGATTCCGCCTTCGTGCTGACCAATAGATTAGTGATGGCGTATTCTGCATTCATTTCCTCACGCATCTTTCGAACATAGTGTTCTGCGACATCGCCAGCAGGGCCAATGGCCTGAACCATGCCGTACTCAAGAAAAACACCCCTTGAGCACAAACCTTTTAAAGCCCCAATGTCGTGACTGACAAACAATACCGTTGCTCCGCGATCTTGTATCCGGGTGAGCGCCGTCATGCATTTAGCTTGAAAATTCATATCCCCCACTGCCAACGCTTCGTCCACAATCATGATCTCGGGCGTTGACATGATGTTCACTGCAAACGCCAACCGGACAAACATCCCGCTGGAGTAAGTCTTGACAGGTTGCTCGATGAACTGGCCTATGTCAGCGAAGGCGGCGATGTCGTCAAATCGCTCGTCTACTTCTTCCTTGCTTAAGCCCAGCACGGCGGCGTTCATATAGACGTTTTCGCGCCCAGTGAATTCGGGGTTGAAGCCAGAGCCTAATTCTAGCAAAGCGGCAATACGACCATTGGTTTCCACGCTGCCGGCCGTGGGTGAGAGTGTGCCACAGATGAGTTGCAACAAAGTAGATTTACCTGAACCATTGCGCCCGATGATGCCAACGGTTTCGCCTTTTTTGATCTCGAAAGAAATGTCTTTGAGCGCCCAGAACTCGTGGAAGTATAGCTTGGGTGTTTGCCCTGTCATACGTTGCAGGCGCGGCATGACAAACTGCTTGAGCCGATCGCGTGGCGTGTTGTATATTTGGTAACACTTGCTAAGGTTTTGCACGTGGATGGCAATATTTTCAGAGGACATCAGCAAAACCCTTTCTGGTTTTTTGGAACCAAGCATAGCCCACCCAAACGACTACAGCGGCGACGAAGGTGTAAACACCCAAGCCCACCCAGTTCGGCAAATGCCCCCAGATCAGCACTTCACGCGCCTGTTCGATGATGAATGTAAGCGGGTTAGCCATGATGAACGCGCGAAACCGTTCCGGCACTGCGGTCACTGGGTAAAAGACTGGGGAAAGGAACATCAATACGGTGGTAATGATGCCGATAGTTTGCCCGACATCACGTAGAAATACGCCTATGGATGCGAGTATCCAGGACAGTCCAAGCGTGAGAATGACGAGCGGTAACAATACCAATGGAATGAAAATCGTCGTCCAGTTAAGGTAGCCGTTAAAGAGTGCAAAGGCGGCCAGCAGAACACCAAGACTGATAAGACTATGGAACAACGCCGCACCCATGGCAATGACAGGCAGTATTTCAATCGGGAATACTACTTTCTTGACGTAATTGACGTTTGAAAGAATCAACCCGGGCGCGCGATTGAGCACCTCACTAAACAGGCTTAGCACGATCATACCGACAAACAGCACCACGGCGAATTGTGTTTTGCTATCGTCACCACCAATCCCGCCCCAGCGGGATTTGAAAATCTCTGAGAAGACGAAGGTGTACACCACCAGCATGAACACCGGATTGAAAAACGACCAAGCCAAACCCATAGTAGAACCTTTATAGCGACCTACCACTTCGCGCTTGGTCATTTGTACTATGAGCTGGCGGTTACGCCAGAGACTTTTGGCCAGTGCCATTAGCGATATGGGCTGGGCTGCGTGAGGGTTGATAGCTATTGAGGAGTGGTTCATGCGAAATACTCCGCGCCAACCAAAAACTTGCCAAGTTGGTCTTTTGCAGACAAAGCAGGTTCACATTCAATGGGCCATTGGATGCCTATGGCAGGATCATTCCAGGCAATGCAGCGCTCGAATTCGGGTGCCCAGTAATCGGTGGTTTTGTACAGAAACTCTGCAGTATCCGAAAGCACCACAAAACCATGCGCGAAGCCTTCAGGTATCCACAACATGCGTTTATTTTCGGCGGAAAGTTCCAGCGCAACGTGCTGCCCAAAGGTGGGTGAACTTTTGCGAATGTCCACGGCCACGTCAAAGACCGCGCCCTGCACTACCCGCACCAGCTTGCCTTGGGGTTGCTGGATTTGGTAGTGCAACCCGCGCAGCACATTTTTAACCGAACGGCTGTGATTGTCTTGCACGAAATCGACATCACGCCCGGTAAGCTCGGCGAATCGACGGCGGTTAAAGCTTTCAAAAAAGAAGCCGCGCTCGTCGCCGAACACTTTGGGTTCGATGATCAGTACGTCGGGAATGGCTGTGGTGATAACTTTCACGACTGCCCCCCTTCTGTCAACAAGCGTTGCAGGTATTGCCCATAGCCGTTTTTAGCGAGCGGCTGCACCAGTTTTTCCAGTTGACCGGCATTGATGAAGCCTTTGCGGTAGGCGATTTCTTCCGGGCAAGCCACTTTCAAGCCCTGCCGGTGTTCGATGGTCTCGATGAAGTTGCTGGCTTCGATCAGGCTCTCGTGGGTGCCGGTATCGAGCCAGGCGTAACCTCGGCCCATGATTTCCACATTGAGTTGATTGCGCTCAAGGTAAATGCGGTTCAGGTCGGTAATCTCCAACTCGCCCCGAGCAGACGGCTTAAGATCGGCGGTAATATCGACAACTTGGTTGTCGTAGAAATACAGGCCCGTGACCGCATAATTGCTCTTGGGATTGGAGGGCTTTTCTTCCAAGCTGGTGGCACGGCCTTGCTTATCGAACGCGACCACGCCGTACCGCTCGGGATCTTGCACGTGGTAGGCGAAAACGGTTGCGCCTTGCTTGCGCACCATGGCTTGCTCAAGTTGGGTTTGCAGGTCATGTCCGTAGAAAATGTTGTCGCCCAGCACCAAGGCGCTTGGGGCGTTGCCAATGAAGTCTTTGCCAATGATAAAGGCTTGGGCAAGGCCGTCCGGACTGGGTTGTACGGCGTATTGCAGGTTAAGCCCCCAATTGCTGCCGTCGCCAAGCAGCTGCTCAAAACGCGGTGTATCTTGCGGGGTGGAGATGATGAGGATGTCTCGAATACCCGCCAGCATCAGGGTGCTGAGCGGGTAGTAGATCATCGGCTTATCGTAAATGGGTAGCAGTTGTTTGGAGACTACTTTGGTCACCGGATAGAGCCGGGTGCCGGAGCCACCTGCGAGAATAATACCTTTGCGTTGGGTCATAATGGCCTTTCAAGAGTTTCGGTAAGCATTCGAGTGATACCGCTGTGCCAATGGGGCAGATTCAAGCCGAAGGTGTTTTGCAATTTGCGGGTATCCAGGCGCGAGTTTTTGGGGCGTGGAGCGGGCAAAGGGAATGCGCTGGTAGGCACGGGCTGAATTGACTCCCGCGCAACCTTTATGTCGATACCGGCTTGGCGAGCAGATTCAATTACAAATCCGGCATAATCGTACCAAGAGGTTTGTCCTTCAGACACAAGATGATACAAACCACTGACATCAGGACGCTGCAAAGCCGAGCGAATAGCGTGAGCGGTTACATCCGCCAGCAAATCGGCACCAGTGGGTGCGCCGATCTGGTCGTCGATGACAGTAAGGCTGTCTCGCTCCCGCGCCAGCCGCAGCATAGTTTTGGCAAAATTGCCACCGCGCGCTGCATAAACCCAGCTGGTACGGAAAATAAGGTGTTGGCAGCCTGTAGCGCGAATGGCCTCTTCCCCTTCCAGCTTGGTTTTACCATATACACTCAGAGGGCCGGTAGCGTCGGTTTCCAGCCATGGCTTGTCGCCACTGCCGTCAAACACGTAATCGGTGGAGTAATGAACAAGCCACGCCCCACTACGCTTAGCTTCCTGAGCCAGCACACCGGGGGTCGTTGCATTGATGGTTCGGCATAGTTCTAACTCGCTTTCGGCTTTATCGACCGCAGTATGCGCGGCGGCATTGACGATGATATCCGGAGCGACCGCGCGCACGACTTGAGCGATACCTTCCGGATTGGTAAAGTCACCGCACAATGTCTGACTGTCAGCACCCAAAGCCACCAGCTCACCCAACGGCGCAAGACTACGTTGCAATTCCCAACCGACTTGACCGCCTTTACCGAACAAGAGGATTTTCATATCGGGCTATCCATGCCCGATACCCTTCGGGCGGCTACGCCGTGCAAATACGGCCCCAACGCTTTTGTCATGCCAGCCTACCCATGCTCAACATTTTTCCGGCGAATACGAACAAACCCGCTCTCGGCATATTTATCATGCAGTACGACCTGTATAGTTTTTTTCCACCCATTCGCGGTAGGCGCCGGATTGAACGTTGGCTACCCAACTCTGGTTTTCCAAATACCACTGGACGGTTTTGCGAATGCCGGTGTCGAAAGTTTCGGCCGGCTTCCAGCCGAGCTCGCGCTCTATCTTGCTTGCATCAATGGCGTAACGGCGATCGTGACCGGGGCGATCGGTAACGTAGGTAATTTGTTCACGGTAGCTCTTGCCGTCCGCTCTGGCGCGAAGTTCATCAAGCAGCGTGCAAACAGTGTGGACGATGTCGATGTTGGGTTTTTCGTTCCAGCCGCCGATGTTGTAAACCTCGCCGACTTTGCCTGCTTCCAGTACCCGACGAATGGCGCTGCAATGGTCTTTGACATAGAGCCAGTCACGGATTTGCTGTCCATCGCCATATACCGGCAGGGGTTTGCCCGCAAGCGCATTGACGATCATCAGCGGGATGAGCTTTTCCGGGAAGTGATAAGGGCCGTAATTGTTGGAACAGTTGGTGGTGAGCACAGGCAATCCATAGGTATGGTGATAAGCTCGCACCAAGTGGTCGCTGGCGGCTTTACTCGCCGAATACGGACTATTAGGCTCATAACGGTAGGTTTCGGTAAAGGCCGGATCGTCTTTAGCGAGAGAGCCGTAGACTTCATCGGTGGAAACGTGCAAGAGGCGAAAGTCTTGCCTGGCTTCGCCTTGCAGATTGCCCCAGTAGGCGCGCACCGCTTCCAGCAGTCGAAAAGTGCCGACGATGTTGGTTTGAATGAAGTCTTCTGGACCGTGAATGGAACGATCCACATGGCTCTCTGCGGCGAAATTGATGATGGCACGGGGCTGATACTGGGCGAGGAGACCAGCCACCAGGGCGGAATCACCGATGTCGCCCTGCACGAAATGATGGCGCTCATCCCCTGCCACTGAGGCAAGGTTCTCGCGATTACCTGCGTAGGTGAGCACATCGAGATTAATGACCGTTTCGTCGAATTGTGCCAGCCAGTCCAATACAAAATTCGCACCGATAAACCCGGCACCGCCCGTTACTAAAATCATTTAATATACTCAAAATACCTAGTTTCCCCGCAGCAATGCTTGACGAGGGTGCGTTTGATTTTTATGAAAACCCGAGAAGTCTTTTGCCAATCAGCCACGCTACTACCTTGCTTGTTGGCGAACAGCAACGTTGGCACGCTGCCCGATTACGAGTAAATATTTTACACTATGACGGAAGGAGAGAAACAATTTTTTATGGCGAATTGCTGGAAACACTGTATTTGATGAAAGTTTGAGATTTTATGCATCACGCCGTTTCGGTCGAAACTACGTAAATCGGTGTAACGAACATCAAACAACTGCCGCAAACTTTCAGCTAACACCTGATAACCCCATGCAGATGAACCAATCGTAAACACTAACAGGAAAATATTGGTTTTCGTAGTCAAGTCTCGTGGATTCGTTTTTGAAGCATAACATGCTATGAAGAACGCTTGTTTATCAGCATATCTAAAAAATCTACTGCACCTAATATTTTTAAAGGCGTATCGACGACGCCAAGATAACGCTTCACAGCACGCGCAATTGAAACCGGCGAATCAGGGTCAAAGGTCTGCTCAGGGTCAAGTACATCGCGAACATAATCCAGTTCTGCAGCCAGCACCGATAATCCAACTTGGCGTGCCTCGCTCAGGGGCAGGCCAAACGATTCAAAGGTCGAAGGGTAAATCAATGCACTCGCATTTTTATAGAGCGCCAAAATACCATTGTGCGGTAACTCACCTTTATTCGTTATTTTCAGTCCGTACCGTTGACGCATCACATCTATCTTTGCATACAACGTAGCAAAGCGAGCCTCATCCAAGGTCAAGCATAAAGAGGGAAACAGTCCATCCTCAGCCAATAGACACCAAGCTTCAATTAATCGCAAATGGTTCTTATGCGGTTCGCCGGACGCGACATACACGAAGTCATAGTTATTTTCATTTTGCGTTTCCGGTTGCGGCTCGCCACATACATAGCCACTCGGCTCCGCCACAAAGGGAAGAACTCGCACCGGCACCTTTCCTTGAGTCTTAATATCCAATAACCTTTTCATCGTCGGCGTTTGTACGATGAACTCGCTGGCGTTTGACATTTTTCCGGATAACCACAGCCGCTCCATAGCCAGCCGTAACCCCACCCTAAGCGGGAAGCCATTCAACTGAACATCATCGATCAAATACCGATTCTGCACAAAGACCACTGCGCGTCCGCGCAATTTGAATAATGGTGGCAGGTTGCCGAAACATAAAACCAGGTCTTCCGGCGCAACACTCCGGGCAAGCCATATCTCCGCCTTCAACCGGTGTACAACAGATGGCTGTACTCGCTTGATTTTGACGTCATGTATCATGCCCCGAGGCGCAGGCATACGATTATCCAAGGACAACACAACCTCCACTTTGCCATCGAGCACTTTTAGCAAAGCCTCAAGCAAAGATCGTCCACCACCTTGATGTACGTTCGTCGCATGTATGAACACCCTGTTTTGCATGCTTTCAACTATTGGCAAAATGTGCTTTCTGTATACCAAATACCATACCAACAGACCAAGAATGTCCAACCACAAATGAAATTGCGAGCCAAGTCCTTAGAGTTCCCATATAAAGTGCTTCCTGTTATTTTGTTATATGAACAATGAGTTGATTATGTCTTTGTCCAATACGGAGGCAAGCCCTTGACACGTCTACCGAAATCAATAAATTTCCTAGTCATTCTCTCCCCTATCAAATTCCATAATATCAAACGCATATAAACCCTTGTAATCGCCATTACCCAGAAAAAACCGGGGAAATACAAACCATGCATCTTCTGTGCGCGCCTGATATCCCACATCGATTCAATAGAGTTTGCCGGACTGCTACTGAGTCCGCCTTGACGCATTCCGATCATAATGATATCAGGAACAAATGCCGCATCGGCTTTCTTTAGCTCACGCAGCAATAATTCATAATCACCGCCGATGCGAAATGATTCATCAAAATTGCCGTGCTGCTCAAATAAGCTCCTCCGGTGCATTACGCCTGGATGCGGGATACTCATAACCTGTTTAAAACGTTCTTTTACTTCTTTCCATGGCTCGCCGATCGGATACAGATCTTTCCCATCATTGTTGAGAAGCATAATTTGCCCATAGGCCACACGAATATCAGGAGGAATCATCATCAGTTGCGAAGCCATCCGATCTAATACCTGTGCATCCCAAAAAAAATCATCTGCACCAAGGAAACATATCCACTCGCCTTTCGCCTGCGATAAGCCTTTATTCCAAGCGTTATAGATACCACTGTCCGGCTCGGAAACCCAATAACCAATCTGCTCTCGATTGGACTCCAGCACATCAACAGTTCCGTCTTTAGAGCCTCCATCGATAATAATCAGCTCTTTATTTGCATATGTTTGTTGTGCTGCGCTATCGATGCATTGCTGTAACGTTTTTGCACCGTTGAAAACAGCAATGATGATAGATATTAAAGGAGCTTCTTTTTGTTTCATGGCTTGCGAATATTTTTTATTCAAATTTTAACAATTCAGGGATGTAGCACGAACCATAACCGGTTAAACCCATTTTTGTTACTTAAGGAATTCCGGAATTAACCGGCGTTTCTTTGATCCCATAGATCATCAAGCTTTTTCCGTAACTCCGGATATATCGCGTTGCCATTAACGCGACGCCTATCCCATACGTAAATAAATTTCAGCATAAAATAACAAATGTAAGCCGACGACAATGCAATACCGTCCCATCCCAACAGAAAAGTGCGGCGGCGAAATAGGACAGTGAAAATTGATTTCAATATGTCAACAAATGATCGCCTTAAAGCCTGGCTACGATCAGGCAATTCATCATGTTCCGCCTCATATCGGGTATATCTGACTGTCCGATTGATAAAATCATCCGCATCCCTATTGGTGCAGTGATACAGCAGCTCATCATCGCCCAAAAAAGGCATATCATAAATTTTATTGCTGGTATAACCGATCTCGTTATGCAACTTGTTACTTAACTTCAAAACAGACTTTCTAATCAGCGTATATTTACGCACCGCAGTCCAGGGCGACTTTCTGCTTAGTATGCCCAGCGAATAAATCCCGTATGGCATTCCAATCACATCATATTCGAAATGACTGTCCGATGTCAGCTTGGCTATTTCCTCGGCAAGGCGCGGATGGATAAGCGTTGATGCTGTTGGGAACAACACCCATTCACAGGAACCATGGCTTGAATAGTTGTTAAGAATATTCTCGCTCGCCTGAGTAAAAGGAACAGTGATGACTTGGGTTGCATATTTTTCTGCAATCTCGCGTGTCCGGTCTGTCGAGTGTTTATCGAACACAATCAATTCCTCCGCCCAAGAGAAGTTTTTCAAGCACGACTCAATGCGGGCTTCTTCGTTGAATACTTCCAGGAAAACGGTGACATTTGATTTTTGCATAGTAAATTGCCTTTTAAACTGCACGGACTAATGAGAAGTTGTACGTACAGTTCTTATATAGAGAGAATACATATAGTACACCACGGCCCATTGGGAAATAAGCAATGGCGCGCCAATGGTTAGAATCGAGATTTTTGACGTCCAATACAACAATCCGAAACATGCCGTCATTGATAGAAGACCGACCAACGAAGAAGCGAAGATTTTTTTCGTATTGCCTATCAGCGTAATATGAATCATCAACGCCCCAATAATCAAATTCCCCCCGTCGGTAATCACACCAAACAAAAGCAGTTTCCAGTGCTGTTCAAAACCGGAATTGGTCAACAGCCGCACCGCGAGCTCACCGAACACAACAGAGACAAGAGTCACGCTAATTATCACGGCAATTGCCCCCTTTAAGTATTTAGACGTGTATTGGCCTGACGTCTTGTAAATCAACGGGGTAAATTGCTGACTGTAGATAAGTGAAGCGGCGCCGATCGCGGCGCTACCAATATTCGATATAGTTGCAAATGCACCCACTTCCTCAGCAAAGCCTAACGGCACTAAAATGAGCCGATATCCTTGCAGCTGAAGCCAATTGCAAACAGCGCCTATAGAAAAAGGATAGGAAAAGTTAAAAACTTCTTTAGCGCGTATCCGATAGGCACAGGAAGCAATAAATATCCGGTATCTATATGCTTTGTAAGACAGATAAATGCAAGATAAGCCCAGCGAAACCAACCATGCACTAATCAGCAGTGATTCATCCGCTGCAAAATACCTGATCAAGAGGTAAAACAATAACACCTTAAAGACGGCTTCCTGAATGAAACTGACCGAAACACAAGTTCTGTGCTCAAGATTATTCAAGGTGTTTCTTAGCGCCTGAACCACATACAAAGCAAAGGCTAACGCCACAACAAGCGCTGCATAAACGGTATAATCCGGTTTGATAACTGCACAAGTTGCAACAGCCAACAGCGAAAAACACAAATAAAGCGCTGCTAATCTGCCATTAAAATTCAACAGCGATCGAGCGCCTCCAGAAGCGTCTATGACCTTAGCAAGGTTAGCTTGCTGATAATAATCCACAGGGACAAACAATATCGCATTCGCCGAATAGGATATTGTCAGCAGGAAAAAATAGATGCCCAGCTGTTTGCCACCAAGGTAATGGGTATACAGCTTGACGTTGGCTAGCTGAAAGAATATAACCAAAACTCTGGCCACGACATTGAGAGAGGCGCCTTTCATTTATTTGCCGACTGTAGACATGTGATCAATATCAATTGATCAGCCATGAGTTCCCGGACTTGCTCATCCAGTTTTTTACCGAAAGCCCACCTTGGGCGGCATTCCGTAGCATAGGACATTCCCATCTCTAACAAGAACGGGGATGTCGCTGAGGCAACTGTCTCGACAGCTTTTGCCAATTCGACTCGGCTGGATATGTTGAGACTGCCGATGCCGGTGATCAGGTTGGTCGCACCAGGGCCGCGGGTGCCCATCCCGACAGCGATCTGCTGCCCCATCGTTTGCCGTGCAACACCCTCTGCCGCAAACGCAGCTGATTGCTCATGATGCATGGAGATAATGTTGAAGCGGCCGTCTTCTGCGAAGCTGTCCAACTGATGCGTGATCATTCCGCCCACCAGCTCAAAGCAATAATGGACTTGGTGCGCAGCTAAGAATTTGGCGACGGCGTCGGAAGCTTTCATGTATATTAGGCGAGCGAATGTTGATAAGAAGCCAACGTCTTGCGTAAGCCCCGCCAGACTGATTCTGGCGGAATAAAGCTGTTTAAACTTGGCCGTATTCGGGATGTAGCGTGAGCAAGTCCCGGTCACGCCTTCGACAACAATCCTGACATTGCCGATTTGTGCGGCGAGCTCGCAGATAGAAACGCATAGTGTATCAGACCTCACGTTATAGAGCTCGCCCGGCTTGCCGTTCAACAACAGCTTCCACAGGCCGACGGCCAGGTCGAACAGATTACCCACTGTATGAGCTATCATAATCACGCGGGTGCATTCGACCACCGCCGCTTCGATTTTTTGCGGATCGATGCCAAGGAAAGCCAACTGTCTTTGAAGCCGGTATGGCCGGTAGCAATACGCCTTTTATCGGCCCCAAAAAAAAATGCTACCATATCTTCCACGGCGCCTTGCCGCTTGCCCATAACGCTTCAAAATAGTTTTTATCGCGTAAAGTATCCATAGACTGCCAAAAACCGGAATGGAAATGAGCCGCCATTTGTCCGTCTCCAGCAAGTTGCACCCTAGTACTTAGTCATTCTTGATATGTCGGGTGTTTGTCCTCATATAGCGAGTTTGTATATTAAATGGGGCTGACAGTTGGCAAAGAAATACCTGGTGCATTTAACGGAAGATGAGCGCACTTATTTG